>OCAM01000017.1_pt1 | contig 167606 bp, 173 predicted proteins | sample 1538281 | NCBI WGS metagenome assembly OCAM01 (sample SAMEA2580273, study PRJEB22360) | human gut metagenome | biome: human gut; feature: human-associated habitat; material: faeces | place: Denmark | collected 2008/2010 | reverse complement strand
TCTATGTGTTTCTCTCTTGTTACTCGGTCTTTAATTATATTAACATATCACTATTGTATTGTCAACATATTTTTTCATTTTTTTATTATTTTTTTATTTTAGCATTTTTAACCATTATATTATATCTGGCATTTGCCTTTATTTTCAGCATATTAAGCACATATAATATATATGCGCTTTTTAAATTTCTACTAATATGATATCTTCTCCAATGCACTTTATCTTCTCCCATGGAATAGTAATTTCACTTCCATTAGAAAACATATTAAGAATTTTATTGTTTCCGGGTACAATAATAGATGTTATATTTCCAGTTCCAAGTTCTGCACAAACATCTTGTACAAATCCCAGTCTTTTTCCATCATTTATATTTATTACTTCCTTATGCTTAAAATCTAATCCTTTTTTCTTCATTTTCTCACCTCTCATAATATTTATATGAGCAAGCTTAAAAAACTATTCTATCAAATCTTTCTAATTATATAATCTTTTTATATGTGTTATTGCACTTTTTTCCAATCTAGATACTTGAGCTTGAGAGATCCCAATTTCTTCTGCTACCTCCATTTGAGTTCTTCCTTCAAAAAATCTTTTATCTATTATCATTTTTTCCTTTTCATTTAATTTTTTCATTGCTTCTCCTATAGTTATACTTTCCGTCCACTTTTCATCTGTATTTTTACTATCACTTATCTGATCTATTATAAATATGTTCTCAGTCCCATCATTAAAAGCTGGCTCTTGTAATGATACAGGATCTTGAATCGCTCCTAAACTTAATGATATTTCTTCTGGCTCAACCTCTAATTCTTTAGCTATCTCTTCTAAAGTTGGCTCCCTATTGTTTTCTTTTAGAAATTTACTTTTATATGCAAGACTTTTATATGCTAAATCTTTTATAGATCTACTTACTCTTATAGAATTATTGTCCCTTAAATATCTTCTTATTTCTCCAATTATCATAGGCACTGCATATGTGCTAAATTGAACATTCAACCCTATGTCAAAATTATCTATTGCTTTTATTAAACCAATACATCCAATTTGAAACAAATCATCTGCACTTTCTGCTCTACCAGAAAATCTTTGTACAACACTCAAAACTAGTCTTAAATTACCATTAACAAATTTCTCTCTTGCTTCTTTATTGCCATTTTTTATTTCTATTAGTAGTTCTTTCTTTTCTTCATTTGATAATATAGGTAATTTTGTAGTATTAACTCCACATATTTCAACCTTATTAATCAAATAAAAAACCTCCTTTAAAATTACTTAATCTAAGTATTTCCAAATTTGGTTTTTTTATTCTCTATATAGCTTCATCCTATTTTACTAGAAATTTCTTTTTTCATTTTTCCTATAATCTTTTTTTCTAACCTTGATATATAGCTTTGTGATATTCCTAGCATATCTGCAACTTCTTTTTGTGTTTTTTCATCTCCTGTAGTAAATCCAAATCTAAGTTCCATAATACATTTCTCTCGTTTATTCAATTTTTCTATTGAATCTCTTAAAAGTTTTTTATCTATTTCCTCTTCTATTCTTCTAGATGTAACATCTCCATCCGTTCCTAAAACATCTGATAATAATAATTCATTGCCATCACAATCCTGATTTAAAGGTTCATCAATTGAAATTTCACTTTTTATTTTATTACTTCTTCTAAGATGCATTAAAATTTCATTTTCGATGCACCTAGAAGCATATGTAGCAAGTTTAATTTTTTTATCTACTTTAAATGTATTTACCCCCTTCATTAGTCCAATTGTTCCTATTGAAATTAAATCTTCCAGCCCTACTCCCGTATTTTCAAATTTTTTTGCTATATATACTACCAGTCTTAAATTCCTTTCCACTAAAATCTTTCTAGCTTCTTTTTCGCCATTTTCTATTCTCTTTAAAACATCTTCTTCCTCTTCCGATGTTAAAGGTGGTGGTAAGGTTTGACTCCCCCCTATATAAAATATTGGTAAATTTTCAATTTCTTCATTTTGATTTATATATTTAGCATAAATTGTACTTATACTATTTTTTAACTTTTCTATTAAATTCATAATTGCACTCCTCCTCACAAAGTAGATCTATTCCGATTAGTGCATCATATCTTCTTGTTTTCGAAAATTCTTTTTCATATATTCCTATAATCACATCTTTAATTTCACTATTATCTACAATAATCTTATTTGATTTTATTCCTAATAAAATCCCATGTTCATTTCCTAATGATTTAAATGGTATTATTTTTATTAGCTTTTCAAATTCTTTAATTTTTCCAATTCTATCACCTCCTAATATAGTTTCCATATCCATAAATAGTTCTTCTGGCAAAATTTTCTTCAAACATCTTTTTGTTGCAACAACTACTGATTTTTGTGTTAATGGATCTTTTAACATATTACCTGTATCTAATAAAGCCTTTATTTTAATTCTTCTGTCACCCAAAAAAATTTCCATATCATATATAATATCTCTTTTAGAAATTCTCTGCTTTACATTTTTTAATGTAAACCATATCAAAAATATTCCTATAGCAACACCTACAGAAGAAACTAATATTGGGAATTCTATTACAGGAATTCCATCTATCAGATTCATTTGATTACTTCTAGCAAAATAAGATAACGCTATAGCTGTTCCGCCTGTTGTAAAAGATATTAAATAAAAAATAGCTAATGTTTCTAGTATTTTTTTAAAATTATTGGTAGGTAGTATTATCCTAATCATTATAATTGATAATATCAATTTGCTAATCGCATTATCGTTTCCAATTGAAACTATAGTATATATACTTCCACAAGCACTCGAGACTAAAATTTTTAGATTAGATACCTTTATTTTCTTCACTAAAGTGGTTACATATAAAATCACATAATTTATAATTAAATTCTCCAAAAACACTATATCTGCATATACAACCAATATGTCCACCTCTTAGGCTTTATTTTATTACTTTTATTATTAAAAGTGTGTCATTTCTTAGGGGCGAAAAAAAGAAATAATCTACTACTTTCGATTATTTCTTTTTTTAAATTATTTTCTATATTCAATTATGACATTCATTTATTTATTTTTGTTTTTTTCTTAAGAAAGATGGTATATCTAAATCATTTGAATTTGAACTTGTGTCAGAACTTGTTGGAATTGAACTTATTTTCTTATCCCAAGCTTTAGAAACTAAACTGTCTACATTCATATTAGGCATATTTTTCTCTTTTTCAAATTCTGTAGCTATTACCGTAATTGTGATTTCATCTTTCATCTCTGGATCAATAACAGCTCCAAAAATAATATTAGCTTCTGGATCTACACTTCTTTGTACTAATTCTGCTGCAGTATTAACTTCATGTAATCCTAAATCTGGTCCACCTGTAATATTTATAATAACACCTCTTGCACCTTCGATTGATGTTTCTAATAATGGACTTTCTGTTGCTTGTTTTGCAGCATCTTCTGCTCTATTTTCTCCAGAAGATCTACCAATACCCATATGTGCCATACCTGTATTTAGCATTATTGTTTTTACGTCTGCAAAGTCTAAGTTTACAAGACCAGGAACAGCAATTAAGTCTGAAATACCTTGAACACCTTGTCTTAATATTTCATCTGCCATTTTAAATGCTTCTACTATAGATGTCTTTCTGTCTATAATTTGTAATAATTTATCATTTGGTATTACAACTAATGTATCTACTTTTGTTTTTAAACTTTCTATACCTCTATCTGCTTGAGATAGTCTCTTTTTACCTTCAAAAGTAAATGGTTTTGTAACAACACCAATTGTTAAAATTCCCATATCTTTTGCTATTCCAGCAACGATAGGTGCTGCACCAGTTCCTGTTCCTCCACCCATTCCTGCTGTAACAAATACCATATCAGCTCCTCTTAAAGCTTCTGATATTTCAGATTTACTTTCTTCTGCTGATTGCGCTCCAATGTCAGGATTAGCTCCTGCACCTAATCCTCTTGTTATCTTTTCTCCTATTTGTATTTTAGTTCCTGCTTTTGACATTTGAAGAGCTTGTCTATCTGTATTAACTGCTATAAATTCAACTCCTCTAATTCCACAATCAACCATTCTATTTACTGCATTATTTCCAGCTCCACCTACACCAATTACTTTAATAGTAGCTGTTCCATCTAACATTTTTTCGTTTTCGTCAAAGTCCATCATACAGTTTTTCCTCCCAATCTTTTTTATTTTTATTTATAATACTATTAAGAATAGAAAAATTCTTTTATTCTTTCTAACAAGTTTTTAAAGAATCCTTCTTCTGATTTTGTATCTATACTACTTGATACTGTTTTGGTAAACGGTCTTGATGCTATATATCTAACCAAAGCATATGCAACTCTAAAAGTTGGCTTAACTGTGCTTATTAATCTGCCCGTTGCTATTTTTACTGGTATATTTAAATTTATTTTTCCAGCAACATCGCATTTATTTATATTAGTAATTCCCTGTCCTGTCAAAATTACATTATTTATTCTAGCTTTTATTCCTTGATTAGTTATATCTTTGTTTACTAAAGAAAAAATTTCTTCAATCCTTGCTTCTATTATTTCTATTAGTTCAGAGCTTTTTATTGTTTTATTTCTGTTTTCTCCTTTATATGTATTTAATAATATATCATTATCATTATCTATAAATGATTTTAATGCTAACCCATATTGTCTTTTTAATTTATCTGCTTCCTCTTCTGAAATGTTTAATACTAATGCAATATCATTTGTAATACTGCTTCCACCAAGAGGAATTGTATTAGTATATACATATGAAGAAGATTCAAATATTCCTATGTCTGTATTACCCGCTCCCATGTCTAGTATCATTACATTATCGTGTAATTCATTGCTATCTAAAATTAGATTTCTCTGTGCTAATGTTGTTGGTACTAAACCATCTACATCTATTCCTGCTTTTTTAAAAATAGATGATATTTGTCTTACATACTCTTTATCTGCTAATATAACTTGTGCTTTTAAAGTAAAATTTGAGCTTAAGCTTCCTATTGGATCTTCTGTAGTCTTTCCTGTATCTAAAACAAATTTATCTGGCACTATATCTATAGAAACTTTTCCTTCTGGAATATCTATATCTTTAACTTGCATAATTGCTGTTTGTACATCTCTTAATGATATTCCTGAATATTTATCTCTTGCCTCTTTTGTAATAGTATTTTGTACTATTGTTGTATATTTTCCAGGAATAGTTACATAGGCTGAATTTACTCTTAATCCTGATTCATCTTCTATTTTGTCTAATACTTTTATTAAACTATTTGAAACTTCCTCTTCATTTATTATCTTTGTTTTCTTTATGCCTGAGCATTTGCAAGAGCTACTACAAATAATTTCTATTTGATTAAAATTATTCACTTCCCCTACAATTGCAGCAATTCTTGAAGTTCCAATATCTATTCCAACGATTATATCTCCTATTGCCAAGTTAGGTCTCCTCCAATTTATTTATCTCTTAACTAGTGATAGAATATTATATTTTAAATAAAATGTCAATAGTTGTTGTTATATTTTCGTAACCTTTTTGTAATAATGATGTAATAAAATAAAATTTGACATTTTTCGCCATAAATTGTAATTAATAAAAGGACTTAAGTCCTTTTATTAATATTCTATGTATTTTCAAGTTATCCTTCTTATTTTTAGTCTTTTTAATAATTTATTATGCTTTTTTTACTTCTCTATCATTTTTTCTTTTATCCATCCACTTAGTCCATTTATCAATATAATATCTACGTATTATTGCTAAATCTATAAATATTCTTCCTACAAAAACTATAATAGCTGCAAGGGAAATATCCACATTTAACTTATTTCCTAGATATGTTAATAAAACAGCTGTAATACTATTTATAAAAAATCCTGAAACAAAAACCTTCATATCAAAGTTTTTTTGTACAACTGACTTTATACCTCCAAAAACAGAGTCTAGAGCAGCCATTATTCCTATTGCTAAATAACCTGAAACCGAATATGGAATTAATGGTGAATTAATTCCTAATATTGCTCCTATTATGCATCCAGCTAATATTGCTATAAAAACCAATTTAATTCCTCCTTTTAATCTATAGTTACTTTTTTATTTATATTAAAATCCGAATCATATTTTAGTATTTTAATATTATTATCTTCTGTAATTGATATACTCTTTCCATTTGATGTCATATCATCTGAAAATCCGCCTTTTGCAGTAATACCACTTTCCAAATATTTTTGATTTCCTATTACTTGTATTGTATATGGTGAAGATAATCTTGTACCATTAACAACAATATAAGAATCTACATCTGCAAATTCTGTTAGATTTGTTACTCTTTGTCCATTAACAGATATTGCTTCTGCCTCTGCTGCTTTCAACTCATTCATTAATTTTATTAAATCTTCTGCCATAACACTTGAAGAATTATCTGATAAGGTTATTATAATTCCAGGTCCTTCTACATTTGTTTTTCCTAAATATAATTCTGCGTGTTTAAGTTCTTTATCTAATAATTCTGAAGACGCTTGTGTATCATCTATTTTATTTTTATATTCTTCTAAATTTGTTTTTGCTTGTTCTAATTGGTTCTCCGTGTCTTCGTATTTCCCCTTCCATGTTGCCAATTCTTCTCTTAGCTCACCTTCTCTTTTCGTAGTTAATGATGTAATATCAGTTTCACTTACTACTTTAAATTGCATAAACATTACAAATGCTAGAATAAAACATACTATTCCTATTATTATAGTCATTGTAATCTTTCCTTTTTTTATTTCTTTCAAGACTATTCTCACCTCCTAGTTCACTTCTTTTGCATATTTAAAATTCATAACACCATTATATTTTTCGATAGTAACATTACTTTGATGTTTTACTTTAATATCTATTCCATAGTCTTCTCTTAGCCAGTCTATATATCCTCCTGGTCTTTCTAAAGTTTCGAAACTTCCTCCTACTGCTTTTATTACAAAAGGTGTACCAACAATTTCACCATTTACTCTTGCAATATTTCCCGCACAATGAATTGTAGTTGTAGGAATTATTCTTTGGTCATTTATTGATATTGCTACTGCTCCTGCATTTTTTAGTTCATTTACAATTTTTAATAAATCAATTTCATGTATTAAATAATTGCTTATGTCATCACCAGCATTCATAGAAGAAACAGTTGCATTCTTATTATCATTTAAGGTTACTATAACTCCTTCTCCTGTTACATCATTTAAGCCTAAAATTGCATTATCTTTTTTTAGTCTTTCTTGTTTTTCTTTTGCTGTACTATCATTGTTGGTTGCTTTTTTCCTATACTTTTCTAGTTCTTTATTAATTTTACTAAGTTCTATAAAAGCATTATCATATTTTTCTTTATTTTTTAGTACTTCATCCCTTAAGCTATTATTTGCATAGTCCGGATTAGAAATACTTATATTGCTTTTTACAGTTCTAATTTGAACTACCATTCCAAATGTTAATACTACACACAATATCCCTATTACTATACTTGTACTTATATTCTTCTTATTATATTTTATTTTCAAAATAAACCTCCTTTATACATTTTCTCTAAAGTATGGCATCTTATTTGAATCATTAATAAATATCTGTCCATTTTTGCCTTCTTCTCTAGTTAAGATTTCTTTCAACGTTAATATCTTACCACCTATGTTTTTACCGTCACCCATATATGCAACTTTTCCTTTAGAAGGTAATTCAAATTTATAGTCTTCATCATTTGAAATATCTATAATTGTAATTAAGTTTTGAATTCCATTATCTTCTACTACCTTTAAAAACTCTTGGACTGTTAATAATTTGTTACAATCATTGTCCACTAATTTATTTCCACTTTTTATATTTTCTTGTGGTGTTTCGTATCCTCTAATTATTGGCATTTGGTTGTTTTCAGATGATATTTCCAAAATATTTCCGTTTCCATCTAAATATGCAAAAGCATTTCCAAATTCTAATTGATATTTCGCTTTTCTTTCTGTTACATTTAACTGCACTGTATTTGGAATCTTTCTTTTTACTTCTACTGTATCTATATACGCATTTTCTTTTACTCCAGCCTTTACTTGCTTAGCAGAAAATTTAAATATATTTTCTTCTAAAGTAAGTTTAGACAAACTTTTAATTTCTTCTACATTAATTTTACTATTACCATTTACCTCTATATTTTTTATATTAAAAACAGGTGAAACAAATAAAAACAATGATATTCCTATAATTATTGCAAAAATAAATAATAATTTCAAGATAGTTTTTATTATTCTAAATCTCTTTTCTCTTTTTTGTTTTCTTTTTTTGTCTTCTTCGTATGAAATTCTTTTTTTATTTTTAGCTTGTCCATTTTTAGAATAATTTGATTTTGTTGGTTTAGAATCTGTCACATCAAATTTTTCTTTATTTGTTTTCTTCTTTACTTTCTTTTTCTTATTTTTATTTTTTTCATCCTTAGATGGTAATACTGTAACTCCTATTACTATTTCATTATCTATATTAAACATATCATCATTAATAGGTTCTGGATTTTTCTTTTTTGTTTTCTTTTTAGGGTGCTTTTTTTTCTTTTGCACCCTATTATTATCCTTGCTTAAATAATAGAAATCTAAATCATTCCCTGTTTTCTTTTTCAATTTTTTCACCTTCTCCTACATATATATTTGCACCTAATTCTCGCAATTTTTCGTCCAAATTTTCGTATCCACGTAATATATATCCTATGTTAGATATAATAGTTTTTCCTTTAGCATTTAATGAAGCTAATACCAATGCAGCTCCACCTCTTAAATCTGTTGCTTCTACTTTTGCACTATTATATCTTTTTATTCCTTTTATTATTGCAGCCTTTCCTTCTATAGTCACTTTCGCTCCCATTCTTTTAAGTTCTGATAAATACTTATACCTATTTTCAAAAATATTTTCTACTATTATAGAGGTTCCTTTAGCAATTCCTAACACACTTGATATTATAGGTTGCATATCTGTTGGGAATCCTGGATATGGCATAGTTTTTAAATTGCATGACTTTAATCTGTTTTTTGCTATTAAGCTTATTTCATTATCCTTTAATTTAATATCACATCCTATTTCTTCTAATTTATACACCACTGGCAAAATATGTTCTACTTTTACATTTTCTATATTAATACTACCATTTGTAATTGCTGCTGAACATAATAAAGTTCCTATTTCTATTCTATCTGGCATTACTTCATATTCTATATTTGTTTTGATATTATCTCTTCCAATTATTTTTATGTTATTTGTTCCTGCTCCAGAAATACATCCTCCAAGTTTATTTATAAAATTTTGCAAATCTACTATTTCTGGTTCCATTGCAGCATTTTTTATATTTACAACTTTATTTGAAAGCGTTGCAGCTAATATTATATTTTCTGTGGCTCCTACACTTGGAAAATCTAGCGTTATTGTTCCATCTTCCATATTTAAAGAATTACAAAAAATTTTTCCATTTTCTTCTTTTATCTCTATTCCTAAATTTTCAAAAGATTTTAGATGAAGGTCGATTGGTCTTGCTCCAATATCACATCCACCAGGATATGAAAAGATAGCTTTCTTTGTTCTGCTTAATATTGCTCCTGCAAGTATTACAGATGATCTCATTTGTCTCATTAACTCATCTGGTATTTCATAATTATTTATATTTCTTGAATCTATTACAACTTCATTTTTATCACATTCTATTTTACATCCTAATAATTCCATAATTTCGAACATAATCTTAGTATCATGAATGTTAGGAACATTTTTTAATTTCGTAATTCCTTTATTTAATATTGTGGCTGCTAATATTGGAAGTGATGAATTTTTAGATCCTGAAGAACTTATTTTTCCTTCTATCTTCTCTCCACCATTTACTATGTAACTTTGCATAATATATACCACCTTTCATAATGCTTTTGCTATATATTATGTTTTCTAATTATAAAAGGTGTATTTTGTTTAATTTTGGTTCTATCTTAATCTTCATATAATATATTTCTTTTAACTTTCTAAGTTTCTCTTTAGTAAATTAGTTTTTCTATTCTTGGCAATCTTTCGCTATTTCTTTTCCAAAATTTATGCATTCTAAGATGTTTGCTTCTGTAGGTGTCCACATACATCTTAATCCATCATTTATCATTATAAAACCAGAATTTTTAAGCTCTTCATTTAATAATTTTACTGCTTCTCCGCTCCAACCATAACTTCCAAAAGCCACAGCCTTCTTATTTTTTAATTTTAAACCTTTTATCATCTCTAGTATTCCTGCTATGGAATATAAATAGCCATTATTTACAGTAGGTGAACCAACTAATATTGCTTTAGATTTAAAAACTTCAGTTAAAATTTCTGTTTTATCTGACTTAGCTGTATTTATTATTTTTACCTCTGTTTTGGAGTCCTCTTTTTTTATTCCTTTTGTAATAATTTCTGCCATTTTTCTTGTATCATTCCACATTGTATCATATAAAATAGTTATTTGATCTTCCTTGTAATTATCTGCCCATGTATAATATTTATTTATTATATCTTCTGGAGATTCTCTCCAAATAAGACCATGACTTGGGCATATCATATTAATTGGAATATTCATTTTCTTAATTTCATTTATTTTATTTTTTACCATCATACCAAATGGTGCAACAATATTTGCATAATATTTTATTGCTTCATTATATAAAACACATTGGCTTACTTCATCAGCATACAAATACTCTGAAGCAATGTGCTGACCAAATGCATCATTACTAAATAATATATTTTCCTTATCCATATAGGTAAACATTGTATCTGGCCAATGAAGCATTGGTGCTTCTATAAAAGTTAATGTGTGTTTACCAATATTTAATGTTTCACCTGTTTTTACAGTTACAAAATTCCAATCTTCATGGTATTGTCCTTTTATAGATTTTACACCATTTGCGGTACAATAAATTGGTGTATTTGGTATTTCTTTCATAAGTTTTGGTAAACTACCACTATGGTCAATTTCTCCATGGTTTGCGATGATATAATCTATTTTATTTAAATCTATTTCCTTTTTTAAATTTTCTACAAATTCTTCGTCAAAAGGTTTCCATGCTGTATCGATTAAAACAGTTTTTTCATCTTGTATTAAGTAACTATTATATGATGATCCATTTATTGTATTATACTCTTCACCATGGAATTTTTTTAATTCCCAATCTGTTTTTCCAACCCATTTTACATATTCATTAATCTGTTTTGCCATTCTAATCCTCCTTATATATTATTCTTTTTATATTATTTATTTCTTTTTTTGCTTGTAAATATCCATATTTATAGCATTTATTAGTTTGTTTAAAATCGAATGGATTAACATCTTGTGTATTTATTTCTATAACATAGTCCGCTTTTTTTACTGCTTCACTTTCTATTTTAGAAAACATTATATCTATTGATTTATTTAATGTTGACCTTATTCCAACTGTTCTAGAGGTTTTGTTTAGTTTGAATTTTACAGCAATAACTTTATCTGCACCTATTTTCCTCGTTTCTTCTACAGGAATATTATCCAATATTCCACCATCTACAAATTTATGTTTATTATAAATACATGGTGCAAAAATTGCAGGGTATGATGAACTTGCCCTTACAGCTATGGAAATATCTGCCTTATTTAAATATTTCTCATTTATTTTTTCCACATTTGTAAATACATATTTTTCTGAATCTTTTAAATCTACTGCAGGTATTGCAATAGGAATTTTTAAATCCTGCATCTTTTTAACATTTTTATATTTTCCTGCCTCTTCTATTGCAAATGCAATATTCTCTCCAGAATATAACCCACCAGCCTTTATACTAAGCGATTTTTTTCCTTTTGTATCTGTATACATTGCACTATTTTTAAATATTATTTTTGAAAAATAGTTAAATAATTTTAGCATTTCATTTGGTGTATATTCCATGGCATAAAGAGATGCTACAATACTCCCTATACTTGTACCACTTATAACATCTATTCCTATATTTTCTTCTTTAAAAGCTTGCATTACACCTATATGTGCTGCACCTTTTATTCCTCCGCCTGAAAGGGCTAATCCTAGTTTCATAAAACCACCACCATTTATATATTAGAGTTTATAAATTTATTTCCTATTTCTTTTATCTCTAAAATATGTTTTTTAGTTTCTTCATTTGTAAAATAAAATCTGGCTATTATCTTATTAAAGTAATCTCTTTCCTTTAAGATTTTAAAACTAATTTTATATTGTATATCAAAGATTAATGCTAACGTTTTAATTAGTTTATCTAACTGATTTTTCTCTTTTATCTTTGAGGCATCTATAGTTTTTTGTTTACAAAACTCTATAAACATTTCTTTATTTATTACTTCTTTTGATAATTCTTCCAGTTCGTTTTTCCAATATGTAGTTACTGCTAATTGTAATATATCTAATTTATCCGCATCTCTTAAAATTTTATAATATAGCAATTCTTTTTCGAATAAATTATCTTCTATTTTGTTTTTGTTATGATTACTAATTGCTGTAAAGATTATATCATCAAACTTGCTATCTTCTATAAATTTTCTTATAAAATTATTTTCCTTTAAAATTTCTATCCCTCTATTTGCATGATTAAATGCTCCAGAATTTATAAACATTGCTTCTTCTTTCGTATTTTTATATTCTTCAAATCTCGCTATGTCTTGCAAAAGTCCAATAAGTTTTGCAAGTTCTATTTCTTCTTTATTTAAATTTAAGTTTTTAGCTATAACTTCACACAAGTACATAACATTCATTGTGTGTATAAATTTTCTTTCTATATTTTTATTTTCTTTATCAAATAAATTTCTGTATTTACAAAATTCTTCTTTAGCTTTCTCTATTTTTATCATTTTATCTTTTACTTACATTTTTATAACCAATTTATCAAATTTTGATTTTATATATTTTTCTAATTTCATTATAAATTCTTCAGACTTAATTTCTTTTTTTGCAACTAAGTCTAACCCCTTTTCCCAGCTTGCTGTTAATTTTGGATTTAACATATCTGGCATAGAAAAATTCACTATATCATATATTGATTCACCTTTATTTGTAGGCGTTATTATCTGAGTTTTACTATTAATTGCTATATAATTTATTTTTTCTAATTTCTTAATTATTTCTGCTCTTGTTGCACTTGTACCTATTCCTGCACCTTTTATCTGCTCTCTAAGTTCTTCATCTTCAATTAATTTTCCTGCATTTTCCATAGCAAGTATTATCGAACCTGAATTGTATCTTGAAGGTGGAGACGTTTCAGCATCTTTTGTTTCGAAATTTTGAACATCTATTTTTTCATTCTTTTTTAAAGTTGTTAGTATTGTTATATCGTTTTCCTCAGAATTCTTAGTTTTATTAGGTTTTAAAATTTCTAAATATCCTTCTTTTGTACAAACTTTTCCATTTGCAAAAAAAGATTCATTTTCTATATCTATAGTTACAGAAACTTTGCTATATTCTGCTGGTGGATAAAATATTGCCAAAAATCTCTTTACAATTAATTCGTAAATATCTTTTTGAAGTTTTGGTAATTTATCATAATTTTCATATCCTTGACCTGTTGGAATTATTGCGTAGTGATCTGTTATTTTGCTATCATTTACATATTTAGTTTTTACTAAGTTTGTAGAATATTTTTCATTAATCATCTTTCTTAAGAAATTTTGAATTTCTTCATTTTTAAAACCTTTGCTAATTCCATTTAAATTCTTTGTAATTTCTTTTGCAACCGCAGTCGAAAGAACTCTCGCATCTGTTCTTGGGTATGTTACTAGCTTGTTTTCATATAAATTTTGTATAATTTCTAATGTTTCATCTGGCTTTATCTTAAATCTTTTTGTACATTCATTTTGAATTTCTGCCAAATTAAATAATAATGGTGGATTTTCCTTTTGTTTGCTCTTTTTTACTCCTTTTATAATTGCTTCTTTTTCTTTTAGTGCTAAAATAAATTGCTTTGCATCTTCTAATTTTTTAAATCCGTTATCATTATATAATTTATTTGAATTGTACAATTTAGACTTTTCTGTTACTTTCCATTCTGCATCAAAATTAGATTCTTCATTTCCAAATCTTCCTACAATTTTATAGTATTTTGTTTTAACAAAATTTCTTATTTCCCTTTCTCTTTCTACTACCATCCCCAGTACGCATGTCATTACTCTTCCAACAGAAATAGAGGCTTTTTCTTCGTTTATTTCTTTTGCTAATCTTCTTCCATAAATAATAGAAAGTAGTCTTGAAAAATTTATACCTATTAAATAATCTTCTTTTGCTCTTAAATAGGCTGCATCTGACAAACTATCATATTCTGATAAATCTTTTGCATTTTTGATTCCTTTTATAACTTCTTCTTCTGTTTGTGAATCTATCCAAACTCTCTTTTTTAATTTTCCTTTTGGAGCTATCATTTGGTCAACCAACCTATATATATATTCTCCTTCTCTCCCAGAGTCAGTGCTTACATATATTGTTTTTACATCTTCTCTATTTAAAAGTTCTTTTATTATATTAAATTGTTTTTGTACATTTGGAATCACTTCATATTTCCATTCTTTTGGTATAAATGGTAATGTTTCCAATCTCCAAAATTTTAACTTTTCGTCATATTTTTCTGGATAACTCATCGTTACTAAGTGACCTACACACCAAGTTATTACCCATTCTTCACTTTCTAAATATCCATCTTTTCTAGTTGTATTTATTTTTAACGCTTTTGCCATTTGCATGGCTACAGAAGGCTTTTCTGTTATTAATATATTTTTATCCATTATGTTCTCCTTATTGCTGTTTAATTATATAGTATTTGCCATAAAATTACAATGACTAAAATGTGATTTATTAGTTACTGTTGTTTACATTTAAAAGAAACAGTCTATTAGCAATTTGCTAGTAGACTGTTTCTTTCTTCTAAATGAGCATACCCTCTTTCAGAATATTGATTGCCCTTCTGCCATCTTTAGTTGTAATTCGTTGCATTCCTCCTTGCGTTGTTTTTACTTCTTTTACTGTAAACATATCTGGTTCAGTTTCTACTATTCCATCAAGAGGCTCTGCTTTCAGTACATATTCTACTGTTTTTATTCTCCGGTTTCCCATCAACTCTTTAAGCTTTATTATAAGCTTTTCTTTAGTTGTAGGATTATTGGAAATGCAAAAGTCCCCTCTTTTTAATCTACAGCCTGATATGATAATGAAGTTGTCTTCATCTAAGATTATTTCTTCTTTTCTATCCTTAGGCATTTTTTCTTTTCCTATTCCTACAGGTTCTGGACCATTATTATTACCTTTTGGAACTACATAACCAATTTTTCCACTAGTGGTAATAACATAACTTAAATCTCCTATCTGCCCTGTCTGAATGAACTCTAAAGTAGTCAATCCTTTATACAACTTAAAAATTGGCTGGCCATCTTTTAGCTCAGATACATAAACTGCAATTGGCAGATTATAATATCTTTTTTGTGTCTTGAAGCTTTCATCCGCAAATAGCAAAAAATCTGCAGATTTTACTTCTAAACAAGTGGCGTGTTTTGCAAACCATTTCTCATATTCCATTGCTGTTGGTTTAGTTAAGTTAATAAAATTGATCTGCTGTTTCGGAGTAGTTACCCCCATATTTGTCCGATTCATAGTATTCTCCCTTCTCTTTTTATGAATCTAAAACTAATGTGCTACATTATAATTATATCATACTTTACATAATTTTGGCAAATATTTTTTATTTTCACTAGATATCACGTTAGAACTAGAATTTAAGAATAATTCTTAAAATATCGTTTTATTTTCTTAATAAAAAGAAGCGCCTTACAAGGCGCTCTACTCAGATGTTATATCCCCATGTTCCATCTTCGTCTGTAATGATTTGATACAGGTTTCCCGCACCATTTATCACAGTTTTTACATTAATAGGCATCTCTACCAATTCCTCATTAATTAAGATCTTCTCGAAACAGAAATCCCCTGGTTTTAGTTTTCTACCTGTAAACATTAGAAAAGCATCTTTCTTTATGTGTATTACAGTCTTATTTATAGAAGATAGCTCTTCTGTTTTCTCTATTCCTTTAATGGGGACATCCTCTTTTGGAACACTATAAGAAGATGTTAATTCATCTTTCTTTTCAATTACAATATCATATGTAGCTTGATTACCACATATTTTTGCACTGAAAGTAACAAATTTTCCATCTCCTTCACATATTTCACTTAAATATGTGGCTAGGCCATCTTTATCTAGTTGTATATGTTCAAGAGATGAGTTGGATTTGGAAAGTTCTTCCCGGTCTGGATGTTTTTTGAAAAGAATTTTATTATTCTTTACAAAGATTTCTCTCATTCTGTATTCCTCCCTTAGCAACTTCATATATAATAATTATTATACTCGTTTTACATAATTTATTCAACTATTTATTGGATAATCTTACCTGTTTTTATTATTTTATTCCCCAAAAGCCTTGACTTTTTAGCCTTATTGTAATAAAATTATTATGCTAAATTTATAATTTAGTTAAAATAGTAAATAAGTAATAATTATATAAGCCTCTCCCCGGTAGTTTATATACTTAAAACTTATTATATAAATTAAAAATTTGAATGGAGGGTAATTTTACCATGAATAATACTACATATAGTGTAAAAGGAAATGAAATCGAAAGTAAATGGTATATTTTAGATGCAGCAAATAAACCAGTTGGTAGAGTTGCAACAGAGGCTGCTAGATTATTAAGAGGAAAACACAAACCAACTTATACACCAAACTTAGATGTTGGTGACCATGTAATTATAATAAATTGTTCAGAAGCAACATTTACAGGCAAAAAATTAGATCAAAAATTTTATAGACGTCACTCTGGATACATTGGAGGTCTAAAAGAAACTTCAGCAAGAGTTATGATGGCTAACAAACCAGAACAAGCAATGATGATTGCTGTAAAAGGAATGCTTCCTCATAATTCATTAGGAAGAAAAATGTTAAAGAAATTAAGAGTATATGCTGGTAATGAACATGAAAACATGGCTCAAAAACCAGAAATGTGGAATTTCTAATATATAATTACAGGGTATATCCCTTAAAAGATTAAGGAGGAATTTTTAAATGGCAAAGGCAGGAGAAAAAATAATGTTCTATGGAACAGGTAGAAGAAAAAATGCAATAGCTAGAGTTAGATTAGTTGAAGGAAAAGGAAATATAACAGTAAACGGAAAAAATTTAGATGAATATTTTGGTTTAGAAACTTTAAAATATATTGTAAAACAACCTTTAAACGTAACAAATACATTAGACAAATTCGATGTTATTTGTAAAGTTCAAGGTGGTGGATTTACAGGTCAAGCGGGAGCTATCAGACATGGGTTAGCAAGAGCTTTAAATGAAGCTAACTCAGAATACAGACCAGCTTTAAAATCAAACGGATTCTTAACAAGAGATCCTCGTATGAAAGAAAGAAAAAAATACGGTCTTAAAAAAGCAAGAAAAGCTCCTCAATTCTCAAAAAGATAGAAAGAGCGCTTATATACAAACACAGAAGTTTTATACTTCTGTGTTTTTTATTTATCTCATAAAATTTTATTGACATTTTTATTCTTTTATTTATATAATCATTTTAATAAATTCGAAAGGGGTAATATTATGTATAGAATTAATAATTTACAAGATAATGACGATATTCGTGTAGCAGATGTAAAAGCTGGAATGAAGGTTATAGAATATATGAGTGATTTAAGTGTAATGCCTTCAACAGCTATAACAGCTTATTATTGTTCAAGAATGAATGTAAGAAAAAGACAACTTCTTATAAATTTAGAAAATAACGAATATACTATAAGTTCTGGTAGCATGCAATGGTCTGTTGGAAATGTTGAAGCTGTTGCAGACGTTAAAGGTGTTGGTGACTTTTTCGGTAAAGCAATTAAAGGAAGCGTTACAAAAGAAAGTGCTGTAAAGCCAAAATATAGAGGAACAGGAACTTTAGTTCTAGAACCTACATATAAACACATTTTATTAGAAGATTTATCTAATTGGGATGGTGGAATAGTCTTAGATGATGGTTTATTCTTAGCATGTGAATCTAATATAAAACAAAATGTTGTTATGCGTAATAACTTATCTTCAGCAGTTCTAGGAAATGAAGGTCTATTCAATTTAAGCCTTTTAGGTAATGGATTCGTTGCCTTAGAATCACCTGTTCCAAGAGAGGAATTAGTAGAAATTGAATTGCAAAATGACGTTTTAAGAATAGATGGTAATTTTGCAATTGCTTGGTCAAAAGATCTTAGCTTTACTGTTGAAAAATCAACAAAAAGTCTAATTGGCTCTGCTGTTTCAGGTGAAGGACTTGTAAATGTATACAGAGGTACAGGAAAAGTTTTAATGGCTCCTGTAAGAAACTTAACAGCTAATTCTGTTCATTCTTTATCACATTAATAAATTCTTTTTAATATTTTTGTTTCAAATATATATTTAATAAAATCTAAAAATAGCATAATTTTATAATAAACTACAAAACAGTTGCAAAGTTTAAAACTTCGCAACTGTTTTTTGGTGTATAAGAAGTTATAAAGTTACTAATGCAATTGCACCTTTCGAGTGAATTACGTTTTTTGAACTATCATAATTGTAACTTAATATTACAGAACCAGTTTCTTCTACTTTAATATCTGTATAACCATTATTTACAATTACGAGAATTTCGTTTTGCTTATTTTTTCTTTTGAACATAAACTTATCTTCTGTAAGTTCCAAAATTTCCGGATATGAAGCTATTCGCAAAAAATCATATTCTTTACGTGTTTTTAGTACTTTTTGAACATAAAACAGTATGTCTTTATCCATATTATCCCATGGAAAAGTTTTTCTGTTAGCAAGATTTCCTGCACCACATATTCCTACTTCATCACCATAAAAAATAGAAATAATCCCTGGCCAAAATGCTAAAATGAAAATATATAGTTTTAAAATCTTTTTAGCATATTCCTTTGACTCTTCTGATAACTCATATTCAGATTGCCAATTTTTATCCATTTCATATTTTGTTTTTAAAGACCATGCCCATTCCCTTGATAGATCTTGCGGGTCTTTAAATATAACATCTGGTGAAAAAATATTTGCTCCTCGGCTAATATCATGTGTAGATGTAAAATTCATTGCTGTTAATATCGTATCTTCGGGATATTCGTTAAATATTTCCAAAATCTTGTTATAAAGGTTCTGACTATTTTGGTATTTCAAATAATCAATTAATGCAGATACAAAATAATAGTTCATTATTGAATCTACACCCGTTCCATTTTCAAGATATCCTCTACCTTGGTTTACAGGTTTTTTCCATATTTCTCCCAATATAAAAGAATCTTCTTTGCATCTATGGCATGCTTCCCTCATAAGAGTAATAAAATCATCTGGTAATTCGTCTGCAACGTCTATTCTAATGGCATCTATTCCATATGCAAAAAGCTGATCTATAATTCCTCCTTTTCCACATATATATTCTTGCCATTCTTTTGACTCTTTGTTGCAAACAACTAAATCTTTTATACCCCACCAATAGGAAAATACAATTTTCCCATTTTCTACTGTGGTTTTAAAAAACGGAAAATATTTAGATTCCTTACTTTGACAAGCTCCTATTTCATTGTAAAGTTTTCCTTCATTGAAATACTTACTATCTTTGCCCACATGATTAAATACTACATCTACCATTACTTTCATATCTTGTTTGTGAATTTCATCACACAAACTTTTAAAATCTTCTTTTCCTCCAAAATAAGGATCAATTTCTTCTAAGTCCTCACCATCGTATTTATGATTTGATGAGCTTTGTGAGATTGGGCTTAAATAAATTATATCTGTTCCTAACGATTTGATATAATCCAATTTTTTCTTAATTCCATTGAAATTTCCTCCAAAGGAATCTGTATTCCATTCCCCATTTTCATCCGGTCCTAAAATTGGTGCATCATTCCAGTTTTTATGAATTTTACGTTTTCCAAACTCTTCTATTTTTACGCTAGTATCCCTATAGAATCTATCAATAAAAATTTGATACATTACAGCACCTTTTGCCCAATCTGGTACATAAAATCCAACCGACATTTTAAATTCTTTCGTTTCCTTATATTTTTCTTTTTCAGATATAAAAGAAAATTTGTACTTATAAATAGCTCTTGTACACATAAATAGCTCTGTTTCAAAATAAGCATATTTGTCATCTTTATTTTTGTAATTTAGAACTATTTCTCTTTTTTCATATCCTTTTAACCGTAACTTTACCTCGTTAATCCAGCCATATATATTCATATTAATATATACACTAAACTTAACGAATTCACCTTCTTTACCACATTTATTCTTCTGTATGCTATGATAAAATTCTTTCATAGTTTTACTCCTTTCTTACTTAAGAAATACATTACTAAACTTCTTTACACTTATATAACTTTAATATGTTTTGCAAATTTTGTCAAATCTTTTAAAATGCATTTTTTATATGGTTTACTACATATTGCTCTTTTATTTTATAAATTTCTATTACGTCAAACCTAATTGCAGAAAACTTTACTTTTTCTTTATATAAATAGTATTTTGTACATTCCTTTATTCTATTTACTTTAATTCCGTTTACTGCATCTATTGGATATCCAAATTTATTATTACTCCTTGTTTTAACTTCTATAATAGCTATAATGCCATTATAATATGCAATTATATCTATTTCACCTTTTCTATTTTTATAATTCCTTTTTAATATTTTATAATTCATCTTTTCTAAATATTTAACTGCTGTATCTTCTCCCTTTTTTCCTAATTTGTTCATACTTTTACAAACATATCTCCTGGTAATGCTCTAATATACTCATTTAATTCTAGCATTGTTAATTGTTCACTTACTTCTTGTATGGGAAGTTCTAGTTTTCTAGATATTGTATTAATATCTACTGGCATATTTCCAATAATATTATATACCTCTTTATATTTGACTGGTACATTTTTAATTTCATATTTCCAGTCTTGCTCTATATCTTTACAAGTATATATATTTATTTCATTTAAAATATCTTGTACATTAGTTACCAGTTTTGCTCCTTTCTGTATAAGTTTATTTGTGCCAATTCCTAATTTGCTATCTATATTACTTGGAATAGCAAATACCTTTTTACCTTGTTTAAAAGCTCTATTAGCTGTAATAGTGCTTCCACTCCTATATCCTGCCTCTACCACTAGAACACCTAAAGATAGCATACTTATTATTTCATTTCTTCTGGGAAAATTCTTTGTATCAGCTACTGTTTTGGGATCGTATTCAGAAATTACGCAACCATCATTTTCTAATATTTTATTAAATAATTCTTTATTTTCTTTTGGATATATATTATTAAACCCTGAACCTAACACAGCTATAGTTCTTCCTATATTCTGCATAGCAGAAATATGTGATATAGAATCTATACCTATTGCTAATCCGCTTATTACACATATTCCATTTTTAGATAATAGACCTGCAAATTTTTTTGCTTGTTCGAAACCATATGTACTACAATTTCTTGATCCGACAATTGCTATAATTGGCTTGTTTAGCAAATTTATATTTCCTTCAATATATAATTTTTTCGGATATGATTTTATCTTTAACAATTCTTTTGGATAATTAATATCCTTATAACTTATTGTTATTATCTTTCACACTTCCTTTTTATATAATTTATTATTCACTTTATATTGCACTGCTTCTGCAATACAAGAGATATCTATTTTTTCTTTATTATCTAAATCTGCAATCGTTCTGGAAATTTTTAATATATTATTATATGTTCTTATGTTAAAACTATATTTAGCATATAATCTTTCTAATAATTTTTTACCTTCTATATCCAATATGCAATGTTCATTTATTTGTTTAGAACTCATTTCCGAGTTTGTTTTTATTAGTTCGTTTTTAAATCTCTCTTCTTGAATTCTCCTAGCTGATTCTACTCTTTTCCTAATATCTTCACTTTTTTCTATTTTTGTATTAGTATCTATTTCAGAATACTTAATATTAGAAACATTTAGCTGAATATCTATTCTATCTATGATAGGTCCACTTATTTTAGACAAATATTTTTTTCTTTTACTTTCCGAACAAGTACATTCTTTATCTTTACTTCCAAAATATCCACATGGACATGGGTTCATTGCAGCTATTAAAATAAATTTACAAGGATATTTTACAGAGCTTTTAACTCTATCTAACTTAATAGTATGCAAATCTAAAATTGTTCTTAACATTTCTAATTTTCTACCATCAAATTCAGCAAATTCATCCATAAAAAGTATTCCTAAATTTGCTAATGTTATTGCACCTGGCAACGGATTTCTACCTCCACCTATAAAAGATGCAAGAGTAATATTAGGATTTACTTCTACAAATGGTCTTTTATTTATAATTTCATCATCTTTTATAAAACCTAATATACTATTAACTTTAGTTATTTCTAAAATTTCATCGTAATTAAGTTTTGGAAATATTGTTATTAACCTTTTGGCAAGCATAGTTTTACCTACACCTGGTTCGCCTATTAATATACAATTATGATTTCCTGCAGCCACAATTTCGAGTGCTCTTTTAGCCTTCTCTTGACCATATATTTCTGAAAAATCCATACCGTATTCTTCTGAACATTCTTCTATTTTACTAATATTTTTTTCTACTGGAAAATTAGAATTAATTTTTATGATTAAATCTTTTAATGAATTAACACCAACAATTTCTAAACTTTCTACTAGCTTAGCTTCTTTTATATTTGAATTTGGTATATATACTCTTTTAAATTTATTTTTCTTAGCAGTTAAGCACATAGGTAATATTCCCTTTGTATAATTTATATTTCCATTATATGATATTTCTCCTATAAAAATGGAAGATTTAGTTACGTCTTTTTTTATTATTCCTAAATTAATAAGTATTCCAACTGCTATTGCTAAATCGAAAGATGACCCTTCTTTTCTTATTTCTGCTGGTGCTAAGTTTACGCTTATCTTTTTCCCAACTAATTTTATCCCACTATTTTTAATTGCAACACTTATTCTTTCTTTAGATTCTTTTATGCTTGTACCTAACATTCCTACCATATCCCAATGTGGTATTCCTGCTGACAAATCCACTTGTGCTTCTACTATTGTACCTTCTATACCATTTAGTGCAATTGTATTTACTATTGATAACAATTTTATTCTCCTATTTAAAATTATAGATTTATTCTAAATCGTAAAATAGACATGTATAATAAATTGGAGTTTATTTATTTACAGGAAAAAGCACACCACCTCCTAAATTTTATTAACTTTTTTACTAAGGGTTTTATTAAGATTATAAATTATTTTGAAATTAGTTATTGATAAAAAACGATTTAGAATAAATCTGTATTATATATACCACAAATTTTACTATTTGTAAATACTATTTCTTTATTTTGTCCTATTATTTTAGTTTATCCCTTTTTTTCTCCATTTTTCGACTTTTTTCTTCCTTTTACTAACTATATTACACACATATTTAAGATTTGCTGACAAAAGTAAGTTCTAAGACACTCTAGTATAAACCATAATTCTCTAGTACAGAAAGTTCTCCTATTAGTAGAACTTCCCTAGCATACAAAAAAGAGAACTTATCCTAGTTCTCTTCTCCAATAAAATAAATATTGTTGTGCTATTCCCTCTAAATTGCCAAACTTTTCTTGTGCCAAATTTAATATTTCTTTTTTATCTACATTTTTTTCGTCTTCTTTGTGAATATATAAATCATTCATTACTCTTCTTACCCATACATCTATTGGAAAAACATCAAATCTTTTTAACGTAGAAAATAGTAAAATGCAATCTGCAACTTTAGGCCCTACTCCAGAAAGTTTTAAAAGCTCCTCTCTTACTTTGTTAGTATCTTTTATTTTATGCAAGTTTGAAATATCAATTTCTTTGTTTAAAATCATATTAGTTGTTTCATATAACCTAATATCTCTAAACCCTAATCCTAAATCCCTATATTCCTCTACCGAAACATCTTTTAACTCTTCTGGTCTTGGGAAAGTATAATATTCTTTATTATTAAACTCTATTTTACTACCATATTTTTTAGATAAACGTTCTATAATTCCTTTAATTCGTGGGATATTATTATTAGCAGAAATTATAAACGAAATAATAGTTTCCCATAGATCCTGATTTAATATTCTAATTCCTTCTCCATATTTTATACTTTCTTCCATGTTCTTATCTACTTTTGACAAAATGCTTTTTATTTGTTCATAATCTCTTTCTAAATCAAAATAATCTATTACTGTATTAACAATATCATCCTCGCACATACCTTTAAAAAATATACCATTATCTACTTTCTTTACATTTATTACATTATTAGAAAATACTCCTGTATAGCTTCCATCATCTTCCTCATTCCATCTAAAGCATTGTCCACATTCAAATATATCTTTTAAGTTAAAAGAATTATAATGTTCCAATAAAAATTCTTGATATTTCATATATACCTCCTATTTAAATCCTTTTCCTAAAACTTCTCTTGCATTTGCTATAATTATAAAAGCTTCTTTATCATTCCTTTTTACAATTTGTTTTATCTTTAATATATCTCCTCTTCCAGTGGCACACATTAAAATTAATCTATCTTCATCTTTAAACATTCCTTTACCATATAGTCCTGTTGTTCCTCTTTTTATAATATTACCAATCTCTTTAGATATTGTATCATTTTTCTTTGATATAATAAATATTAATTTTGAAAAATTTGTTCCTTCTACAATGATGTCAATTACCTTTCCCATTATGATAATCGCTATTGCTGAGTATAATCCAATTTCTATTTCTTTAAAAATAATTACATTTAATAGTACAATAGCAGAATCTATTGCCATGATAAGTGTACTAGTTTTAATATTAAAATTATATGTTTTAATTATGTTGCTAATTAATTCTGTCCCCCCAGTACTTGCATTAGCATTTAAAACTAGTCCTGTTCCAATTCCTAAAAATATACCTCCATATAAGCTAGACAAGAACTCATCTGTTGTTAGTATGGGTATCTTATCTAATAGGTCTATAAATATCGAATATAACACTGCGCCAATAATAGAATTTGCTAGTATCCTTTTTCCTAATCTATAAAATGTAAAAATTAATATCGGAATATTTATTATAATATTAATTGTTCCTAATGGAATCTTAAATAAATAATATAAAATTGTAGCTATTCCAGTTACTCCACCTGTAGAAAATTTATTTGGTAGTAAAAAGACAGATGTTCCTATCGCCATAATTAGACATCCTAATATTATAATAATCATATTCTTAAAATAACTTTTTATCATAAAAATCACCTATATTACAATTATTTGTAATATAGGCAAATTTATTCTAATTATCATTTTCTTCTAAAAAGTCTGTATATGTTTTTAATATCTTCATTTTATAATCAAATCTCTTCATTTTATTATTTACAATGACATTTAGCTTGACATCATATACTTCTTCTAATTGTTCTAAATTCTTATTATTTAGTCCTTTAACATCATCTGCATCTTCTTTATTTACTTCTATATCTACTTCTTTTACTTTTACATTATATGATTTTATCATCTCTATTATTTTTTCATACCAAACCTCAGTAGCGACTAATCTTCTAAATTGACTTATAGGCATTTCTTCTATATATTGTTTATCTTCTCCAATAGATATTCTTTCTACTTTATATAATTTTAATAATTCTATAATTTCTTTTATTCTTTCTACTAATTGAACTTTAGATAATGGTATGAATTCTTCTTTTTCATATAAATTTTTAACATTTCTATTATAATCTAAATTGCATGGAATTAATGATATTTCCATTGGCTTTAACTTCATAACTTTTTTTATAGTATTTAAGTCATCTACTAATGTACTTTCTGGAAGTCCTATTGTTATTTTAGCACTTACAGGTATCCAATAATGCTTTATAATGTTTGCTACTTTTTTTATTGTTTCGAAATCATAATCTGCCCCAATATTTTTTAATATATAATCATTTGAAGATTCTATATTTAGCTCTATTTCTTTTACTTTATATTTTTTTAAAAGTTTCAAATTATTTTTATCTATGCTGTCTGGGTCAGATGTTATTTTTATTCCAAATATCTTATATTCTTTTATTAGCTTATTTAATTCTGTAAGTATTTCCTTTTGCTTTTCTATATTAATACTTGTAAAATCTTTATTCTTTATTTGCAAAATCTTCTTAGCATGCACATTATTTTCCATTTTCTTAATTATTTCATCATTATTTTTTATACTATCTATTTCTATCGGAATATATACTTTTTCTTTCATCTTTTCCTCCAATATCATATCTGCTCCATAGCTTTCTTAGCAGCTTCCATTTCTGCTGATTTTTTTGATGTTCCCTTTCCAGTAGCTAATTGTTTTCCATTGCATTTAACCTCTGCTTCAAATATTTTATTATGGTCCGGACCAGTTTCTTTTAAGATATTATATTCTATATTTACATTTCCTTTATGTTGCAATTTTTCTTGTAAAACTGTTTTATAATCTTTTAATCCTACATTTTGGCTTGCTATTTTTATTTCTTCTGCTAAATTGCTAATTATAAATTCTTTTGCTGGTTCTAATCCTCCATCTAGAAATATTGCTGCAATAATGGCTTCTACACTATCTGCTAATATGGCTTCATTTTTATTACCGTTATTTGATATTTCACTTCTTCCTAAATATAAAAACTTACCAAAATTATGCTTTGTAGCTATTTTGTATAAACTCTTTTCACAAACTACGCTGGCTCTAACTTTTGTCATCTCACCTTCATTTAACTTACTATAGTTTTCGTATAAAAAGTTGCTAGATATAAATTCTAATATACTATCACCTAAAAATTCTAATTTTTCGTTACTAGTAACCTTCTTTTCGTAGGCATATGATGTATGTGTTAGTGCTGTTTTTAATAAGCTTTTATCTTTAAATCTATATCCTATATTGTTTTCAAATTCTTGTAACATAATTTACCCCCTAAGATGTTTATATTATATAACATTTTATAGTTTTTGCAAGTAAGTAAGAAAAAAATACAGCGAATGTTAATTTTATAACATTCGCTTTCTATTATCTTCCTTCATTTAATAAGTCTAAATTTTCACTTTTTTCTTGTATCTTTGCTTTTAAATTTTCTTTTATATTTCTGTCAGTATTTTTTAATCTTTCAATTGTTAATTTCTTTTGCTCTCTTCCATAGTCTACTATTCTCTTTACACCCTTTTCTATGTTTTGTGGTGCATTAACAATTCCTTTTCCTACTTTTACTGAAAAATCACGAGCTTTCTCTGTATATTCTTTTCTCTTTTCTGATAATTCTTCTTTTATTGGCTCTATTTTATTTTCTTTTATATTAACTGCTTTCTCTGCAATTTTATCTACAACATTATGTTTAAAGTTCTTTGCCTTAGGTGTAAATCTTGCCACAATTTTTTGCCATAAACTTTGCTTTTGTATTTTTGCTAATGAAGTTTCTTTATTTTCTAATAAATCATTTAACTTTTCATCTCGTTTTGATGCTAACTCCTCTAGTCTTATATCATATTCATTAATTATTTCTGTTAACTCTTTTTTCATCTCTTCTTTAGATTCTAGATTCTTTCTATCTTTTGCTGTTGGGTCCTGACTTTGTAATGTTTTTAATTCTTCTGCTAAAGCTGTTAATTTTTCTGGATCACCTGCATTTTGTTTTATTTCTTTTTCTTTTGCTTTTACATTTTGTTTCCATTCCATGTATTCTGGTGTCTTCATTGTTTCTTTTATCTTAGAAGAAATTTCTTTCATCTCGCATACTGTATCTATATCCATTTGTTGCCAAGAATCTTGTTCTTCCATAGTCTCTAAATAACATTTTTCGTATTCATTCATGGCTTCTTCTACAGCATTCTTATATTCTTCTATAGCTTTATTAGCATCTTCTATATTTTGAGAATATTTTTCTGCTTCTCCTTCAGCATATTCTTTAAATTCGTTCATTCTTTTTTTAATAGCATCCTTTTGTCTATTTCTAAATAAAGCAGCTTTTACTAATTTAGTTTGAGCTTGTATAGTTGCTAATTTTATTAATAATTGAGCAATATTTTTTTGTTTTGGCTCTGTTACATCTTTTCTTTCACTCATTGTACATCCCCCTTATTATCTTTCTTCTAAATCACTTTTTATTGTATCTTCTATTTCTCTTTTTATCTCTTTTTCTTCTTGATCCAATTTTGCTAATAGCTTTTCTAATTTATCTATACTACTTATATCATCTAAATCATATATTTCTCCATTATGTACAATTTTTCCTAATTTTTCTTGCATAGTATCACCCTTTTACATAGTATTTTGTATTTATTATATATTTTTTGTACATTATAGTAAATAACATTAAGATTACAATTATATATATTTTTTATTACAAATAAAAAGCGAATACAAAATTTTCAATTATTATTAATAGAAAATTTTATACTCGCCTTTTATATTTTAATATGTTCAATTATGCATTATCTTTTATATAGTCTACTACGTCACTTACTGTAACGATTTTTTCAGCATCTTCATCTGGAATTTCCATATCGAATTCTTCCTCCAATGCCATAATTAATTCTACTATATCTAAAGAATCTGCTCCTAAGTCATCTATGAAAGATGCTTCCATTGTTACAGATGTTTCTGCAACACCTAATTGTTCAACTATTATTTTCTTTACTTTTTCAAATATTTCTTCTTGGTTCATTTAACTATGTACACCTCCTCTCACATATTTTTTCTTACTGACTAAACAATAATATATTGTATTAAAAATGTCAAGCTTTATTTTCCTTTTGTTTTAAAAATTCTTCTGTCATTTTTTCTACAGCTCTATTTTGTACAAATTTTTCTGCTTGAATTATTGTATATTCGAATAGTTTTTCGTCACTACTTCCATGTGCTTTAACAACTGGTTTCTTAACCCCTAAGAACAAAGCTCCACCATATATTTTATAGTCCATAGTTTTTGCAAATCTATTTATTGCAGGTAAACATGGTATGCTACCTATTTTTGATAAAATGTTACGTTTTAAACTATCTGATAGTGAAACTTTTACTAATTTTCCAAGTCCTTCTGTTGTTTTTAAAAAAATATTTCCTGTAAAACCATCTGTTACAACAGCATTAACTTTTCCTGAAAAAGCATCTCTGCCTTCTATATTTCCAATAAAATTTATTCCCAATTCTGGTGACTTTTCTTTTAATAATTCATATGATGATTTTGTTAATTCATTACCTTTTGTTTCCTCTGTTCCTATATTTAAAAGACCTATTGCTGGATTTTCTATTCCAAATGTATTTTTTAAATATATAGATGCCATTTGTGCAAATTGTAATAAATTTATTGGTTTACAGTTTGTATTTGATCCACAATCCATTAATAATAATTGGCTTTTATATGCTGGAAGTATTCCTGCTAATGCCGGTCTATCTATCCCTTTTATTCTTCCTACAAGTAATGTTGCTCCTGTTAATAAAGCTCCTGAATTTCCTGCAGAAATGAATACATCTCCTTTGCCTTCTTTTAATAGATTAAATCCTACAACCATAGAAGAATCTTTTTTATGCTTTATTGCCATTGTTGGTGTATCTTCCATTTCTATTGTTTCTGTTGCATTATATATTTTAAGTCTTGGAGAAATATCTGATAGTTTCTCTTTATTATATAATTCTTTTACTCTACTATTAATAACATCTTCTTTTCCTATTAATAATATTTCTGTTGAGTTGCTTACTTCATTAACTGCCTTTACAGCTCCTTTTATATTGGCATCTGGTGCATTATCTCCACCCATTGCATCTAGCAGTATAACCATTTTAATTTCCTCCAATTAGTAAATTTTGACTTATTTATTTTATTATTTCTTAATAAAAAATGCAATACTTTCTGACCAAATAGTATAGAAATCTCTGCTAGTAAAAAAAGAAGTACATCTTAAAAGATGTACCCCCATATATTTATTATATATTATTCAGCTATTTTTGAAACAACACCTGAACCAACTGTTCTTCCACCTTCACGAATAGCGAATCTTAATCCTTCTTCCATAGCGATTGGTGTGATTAATTCGATTTCCATATCAATGTTGTCTCCTGGCATAACCATTTCTGTTCCAGCAGGTAATTCGATAACACCTGTAACGTCTGTTGTTCTGAAATAGAATTGTGGTCTGTATCCGTTAAAGAATGGTGTATGTCTTCCACCTTCTTCTTTAGTTAATACGTATACTTGTGCAGAGAATTTTGTATGTGGATGTATTGATCCTGGTTTAGATAATACTTGTCCTCTTTCGATATCTGTTCTTTGAACACCTCTTAAAAGAACACCAATGTTGTCTCCAGCTTCTGCTTGATCTAATAATTTTCTGAACATTTCTACACCAGTAACAACTGATTTTTTCTTTTCTTCAGATAATCCTACGATTTCAACTTCGTCAGAAACTTTAACTTCTCCTCTTTCTACTCTACCTGTAGCAACTGTTCCTCTACCTGTTATAGAGAAGATATCTTCTATAGGCATTAAGAATGGTTGATCTACTGGTCTTTCTGGTGTTGGGATATAGCTATCTACAGCATCCATTAATTCTTTAATTGGAGCATATGTAGCTTCTTCTGGATCTTTAGAAGTACATTCTAATACTTTTAAAGAAGATCCTTTTACTACTGGAATATCGTCTCCTGGGAAACCATATTCTGTTAATAAGTCTCTAACTTCCATTTCTACTAAGTCTAATAATTCTGGGTCGTCTACCATATCACATTTGTTTAAGTAAACAACAATGTATTTAACACCAACTTGTCTTGCAAGTAAGATGTGTTCTCTTGTTTGAGGCATTGGTCCATCAGCTGCTGAAACAACTAATATAGCACCATCCATTTGTGCTGCACCTGTAATCATGTTTTTAACGTAGTCTGCGTGTCCTGGGCAGTCAACGTGTGCATAGTGTCTTGTTTCTGTTTCATACTCAACGTGAGCTGTGTTAATTGTGATTCCTCTTTCTCTTTCTTCTGGAGCTCTATCGATTTCATCATATGCTTCGAAGTTAGCTCTTCCTAATAATGATAAATATTTTGTAATAGCTGCTGTTGTTGTTGTTTTACCATGGTCAACGTGTCCGATTGTACCAATGTTAACGTGTGGCTTTGATCTAACAAATTTTTCTTTAGCCATTTTTATTCCTCCTTTAAATTTTTGAGATTTTCATCTCTATATTTTATTTTCTTTTTGACGCATTTATTTTACGAATTTCATTGTATACTATAATCTGTAAAAAATCAAGTATATTGCTAAATATTATTCGCTTTTCTTTCCTCTTGATGCTACAATTTGTTCTAAAACAGATTTTGGAACTTCTTCGTAATGAGATGGTTCCATAGAGTATGTTCCTCTACCTTGTGTTTTTGAACGTAAGTCTGTAGCATATCCAAACATTTCAGATAATGGAATAAATGAATGAATTTCTTGCATTCCATCATTTCCATCCATACCTTCCATTCTTCCACGTCTAGAGTTTACATCACCAATAACATCTCCCATGTATTCTTCTGGAACTGTTATTTCAACCTTCATAATAGGTTCTAGAATAACAACACCAGATTGTTTACATCCTTCTTTAAATGCCATTGATGCTGCAATTTTGAATGCCATTTCTGAAGAGTCAACTTCGTGGTATGAACCATCTACTAATGTAGCCTTAAAGTCTATAACTGGGTAACCAGCTAAGTAACCACCTTCAGCTGCTTCTCTTAGTCCTTGTTCGATTGGTTTAATGTATTCCTTAGGAACAGCTCCACCAACGATTTTACTTTCAAATTCTATTCCTTTTCCTGGCTCTAATGGTTCCATTTCTAACCAAACATCACCATATTGTCCTTTACCACCAGATTGACGAATGAATTTACCTTGAACTCTAACATTCTTTTTGATTGTTTCTTTGTAAGCAACTTGTGGTTTACCTACATTACATTCAACTTTAAATTCTCTTTTTAATCTGTCAACGATGATATCTAGGTGTAATTCACCCATACCAGCAATAATTGTTTGTCCAGTTTCATGGTTTGTGTATGTTTTAAATGTTGGATCTTCTTCAGCTAATTTTGCTAATGCTATACCCATTTTTTCTTGAGCAACCTTATCTTTTGGTTCGATAGCAATATCAATAACTGGCTCTGGGAATTCCATAGACTCTAATATAACAGGGTTATTCATATCACATAAAGTATCTCCTGTTGTAACTTCTTTTAGCCCTACAGCTGCAGCTATATCTCCTGCATATACTTTATCTATATCTTCTCTGTGATTAGAGTGCATTTGTAATATTCTTCCGATTCTTTCTTTTTTACCTTTATTAGAGTTTAAAACTGTTGAACCAGATTCTAAAACTCCTGAATAAACTCTAAAGAAACATAATTTTCCAACAAATGGGTCTGTAGCAATTTTAAATGCTAAAGCTGCGAATGGTTCTTTATCTGAAGTTTTTCTTTCTACTTCGTTACCATCTTCGTCAACACCTTTAATATGTGGAATATCTAATGGTGATGGCATATAGTCAACTATTGCATTTAATAATTCTTGAACACCTTTGTTTTTGTATGAAGAACCACATGTTACTGGAACTATTGTGTTTGCAATTGTTCCTGCACGCAAACCTTTTTTAATTTCTTCCATTGTAAGTTCTTCACCATCTAAGTATTTCATCATTAATTCTTCGTCTTGTTCAGCAACAGATTCTATCATTTTGTCATGATATTCTTGTGCTAATTCTTTCATATCTTCAGGAATTTCTGTTTCTTCAATTTCTTTTCCTAAATCATCTTTATGAATAAAAGCTTTCATGTTTATTAAGTCTACTATACCTTTAAATTGATCTTCTGCTCCAATTGGTAATTGGATTGGTACAGCATTTGCTTTTAATCTATTTTTTAATTGTTCAACACATAGCATAAAGTTTGCTCCTGTGATGTCCATTTTGTTTACATATACCATTCTTGGTACTTGATATTTGTCAGCTTGTCTCCAAACAGTTTCTGTTTGTGGTTGAACTCCACCTTTAGCTGCAAGTACTGTAACTGCTCCGTCAAGAACTCTTAAAGATCTTTGAACTTCTACTGTAAAGTCAACGTGTCCTGGTGTATCTATAATATTTATTCTATTATTATTCCAGAAACAAGTTGTAGCAGCAGATGTAATTGTTATACCTCTTTCTTGTTCTTGTTCCATCCAGTCCATAGTAGCTGCACCTTCGTGAGTTTCACCTATTTTATGAACTTTACCTGTATAGAAAAGTATTCTCTCTGTTGTTGTTGTTTTACCAGCATCAATGTGAGCCATAATTCCTATATTTCTTGTTCTTTCTAATGGATATTCTCTTCCTGCCAACTTTATTTCCTCCTCTCAGGGTTTATTACTTTTTATATTACCATTTGTAATGTGCAAATGCTTTGTTAGCTTCTGCCATTCTATGTGTATCTTCTTTCTTCTTGAATGCTCCACCGTTTCCGTTTATAGCATCTATAATTTCTCCGGCTAATTTTTCAGCCATTGTTTTTTCATGTCTTGTTCTTGCATATCTTACTAACCATCTTAAACCTAATGTTTGTCTTCTTTCTGGTCTAATTTCTAATGGAACTTGGTATGTAGCTCCACCAACTCTTCTAGCTTTAACTTCAAGAACTGGCATAATGTTGTTTAGCGCTTCTTCAAAAACTTCTAGTGGATCTCTTTGCTCTTTTTCTTTTATAATGTCAAACGCACCATAAACTATTTTTTGAGCAACTGATTTTTTACCATCTAACATTATGTTGTTTACTAATTTTGTAACAACTTTGCTGTTATACATTGGATCTGGTAAAACTTCTCTTTTTGCTATATATCCTTTTCTTGGCACTATTCTTCCCTCCTTATTTTTATTCTGATACTAATTTAGTATCTAGGTACTCTGAAAAGTCTTTCTTTTCCGTATAGTGCTATATATTCTAAATTTAAGTACCTTAAATTAGTAATTATTAGCACTAGTTTTCATTACCTAATTTTATTTTTTAGGTCTTTTTGCTCCATATTTTGATCTAGCTTGCATTCTGTCTTTAACACCTGCTGTATCTAATGTTCCTCTAATAATATGATATCTAACACCTGGAAGGTCTTTTACTCTTCCTCCTCTTATTAAAACAACACTATGTTCTTGTAAGTTATGTCCTATTCCTGGGATATAAGATGTTACTTCATAACCATTAGAAAGTCTAACTCTGGCAACTTTTCTTAAAGCTGAGTTAGGTTTCTTTGGTGTTACAGTTTTAACTACTGTACAAACTCCTCTTTTTTGTGGTGCTCTGTGGTTAGTTGTTCTATTTTTCTTAGAATTGTAACCATGTTGCAACGCTGGAGCTGTTGATTTTGTCATTGATGTTTTTCTTCCTTTTCTTACTAATTGATTAATTGTTGGCACTTAAATTTCACCTCCTAAAATATTATATGTCGCCTATTTGTGCATAATACACTAGCGTGAATTATTTTATCACCAAAATGTAAGAATGTCAATATTTTAATAGTGTTTTTTATTAGAATCTCTTAACTTTTATAAAAAGAAAAAGAGAGGTCAGCTTTCTGCAATTTAAGCATCTGCTTTCCCCTCATTTAATTCACTCCCCTCTTTTTCTGAAATTTTGAATTGCTTTTTTGATGGAATTGATAAACAACCCACCAACAAGTACTAACAATGCATCTCTTAGGACAGATGCTAGTGTTAATTCTCCAAAGAGAATATTAGCAAGTTCTTGCCAATTCCCCTCTGTTAACCTTGTTAGTACTACGATGATTGCAATAACAATCAACCATACTAGCAGTTTCCACAGAAGCTCGATTGCTCCTGCAATGGGAACAAGAATTTTGTAAATTGTCATTCTTGCTTCCCGAGAGAGAGTTCTCTTTTTCTTAGGAGACTGTTGTTTGTTTTCTTTTTCAGTACACATGAATATACTCCTCCTTAATTTTGTTCAACAGTAGTTGACTTTTTAATTATAACACAATTTCTAAAATTTGTAAATATTTATGTTTACTTAATACAATTCATACAAATGGATAAGGAGATGCAGTCTGCATCTCCTATCGGTTAACTTGCTTTACTTCTCCTTCCCATTTTATAACCAACCAAAAGGCTGACTACAATAAACAAAATGTCTTTTAAAGAGATAAAGCTTTTGGCTTTACTCCAAAGACCAGTTCCTACTGCAGAAAACCATTCAACTAATTTTCCTGGATGAATCTGCAAAGTTCCGGATGAGAACAAAATTGCTCCCACAATAACTACTAAAATAATGAGAATAATTAACCGTTTCTTTTTGTTCATAATATAACCTCCAACTTTTTTTATACTTACTATTATACGACATTATGTTAAATTAGTCAATTCAACTGTTTTACTATACCTATTTTCCTACATCTTATTTCTATTATTTTTTGGTTGTATCTTTTTTATTTAACTTTTTTTCATTATTTATAACTATCATTTGTTCGTTAAATTTACATAAAGAGTTATTGACATTATTTCCCTTTTTTAGTATAATAAACATAGTGTGTAACACTAAAGAGAGGAGGATATCTTGGTTTTATTCTAAGATAGACATAATTATGGAAGAAAAAAAATTACCAACTAAAGAAGAATTAAAAAATTTGTCTCCTAAAGAATTAGCAGATTATAAATTAGAGTTAAGTCAGCTTTCTTTAGAAATAGACGAATTAATAAAAAAATGTGATGATATTTTATCAAAATAAAATATTTAGAGAGGATGGTGAAGCCTCATATAGGAGGCAAATAATATGGCAAGAGAATTTTCAGAAATTAGCAATGAATATTCAGAAAAAAAAGTAGCATTTCAAGATATAAAAACACACTTAGATGAAATCATGAATCTTAGAGAAACTATAGAAAATTATGAACAACAAATTAATTCTTTACAAGCAAAAAAAGCAAATCTTTCTATTTTTAATGCTTTTTTTATGGAAGAAGATATATCTTCAAAACAAGCAGATATAGATACACAAATTAATCAAATTAAAGATGAAATAAATGCTTTAAAAAATAATTCTTTATACAGAACAAAAGAGCAAATAGAAGAAGCTTCTTCAAGTTTAGATAGTTATCTAGAAGATCTTAATACAAATAATGAGTTTAAAAAAGTTGTAAGAGAACACCTAATTGCAGATGCAGAAAAAACTCTTCCAACACTTCAAGAAGATAAAAACAAACCTGCTCTTACACTTAATATTTTAAATAAAATAGAAGAATCTGCTAAAGACGATATTTCTTTAAAAGGTCTTTTAACTATCGATAAAGATAAAGCAAAAGTAGCTCTTTTAGAAGAATTACTTGCAGAAACTAATAACATAAAACCAGGTAGTAAAGGTTCTAAAGCTGATGAAGCAAAAGCTGAAAGAGACATAGCATTACAAGTATACCAAAAACAAATAAACAATATGAAAAGAAAAATCGAATCTAAAGGAAATATCTTAAAAACTCATATAACAAATAACAAAGAAAAATTAGGTATTCCAGATGATTTAGATATAAATTTTGATGACAAAAATTCTCCATTATATTATATAGGTCAATATGCTAATTCTGATTCATCTATTAGTTTCGACGATATAAAGAAAAAAGCCAATGATTCTTTAAAATTTTATGATAAAAAAATAGCTATTTGCCAAAACATGATAAGATATGCAAAAAAAGATGTTGAAGAGCTAAAAAGCCAAAAAGCTTTTTCTGGCAAAGGTTTAAAATCTTTTGAAGATTTTGGTTTAGTTTCAAAAGTAAAAAGATTTTTTGTAGGTATTGGAAAAGGTCTTTCTAATTGGATAAATGACAAACCACATCCATTTAAAAATGTATTTAATAGAGTGGAAACTCCTGTTATAGACTCACAAACAAAAATAGTAGATACAGATAATAATTTTAAAGACTTTATTCATACAGAAATTGGACAAGATGCTTACCAAAGAGTTTTTAACGAATATAATAGAAAAATTAAATCTCAAACTTCTAGAGCTCAAGACGATAGAGAAGATAGATAAAGTACATAAAAAAGCGTACCTAAGATTTTCTACCAAATGTAAATTCTAAGAAAATCTAAAGTACGCCATAATTATGTAGTACAGAAATTTCTACTACAAGTAGAAATTTCCTACTACATAAAAAAATAAACGGTTTAAAAACCGTTTATTTTTTATTGCTTCTTCTAATTTTTCCATAGCTCTATCTGCAAGTATTTTATACTTTTCTTTTTTGTCTTTTATTCTTCTTTCTAGCACAGGTACTATCCCAAAGTTTGCATTCATTGGTTGAAATCTCTCATTTTTTGTAGATATATAGGTAGCTAAAGCTCCTGTCATTGTTTCTATTGGCAATGTAAATTCTTCTTCACCTTTAAAGTTTAATACAGCATTTATTCCAGCCATAAGCCCAGATGAAATAGATTCTACATATCCCTCAACGCCTGTAATTTGCCCTGCAAAATACAAATTATTAATATTTCTCATTTTATATGTATTAGTAAGCAACTTACTAGAATCTATAAAAGTATTCCTATGCATTACACCATATTTAACAAATTCCGCATTTTCCAAACCAGGAATTCCTGAAAAGACTCTTTTTTGCTCTCCAAATTTTAAATTCGTTTGGAAGCCCACCAAATTAAATATATTCCCTTCTGTATCATCTTGTCTTAATTGTACTAATGCATATGGTCTTCTACCTGTTGTAGGATTTGTAAATCCTACTGGTTTTAATGGGCCAAATCTTAGTGTGTCTTCCCCTCTCTTGGCCATTATTTCTATAGGCATACATCCTTCAAATATCTCTCTTTTTTCGAAATTATGAAGTTCTACAACTTCTGCATTTACTAAATTATTATAAAAAGCTTCATATTCTTCTTTTTCTAATGGTAAATTTATATAATTTTGTTTGTCTTTTGTACTTTCTAGTCTTTTTCTCCAATCTTCTAATTCTTCATCTCTTCCTCTTTCTTGTTCGTATCTATCACCCCAAAAAGCAATATCAAAATTAATACTCTCTTTAGTTACGATTGGCGCAGCAGCATCGTAAAAATATAATTTATCTTGCTTCGTTATTTTCGAAATTTCTTTAGCTAAATTATCCGAAGTTAGTGGTCCTGTTGCTATAATTGTAATTGCTTCTTCTAATAGTTTTTCTAAATTAACCACTTCTTCATTTATAATTTCTATATTGGGATTATTTTTAATTTCCTCTGTAACTTTTTTTGAAAACACTTCCCTGTCTACTGCTAGAGCTTGCCCAGCTGGCACAGAAGTGCTATCTGCTATTTTTATAAGAAGAGAATCCATCCTTCTTAGTTCTTCTTTTAAAAGTCCACATGCATTTGTATGTAAATTTGACTTAAAAGAATTGCTACATACAATCTCCGCCAAATCACTATTCGAATGTGCTGGCGAATATTTTTTAGGTTTCATTTCGTATAATTTAACTTTTATCCCTCTTTTGGAAATTTGGTAGGCAGCTTCTGTTCCTGCTAGCCCACCACCTATTACATTTATATAATCTTTCATTATTATCCTTTCTAAAAACAGTATGTGTAAGCTTTACCCTACACATACTACTTTCATTTATTCTATTAATTAAATAATTCCATAATATCATCTTTGTTTAGCTTATTAATAAATGTTGTTTGTGTACTAAGCATACTATCTATAAGTTTTGATTTCTTTTCTTGTAATTCGTAAATTTTTTCTTCTATAGAATTCTTAGTTATTAATTTATAAACTTGTACATTATTTTTTTGTCCAATTCTATATGCTCTGTCTGTTGCTTGGTTTTCTGCAGACATATTCCACCATGGGTCATAATGAATAACCATATCTGCACCTATTAAATTAAGTCCAGTTCCACCAGCTTTCAGCGAAATTAAAAATACCTTTACATCTGGATTGTTGTTGAAATCATTTACTAGTTTAACTCTTTCGTCAACTTTTGTTTGTCCTGTTAATTTATAATAATTAATTCCTTCTTTAGCTAAGTTTCCTTCTATTATGTTTAACATAGATGTATAACCTGAAAAAATTAGTATTTTATGTTTTCCTGCAATTGCGTCTTTTACTATTTCTATACATTGTGTTAATTTACTACTTTCCCCCATGTAATCTTCTAAAAATAGTGATGGATGGCAACATATTTGTCTTAATCTTGTTAATAATGCTAATATTTTAATTTGAGATTTTTCAAATCCATTTCCTTCAATTTCAGTCATTGCTTCCTTTTTAGCTTGTGCTAAATAAGATAAATATATTTCTAATTGTTCACCTTGCATTTCATTATTTAGTACAGTTATACTCTTTTCTGGTAACTCTTTTAGTACATCTTTCTTTACCCTACGAAGAACGAATGGTTCTATCATCATTTTTAGTTTTTCCATAGCTTCTTGGTCATTTTCTTTCATTATTGGAAGTTCATATAATTGTTTAAACTTTTTATATGTAAACAAATAACCTGGCATTATATAGTCAAATATTGACCATAATTCTGCTAAAGAATTTTCTATTGGGGTTCCTGTTAAAGCATATCTAGTTTGGGCATTTATAGTCTTTAGAGATTTTGCATTTTGTGTATTACTATTTTTTATGTATTGTGCTTCATCTGCAATTTGATATTTAAATAATATATCTTCTCTTTTATAAACTTCCATATCCCTTTTTAATAAGTCATATGAAGTTATAACTAAATCATATTCTGGAATTTGTTTTATTTGGCTTTCTCTTTCTTCCGAAGTTCCTCTTATAACCAATACTTTAATATCCTTTGCAAATTTTTCTATTTCACTTTTCCAGTTTAAAGCAAGTGAACTTGGTGTTATTACAATTGATGGTAATTTTACTTTTGCATTTTCTTTATAGTCTAATAATAAAGAAATTAATTGAACTGTCTTTCCAAGACCCATGTCATCTGCTAAAATTCCACCTAACCTGTAATCATCTAGTATTTTTAACCATTTATACCCTATTTTTTGATAATATCTTAAAGTACAATTTAATCCCTTTGGTGTAACAATTTCGTTATCATACTCACGTTCGTCTATGTTATTTACAATTTCTTTATATTCTTTATCTTTTTGAATTTCCACATTTTTTACATTTTCTAATAATTTATTTAAGTATAATGATCTGTATACTGGTACTCTAATTTTTCCTTTTTCTAAATCTTTATAGTCTACTTCCATACCATATTCTAAACTATTTAAAAATTTAATATCTTCATTTTGCTCTAGATCTAAGAAACTTCCATCTTTTAGTCTATGGTATTTTTTTCTTAAATTATATTTGCTTAATATTTCTTTTAATTCACTTTTGTCAAAGTCTAAACCTGTTAAGTCTATATTAAGTAGGTTATTTTCTATTTTTACGCCTACACTTCCTAGTTTTGGTTGTCTTATTTCTTTTGTTTTAAAATTATCTGTTACTAAAACTTCGTATTTTTCTGTATAGCTACTTATATCTTGTGATAAGAATTTGTATATTGCATCATCTGTTACTAAAACAAATCTTTTATTAGCAGAATCTAATAAAAATCCTGTTTTTCTACACATATTTAAAAAGTTAGATTCTTGAATTACATTTCTTGCAACCTTTGGTACATTTTTTATATCTAATGGATTAAATGCAATATCACCATATACAAATTTTAATGTTGCAATTATATAATTGTTTTTATCAAAATCTAAAAACATCTTTACATCTAAGTCTTTTGGAATATATTCTTTTAATCTTTCCGTATCTATGTTAGATATATCTATATTTTCTCTTAATTTTGGCAAAATTAATGAAAAGAAATCTGGCAACTCTTTTTTATTAAATCTTATTTCTCTTATAAAATTCTTTTTGTATATTTCTAATAATTTTATAACTGTATCTTTATAATTTTTATTGCATCTGTACATTTTATCTTCTAAAATAAGATATACATATTCTTTTCCTTCTAAAACATAGTATTCAAAAACATCTACTTTTTGAGTTAAAGAAAATTCCCCCTCTGAAACTTCTGTTAATTTAAATTTTATATTTGGAGCCTCTGGTACAAATTCTATTTTTCCTTTTTCTCCATCTTGGCTTATTTCTAATCTTCTTCCTTTTACTATTTCGAAAAATTCATCTATTCCTGTATTGCTTAAAATAATACAATTATCGCTTAAAACTTTTCCATAGTACCTGTATCCTGCATTTCCACTGCTATTAACATATTTTATAATTTCTGCATGTTTTAAAATAAAGTCTAATATTTTAAAACTACCTTCATAAAAGTTTTCTTTAGAATGTATAAATTCTAGTTTATTGTTATATTTTACACTTTCTTTATTTAACATACTTGTATAAAACTCTGACAAACTCTTTATTTTGTAATATTTATCTGTTCCTAATTTAAATTCTACTTTAATTTCTTTATAATGACTGTCAAAAATAATGTTAGGAATTATATTAATATTTTTTCTTTCTTTTATTACATTCTCTTCTTCATCTATATTTTCTACTTCTGTATTATAAAAAGCAGTAATCATTTGCTTAAAACCACGATGATCCATTTTACTGCTGTTTTCTTGTTTTTTCTCTGTGTTATTTGCATATAACTTTTCATATATAGGGTTATTAATAAATTCTATCATTACAGACAAAATATGTTTACAAGTACAATAATTTTGACTATTATCTGGGCAAGAACACCTTACAGTTTCAATCTTTCCTTCTTCAATTTTAGAATATACCTCATATGTGTCTTTATTTCCTTTTATAGTTCCTGATAATTCAAAATTATTTTTATTTTCATAATTCACATTTGTTATTGTTACTCTTTTGTCTTCTACATATTCTAATGCTTTTTGATACCTTGTATCACCTGCATTTTCACATAATTCTGCTATTATATCCTTATTTACTAACATTTTTTTAAGCTCCCAATACACATTTATTTTCAGTTTATTATTATATAATATTTTAAGATTTTTCACAAGTGGTATACACTCTTTTATATAAAATTTAAGAACTGTACCTTTTTAAGTACAGTTCTTATTTTAGCTATTCTCAAGTTCACATAGATACTAAAGAAGAAAATCCACTTACAATTCTTTTTCTACTCTTCCTTTTTTTCTTCTTTTTTTGGTTTACTCCAAGAAATATAATCACATTTATCTGGATTGTTTTCACAAATATAAAATGTTCTTCTTGTTTTAGTTTTCTTTATTTGAACTTTTGCTCCACATTTTGGGCAAGGCTCTTCTATAGTTTCTATATATGGTTTTACATTCTTACATTCGGGATATCCAGGGCATGCTAAAAACTTACCGTATCTACCATATTTTACAACCATCATTTTTCCACACTTTTCGCATGGTACATCTGAAACTTCTTCTTCTAATTCCACATGTTCTAATTCTTTTTCTACTTTTTCTAACACCTTTTCAAATGGTGCATAAAATTCTGAAATCATTTGCTTCCAATTTTCTTTTCCTTCTGCAATTTCGTCAAATTCATTTTCTATGTCTGCTGTAAATTCTACATTTATAATGTCTGGAAAATTTTCTGTTAATAATTTGTTTACAACCTTACCAAGCTCTGTTGGCACTAGTTGTTTTGCTTCTTTTTCTATATATCTTCTTGCTATAATCGTTGTTATTGTTGGTGAATACGTACTTGGTCTACCTATATCTTTTTCTTCTAATGCTTTTACTAGGCTTGCTTCTGTATACCTTGGTGGTGGCTCTGTAAAGCTTTGTTTTGATTCTAGTTTTTCTTTTTTTACTTCTTGCCCCACTTCTAGTAATGGTATCTGACCAATTACATCTTCTTTCTCATCTGTCCCTTCTACATATAAAGTCATAAAACCTTTAAATTTAATTGCTTGGCCATTTGCTTTAAAATTATAATTATTTGCATTAATAGTTATTGCCAATGTATCAAATATTGCAGATTTCATCTGACTTGCCAAAAACCTATTGTATATTAATTTATAAAGTTTATATTGATCATTTGTTAAAGATTCTTTAATCTGATCTGGTTTTATTTCTATATAAGTTGGTCTAATAGCTTCGTGTGCATCTTGCGCATCTGCTTTAGTTTTATAGTATCTATTTTCGTAATATTCTTCTCCATAAGAACCTTCTATTACTTCTTTTGCTATTGTTCTAGCTTCTTCAGAAATTCTTGTAGAGTCTGTTCTCATATATGTAATTAAACCTACTGTGCCTTTTTCTGGTATTTTCACACCTTCATATAAAGTTTGTGCAACAGACATTGTCTTTTTCAAGCTGAAATTTAGTTTTCTAGATGCTTCTTGTTGCATAGTACTTGTTGTAAAAGGTGGCGCTGGGTTCCTTTTTCTTTCTCCTTTTTTTACATCTGATACTATAAATTTCGCTTCATCTATAGCCTTTAATATTTCGTCCACTTCTTCTTTAGTATGTATTTCTATTTTTTTATTATCTTTGCCAACTAATTTCGCTTCAAATTTTTTCTTTGACTTAGTATCTAATAAATTTGCAATTATATTCCAATATTCTTCTGGAATAAAACTTTCAATCTCATTTTCTCTATCTACAATTAGTTTTACAGCTACAGATTGTACCCTTCCTGCTGACAAACCTTTTCTTACTTTTTTCCACAATACAGGGCTTATTTTATATCCTACGATTCTATCTAATACACGTCTTGCTTGCTGTGCATTAACTAAGTTTATATCTATTTGTCTTGGCTCTTTTATTGCTTTTTGCACTGCTGTTTTTGTTATTTCGTTAAATGTTACTCTAGATTTACTTTCTTCTGGAATATCTAATAAATGTGCTAAATGCCATGCAATAGCTTCACCCTCACGGTCAGGGTCAGTTGCCAAATATACTTTTTTAGCTGATTTTGCATCTTTTTTTAATGATTTTATTAAATCTCCTTTTCCTCTTATATTTATGTATTCTGGTTCAAAATTGTTTTCTATATTAACTCCCAATTTTGATTTAGGTAAATCTCTAATATGTCCCATAGATGCAACAACTTTTGTTCTTCCACCTAAGAATTTTTTTATTGTATTTGCTTTTGCTGGTGATTCTACTATTATTAATTTATCTGCCATTTTATTCTCCTTTTTAGTTATGGAATATTTTTCCACAATCTTTAATACATATTGTATTGTAGTTCATATGTTTGTTTTTTTCAAGTATTTTTTAGCATTTAACTAAATCTTCTATTACATCTCCTAAAATAACTGGAGTTACTTCATTCCTTTTTAAAATATCTAATATAGAATTTTCCATCTTTTCATCATTTGTTAATTTATCTATACATGCCTTTTCTACTTTTATTTTATCATCTATATATTCTGTTTTTATTACTTCTACTCCAAATATATCGTTTCTACTTTTTAAATCTTTTATCTTATAATATTCTAATTTTACTGGATATAATATTCCTTCCTTTCGTAATTCTTCTTTGTTCATAAATATTCCACCAAAAAAAGTTTTCATTTTCTTCCTCCCATGTTTTTGTATATATTAATATATACTCTTACTTAGAAGTATTCAATATAAATCGGGTGCCTGTATTCTTGCATTTTCGACATTGTTTTTTTATATTTTACTAATTTCTACTTTTACCTATTTTATACTATTTTTTTCATTGCTCATTCAATATATAAAAAAGTCGAAAGAAATCTTTTTAGGTAACATTTTATAGTAAGATTTTTTATAACTAAAAAGAATAGCCTTTTGAAATAAACTTTGTTTATAAATTTAGTTAATTTCATTTTTGCTACTCTTTCATACTTTTTTATTATTTATATTTAAAACCGGGATTTTAAAGACCGTCCCTCGGTCCCGATTATGCTTGCATCATTGCATTAAATGTCATGTTAATTTTTTCTTTGTTGTCTTTCATCTGTATTGCAAATTCAAATATTTGATTGTATAAGCTTCCTATTGATTTTTCTACTTCTCCTGTTAAGTATTCTATGTTGTTTTCTGATGGTTTTAATACATAATTTTCAAAATTTTTCTTTCTGTTTAAATTCTTTATTAAATTATTAAAGAATCTATATATCTTACCCTTTTTCTCTTCAACCATTTCTACTTTTTCTGTTATTTTAATGTTTTCTGAAAATTCTGATAATTGATTTATACAATCTTCTAATCTTTGGTTACATTCATTTATAATTATTTCATAGTCTAATTTCTTTTGTATTGATGCATTTATTTTATTAATATAATGATGTATTTTTTCTGCATTATTTTCTTCTACTGCTTTTTCTAAATTTTGTTTATTTATACTAACATTTGTAACTACAATTATTTCAGATTGTATGGCTGCAGACAATTCTCTTTGAATATTTATATATCTTGTGCTACATACATCAAATAATTTATCTAATTGTTTTTTATATTGCATTACTAAGTTATCAATTGCAATTTTATATTTATCTAATGTATTGTAGTAATTTGCTTGAATATATAGCTTGTCCTTAAATTCTGCAAGCCTAATTTCTTTACTATTTGCCAAAGAGCTTTCAAATAATAATGCTAAATTCATCTGCTTTTGATTTTCTATATCTACAAGTTCTTTTAAATCTTCTTTAAAATTCTCTTTTGTAATACTTAGCATTATCTTTCACCACCTTTATCAAAATCTTTTTCTTCTGTATTTCTTGTTTTATCATATACATTGTTTAAAGCTATATCCGAAATTGTATGCTTTAAAGTATCCTTTGTTTGTTCTATTGTAGATTTTACAGTTTCCATTACAGATTTTTGTTTGTTAAAAATAGTTTCATCTATTGCTACAGCTTTAAATGCTTCTGCTGTAAATTTAGCTGGACTAAAAAGATATGAAGGTCTAACTTGCATTCCTACTCCTGGAATTTCCTTAGTAGGTCTACTTTGTAAAATATTTCTTGGCATTTGTATAGTATTCTTTCCTACATATATTCCGTCTTTTTCAAATCCTTTTAATGTATATAGACCTTCTGTTTTTGGTTCTTTTATTTTAATATCATTTACTTTCATTATATTTTCCTCCTAATACAATCTAAATATTCTGATATATGTTCATCTATCTTATTTTGTATTTCGGTTTCTTTAGAAGTTAATGTATTAACTTCATTTTTTATAAAAGTTGTATCTACAGACGAAACATTTTTTAATCTTCCCTCAAAAAGTACGCCATTCATATTTAGTACCTCCTTTATCCTTTGTTTACTAATCTTTTTACCTCATTATATATTTTATTTTCTACATCTTTCATTACTATTTTCCTTGCATTGTTTCCCATTTCTTTTAACTTTTCTTTATCTTTAATTGTTTCATTTATAAGATTATTTAAAGCTTCACCATTAATTTCATTATCGTGAATTATTTTAGCTGCATTTTCTTTTACTAATACTTTTGCATTATATTCTTGATGGTTTTCTGCCGCAAATGATAATGGTACAAATATTGCAGGTCTTCCAGAAATAGAAACTTCTGTTATAGTCATAGCTCCACTTCTACAAACTATTAGGTCTGCTACTGACATTGCTTTTTGCATATCATATATATATGGTACAACTTTAACATTTTCTATTTTTTCTATATCTATATCTTTTTTTGCTAAATTTTCTTTTATTATATCATATTGACTTTTTCCTACAGACCATAAAATTTGATAATTTGTATTTAATTTTTTTTCTATTATTTCTTCTAATGCATTATTTATAGGTCTTGCTCCTTGGCTACCACCAAAAACTAAAATTAGTGTTTGATTTTTATTTAATTTATTTTCTTTTAAAAACTCATCTTTCTCGTTTTCGCTATATTCTACCTCTTTAAATTTTGTAGGTGTTCCTGTTAGCACAATATTTTTTGCATCATGAATTTTTTCTCTTGCATCTTCAAAACCTATTAAAATTGTATCTACTTTTTTCGCTAGTAATTTTACTGTAACACCGGGAAATGCGTTACTTTCATGTAGCATTGTAGGAATCTTTTGTTTTGAAGCAGATAGTAGTACAGGACCACAAATAAATCCACCTGTTCCTATAACAATATCTGGTTTTTCTTCTTTTAATATTTTCTTTGCTTCTTTATAACCTTTTAAAGTTTTTATCATCTTTTTTATATTATCTATAGATATTTTTCTTACAATACCATATGCTTCAATTGTTCTTAGTTCATATCCTGCTCTAGGTACTAAGTCATTTTCTAATCCTCTTTTAGTACCTATAAATTTAATTACTGCATCTGGATTTTCTTGTTTTATTTTATTAGCTATTGCAATACCAGGATTTATATGTCCTCCTGTTTGTGATGCTGCTATTATTACTTTCATATTAAAATCCATTCCTTTCTCACTTTGCTTGTAAGGCACACATAGCTATGTAGCTTTTGCATTTCTTTCATATTATTAAACTTTTGTACCTGCTCTAGATATATTAAGTAATACACCTACTGAGCATAATAAAATTAATAGTGATGTTACCCCATAGCTAAAAAATGGTAGAGGCATTCCTGTTACTGGCATAGATGATGTTACAACTGCAATATTAATTATTGCCTGTAATCCTATTAAAGATGTAATTCCAACTGCAACTAAACTACCAAACATATCTGGGGCTTTCATTGCTGCAAGTACACCTCTCCATATGAAGATACCAAACAAACCAATAACTATTGCGCATCCTACAAAACCTAATTCTTCTGCTAATACTGCAAAAATAAAGTCAGTATGCGGTTCTGATATGTATAAATATTTTTGCTTACTTTGGCCTAATCCTACTCCAAATAATCCACCAGAACCTATAGCATATAAACTTTGTATTACTTGCCACCCATCACCTTGCTTATCTGCCCATGGGTTTAAAAACGATGTTATTCTGGCAATTCTAAATGCTCCTTTACTTGTAAATTTTGCCATTGCATACAATCCTACAGCTCCAGCCACTGCAACTCCTGTTCCTACTGTTGCAAAATATTTTGGCCTTACTCCTGCCATAAGCATCATTATGCCAACAACTAATACAATTATTATTGTCGCACTTAAGTGATCTTGTACAAGTATTAATATTAATACTACAGGAATTAAGTATAATAGTGGCTTAACAAAACCTTTTTTAAAATCTTTTAATTCGTCTTTATGGTCTGTTAAATAACTTGCATAAAATATAATTAATCCAATTTTTGCAAGTTCTGAAGGTTGGAATTGTATTCCTAAATTTATCCATCTTCTTGCTCCACCAGCTGATCTACCTATTCCAGGTATTAGTACCATTAGCAGTAATATTATAGAAGCAATATATGCTATTTTATAAAACTTTTTCCAAAACCTATAATCTATTTTAGAAATAAATAGCATTGCAGCAACACCAATTACAGCAAAAGTTGCCTGTTTTTTAAAATATACATAACTGTCATCACCTGTTTCAGAAAGTGATGTAGGTGAACTTGCTGAAAGTACCATTATTAAACCAAGAGATAATAATAATATAACTGTTATTAATAAGATAAAATCCATCTGGTTATTTGCAAATTTAGAAAATTTCCTTACTTTTTTGTTTTTGGCCATTCTTATCTCCTTTATTAAATTATATTTAGTCCTACAACACAAAGAACTAGAGTAAGTAGACTAAATACTGTTACTATTTTATTTTCACTCCATCCTGATAATTCAAAATGGTGATGAATTGGTGTCATTTTAAAAATTCTTTTTCCTGTTTTTTTATAGTATGTAACTTGAATCATTACAGAAAGCGTTTCTATCACCGGTATTAATGCTATTAAGATTAATAATAGCGGCATTTTTAGTACAAGTGCCATACCTGCGATTACACCACCTAGCATTAAAGAACCTGTGTCCCCCATAAAAACTTTTGCTGGGTGTAAATTAAATATTAAAAACGCTAAGTTACATCCACATACTATTGTTCCAAAAATTATAACTTCTCTTATATTAAATATAACTCCTATTACTGTTAAACAGGCAATTATAATTGTTGTTACACTTGTTGCTAATCCATCTATACCATCAGTTAAATTAACTGCATTTGTAGTTGCTAGCATTACTATTATTGCAAAAGGAATATAAATCCAAACCGGTATATTTACAAAAGTTTTTACTATTGGAATATATATATCTGTTCCTATATTTAAAACATTTAATAAATATAATACAAAACATACTGCTATTACTAGTAATCCTAACATTTTGTAACTTGGTTTTAATCCTTCTGTATTCTTCAATATCATTTTTTTAAAATCATCTATAAAACCAACTATTCCAAATCCTAATGTTGCAAATAAAAGTGGGATTATTCCTTTTATAACATCTACTTGTTTATTTTTATAATAAATTAGCATAACACCTAAACTTAGTAATGTAATTGCTATTATAGATATTATTCCTCCCATTGTTGGAGTTCCTTTTTTATTTAAATGCGATTTTGGACCCTCTGCCCTTTCTTGTTGGCTTACTTTTAATTTTCTTAATATAGGTAAAATAATAATTCCTAATAATAATGCTACACCAAACGCTACTAATAATATTTTTATTTGAAAATTCATTTATTTTATCACCCTTACTTTTTCTTGTTTGTATATTTTTCTTCTTGTTTTTTCTTTAGTTCGTCTGTAATTTCTATTACTATTTTTCTTTCATTAAATTCCAATTTATTACCATTTATTTCTTGGTACATTTCATGTCCTTTTCCTGCTATAACTACAATATCTAATTTATTTGCCATTTCTATTGCATTTTTTATAGCTTCTTTTCTATCTACTATCACTTTGTAACAAGCTTTAGTTTTCTTTATTCCTTCTTCTATTTCGTTTATTATTTCTTTTGGTTCTTCGTTTCTTGGATTATCTGAAGTTATAATAGTGTAGTCACTTATTCTTCCAGAGATTTCTCCCATTAAAGGTCTTTTATTTTTATCCCTATTACCTCCACAACCAAATACACAAATTACTCTTCCTCTTGTATATGATTTTACAGCGCTCAAAATACTTTCTAAGCTTTCTGGAGTATGTGCATAGTCTATCATTATTGGTATTTCTAATTTATTATCTACCATTTCGGATCTACCAGGTACTCTAACTTCTTCTAGTCCTTCTTTTATCATATCTGCTGTACATCCAAATTGCATTGCAATTGCAATAGCAGCTAAAGAATTGTATACACTAAATCTTCCTGGAATACATGCTTTTACTCTTTCATTTCTTTCACCTATTTTTACTCTAAAATCTACATAAGAATTTGTTATTGTAATATCTTTTGCTAATATCTTAGCATTATTATCTATTCCATAAGTAATATATTCTGGACCTTCTACTAACTTAGGAAGTTTTATAGAGTATAAATCATCTGCATTAATATAAGCTTTTTTACACATCGTGAATAATTTACATTTTGTTTCGAAATATTCTTTCATATCTGCATGTTCTTTTTCGCTTATATGCTCTTCTGATAAATTTGTAAATATTCCTATATTAAAATCTGATCCATACACTCTATTTAATTTTAAACTTTGTGAAGAAACCTCCATTATTACAACGTCGCACTTTGCTTCTGCCATTTTTGCAAAAATTTCTTGTAATTCTAAGCTTTCTGGTGTTGTTCTTTGGCTATCTCCTAAACTTTCTGCTCCTATATAATTACGTATTGTTCCTATTAATCCAACTTTTAGTCCCTTTTTTTCTAACATAGATTTAACCATATACGTAGTTGTTGTTTTTCCTTTTGTTCCGGTTATTCCTATTAGTTGAAATTTCCTTGATGGATTGTCATAGTAATTACAAGCAATTTGTGCCATAGCTTTTCTGGCATCTGGTACTACTATTAATGTTGTATCCTCTTTTATTTTTAACTCTTTTAAATTTGTTCCCTCTTCTACTAATACTGCTATTGCACCTTTTTCTATAGCATCTCCTATATAATCTGCTCCATCTGCTTCATATCCTTTTATAGAAATAAATAAATCTCCTTTTTCTACTTTTCTAGAATCGTTTTTTACAGAATTTATCTCTATATTAATATCTCCTTTAGCTTTTATTCCTTCTATACCTACTAATATGTTTTTAAGGTTCATGAAATATCCCTCCGTTTTATACAATTTTACGAATACATTATATAGCAAGTAGTTTTATATATCAATATAAACTTTTCTTTCTTTTGTTATTTTTATTCCTGGTTTTGGTATTTGTTCTTTTACATACACTTCGTTTTCATCTATTTCTTCTTGCATATTATTTATCTCTAAATTTACCCCCAATTCCTTTACTATTTGTTTTGCCTCTTTTACAGTTTTATTCCTTAGCTCAGGAGTTTCTATTTCTTCTAATTTCTCTTCTATTTCTTTATCTTGCTTTAACTCTAAATATGGTAATACTTCTCCTAATATTTGGCCACCAACAGGTGCTGCAACACCACCTCCTTGGCTTACCCCCCGTTTATTGCAGTAATAGTTTTAAAAAATAAATTTAACCTTTTTCGTTAAATTTGAATGCTTTTATAAATTAAAAGTAATTTCAATTCTATCTTTTGAATATATTTCAATTTTATCTATAATTTCTTTTAAAAAGTCATTATTTATACACTTTCCTCTTTTGAACTCATTTATAATTTTTCTTATTTTTATTTCTTCTAACTTATTTCCTGTATCTTGTTCAAGTTTTTTAATTAAGTTTTCAAGCTTTTCTATTTCTTTTTTTGCTTGTGTATACTCTACTTTAAATTCTTCCGTTGTTATATACTGTTCACATTTCTTTTTATACAAAACACTTTTCCTTCTTTCGAGTTTTTCAATTTCATTCTTACATTCTCTTATTTTATTAATGTCTTTATCATTTTTTTTATAGTAGTCAACTAATTTATTTGTTGTTTTATCTATTTCTATTAACTCAAGTCTTTTTATTACTTCATTTTTTACAATTTCATTTAAGTCTTTTTCTCTAATGTAGGTCTTATTTTTACATTTCTTTTTATATAATAAACTACAATTAAATCCTGCACTATCATATAAAAAGCTTTGTTTGTCTGCTGACTTATAAACTTTATATTGCATTTTTCTCTTGCAATGACCACAATATAATAAATCTCTTAATAAATATTCATGTTTTATACTTGTTTGACTTTTTTTTCTTTGTTTTATTTCTTGTACTATATTGTATTTTTTCCTTTCAATTATTCCCTCATGTGTATTTTCTTTTATAATCCAAGTATCTATTTTTCTATTCTTTTTACAAGTCTTTTTTATATAATTAGTTTCATATTTATTCATTACTGTATCTCCGACAATAAAATGGATTTCTTAACATATCATTTATTTGTTCTGCATTCCATTTCCTAACACTATTTTTTAATTTCATATATTTACTTGGAGTTTTAATTTTTTTACTATTAAAATACTCTGCTATTTGACTACTTGTTTTTCCACTTATATACATATCATATATTTTTCTTATATTGTCTGCTACATTTTCATCTATAATTATTTTATGCTTGTCATCATCTGCTTTTTTATATCCGTATGGAGCATAGTGTTCAACAAATTTTCCTGCTTGTTTCATTGCATTTTTATTAGCTCTTACTTTTCTTGATATATCTGTAATATAATATTGATTTGCTATTCCTCGAAGCATTATGCTATCATCTATTTCATATCTTTCTCCACTATCTATAAATTCTGTTACTGATATAAATCTTACATCATTGTCTGGAAAAAACACTTCTGTGTACCATCCTGTTTTATTTTTATCACGAGTTAGTCTACTTATATCTTTTACGATTACCATATTTATAAAACCTCTTGATATATCTAATATCATTTCATTAAGTTTTGGTCTTGAATCTAATATTCCTGAGTAACCATTATCTACATATTCTTTAACTATTTTATAGCCATTTTTTATTGCATACCCTGTTGTAATCTCTCTTTGTGCTGCTATACTATTATTTTCTTCTTCGTGTTCTCTTGATAATCTTAAATATATTCCTGCTCTATACTCTTTCATATTAAGCCACCATATTGAATATGTCATATTTGTAATATATATAAATTTGATTATTATTATCAATTTTTATATCATATATTATCTCTGATATAATGTCTTTATTCAATTCTTTCATATTTAGTATATCTTTCACTAACTCGCTTAATTTTTCTTCTGTTATAAATTTTTTATTATTTTCTTCTTTTTCCAAAAGTTCCAATTCGTTTTTTATTCTGTTTTTTTCATTAAGTTTTTCTTTATAATATTTTTTATAATCTTCTTTATCTAATAGTTCTTCTTTATAATCTAAATACAATGTTTTTATTTCATTTTCTATTTTAAGTAATTCTTTATTTAGCAATTCTTTATTATCATTGACTTTATTTATTTCAACATCACTTTTTTGTTGCATTATTAATTTTTTTATTTTTTTCTTATCTAGTGAACCTATTGTTTCTTTTAAATTTTTACAAATTATAGTATTAAGAATTTTTTCATCTAGTCCTTTACTTCCTTTAATACAGTCTTTTCCTCTATATCTTTTTAAACCATTTAAGCAACATATCTTTTTAGATTTTAGTTGTTCTGGGTTGTCTCTTTTATATTCGACCTTTAATGTCATCTTACCTCCACACTCTTTACATTTTACAAGCCCATTTAAAATCCATTCATGTTTTTTCCTTTTTATTGTTTTATTCATATTTCTCTTGCTCTGAACTTTATTGAACAATTCCTCTGTAATAATTGCTTCGTGTGTATCATAAGCTATTTTCCATTCTTCTGGTGGAATATACTTTCTTTTTTTAGATTTGTAACTCAAATTAATTTTCTTTCCATATTCTGTATGACCTAAATAAACTTTGTTGCTTAACATTCTTCTTATTGTTTCTTCTCTCCATTTATACCTAATTTCTCCATTATTACTATTATTATTTGGACTTGGAATATTATCTGCTTGTAAGCCTTTAATTATTTCTGTAATAGATTTTCCTTTACTATATTCTTCATATATTCTTTTTACTATTCTTGATTCTTGTTTACTTATTACAAGTTTGTGTTTATCTTCTTTTGATTTTTTATAGCCATACGGAGCTATTGACCCCATATACATTCCTTTTTCTTTTCTAGCCCAAACACTAGATTTTACTTTTCTTGAAATATCTTTGCTATACCAATCATTTATTAATGTTTTAAATTGTATCATATCATTATTAGCATTTTTAGTTCCTGTGTCCACATTATCTAAAACTGATATGTACCTTATATTTCTCTCTAAAAAGTATAACTCTATATAGTAATTTGCCTCGAAACTATTTCTTGAAAGTCTAGATAAGTCTTTTGTAATAATACAATTTATAGTTCCATTTTCTATATCTTTTATCATTCTTTGAAAACTGGGTCTATTTGTGTTTAGTCCTGTGTAGCCATCATCAATATAATAATCTACTAAAAAGAATTCTTCGCCTAATTCTTGCACTTTTTTTTCTATTATATTTTTTTGACTTACTATACTATCACTTACATCTTTATCACCATCTTCCTGTGACAATCTTAAATAACCTGCCACTTTATATTTTTCACTCATAATTCAACACCTCTTTTGTGAGGCATATATATTTGATATGAAAGTATTTTATAAGTATTACTACCTAATTACAAATGTACAAATTAGATTCAATCTGTGAAATTGCATATTTGCATATAACATCATATAATTTGTTTGAATTTTGCACATTTTCTACACATTTTGTTATTACTGTATATTTTTTATTATCTATTTCATAAGTTGTTACATTTTGTCTTTTTTCATTATCTTGTACCATATATACACCTCCTAATTTCTTTTTAAAAATATTAGTATTACATTGAATTTATGACTAATTTTTTAATTCTGGAAAACAATTTTCTAAAATAATTTCTGCCTCTTTCATTGTTTTTCTAGGATGGTGCAAATGTAGTTCTTTTAAAAATTCTTTAACTATTTTTTCGTCTGTTATTTGTATTTCTCTATTTATAAGTACATAAAAAATACAAACTGCATAAGCAATAAGATCATTTGCAGATAGTAACCAGTCAAAATTAATTCTATTTAATATATCATTACTAACTACTACATTTTCTTTATTTTCTATGTTCTCTTGTGCTACTTGTACTATATTTTTCAATATATCAGCAAGTCCATTTTGCTCTGTATTTTGTTCATATCTTTTATATCCTAAAATATAGTAGCTAACAGCCTCTTTCATAGTATAGTTTTTATTTTTTATATTCTTTTTCATCAAAATTCCCTCCTATATACAAAAACAAGCCCTATCTGGACTTGTCCTTTCTATCTTTTATTTGTTTTCTTTTAATATCTCTAGCTAATTCTTCAAAACCTAATTTCTTAATAATTTCTATATAACTTTTTCTATTGATACACCCTCCATCAAGTGTGATTATATCAATATTTTTCATATAATTATTTTCAAGTAAACTTGTTATTTTACTTGGATTTCTAAATAATCTTGAAATATTAGTTACAACTATTTGTTTAATTTTACCTGCTTTTATATCTTCTATAAGTTTATCTAACGCCTCTCTATCTTCAGATACTCCATTCTTTCTAACATCTATATAATAAACTCTATTTACTATATTATTTTTTTTGCAATACTTCTCTAGTTTATCTCTTTGAAAATAAATGTCTGCATTTATCATATCTTCATCTACTTTATTTGTTCTCATATATAAAGCTACCATATTTTTATCCTTTTTATTTTCTATTTTTTCATCAATATAATAATCTAATTGTTCTATATTTCCAACTCGCATATAGGTTAATGCTTTATATTTTTGCTGTTCTTCTTGACTTATTGTATATTCTGGGTATTTTATTTTTACTGCCTCAAAAAAATATGGTGCATAACTACAACAAAATATATCACTAACATTATAATTACTCGATATTTGTCCTTTTTCTATGTTTATTTCACTATCATAATTACAACCATTAAATAAGCTAAATGCCATTCTAGTAACTTTTGCACTTGTGCTTGTTTGATACGGATCATTTATTGAATCGATATTTATTTCGCCTTTTTCTATATCAAATATTTTATTAAAATTATTTCTAGTTGTTTCACATATTCCTAATGTATAAACTAATGCTCTATAATATGAATCTGTTGTTCCATATTTTTGCAATAATAAATTTTTCTCTTTCCAGAATAATTCGTGTTCTTTATTTATAAATTCCATAATAATTCCTTTTCTGTAAATTAGTAGCTATTTTTATAGCTCTATCTACTAAATATATATATTTTTCGGGCAATATATCTATTCGTCTTATTAACCTTCTTTTATCTATTACCTTTATTTGTTCTGCTAATATTGTTGCTTTGTATTTCATTTTTCCAAATGATTTTATTTTTATATGTGTAGGAAGAATGCTGTTATTTTTTTCTATTCTTCTTGTTATTGGAATAATTATTGTTGTTGGACTATGTTTGTTTCCTATATCATTTTGAATAATCAAAACTGGTCTTATTCCTCTTTCCTCACTTCCTACTGTTTTTCCTAAATTAGCAAGATATATTTCGTTTCTTCTAATTTTATTTATCATTTTTTTGCCTCCCACAATATTTCTTTAGTTGCTCTATCTGTTCTTTATCTTCTTGTTCTATTTCTTCAGCTGTTTTATTTTTACTTGCTCCTAATATTACTAAATACATAAGAACAGCTATTACAATCATATTTATTATTAATATTTTTAATATCATTGCTTAATTTTTCCTTTCTCGTTATGTTAAAAGAACTCTAAAATATTTTGAGGTATATTGATATTGCATACCTATTTTTAGAGTTCTTTTTGTTTTCTTTTATACCTTTTTATAATTCATTAGACAGATGCTTTGCTAACATCTTCATAGGTGGTATTCGGTATACCCCTGTCCGTTTCTAACCGACTTGTACTCATTGCGTGGGACGCTTTTAACGCTCGTTCTATGACTATACAAAAGTTTCTTTCCTTTTACACTTATCTTCGCCTTATTAGTTGCAAACTAATATTTAAGTAATACTAATATTACTAGCTCAAGCAATCAAAGGACTGTATCTAACGAATTTCTATTCACTTTTCAATGTGCTATATATTTTTTCTGAAGAAAAACAATATTTTTATTGCCCTCTCATCTTTAACAGCGATTGAAAAATGAAAAACTTGAACTTTTTTTAAAATTTTTTTAATTTATCAATTTTTCTGCAAAATTTTCATCTTTTATGATATTTATTGCATATTCAATTAAATAACTTTTTAATTCTTGATCTATTTTTTTATTTTCGTCTTTTGAATATTTATCAATTAATGGCATTATTTTATTTATTACTAAAATTAATGATACTTCGTCTGTTTTTGCTTTTGATAACAATTCATAAAATTTTGTTTTATTTTTCATTTTCTACCTCCAGATAATCTTTTAACTTTTCAATAGCTTTATTTTTCAATTTACTCACTGCACTTTCAGTTATATTCATTCCATTTGCTATTTCTTTCAAATTTTTATTTTGGTAATAATACTGTATAATTACTTTTTTTTGTTTTTGAGTTAGCTTCTCTATTGCTCTTTCTAAATCTTCATTTTTACAGTCTTCTTCACTCAAAAAGGAATGAGTAAAATTGTCTACATTAGACAAAAATTCCCATTCCTCATTAGACATAGATATTTCTTTATCTAGTAAGTATTTTTTATGCTTTAAATAATCAATTCTTTTATGTAATAATGCTATTCTCATATAATTTATATAATTAGCAAATACAATATCATCTTTATATTCAATACTTTTTTCCAATTTTTCTTACCTCCATTCAATTTTGTTTTTTATTGAACAGAGGTGGACTATGACAGCCACAACTAAAAAGTAAAAGAACGTTCATATAAAAAAAGAAGTCAATATTACTCTTTATAATCTTGACTTCTTTTTTTATGTAATTATTGAAAAAAACTACCCCTCTTACTTTCACTAACATACTCCTTGTGTAGCGTAGAGTATGTACTTTGAAATAAATAGAACAACACTACACTAAAATATGATCTTATTTCACTTATCTTTGAGTAAATTAGTATCTAGGTAGTTTATTTATTGGATTATTTTTTTCTAAAAATTAAAAACAAATATTGCTTTTGATTTTATCTTAAATTTATAACCCCTTTCCTTTCGTTTTTTGTACTTTCTTTTGTATTTACCTTTTTTGTTATATATTAACACTTTTAACACAAAAAATTTGTCGAAACTTGTAAAAGCACCAAATTTTTTTACAAAATTTTACAACTTTCTTTTAATATTTACACTTTCTTATTCCTATAAATCACTTCTTGCACGATATTCGTGCAAGAAAATGAATTTTTTATAATAAAATTGAAAAAACTATATTTTAAAAGGAGGGAATGAGATATATGAAAACCAAAAGACTTAATTCTAAATCTAATATCATTGGAAAAAATGTAAAAAAATATAGAACAGCCAACAACTATACACAAGAAGAATTATGTCATAAATTAGACTTATTTGGTTTGAATTTATATCATTCTGATATTTATCTTATTGAATATAACAAACGAATTGTTAGAGATTATGAAGCTCTAGCTTTTGCTAAAGTTTTTAATATAAGTTTAGATGAACTTTATTCTGGAACAGAAAATGAATTAGAGTAAAAAATAAATCCAGCTTTCACTGGATTTTTATTATTTTTTGAAAAAATTTACTATTTTTTTTATAATACTTTTTTCTTCAGTTAGTTTATTGTTAATTATTTCTTCTCTATCTTCTATTTGCGTAATTAATTCAATTTCATTAATTAGCTTTTCCATATCTACTGGTTTGCGATAGATATTTCTTACAGGTAAAGAATATAACTTTTTCATTACATCAGCACTAACACCTCCAGTAATAGCAATAAATTCTGGTACTTTCTCAAAGTCTTTTACAATTTCTATAACATCTACACCTGTTTTTTTAGGCATTTCTATATCAGTAATTACAACATCTGGCGAATATTGCATTATATATTTTAATTCTTCATCTCCATCATTTGCCACTCCAACTACCTCTATCTTATCACTCTTTTTTATTTCATTTACAATATGTTCTAGTAAAACCTTATTGTCATCTGCTACAACTATTCTTATCATAGTATTTTATCATCCTTTCTTTTTTTGCACGATATTCGTGCAAAGATAAGCAAAAAAATTTTTATTTTGCTATTTTAAATATTTCTTGTATACATTTATCACATACTAAATTTCCTTTAAATTTTTTTCCTGCATTTTCACTATTACAAAATATACAATTTTCTACATATTTTTTTAATATTATTTTTTCTCCCTCAACAAATACTTCTAAAGGATCTTGTTCATAAATCTCAAACTGACTTCTAATTTCTTTAGGAATTGTTATTCTGCCTAGCTCGTCAACTTTTCTTATAATTCCTGTACTTTTCATTTAATTACTCTCCTTTCATAATTTTTCTTTATTATATATATTATACTATGTTTTCTCTCATTTTTCTGTCGAATTGTGTCATAAAAGCATAAAAACTTTACTTGAGTAAACTTTATTTTAAATTTTAACATATCTATTGATTTACTTCAATAAACTACTTTACAAAAGTAAAGTTTTTTCAAAAACCTTTACTCGAGTAAATTATATTAAAGTTACATCTTGCTATAATTTTTTTGGGTGAAAAAAATGAAACTTTCAGACGCTATAAGAAAAAGAATAAAAAATCTATTAAAAGAAAAAAATATGAAGCTATGGCATTTATATAAAAGAACTGGTATACCTATGTCTACACTTTCTGCTTTTATGAATGCTAAAAGAGAATTGCTCACTTTAAAAACTTTACTACATATTTGTGAGGGTTTTGAAATTAGCTTGTCAGAATTTTTCCAAGATCCTTTATTTGATGATGTAGAACAAGATTAAAATAAAAACAATAGTTATTATGGCTATTGTTTTTATTAATTAGTTTGTAGTTAAATAAGGAACAGGATATACCTGTTCCTTATTATTGCTTTACACATTTTCTTTTAATTTATATTCACTAATATCTGGTTCTGTAAAAATAGAATCTTCTACCATATTAAATTCATATTCTCTTTCATTTACTATACCTGCTTCTGTTGATTTTACAAATAGTCCTGTTTCTTTATCTATATATATTTCTGCACCTTCAGAAGTTAAAGATGTTGATGACATAAATTCTTTTACAATATAGCATTCTTTTCCATTATAATTAACAGATTTTATTTTTGCACTTATACATCCTAGCATTGTTTGCCACTTACTATCATTTTCCAAATGATTATAAATACCAACAGACATTATTGTTCCACTATTGAGTTGTGCAGTTTTTGAATCTTTTGTTTCTGTAAAAGTATCTGTTCTTTCTCCATTATTATACATTGATATTTTTGTTATTTCATTATTTACCTTTCGTTCCATAAAAACAACTTGCTTACCATCTTTTTTATAATAGTCCATTTTTACAATAGTTCCATTATTTTCAGTTGAAACTGATTTTATATGATAATTTGTGCTAGCATTGTACTCTGCAATCTTATTTTGCAAATCTGTAACAATTACATAATTTCTAATTGTATGAATAATAAGAATTACAAGCAAGATAGCAATCACTATTAAGGCTATTTTTAATACATTTTTTATTATTTTTTTCTTTTCCATATATATTACCTCCTCCTTAGTGCAACCTAGCAATCATAAGCATTACTGCTTTTAGACCTGTGGCTTTGCGTCATAAACTTTCATTTACTTTGCTCTTTTACAATATCTACTTATATTTTAACATATTTTGGTATATTTTGCAAATTCAATTTCAGCAATAAATTACTATAATATGTTTCGATTATATTATAAAAGATAAATAATTTTCAACTAATTACCTGCCCTACATCTTGTAATTTGTCGGTGAGGTTTATTTCATAATTTAATCATATTGTTTAATAAATAATTATGTAAAACATTGACAAATATGTTAAAATATACTATAATTATTATGTCAACAACATAACCTAGTATGATTGGAAATCCATTCATACGCAACTTAGAAAGGAGTTCTTTGACATGAAAAATATTTTTGATCGGCCTTGCTATTATATTGAGCAAGTAAAGAAAGTCCGCATTTCTGAAAGGAAACTCAAAAAATTCAATTCGAAATCTATGCTTTGTGCATGGGTAACGAAGCTCTGTCCTGCTCGTTGTGAGAGCTGTTTTTTCAAATCTAATATGTACCATAGTGGAGTACCAGATGAAAAATATCAGTTTTCTCAATATGGAGTAGACCGTCTCATCAAGTTCATCAATGATTCAAACAATTCTTATTTGATGCTTTCTGGCGGTGGCGAACCTATGGTTCGGAAAGATATTGTGAACGAAATTATTCGTCGTGTCAAATCTGACCGAATTGTAATTGTTACAAGTGCCATTTGGGCAAAAACGTATGCATCTGCTGAGAAGACTATTGATGAACTTTATGAAAGTTACATTAGTCGTAACGATGACTTAGTCCTTGTTCTCAGACTTAGCGTTGATAGTTTTCACTATAAACCTCTTGGTTTTGATGTGATTGACAATGTCATCAAAGTCTTTAGGAACAAGTACAGCAAATGTAAGAATTTTCAGCTGAGAATTCATACAATGCAGAATGACCCTACTTTGGAAATGGTAGCGGAAAAGATTGGTGATTGTAAAGTTGTCTACAGTGATATTGAATCAGTTTCTGACAACAAAGAAATCATTAAAATTCTTCCTAAACAGGCTACTCTTAGTTTTAACGAAGGATATGACATCAAAGTAGGACTCTCTAAACTCTTCTTCTCTAATTTGAAGATTGACCTTAACGAATTTACGGAAGATATTCAAAGGTCTCTCGATGTTTTTGAGGAAGATATGAGTGCTAGTGAATATGGCAATCCTTCTATCCTGACGAACTGTGATGGCTCTCTTGGACTTGATTTTTGGATTGACTATAACGGAAACGTCACTACTTGGGGAAACCAGCAGTGGGACAGTCTTTACAATGTATATGTAGATACTTATCAAGATTTGATTAAGGGTACTTTTGAAAATATCATTAGTTATTCTTTCCTTGATAAAGGCTACTATTACAGAGAAAGAATTGTTAGAACAGTTAATCCTCGTGCAGTTTTGAGATCCAAAGCTATGAACCTGAGGGATTATGCTGGAGCATTTCTGATGGAAGAAGACAAAACAAAACTTTACTATGCAGTCCGTGCAATTAAAGACTATCTAGAAGATGGTGTTCTGTCTGAAGATGATATTTCTTATCTTCCTGCTAACTTACTGAATGTTATCCATTCTAGTGTAGATGAAATTACTGCTCTTTACAAGGCATCTGACTATGATATTGTCAGTCAGTATTTTGAAAAAAAGTCTGAGCTTACCCAGACAGATTGGGAAATTCTTTTTACCCTTATCCGTCTTGGGCATTATGAAGTGTCCGAATCTCATCTTAAGGAAGCAATTGACTTCTACAATGAAACTTTTTATTGCAACATCCACAGTGTCAATGACATTCCTGACAGTGAAGACCCTATTCTTTATGGTGAATTCCACAATAGAATTTCTTTCATGAAGAAAGAAGCAGAAGAACTCTGTTTAAGAATGCATCACTAATGTGAGTATCCTTAAATCCCCCTTTGATGATTTTCATCAAAGGGGGATTTTCTAAAATATTATATTAGGATTTAGTCCTGAACCTGCAAAATATGGCATTGAATTAATAAACTTCATATCTTCATTAGATATATCAAAATTATAAACATCTATATTTTCTTTAATTCTTTCATAATGTGTTGATTTTGGTAAAGGTAATACATTATTTTGTAAACACCACTTTATACAAATTTGTGCAACTGATTTATTGTACTTTTTAGCTATTCTTTGTAAATCCACATTATCTAACATTTTGCCAGAGCCAATAGGACTCCAAGCTTCTACAACAATATTATTTTTTATACAATAATCTATCGTATCTTTTTGCATAAAACCTGGATGAAATTCTATTTGATCTACCATTGGCAATATATTAATTCTTTTCTTTAGGGATTCTAAATGTGGTAAAAGAAAATTGCTAACGCCAATTGCTCTAACTTTTCCTTCTTCATATATTTTTTCCAATGCTTTCCATGTACTCCAATTTATTTCTTCCCAATTATCTGATGTCATAGGCCAATGAATTAAATATAAGTCTAGATAATTAGTTTGTAAGTTTTGCAAACTTCGTTCAAATGCTCTTATTGTATTATCATATCCTTTATCATTATTCCACACTTTACTAGTTATAAATACTTCATTTCTAGGAATATTGTATTTTTTCAATGTATTACCTATAAATTCTTCATTTCCATATTTTGATGCAGTATCTATGTGCCTATACCCTAGTTTAATTGCTGAAATAATTGATTCTTCTAATATGGTACTTTCTTTAATATGCCAAGTACCCAAACCAATATTAGGTATAAATATATTATTATTTAAACAAAAGTCATTCATATTAATTATTATTTTCCTTTAAATATTTTTTTATATTTTCTATATCTTTTTGGTCTTTAGGTGCATTTCTTTTTTCTTTAAAGGCTAATATTGTTCTTAAACTTTCAACAGGATAACCATCTTTATATTCCATTTTGAAATTTTCTTTACTATTTGGAACTATTTCAATTTCTTTTGAAATATGATAAAAACCACACTCATTTTTGTCACTTTCTTTTAATTTATATTTTTCCTTTAATTTTTCAAATAGTTCGTTTGAAACACATAAATCAAGATCTCCAGCTATTTCTCTTAATCCATATAATAACATAGAGCCACTTGATAAAATATAATATTCTGTTTTTGGTAATTCTAAAGTGTCTAATAAATTTAATAATTCTTCTTTATTCATTTTTAAATTCCTCCTCACATAATTTTTATTATTATAACAGAGTATACTAATAGTAGTCAATATTACAATTTACATATCTTTGAGTTAGTTATTATATTCAAAATATGTTAATAGATTTATTTATGATTAATTATCTTATCCAATTCATTAGTTTTATTAATAAATTGGAACACATCTAAAATTATTTATGCTATAATAGTAAAATATGCAATGTCATAACCTGTTATTTTAACTTCTTTCTTCATAAAAAATCTCCTTTAGCAATTACTATTTCTTTAACAAACTACAAAATTGTAATTTATTGATTTACTTTGTTGGCTTTAATATATATCTATTTTCATTTTTATAATTAATTCTTTCAACTTTAAAAATTGCTTCGTCTGTTGAAAATTTTTGAATTTTATTGTTTGAATTTATATCTTCATAAGGATAAATAATAAATTTATAGGGACTTTCAAAATCTGTTTCAAAATATTCTTCATAAACAATTTTTTTATCTTTAACAAATATCATTCCTGATTGTAGGTCTAATTCATTTTTATAATCAATTCCAACATATTCAAACAATTCTTGCTTTGATGTTGGAGTTTTATATATTATTAAACTCTCCCAATCGAAATTGGTATAATCTGATATTTTTATTTCAAAATTATTTTTTTCTTGTTTATTACAAAAATCAATTACTTTTTCACTTACTTTTGTATTATTAGAAAGAATAATTATCAATGTTATAATACTAATACATATAATTATTGGTATTATAATAATTTTTTTGTCATTAAATTACCTCCGACAAATTACTATCTGTTATTATAATATCATAGAAAGAAAAATTACTCTATACTTTCGCATAAAGTAATTAAATTTATAACTATACATTATTTTTCTTTTTTGCTTATCCAAAAATGATAAAACAGTGAACAAACACCTACACATATACTACAAGCAATAGTTCTAGCAAGCCATATATTTAGTGGTGTCTTTTCTAAAAATTCAAGAGCAATATTGCCTACTACTATTCCAACAAATAATACAATTAAGTATTTTATAGTTTCTTCAAATTTTGTTTTTTTCAAACTAATACCCCCTTTTTTAAGCAAGTGAGATAAAAGCAAGAATAAATAATGCAACAATAATTGATAAAACTGATATAATTATTTTTTGAAATTTATTATTTCTAATTATTTCTGTTTCTACATTGCTAACTTTTTGCTCTAGTACATTTTGTATATCATTTTCAACTAATAAATCAATACTTGTATTTAATGCTTTAGATAAAGCAAGTAATTGGTTGGCATCTGGAACAGTTTGATCTAATTCCCAATTAGAAACAGTTTGTCTTGTTACTCCCACTCTTTCTCCTAATTTTTCTTGTGAGATTCTTTCTTTTTTTCTTAGTTCAAAAATATTATTTCCTAAACTCATTGCTTATTATCTCCTCTCAATAGTAATTATATAAAATAGCTATATTTATTTCTACCAAAGGTCTTTGGAACTTTGTCAAAGTTTTTTAACATTTTGCTAAATCACTATTTTTATTATGAATTAAAGTTACTATTTAATTTATTTTACACATTCTTTATAAATGTTTCTAAAATATTAGAATATTGATTACTTAATTTAGGTATATCTCCATTTTTAGAACTATGTAACATTATAAATTCTTCTATGCTTCTTTCACATTTCCTTATTTCTTCTTTGCTATAATCTCTATCTTCTACATTTATTCCTGCTTTTTGTAGCAACTTGATTTCTTCATTTCCAAATTCTTTTTTTAAGTTCATCTTTATTTTTCTCTCCTATTCCTTAATTGCAACTAATAATTCATTGTCTTGTACTACTTTTTGTTGTTCTTTATATGTAAATCTTGCACCAGTAAAAAATACTTTATAATCTAAATTTTCTAATCTTGTTTTGCATAAAGCTAAAAATTCATCTGTTTGTTCTTCAGTTAGGTTATGTTTTATTCTTAATTCATAAAAAGTAAAGATAATTTCATTTTGCTCTACATTCATCTTGCTATGTATAAGTTTTTCTACAAATTGTGTTGTCATTGTTTTCACTCCATTTCAATTTGAATTATAGCACTTATTCTTTGTTTTGTCTTTAAAAATTACAAAATAATAATAGAAATGATACTCATTATTTCTAACAAGTACCATTTCAATCTATTTTTTTATTTTTTCCTATAAATCACTTTATTTATTTGCCATTCTTCAATTTTTCTTTTATCTATCGTTTTCCCTTTATCATTTACTATTTCTGCATAATATTTATTCCTTTTGTATATTTCTAAAATGACTGCCTTATTTTTATCATTTAATTCTACTACATCAAACTTCTTTATTTTCATAATCTATCACATTCCTTTATTGATATGCCGGTGTTCCATAACCTAAAATAACACTACTTCCAACATCATACACATTTTGTTTACACATATCTCCTCTAGTATTTCCTTCAATAGTATAAACTTTATTATTTTCTACTTTTTCTACAATTCCAACATGATCTGCCTTTCCATCATTGCTGTCTGCCCAATCGAAGAAAATTATATCTCCGTGCTTTTGGTATATATCCTCTACTTTGCCATAATTCGCAAGTTTTAAACCAAGCAACTCCCTCGCTTTCACACCCTGCAAATTTAGGTATTATTCCTGCCTCAATATAACCACATTCATTAGCACAAAAACTGACAAAACAAGCACACCATTCAACCCTAGATGAAAATCCATACCAACTCCAAAATGGCTGACCGCCTATATTTCCTATATATTGTTTTGCCACTTCTACTATATCATTACTACCTGCTGAAGAACCATATAACATATATGACCACATTGAATTATATTCTTCCTTTTGTAGTTCAGCAAGTTGTTGTTTTTGTTTTATATTCAAATTATACAATTCTATCATTTCTTGTAATGATTTACTCTTTACATCAATATGTAGCATTTTTATTTTTTTCTTTTCTTTTTTTATATTTCCGTTTTCATCTGTTATTTCATATTCTTTTTCTATTTCACTTACACTTGAAGTTATTATATTCATTTTCCAGAATATTTCTTTAAGCTTGCCAATCTTATTATCATCTAATGTAATTACATCTGTTTGTTCCTCTCCATTGCTTATTATTACGACATATAGTGAAATAATATCTTTCCACTCTGCTTTATTAGAACTGATCTGATACTCATTGTGTTCCGTATTTTTTTGAATATCTGCTATTTTATTTGTAAATTCTGTATTAAGTTCTCTTATAACAGAGCTCATTGTTTTTTCTCCTACATCTTTTTCATTTGAAAAGAAGATTCCAAAAATAGATGTGCATATCATAGCAATTAAGCAAATAACTATAATTACTACTACTGCTACCCAACCTCCTGCAATAATTGCTGAAATAAGTGCCTTTGTTGCCATAATTATAGCTTTTATTATTGCTATTGTTGTTTTTATTGCTATCTTTGTTGCTTGTATTGTAGCTTTTACAGCTTGTTTTGTCATTTTTGCTGTTCTTTGAGCTAGTTTTACACTATTTTTTACCACTTGTTTTGTTGTCTTTATTGTTGTTTTTGCTGTTTTTCTTGTTGCTTTTACTGTATTTCTTGCTGATTTTACTGTGCTTGGAACTTTTTTTATACTTCTTTTTGCTTTGTTTATTGCAATTTTTCCTTTCTGTTTTACATTCTTTATTCCTTTCTCTGCCTTTTTTATTTGAGTTTTACCCTTTTTAATATTTTCTATTGTTTTTTGAAAATTTTGCTTTCCCTTTCTGTTTAATTGTGGTGTATTATATATAATATCTTTCATTGCACTATTTGCTTTGTTTTCTGCATATTCTTGTGCTGTATTTTCATTTTTTTCATAATTTTCTTTTGTTTTATCTCTTACACTTATTATATTTGATTTTAGGTTTTGACCTACTATCGTTGATCTATTAAGTTTCTTTATACTGGTTTCTTGTTTTTTCTTTGTTTTTATATCTGCCATTTCTATTCCTCCAATTCTGTTTTTATTTTTTTTGCTACTACTACTAATCGCCCATCTTTGTTGGAATATTCGCAAGTAGATAATGTTATAAGTTTATCGCCATATTTTGCTGTATTTTTTGTTTCATAAAAAGAAAGTTCTTTACATTTTTGTATAAATGTATCGAACTCCTGCCTTGAACTACTATTTACAAATTTATAATATTCAAAACCTGTATATGCAACTGTTTTAAATACTGCAACTATCTCATAATTTGCCTTTTCATTTATTGTATTGAAACTTATTATTTTATGACTTTTATAAAATTCTTTCTTTTTATATTTTTCTAATTCTCCAAACATTTGATTATTCTTAATATGATGACCATATATAATAACATTATCACTTGTTTGTATATTACAATATTCAGCAATATAAGGTGTTCCTAATTGTGAATATTCTTTGTAAAAGTTTTTTCTTAAATAGTAATTTTTTCTACTATTTTCTGTTTGCATAACAGGGTAACTTATATTTGTATTTTCTATTTTTAACCAACCTACAAAATCATTATTTAATTCATATAATTTTTTGAAATTTATAGTTTCTTTTTTTTGTTCTTTTTTTTCTTCGTTGCTTTCTGTAATAATATTTTCTAATTTTTCAAAAACTTCGTTTTGTTTTTTATCTTCTTTATAATTAATCATTATATAACTAATGCTAGTAACTAAACTAGCTACTAGCATTATAATTAAAAATATATAGAACTTTTTATACATATTTCTACCTCTTTCTATATAACTTCATTTAATTTTGTTGTCATTAATTTATAAAGTTCAGTATCTTTTGGGAATTTATTTATAAAAGGTATCAATGAATTTCCTATCTTTAATAGTCCGTGTCCTGCCTCAACATTTGTTATAAAGCTTAATTGTTGATCTGATATATTAAGTAATTTTGCAAGTTCTATTCTATCTGTACTTGCTTGATTAAGCATTATAATCAATTCACTATTAGCAAGCATTGTTCTTGCTAAATCACTTCTCAATAAATCTTCCACATTTTGTGTAATACCTGTACAACAAGCACCATATTTTCTAACTCTTTTCCATAAAGTAAAAAGGAAGTTAGCTGAATATTCATATTGAAATAATAAATATATTTCATCAATATAAATATATGTGCTTCTTCCTTTTTGTCTGTTTGCTGTTATTCTATTAAATATACTATCTAGTATTACTAACATTGCAATAGGTTGTAATTGTTTTTTTAATTCTAATATATTATAACAAACTAATCTATTGTGAATATTTACATTTGTTTGTTTTGCAAAAGTGTTCAGACTACCATTACTAAATAATTCTATTGCTAATGCTACATCTTTTGCCTCTTTCTCATTTTGTTTTAGTAATTCTTCTCTAAAATCTTTTAATGTTGGTGGATCTCCCTCATAATCGTTATCTTGATATTTTTTATATACATTTGCTGTACATCTATCAATTATTGATCTTTGCTGTGGCTCTAATGCTTTTCCCATTAATTGCTCACATAACGAAAGTACAAACTCTGATTTTAGCACTATTGGATTTGCATTATCTCCATAAAATTTATTCATATCCATTGCATTTATATGATTTTTACTTGTTGAAGATATTTCTACAAGTTCTCCTCCAAGTTCTTTTACAAGTCCTGCAAATTCATTTTCTGGATCAATTATTATTATATCTGCGTCTTTTTCTTTTAACATTATTGAACTTATTTCTTGTTTTGCTGTAAAACTTTTTCCACTTCCAGAAACTCCAAGTATAAAACTATTTCCATTTAGCAACTGTTTTCTATCTAGTAATATCATATTTTTTGAAATTGCATTTTGTCCATAATATATTCCGTTTAGGATGTTGTACTTCTTGTACTTTAAAAGGCATAAATACTGCTAGACTTTCTGTTGTTAATGTTCTTAATGTTTCTATTGTTTCTATTCCAATAGGTAATGTTGTGTTTAGTCCATCTAGCTGTTGAAACCTTAATATGCCAAACTGACACAAATTTTTTCTTGCTGTTGTTAATATTGTCTCTGTTGTGTTTTCAAGTTCTTTCTCTGTATCTGCAATAAATACTACTGTAATTAATCCTAAAAACATACGCTGATCTCTTGTCATTAAATCATTTAAGAAATCTCTTGCTTCCTGTTCTTGTTGTTCCATATCAAATGGAACTGATGCAAAAAAATTATTATTTTCGCTTTGTTTTCTTATATAATTTGCTTTATTTGTTTCTACTCCTAGCAATATTCGTTCTGCGTCTTTTATTGCCTCATCTGTTGCTACTGGAGTTATATCTATTGTTAATGTTAAGTTTTTGCTAATGTCTGTTAACTCTGCTATCATACTATCTTTTATAAATGAGGCATATTCTTTTAGAAATATTACTCTACCAAATTTATCTCCCATTTTAAAGTAATCCTTTTTAAACTCAAAACTATCTGGACATATATAATCTTTGAAACTGTGTCCTTTTTGCATATTGTCTATCATATCAAAATTAAAACTACTTTCCTCTCCTATTCTATAAAAGTTATGTAGCATTTTTAATCTTTCGTTTGAATCTAATTCTATACAAATTGAATTTAACTTTTTAAAGTGTTTATTTAATTCTAATGCTATTCTTCTAAAAGCCGTTCGTGCCTCATCCAAGTTTTTCTTTTTTATAGTTATTGTTATATATTTTTCTTGCACAATTCCGTTACTTGTTTTTGCCCCCTCATCAATTAGCCTATTATATTCACTTCTTAATCTGTCAAGTCTGTCTTTTTCATTTTCTATCTTAATGTTATTTTCTATATTTTGTTCATTCATTTTACTATTTAATATACTAATTTTTACAAGCATTTCGCATTCAAAAGAATTAAGTATCTGCATATAATCTAAAAACATTGACTCTTTATCTTCTTCACTTGCTACTATATAGTTAATATCTGTAAATTTAAAAGTCTTTGAATATTTGTTTTTACCTACTAGAAATACTCCATCTCGCCATATTCTCTTTACTGGTATAACATCTTGCACACCTTTTGGAATTATATATTTTTCCTTATCTTTTTTGAATAAATCAAATAATCTAAACATTTTTTGCCCTCCTTTTTCCTTTTCTGTTCTTTTTTTCTTTCTTATTTTGCTTTTCTTTTTTGTTTTTCTTTTTGTCTTTTTCGCATTGCCTATACATATCTAAATATAAATTATTAGGTTTGAAGACTAATTTTTTAGGTGTTAATATCTCAGATTTAATCCAAGCTATTAAAAATTTTTCTGCTGTCATTCCGTTATATTTTGCAAATCCTAATAATGCAAAAGGAACTGCACCTGCCATACATAGCCACGATACAGTTCCTGTATTATTAAATATTGGTTTTGATATAAAATATATTCCTACTGCTACAATGCAAGCTAATGTCGAACATATAAATTGCCTCATTGTCAGTCCAAAAAATATATTTTCTTTGTACTGTCTTATTTCTTTGTTTATCTTAACTTCCATAATATTCTATCTTTCCCTTTCTTTGTTTTTTTTACTTTTCTTTTCTTCAAAAGTATCTGCTAGATTTCCTCCTATTTTTACTTTTTCAAAATCTTTTTTTGCTCTTTTTAAGTCATTACCATAATAGTAACCATAGCCCCAGTTTACCCTTTTATCATCTACTTCATAATGAAAAGCTACAATATATTCTTTTTTTCCATCTTTAAATTGATGTTCTACAAGTGCTACTTTATCACTATTTCTTTTTCCTGTTTCAAGTATACATTTATTGTCTTTGTGTGAATAACATAGATATTCACTTTGTATTATTTCTTGATTGTCACTAAGCCATTCTTGTAACATTTCATAAGCAGAATATTTAGTATTTTTGTATCCTTCACTTTGTAAAAACCTATTTGCTATTAAATTACAAAAGTCATAATTTATATCACATTCTGTTGTATCAGACTTTGATAGCATATCATTCAATAAGTCATAACCTAAAATAAAAGTAAAGTATGCTCTTTCACTTTCAATATTTCTATCTTTGATATATACATCATCTATATAATCTTTAATATTTTGTTTTAAACCTATTGTATTTAATGATATTGTTTCAATATTTTCTCCATTGATATAATTTTGCTGATTTTCATATATTTGAACTAACTTTTCTTTATTGTTATCTAAATTTATATCATCTGCCACACAGATATATCCTTTATATCTCATTGTTTCCCCAAATGCTAATCCTTCAAAATATTGCATTATATCTGGTGTATTTAAACCTGTTTTTTTATCTAAATATTCTTTTGTAATTCCATTATCTGCACAATATTGTAAGTAATTTTGTACTCCCTCTTTATAATCTATATCTTCTGGATATAATTCGTGAATGGAGTTCCAGATACTATAATGAACATCATCAGTCATATATGCAATTTGTTTACCTTCTTCTAAATAATTATAAATATAATAATCAAAGTTATAATCCCATTCTGGAACATATTGAAAACCCTCTTTATAATTCTTTGAAAGTGGATTAAACTCTATTGCCTCATCTGCACCATCACTTGCTAATACATAAGTTTCATTTGTTTCTTGATCCACCAAAATATAATCAATATGCTTATTTTGGTGTTCCATATTTTCCATTAAAAAAGTTTCTATATCTTCTTTTACTTTTTTGATTTTCTCGTTCACAATTTATACCTCCTATAATCCCATCATTTCTCGCACAACTCTGTCTGACATTTTAATAGTTCCTACAAGAACCAACATATTGAAAACTAACTCTCCAATATAACTCCATACTTGCGTTGCAACAGGTGCATTAATATCAACAGCTGGTGGTGTAGACGCAAATAATGAAAATATGATACAAGAAAGAACAATAATTGCTCCCTCCAAACATACTGAAGTATAAGATTTTATAAAACTTTTGGCTACACTTTGCGATGGCTCTCCTGCCATTGCTGATAATGGTATTGGAGCTATTGCTGTATATAGATAAAGTTTGAAAAACCTACCATATACACTCATTATCATCACAAAAGAAAGTACAGTTATAAATAATCCTCCAATAATCGTAATTGCCCATAATGGAATGCTCTCGAAAAAACCGGCAACTTTCTATTGCTGAAATTATTTCTGAAGGTATAATTGTACTTGTGCTGTTTCCAAAACCTGCTGAACTCATTATTGTAGAACTTACACCTTGTACTATTTTAAATATTGCTAGCATTAAATCTAATCCATACACTACTACTGTATATGCTATTGCGAATCTCAAAAACAACTTAAATGCGTGTTCCGGTTTCTTTACTTCTGAAAATGAATTACAAGTCTTGATAACTCCTGCTAAAAAGAAAATTACTAGCAATGCAATTCCGTATTGCTTGCACTGCTCCGTGTATATTAATAATTACATTCCATATACCACCGTCCCTTAAAGTCTTCTGGAGTTTGAGAAACTAATTGCCATATCTCTCCTAGTTTCCCATTCCAAGTATTTATTGCATTTTGTAGATTGCCTACAATCCAATTATCACTCAAATTTATCGCCTCCTATATTTTTTAGAGGGCATTATTATTTTTCTTCAATTTTCTAGCCTAAAATTAGTTCTAGTATTTGTTTTGCAAAAGCTATAATTACTCCACCTGCAAGAGTCATAAATCCATTTGCCCTTTGTGATGGGTCGTGTGATTTTATAGCCATACCTATTTGCACAATTCCCCATAATAGCAAAATTGCTCCTATTGCTCCTATTATTTGATACATAAAACCTTTTAAATTGTTTATAACTGCTAAAGGATCATTTGTTGCAAATACAGTATTGTTTCCAACTACTAATACAATTCCAATTACTAAAACTTTTAGTATTATATTTAATAACTTTTGTTTACTTATTTTCTTTTTCATAAAAAAATTCCTCTCTTTCTGAGAGGGCATATTAACTTATTTTATTTTCTTCAAATTATTTATTCTTCATTGACTCTTTTTTTAAATAATCATCAATTTCTTCATCAACTAAAATTTCATATTTTTCTATATCTTTATACTCTCTGCATTTAATATCGTTTACAGCTGTTTCTATTGATATAGTAGCAATAGCATTTTTTGTATTGCCGTGAATATAAGGTTTGTACCCTCCATCTTCTGTTAGTTTGATATTAGGGTGTGCAAATGTATTATATTTTAAATCTATTATTGGTCTTTCTCCTCTTATAAATAATAAAGCATACTTATTATCTAGCATTCTCACTTCGTCTGGTGTCATTAGCTCCCTACCTGCTATTTGGTAGTTTGTACTATAACTTCCAGAATGCCCTGTACTTTTTCCATAGGTGTTTGTATCAATAGTTTCCTTTCCTAAAAGCTCACTGATATACTTATGTGTGGACTGTTCATTTCCTCCTAAATACAAAAGTTCATCACAGTTACCAACTATGCTTTCCCATTGTTTCTCAAAAAGTGTCTTCAATTGTGCAAGATTTTGTAAAATAATGCTTACAGATATACCGTCTTGACCTCATTGTAGCTAAAATTTTATCAAAATCGTCTGGCAAACTTACATTCGCAAATTCGTCCATTATAAAATGCACATTTACAGGCAATGCTCCTTTATATTTATGGTCTGCTATATAAAATAGTTGTTGAAATATTTGTGTATATAGCATTGAAACAATAAAATTAAATGATGTGTCATTATCTGGTATCAATGCAAACAATGCAACTTTCTTTTCTCCTATGCTTGCTAAGTCCATTTCATCATCCATTGTTAAGTTTGCTAAATCTCTCAAATTAAACTTTTCTAATCGTGAGGCTAGTGTTACTTGAATTGATTTCAATGTTTTAGCTGAACCAGAGTGATAACTCCTATAATATTTCAATGCTATATGCTGTGGATTTGTTTCTTCTATCATTTTAAATAATGTATCTAACGGGCTTTCATATTCGTCATCATCTTCTTTTACATCTCCTGCCCTTAATAACTCTAATACCATATCAAAGTTTTGTTCATATTCTGGAGCTTCATATTTTAATAAAAAGATTAGGGACATCAAAAGCATTGACGCTGCCGTATCCCAGAACGGATCGTTGCTTTGACTTCCGTTTTGGTGTTGTACTTTTAAACAAGTTTGTTACTAACTTTTGAATATCATTATCAGTTTTTAAATATGCAAAAGGATTATAACCAGAACTTAAATTCATATTGATTAAGTCTAATACTCTTACTTCAAATCCGTTTTGCTCTAACATATAACCTGTGTCCCTCAATATCTCGGCTTTTGGGTCTAAAATTATATACGAATTGTTAGAAGCTTGTAATAAATTTGGTTTTGCATAAAATAATGTTTTCCCTGCTCCGACTTCCGTCCAATTACTAATGTATTAAGATTTCTTCTGTGTTTTTTAGCATTTAGTCCTAATCTTATATCTTGTGTTAATATTCTGTTTTCACTTTCTGGTAGTTGTTTATATTTTTTATTAACTTCTCTTGTATTTCCCCATTTAGCTGATCCGTGTTCTTTACCTTTTTTATAATTCTTTCTAGTAGAAAAGTATGCTCCTATTCCTACAAAATAAGAAAGTAAAAAAATAAGAACAGTTTTTACACTATTCTCGACAATAATTATTTTAAATGGCGTACTTAACACTATTGGTAATTCATTTATTATTTTTGCAAGTCCACCATTTAATAATGGTGCTACTAAAAGTGCAAACCATATCACAGGTATTATTCCAATAATAGTTAGTATTATATATATTCTATTATCTTGTTTCATCTCTATCTCCTTTTTTTCGATGGAATATTCCTTTTTGCTTTTTAGATGGTGCTTTTGCAATTTTTATTATAACTTTATCTATTAAGTCTGTTTCTTTTTCTTGCTGTCTTAATTCATTTTTCATACTTAATAACGAATTTAATATAATTGCATACACTATTCTGTCCATTTCAACTACTCTTTTTTCATCTTCCATAAAACTTTCCTACCTTTCATATTCTCTATTAATTTTAGTTCTATTTTGCATTCCAACATCTATGTCCATTCCCTCTGCTAGTATTTCAAAACATTCTCGTCCTTTTCCTAACTCTGCTTTAATTTCTTGTGGTGTCATTTGTTTTAATTCTTCTGGTATTATTTCAAAATCAAAGTCTTTTGTTGATACTCCATATCTCTTACATACCATATATGCAACACTTTCGTTTTTGAAAGTATTTAATTCTGATTCTCCAAAGGATAATGTATGAATGCTTGCAATTTCTCTTACTAGCCCCTTAATTGTTTGTTCTACTTCTGCTCTTTCTGATACTTCTATTACTCTTTTATCTACATTAAAATTAACTAACTTATTGCTAAAGGTATTTGCCACAATAGTCACTTCTACTGGAGACATAGATAATATAGATTTCATTATACTTTCTTTTGAAAATGGTATTGCATTTAGCTGTTTTTTTACTCTCATATCTGAAATATCATAAACATTTTTAGGATTATAACTCTGTGCCTCTGTTCCATCATCCCTTTGGTAAATATCTCCTTGTTCTAATATAATTATTTTGTTTGGTTTTCCTGCAAAATTTATATTTTCTTTTTTCCATCCTTCTGCGTCCTTTAATTGTGTAGCTTTTGGATTTTGTGCTGTAACAAGTAGTGCATTTCCTACTGAATAAGTTGGGAACTTACTTTGTACATCTAAATAAGTTTTGTATATTTGTCCATTTTCTGTTATTTTTCTTGCCATTTCATCTTGTGTACTATATGCAAATTCTCTATCTTGTTGTTTTCCTTTCCCCCATTCCTCTGCATCAAATTCCTTTTTATTACTTTGAACATTATTAACTGCACTTTTTATAATATCATTTATCATACTCATAAATTATTTGCTCCTTTCCTTTTTTCTATTTTTCTTTTTTGGTTGTTTGTGTTTTGTTTCATTTAATTTTTCTTTTTTTGGTGTTTCTTTTATTTCTTCATTTGCTTTTTGTTTTTCTTGTTCTTCGCTCTGTTTTTTTATTGTATCTAGTTTTTCTCTTATTGATGGTTTTTCTTCTTTTTTAGTCCCCTCCATCTTTTCGCTTACTTTCAATAAATTCTCTGATGGAACTTCTTTCTCCGTAACTGGAATGTTACTGGGATTGATATTCTCATTTTCCTCCTTATTGTTTTGTTTTTTCATTAGTTTATTTAATAAATCTTGTGATGTGTTTTTTTCTTGAATCTCTTTTTGTATTTCTTTTTTCTCTTTTGGTATTTGTGTAGGATTTTCTCTTTCTGCTTTTTCTAATACTTCATCTAATTGCGATTGTTGAACTGTTGTTAAGTTATAATTTTCTACTATTCTATTTATTAAAACTGCATCTTCTTCTTTAACAACAATATCAATAACACCATTTTGATTTCCTTTTAAATATATTGCACTATATGGAACTTTATATTTTTTTGCACCTTTTTTAAAGTCTTCTAGGTTTTCTTTTTGAATACTAAATATTTTAAAATTCCCCTTACTTTTTAACATTTTATTTAGTCCTACTTTACCTGTTTTGTGTTCATTTCTTTCTTTTGACATAGCATATAACATTACTGCCATTTCTTTTGCCATACTTCCTGTTAGTTTTGCTACAACTTCAAATCCCTCTAAACTTAATCGTACAATTTCTTCTGCACTATCACTTGATGTACTCATAGTCTTTTTTCTCCTTTCCTTTTTGGATTTTTTCTTTCTCATCTAATTCTTTTAGATTTTGTTTTATCTTTGGTACTCTTGCCTCAATTTCCTTACATTTTTTTATTTCGTGTTTTAGGTATTGAATTTTTCCTGCTATTTGAGAGAGTTTCGTATAATTTTCTTGTCTTTCTTCTTTCTTCAGTTTTGTATTTTGATAGTATAATTTATCTCGCTCCTCCTCAAGATTTTTAAGTTCTCCGTCTAATGTTTGCATATATAAAGAAAGCTCCTTTGTAGTCTTAATATCATTACTACAAAGGAGTCTTGCTTCCTCTGATATTCTTTCCATTTTTTGTACATCTGCTTTAATTGAAATTGGTGTTTTTCTTCTTTTTTCTGTTTTAGGATATATCTTTAATAAGTAACAATAATATAAATATAATGCTTTAATTCCTTTTGCTTTTTTCTTGTTTTTTATCTTTCCTTTATAAATGTATAATTTATTTGAACGCTTTTCTGGAAATGGCAATTTTATTGCTTTTTCTGTTTTAATTCTTGATTTTATTTGTTCTATGGTATAATCATCTCCAAAGGCTCTTGCTACTCTTATATTTTTTGTATATGGTTCTTTTCTTATGCTCAACTTACCTGCTCTATAAATAAGTTCATAGTTCATTGCTTTTAGTAAATTTTCAAATTCTTTATAGGTATTTGACTGTGTAATTGCATAATCAATATCTTGTTTAGTTTGTGTATGATAATTAGATTTTTTTGTATATTTCTCAAAATACTTGTTATAATCAATCTTATATTTTCCTGTTGGCTTTTCTTTCAAAACTGACAGTCCATATTCTCTGCACAAATTATCTGATGTATGTCTTATTAAAGCATAGGTTTCGTCATTATCATAATACTTTTTACCATCTACAAACGAAACAGAATTGATTACAAAATGGTTGTGTACACAATGAGTATTTAAGTGAGTAGTAACTACAACTTGGAAACGATCTCCCCATATTTCTTCTGCAAGTTTTATTCCTATCTTGTGTGCAATTTCTGGTGTTACTTCGCCCTCTTTAAAAGATTGAAATGCGTGATAACCTAAAATTCCATCTTCCTTATCAAATATCTTTTTTGTTTCCATCATTTCTTGTAATATCGTATCTTCACTACAATTTATTGCTGTAACATATAGCTGTTCTTCTGTCTTGTAACTTGCCTTTGCATATTCAACGACTCTGTGCAAATTATAATAACTATCTGCATTTGTTTTCTTTTCATTTACTATATAGTCAATAACATTATCTAGTCTTGTTTGTATGTCCCATATTTTAGTTGTTGCCATTGTATCTCCTCCAAACTATTTTAAATATTTTTCTACTATTCTCATTCTTAATTCATCAATACCTTTTAGCATTTTTTCTACTCTTTTTGTATCTAATTCTCTTGTATATTTAGTTAAATCTTTTATCGTTTTTATTTCTTTTCTCAACTTTACAAGTTCTTTCATTGTTTCGTAAAATTCTAGTGGTGGCTTTTCTTTTATTGTAGATCCCTTTATCAATTTTCTTACAACTTGTACTTCTGTCATTCCAGATAAGTTACTTAAATTTTTTAATGTATTATCTTCATCTTCGTCAAACCAAAAATTCTTTTTTATTCTTCTTTTTCTCATAATATTTCCTTTCATTTATTTATATTTTAAAATGGGGATTGGGGCATTGCCCCATAATATCGAATTTTTCTTGGGAGGAAAAATTCAGTGCTTGTTAGGAATATCATTGGTGTATAATATCGTCCAATAACATACAAGTTCCACACTTTTTACAAGGAATTTTTATTTGTTCTTCTTTATTTTTTTCTATAATTTCTTCTGTTAGTTTTACAAATTTTTTATTTTTTTCTTCTACAATTTCTCCTAACATTTCTTTTAATTTTTTCTCTAAATTATCAGAATAAAATTCTCCTATTTCATAATGAATTTCATCTTTATTTGCATCGTCAAAATTAATTGTTCCATCTACTATTTGTTTTACAACTTTTTCTCTTGATTCTTTCTCATTTCTTGCTCTTATTCCTACAATTTTTTCTACACTTTTTGTTACACAAAGTAAATAATTTTTCATAACTATCTTGTCCTTTCTTTTTCCATTTTTTTAATACCTTTTTTCAAACATAAATATTCGTTTACATCTTTCCCATAAGGCATTGGTCTATCAAAAACTTTATATTTTTCACTCAATACTTGCTGAAAAAAAGCACTTGCATTTCTTCCTGCTAAATCTCTATCTAAGTGCAAATGTATTTCGTTTACATTAGGATTTTTTTCTAAAAATTCAGTTAATGAAACTGGAATTTTTGTTTTTTCTAAATCATATTTTGAGGAATAAATCCCTCCTAATGAAAGTAAATTTTCTTCCCTCCAGTTTCTATTTTCTAAACTTAAAAGAGTAGCAAATGATAATAAATCAATGCTACTTTCGAATAAATGAACTATATTATTTTTTTGTCCTGATTTTATTTTAAATGAATATTTTTTATTACTTCCTGTTGCCTCTCTCATAAATCTTTCTTGATTAGTTGCTCTGCAAAAAGCATATCTTGGAATTTTATTGTCATCATAACCAATAAATACTGCATTGTTTGTTCTTTCTTCTTGATAAAGTAATTTATTTTCAATGCAATATTTTATTATTTCTTTATCAATTCCTCTTGATAATAGATAATTCATTGCTCTATCATTATTAATTGCTTTTACTGGTATTTTTAATTTTTTTTCGTAGTTTTTTTCTTGCTGTTCACATCTAACTGGTGCTTGTATTTTTATATTTCCCATAACAGTTTGTACTGCATTTATAAATGTGTAATTTTTGACTTTCATTAAATAGTCTATTGCACTTTTTCCACCTATTCCTTTTGAAAACCAATACCATAAACCATTACTAATTTTTAAACTGTCGTGTTCTTTTGTTACAAAAGTATTTCTACATACCTCTACTAACTGGTTTGGCTCATAATTTTTTAAATAAGTAAGTAAATCAATTTGCCTTGCTTGTGCGACTATTTCTGGTGCAATATATGGCATATTTTTCGCCTACCTTTCTCTTTCTTTTTTATTTTTTTGTTTTATAATTTCGTCTTTATATTGTCTAAATTCCACACCTTTATAATCTTCATAATCTAATATATATTCTTGATTTGAATATCTATTTTGAGCTATGTCTATTGCCTCATCTAGCGAATCTGCTTTTATTTTTACAACCTTTTGTAATGTTTCTTCTATTTCTATTTGATATATTTTCGCCATTTGTATTACCTCACTTTCTCTTTTCTTTTTTGCTTGTCATACTCCATTGCCATTTTCTCTACTTTTTCTTGTACTTTATCTTCTAATAGTCCCCATATACTACCATCTGAGTGTTCCCAATAGTCATATAATTTATCTATAATATTTTCTGTTTTTAATAATACTTTTATTTCTTGTCTACCTATCATTGAACTATCAATAATATCTCTAATCTGCTCTTTAAAATTTATTTTATAAGCCTCTTGTATTATTTCTTCTGAAGTATAATTTTTTATTAGATTTTGTTTATAATTAAATAATTCTTGATCAATTTTTTTCATTAACATATCTTTTAAATCGTCATAAATCATATAAAATTCTCCTTTCTAGTCATTATATGGTAATATATTTTTTTCCATATAACTCTTGTATGAATCTTCTGAATTATAATAATTTTTTTCTTGTGAATAATATTCATTATTGAAATCTACATATTTTTTAATTGTTTCTTTGTATATTTGTTTTATCTTTTTTTGTTCCTGAATTTCCTTATATCTTTCAAGTTCTAACTCTTTTAATTCTAATTTTAATTTTGCTAATTCATTTTTATATTTTCTTATTTCTAATTTTTTCTTTTTATATTTAATTTCAAGTTCTTCTAATTCTTTATTTTCTTTTGCAATTTGTATATTTATTTTTCTAATTTCTTCTGTTATATCTACCCTTTGCAAAATTATCACTTCCTTTCATTTTAAGCGAAAAAAAAGAAGCTGATTTAATCAACTTCTAATCTTGTTTAATATTCAATTATCTCAATAATTTGTAGTTTACTTATTTAATTCTCTTTCTAAATCTTTCATATATCTTTTTTGTTGACTTTTTAAATAAGATTTTGCTAATAGTTTCATAATTAAACTATTTACTTCTATTTCCTCAGTAAAATCCAATTCAATATTACCATTTGGAAGTTCATAAAAAATACCAATCCATTTACCTTTTAAATTAGCATTTTCTAACTCAAATTTATACTCTTTCAACTTTTCTTTTGCAGTAATAGTAAAATATGTAGGAAAGTTATTTTTAGTATATTCAACAAAATGTGTTTCATCGATTATTTCTATTTTGGATAGATCTGTTCTCCATTTATAATTTGAATTATCTATAATAATATTCCACAATTTATTTTTATCACAAGAAAATTGCTTTTTTATATTTGATTTAATCATATATACCTCCATAAATTACTATAAATCTCTCAACTACAAAATTGTAATTTGTTTGTCTAATTATGCATTTTGTTTATTATTTCATCTAATTGTTTTTGTTGTTCATTAGATAATATAGCTTCACCTTTTTCTTCTGATGTAATATGGTATTCATTCTCAAATATTTCAATTCCATAAGTTATAAAGCCTTCTTTTTCTTCACTATTATACTTAATGAAATAGGTTGGAATTCCATCACAGGTTTCTTTGGAAAAAGTCAAATTATCTATAATACTGAAAATTGTATATATTTCTTCTTGGTTTAAAGTATATTTTTTTGGTGGTGTTACGGAACTTAAACCTGTTTCTTGAATATCTATTGTAGTAACTTTATTGTTAATTTCATTTTCTTGCTTTTCAACATCATCTCTTAAAAGTTGAACCTTTACAACTTCTTGCAAAGGCGTTGGACTAATGTCATTAATTGTTTCATCAGTAAATGTAATTGATATATCATCTCCTTCTTTTAAGTCTGAAATATTGATTTTCTTTCCTCTCCAAGTCATATCAATACTATTATCTACTTTAAATGTATAATTCCCCCTATAATTTATATCATTTACTTCTAAACCTTTTACATTAAGATGAAAACTATCATCATTATATTGTTTTATGCTTTCTATATTAGCATAAAATGTTTGACCATATACTACTTTACTAATTGCTAAATCATCGTTCACTACATTCATTTTTCCTATAAATAAGCCAACTGTAAAACTTACCACAATAATTATTATCATTCCTATTATAATAAAAACTTTTTGTTTTCCACTCATATTTTTCCTCTCTTTCTAATTTATAACTATAAATTACCATATCTATATATTGTAATTTCTTATTATCATTTTAAGCCCACATATATAATTGACAAATTTTATATGCTAATAAAATATTTAACACTAATATAGTTAAAACATATATAATTTTTAATTTTTTGCTTTCAATCTTTTTTGATAAAAATAAACCTAAAATAGTAATAGAAACAGCTAATAAATTGTATACAATTAATCTCAAATCATTTGCATTAAAGTCTATGTTAAACATATTAGTTTGAGCAGAAGGCACACATCCACATCCAAATATTTTGACAAAGATTTTTTGGTCTAATATGTTATAAATAGGTGTAAGAAAAATCATAAGTAAGTAAGGTAATGATAATATAACTTTTTTGTTCTTTAAATATATAACTATCCATACTACTAATATAATTAACAATATAATATCCCAAATCATATTTTATTTCCTCCTAAAATATAAATCACTAATTGTTTTCTACTCATATACTATAATTTTCTATTCCTTTACTAATTTATCAATGACAAAATAAGCAATAACCATAATTAAAGACATTACTAATCCTATATAAAACTCTGGAAAAGCAAGATTAAAACTTTTTTGTATGCTCATTTCTCCTGTAATAGTTAATATATGCCAAGTTAAAAACTGATAAATCTCTGAAACAACAATACCAATTACACCTGTAATGCTTAATACTCTATTTATTGTAGAATTTTTAAAAGATATCCATACCCCCATAATAAACAATAAAACAGATATAATACCAATTGGATTAAGTAAATTGCCTAATCCAGATATTTCTTGAACACCTTTTGCACCTCCATATTGTTTTAACAACATTGGTAATAGACTAACAATAAATGCACTAGATAATATAATTTTCTTTTTCATAAAACACATCTCCTCTACAATTTACTATTCGTTTAAATGATTATATCATAAAACATTATAAAACAATATAGAAGATATCAAATTTTAATATCTTCTATAAAATACAAATTATAATAATCTCATCTGTTTTAGAAAAATTATCATTTCTCTAGCACCTAATTTAAAATTTTCTTTCATTTCAATAGTGTCAATATCATCTTCTACTTCTAAAATGTCTAAAACTGCGTTTAGTTCAACATCTGTTAATTCTACTGCCTCTTTATCTTCCATAAATGTTCGAACATTTGGATTAGCAACTTTTATTTTTTCTATTCTTTCTGTTAGTTTTTTATATTCTGTATTTCCTTTTAAAATTTTCATTCTATTTTTTTCTAAATAATCCATAAAGTCATCAGAATATTCATCAAAAAAAGTTGTTTCTATTCTTATATTTTCATTTTTGTCTTCTGTTTGTAATATTTTTTTCATTTCAACACAGTCATAAACTCCTAACTTATAATACATCTTGTTCCAAAATTCATTTTCATTTACAACTTCTAATTCATATTTATTTAGTAATTCTAATATTTTTTCTTGTAATTTCTTATTAGAAATAGCTTGTTTAATTTTTTTCGTTAAATTTCCCTCAATATCTAATGAACTTAACTCTTTATTCTGCTTTGCCATTTCTTTCAAAATATTATCTTCAAATTCATCTCCTCTCATTTCATATAATTCGTCTAAAATATTTTGTTTTAAAAATTTTTCCATAATATAATTACCTCCTATGGGTTATATATTATGTTAAGTTTATATATAAAGGAAATGTACTATTTTAATAAATTTTGTTATTTTATAGTATTGACTTTTACCTTACATATTCTCTTTTCTCCCTTTTTGAATATTCCTCTATTTCATCATTTTCTTCATCAACAATATCTATAACTTCTCTTTCTTTTGTTTCTCCTATTTTTAATAATTTGTTTACTTCTTTTAATCTTGCTAAACTTTCTTGTAATTCTTGTTCATGTCCAAATGGAATTTCTAATGTTTCCTGTGCATTCTTACATTGCAATTCTAAATTTTGTAGCTTTTGAATATTATTTTCTATCATTTTTTCTATTGATTCTAATGTGTTATTTATACGAGTTATTACTCCAACCTTATCACTTCCAAGAGTTGTCCTATAAGTCTGTATATTTTTTAATGCTACTTGAAATACTTTCTCAAATGTATTGAACTCCAAATACATTTTAAACCCTCTGTAATCTCCTATATGAATTCCTTTTGTATCATTAATCTTTTTACACATTTCTAATATTTTCTCTCCTGCTTTTGATCTTTCATTATAAATTTGATTATCTATTTTCATTGGAGAAAAGTTATCTGCATTTAAAGTTGTATTATCTTTTAGATATTGATTGTCTTGTTTTAAATTTTCTATTGTTTCTTTACATTCTTTTATTTGTTGAGGGTATTTTCTTTGTATCATTTCTTCTAAATCATATTTTTGACTTAAATAACTTTGTTTTAGCATTTTTAATTTTGTTGTTTTTGCCTCTAATTCAGTTTTTTCTTTAATATATTCATTACCTGTCGCAAGTGCTTTTATTTCAGCATAGTCTAGTGCTCTTTCATCTATATCTTCCATACTTCTAATAGGAGTTTTTGAAGTCATTATTTGGCTAGTAAATTCTTGTTTTTGTTGTATTAGCTGATACATATATGCGTCAAAAGTCCTTTGCGTTACATAATTATATATATGTACCAATTTATTTTCATTTCCTTTTCTAACCATTCTTCCAATTCTTTGTATAAGATTTGCACTTGTCCACGGACAATCTAAATTATGAAGTGCTATAATTTTATTTTGTATATTTGTTCCTGCTCCCATTTTTAATGTGCTACCCATTAAAATTCTTATTTCTCCATTACGCACTTTATCAAACATCTCCTCTTTTTTAACCTCTGATGTAGCCTCGTGAATAAAAGCAATTTCATTTTCTGGTATCCCTTTTTCAATTAATTTTCTTTTCATATCTGTATATACATCTGTAAATTGTCTTTCTTTGCACTTCCATATACCATTTATTTGTTCCATTTCATAAGGGTTATCCATACTTCCTAATGCTTTTGGCGTAGATAAATCACAAAATACTAACTGTGTAGAATTTTTTTCTTTTGTGCTTTCCCATATATTATAGATATTCTCAACACATTTATTTACTTTGCTATTTTCATCATCTGGTAGCTGATTATTTATAAGTCTTTGATCTAAAGCTAGTTTTCTTCCCTCGTTAGTAATTGCTAACATATTATCTTCCCAGACATTAACTAAACCTGCTCTAATTCTTTCTGCTCTTTCTCCTAGCTCTGCTACCATATCTTTTTGTATTTGTGTTGCGTCTACTGCTATATTATGCTTTTCAACTTCTGGTGTTGGTAACTTTAAATTTTCTGCTGTTTGAATATCTGCAATTTCACGAAACATTGTCATTAGTTCTGGTATATTATGAAATCTTGAAAACCTAGTCTTTACTTTAAACTTATCTCCGTTCGGGTGCAAGTTCTATTGCTGTTACTGTTTCTCCAAATGTACTTGCCCACGAATCAAAATGTTGTAAATGATTTTTAACTAATGTATTATATTGCAAATATCGTTGCATTGTGTAAAGTTCTGTCATACTATTTGAAAGTGGTGTACCAGTAGCAAATATAATGCCTTTTCCACCGTGTAATTTCATCTATATATTGACATTTCATGAACATATCGGAACTTTTTTGTGCATCCCCACTTTGGACTCCTGCAATTCTTTTCATTTTGCTTTGTAGAAATAAATTCTTATAGTAATGTGCCTCATCTACAAACAATCTATCAACTCCGTAATTGTTCAAATGTAATTACATCATCTTTTCTATCTGTATTATTTAACTTTTCAAGTTTTGTTTCTAATGCTTTTCTTGTCTTTTCTAATTCTCTTATTGTAAATTTTTCTCCATTTAATTCTTTCATTTCTTCTATACCATCTATTATTTCTTCTATTTGTTTCTCTAAAAAATACCTCTGCCTTTCTAATGACATAGGTATTTTTTCAAACTGACTGTGTCCTATTATAATAGCGTCGAAATCTCCTGTTGCTATTTTTGAACAAAATTTTTTTCTATTATTTTTTGAAAACTCTTTTTTTGTTGTTACTAAAATATTGGCAGATGGATATAATTGTAAAAATTCATTAGAAAACTGTTCTACTATATGATTTGGTACTACAAAAAGACTTTTATTACATAATCCTAATCTTTTGCTTTCCATTTCTGAAGCAACCATTTCAAATGTTTTTCCTGCACCAACTGAGTGTGCTAATAAAGTGTTTCCATTATATAATACCCTTGCAACTGCATTAGCTTGATGTTCCATCAATTTCATCTCTGGATTCATTCCATAAAATTTCAAATAACTTCCATCATATTGTCTATTTCTTACACTATTAAATTTTTCATTATATAGTTTTACTAGCTTTTCTCTCCTGTCTGGATCTTTAAAGATCCATTCTTCAAACTTTACTTTAATTTCATCTTGTTTAGCTTGTGCTATTGCTGTTTGTTGTTTATCTATAACACTTTTTTCATCCTCAGTTCCCTCATTAATTTTTTTATATATTTTTACATCATTTAAATTTAAAGTAGTTTCAATTATTTTATATGCACTTGCTTTTTTTACTCCATAGGTTTTTGTAGCCTTAACTCCTTTATCTAGTGATTTCTCCGTAATATTCCAACTACCTGTATATTCAGAATAGTGTACTTTTATCTTTTTTTTGTTCCAATAATCTGTATCCAATAACTCATATACAAACTGCTCAATATATTCTTCTGGTATCCAAGTTGCACCAAGTCTTACTGATATTTCACTCGCTTTTATATCTTCTGGAATTACTTTTTCAAGTTCTCTTACATTTATTTCAAATTCTGGATTTCCCTCTGCAACTCTTTTAGCAATAACAAGTTTTTCTCTTACATTTCCAGAAAGATACTCATCTGCTGTTACATATTTTCTTTCTTCAGCTAGTGTATTTGGTATTATAAATATTTGTCCTTCCAATTCATTTACTAATTCATCTTCTGTTTTGTCTGTGAGCGATTTCATATATTCAATATCAACTTTTGCTTTTTCTGAAAGAGATAATATAAGTGCTTCGTTTGCTGTATCTACTTTTGTTATTTCTTTTTTAGCTTTTATAGTTTTCTTCGTGAATATATCTGCTTTTCTATCAAAATTCCCCTTTGAATCCAATATTTCTAATGAGCATAAAAGATAATAACTACTATCTTCGGAAAATGCTTGATTATTTCCTCTGCTGTTAATTCTTCCATATTTTTTAACGAATTTATCATATAATTGGTTTAATCTTTCTTGTTCTGACTTTATTTCACTATCACTACTATCATCAACTTGTAGTTCTATTAGCTTTCTTGTACAATCTCGTATTTCTACCATACCCTTTATACGGTTTATTGTTGTTTCTGGCAAATCTTGTTCAAACATTCTACTGTTTTCTCTATAATATACTTTACCATCAATAATAGTATATGAATAATTCTTTACTGCCGGATCTGCTGGTATAGAATTGTCTTCGTCTTCTATTAGTTCATCCAAATCCAATTCTTCTATCTCTGTTTCTATATTTGAAATAGCATTAGATAACATATAATCTAAATCGCTACCCTCTATCATTTTACAAGCCGAACTTTCTCCAAATCTAGTACTTTCCATTACCATTTGTCCCATAATCATTTGTGGATTATCTACAAAATATTTATTCATTCTTATTCCACTTTCAGCTGTATCAATATTTACCCAGTCTTCCTCTATGTCTGTAATTTTATCTCTTTTCTTTAAAAAGATAATATCTGATGTTACTTCTGTTCCTGCATTTCCTTTAAATGTATTATCTGGTAATCTTATTGCTCCTATTAATTCAGCTCTCTGTGATAGATATTTCCTAACACTATTATTTTCTTTGTCCATTGTTCCCTTAGAAGTTATAAATGCAACTATTCCTCCTGGTCTAATTTTATCTAAACTTTTTGCAAAGAAATAGTCGTGTATTAAGAATTTGTTTTTATCATATCTCCTATCATTTAGCTTAAATTCTCCAAACGGAACATTACCGAATTGCAATGTCAAAAAAATTATCTGGTATATTTGTTTTTTCAAATCCTTGTACAGCAATGGTAGACTTTTGATACAACTGTTGTGCAATTCTTCCAGAAATACTATCTAATTCAATTCCATACATTTTGCAATTTTCTAGTTCTTCTGGTAGCATTCCTAAGAAGTTACCTACACCGGCAAGATGGTTCTAAAATATTCCCTTGTTTTAGTCCCATATTTTGTAATGCTTTATATATATTTCTTATAACTACTGGGGGTGTATAATATGCTGTTAAACTTGACTGTCTAGCATTTTTATATTCTTCTTCAGTAAGTAATTCTTTTAATTCCACATATTCGTTCGACCAGTTATTGTTTTGTTCTTCAAATACTGATTTTAAACCACCCCAACCAACATATTTTGAAAGTATCTTTTGTTCTTCTGGTGTTGCATATCTATTTTGTTTTTCACATAATTTTAATAATCTTATGGCTTCTACATTATTTTTATATTTTTCTTTTACTGTTCCTATACCTAAATTATCATCTGTAATTTTAAAGTTGTTTCTTTCTTCAGTAGGTATTTCAGGGTGTAAATCAAAATATTCAATATTTCTATTCTTTTTAATTAATTTTTCTGCAATAATTTCTTGTTCTTTTGTTACTTCTATTTGTTTCTCTGTTTTTTCTTCTTTTGAATTTTCTAGTTGTTTTTCATAATTTTCTACTAATGCTCGTGCTAAATGTCTAAAATAATCTACTACATCTCCATTGTGAAAGTCTATTTTGACTATCATATCTTTTATTCCTGCTTGTTCTTCTGGTGTTGTAGCTTTTATATTTTCAATAATATTTCCAATTTCAAAATAATGTGTATTAGTTTCTGTTTTTATTTCAATAATTTGTTCTAAATCAATTTCTTTTTCTTTAATAAATGTATTTAACCATTTATTAAAAGCACTTTCTACTTTTTCTTCTACTTCTGGTTTTTCTCTATCTTTTAAGTAATCATTCATAGGATTTTCAGATATTTTTTCTAATATATCTTTTATAGCTATTGTCCTTTGATCCAATGGAAATTGATTATCATACATTGTTATTGTTTGATCATCTATATTTAAAATTGTAAATTCTTGAAAACCTATATAGATAGTATCTCCTATCATAAATATATAGTCATTTTTATTATCTTCTGCATTTGTTATTTTTCCATCAAAAAAAGAAGTATTGACTACTTCCTTTTGATTATCTTGTTCTTCTAATTGTAAATTAGTTCCCTTATTGCTATCTGTTCTGCTGTTGCTCGAATATTGTTCATTCTGCCAATCCATTCCATCTGATTTATAGCTTTCATTTCTTCTGTTATATTCTCTTGTTTCTTCATCTGCTCCACTATTTGTTCTATTCTGTTTATTACTGTCATTTCTATCTGTTGTAGGTGCTGTGTTAATTTGTTGCTCGCTACTAACATTGTATAAGTTCCTCTCTTGTTCTCTTTTAGGTATTTCAATCTCATTTTGGCGAACTTGCCTAGATTCACTTTCTTGTTTGTTTTCTCTATCGTTAAGTCTGGTATTAGATAATTCCCTTTTTGTGTGTAAGTTAGATTCATTCTCAACACTTCCTTTCTCATTTTCTTTATTATAAATACTTTGTTTTACTTTCTCAAATGTATGATTTTTCTTTTTTTCTTGTTTTTGTACATTTATTACTGTTTTTGAAATTTCTAATAATATTTCTTTTGAAAAGTCCCTAGTTGCTGTTCCAAGTATTGACATTGTTTCAAAAGTATTAAATTTTTCTATTCCAGAAAAATTTCCTTTTGAAATATACTCATTAACATCTAACCCACATCTTGACATTATTAAACCTATCGTACTATATAATAATATTTCTAAAAAAGCACTTTCTAATTGTTCATCATCTAATTCTTCTAGTTTACTACCTGTTGTTATATCTTTTAATTCTTCTAAATAGTCTTGCATATTATCTACTACACGATTATATACAGTTGATATTATTGCAAGTGGCAAACTACTTTTGTCTTCCATTTTTCCAAATTTATCTTCTAATGCCTCTATAATATCATTTGTATATTTTTCTTCTGCTTGCCATAGTTTAAATTTTCTGCCATAAACATCACTATTAGTATCTGATACATCAAAAACAAATCGTAAACCTAATTCTCCATCTTTCTCTGTTATTAAAGCAATTCCTTTTGATCCTTTATTAATCCACCTTTTTAGCTTTTTATTCCATATTGTTGTTTCTGCACAGGCTATTGCATCTGTTTTTTGTGCATATATTAATATCTGTTCATCAAATCTATATTTATAATTAAAACTTGCTCTTTTTAAAAATGAAATCCAGTTGTCTGCGTTTTTTCCTACATCTAGTGTTGTTTCAAAATATAATTCTGTTATTTGTTTTTCTTTTCTAGTTAGTTCTTTTGCCAATAGTTACCCTCCTCTCGTTTTTAATCTTTTATTATTTATTATTTTATTTCTTCGCCTAAAAATAAAAATAATGCTTTTTTATTCTTTCTTATAGCTTTTCTCAAGCTAATTAAAGTTTTTATATCTGTTATTGTATAATTAGGCATTTTTTCTAAATCTTCAAATTGCATATTTAATATCGCTTTTTCTGTATTTATTCCTATTTCGGCTAGTCTATCTATCATCTTTTGTATTTGAGCTATATTGTACTTTGCCATTTCTCACTCCTTTTTAAACAAAAATGGTGGCTACTTATTGACCACCATTTTGCTTATTTAATTTTTTTATTTATTTTTTAACTTTATAACTACTAATATTACAAGTCCTATTAGTGAAATAACAAAAATCATTAATGCTAATAGTATATTTCTTGTATCTCCAGTTTTTGGAGTTTCTATTTTTTTATTTTCAAATTCAAAACTATATATTGAATTATCTTCTTTAATTTCTATACCGTCTACAAAAACTCCCTTATCATTTATTTCTACTTTTGCTATTCTATTTGATAATTCATACCCATTTGGTGCTTTAATTTCTTTTATATAAAATGTGCCATAGCGTAAATCTTCAAAAGTAACGAATCCGTCCTCTTTATTTGCTTTTATTTTCTTAATTAGTTTAGTGCATTCATTATCTTCATAAATTCCAAAAGTGAATTTTTCTTTAATTATTTCTTTTGTTTGACTATCTACTTTTACTACTTTAATGTCTTTTAATATTGGCATATCTTTCATTTCAATTCTTTGTGTTTCTTTCTCATTTGTAACAGTAAATTCAATGTCTTCTGTTAATTCATAACCATAAGGTGCTGTTATTTCTTTTAATATATAGGTTTTATTTTCTTCAAGTCCTGTTACTATGTGTGGCTCTTTTCCAGAAATCCATTTTTCTATTGTTTTTCCTGTTTCTTTATCAATAATTTCTAGTTCTGCCCCCTCTAATTTTTCTCCTGTTATAAGGTCTGTTTTCACTATTTCTACTATCTTATCTACCATTTCAATTCTTTGTGTTTCTTTCTCATTTGTAACAGTAAATTCAATGTCTGTTGCTTTTACATAGCCATCTATTGCAATTTCTTCGTGAAGTATATAAGTTTCTCCCTCTACTAATCCATTTACTTTATGAGGCTCTTTTGTAGATACCCATTTGTCTACAATATTCTTTGTTTTTGCATTTGTAACAACTAAAGTTGCCCCCTCTAATCCTTCGCCTGCAATATTTACTTTTGATATTTCTACTACTTTATCTATCATTTTTATTTCTTGTGTTTCTTTTTCTTCGGTTACTGTAAATTCAATTTTGTTTGAAATAACAAATCCATTTGGAGCATAATCTTCATAAAGTGTATAAGTTTCTCCCTCAATTAGTCCTTTAATTTTGTGAGCTTCTTTTGTAGATATCCAACTATCTACTACATTTCCGTCCTTATCTACTACTTTTAATTCTGCTCCCTCTATTTCTTTTCCTGCAATATCTTCTTTTGTCATTATTACTAATTTATCTATCATAGTAACCTTTTGAATATCTGCTGTATTTTCTACCGTAAATTTTATTGAAGTTGCTTTTACATAGTTCTCTGGTGCAATTTCTTCTGTTAGTGTATAAGTTTTTCCTACCTTTAATCCCTCAATTTTATGAGTTTTTTCAGTAGATACCCAACTATCTATAACTTCGTTATTTTCATCTGTAACAGTTAGTTTTGCACCAACCAACTCCTTTTCTCCTGTTATATCTGTTTTACTAATTTCTATTGATGTTGTTTTATTTTCAATATTTTTTTCCACTATATATTCTTTGGTTATAGTATCTTTTTGTTCAAATATAATTTTGTGTTCTGTTTCATCTAATACAGCTCCCTCTATTGTTGTTAGTTCTTTTAAATGATATTTTCCCATTGGTAAATTTGAAACTGTTAATGTTCCATCGACTTTTAGATTATATTTTCCTACTACTTTTCCTTTTTCATATATGGTTGATCCATCAGCATAATCAATTATATTTTCATCTGCCACTAATTCAAAAGATATTTTTGTAAAATCAATATCTTTTATCATTGTTTTGTCTATATCTTCTCTTAATGCTATTTTTTTATTTAATTTTAATGTTCCTGTTGGTTGTTCATTTTGAGCTGTTACTGTAATCCAAGCGTCATAATCTTTATCATAGTTTAGTGTAGAGTTTCTTTTATCTACTTTAAAAGTTAGTTCTTTATCTAATTGTAGAAAGCCTGTTGGAATTTTTATTTCAGCTAGTTTATAATTCCCTGCTTCTAATTTTGTTTCCGTTTTTGCAATTCCCTCATTATTTGTTGTCCAAGATTTATGATATTTATCTCCTACTTTACACTCAACTTGTTCCCATTTCTTTGTATTTTCATTTTGTCTATATAATTCAAAAGTAGCATTAGAATAAGTTACAAATTTTCCTGTCTTTTTATCTTGTTTTTGTAATTTTATATATGCCTCAAATGGTAAATCATTTGCTACAATTTCTTTTATCGGTGTTTTGCTATCTTTATCTATTGTTACATAGAATTGTTCTACTGTTTCTATATCTGGAGATGGAGTATAAGTTTCATTTACTGTATATTCTCCATAAGCTAAAAGTCCAGAAATTCCATGTCCATCTGCACCTGTTCTAAAAATTGAATATTCATCTTTTGCAAATTCGTTTAAATGTTTCTTTGCCTCATCAAAGCTTCCATAGAAATCTACATATTTTGTTAGTATTGCAGTAAATTCTGCATTTTCAACTATTTCTGCTGTTGTATTATTATTTGTACTAATTTTTATTACTTCAAATGGTGCTTTTTGTACTGTATTTTTTACAATTCCACTTGTTTTAATAACTTTTGTATTACTATCTTTGTACGAAAGCGTGTAAGTATAAGTATTTGTGTCCTTTGTATAACCTTTTGGTACAACAGTTTCCTTTGAATAAAAATTGCCCATTGGAAGACCTATTAATTTACTTCCTTTTACACTTATTTGTGCAGGTGTAGTATTATTTGTAATTTTAACACTTGCTACCCCTTTTTCATTAAACGTAAATTTTGCTATTTCTTCATCTTTTGAAAAATATTTTATTGTACCTTTTTTATTGTAAATATCTTCACTTGCGTATAAAGTATATTCAGCTCCCTTTATACTTGCGTCTCCGTGATAGCTTGTTCCATCAACTCTATTTTTGTTTCCTGTTTCAATATCTATTTTTGTAATTTCTATTTCTCCTGTTGGCTCGTCATTAACGATAGCTTGCGTTGCTGTTTGATTAGGTTTCACTTCTACTTTGTAAGTTTCTGTGTTTAATAAGTAACCTTCTGGACTAAACTTTTCTTTTACTAAATAAGTTCCTTTTCTAATTTTTTCTAATATAATTTTTCCGTTTGTTACTTCTACATCTTTATTAAATCCATTTGCTCCTGTAACATTAAAGATAGCTCCCTCGACTAAATCTCCATTAGTATTTAATTTGCTTAACTCTAATCTTCCTAAAAGATTTATTTTTAATTGCATTGACATCGTTACTGGATCATTGTAGTGCATAGCATAAAGTTGATTTTGAACTCCTTCTCTAAATTGAAAAAATACTGTTGTGTCATTATCTTTTGTTTCTTCTTTTATCATTCCCCATTCTTTCATCATTTGATCTGTTATTTTATAATCCTCTATCTTACAATCTTCACTAACAGTTATGGACATTGTATTGTTCCCTTTGTTGTGAACAAATCTAATTCCATTTATTGTTTTATCTATACTTGTATAATCTGCAAGCACTCCATTTGTATCTGTAATTATATTTTCCCCTACTTCTACTGTAATAACAGTATCACTAAAACTAGGTTTCTTTTTCATATTAGCAATTTTATTATTTATGTCATTTCTAAATGCTTCATATTGATTTTGTAAACTTGGATCTAAAAATCTTGCACTACTTTGTCCTAATTTTTCCCATATTAATTGTTGTGTGAAAACATAATCTAGTTTTACCCACTTCATATTTTCTGCAAGAATTCCACCATCCACAATATAATTTTGGTGTTTTACATACCACCCAAAATATGCTACTTTACAAGCTTCTTTCATTTTGGGATCAGTAGGTTTTATATGCTGTGCTGTTTCCACATTTCCTGTTATAGAGTCAATAAAATGTTCTGCACAAAATACTGTTAACCTTTCTCCCGTTGTTGCATTTATAAGTCTTCTTATTAAAATTCCTACATTTGATTTACTATCTGTTGTTTTTATTCCAGAGTCATATTGTCCCGGCACCCATTTCCCTGTTCCAGAACTTGAAACTGCAAAAATAGGTTGTGCTATACTAAATAATGTTAGCATTAAAAGTATCATTGCTAAAATTTTATTTATTTTTTTTGATTTTTTTAACATTAAAATTTTCCTCCTTTAACAAAAAAAGAACAAGTTTTTCACTTGCTCTAATTTTTTTATTTTTTAATAATACATTTCTATTGTCCATTTATTGCAATATGGACAACTCCATACCTCATAACCATCTGGACACTTTTTTGAATATTCTTCAATATTTATTTCATTACTTGTCCATTTATCTCCCCATTTTTTTATTTCTGCATTATATATTGCTTCTGCCTCTACTTTTGAATTATACCAGTTGCTGTTTGAATGAGTACATTTTGGAGCATTATTTGTTTTATTGGTATTTTTATTTTGATTTGCATTTGTATTTATTTCTTTCTTTTTTTCTGTTGTATTGCCATTGATTACTTTTGTGTCTTTTTGCTCTTTTACTTTTAAGTCTTGCTTTTGTTTTATTTCCTGTTTTGCTTTTTTATTTTTATTAGTAATTTCACTTTTATTTGCTTTTTTTGCAATTGGTATCGTTAGCTCTCTTGTTGTTTCTTCTATTTCTGTTTTTCCATTTTGTGTTACTTCTGCTTGTGCTACTGTATTTTCTTGTGTTTCTTGTTCAGTTTTACTTACTACCATATTTTCTTTTTGTGATGAAGTAGTAAAATCAACCACCTTATCTCCTTTTTCATTTACTGCTCCATAATAACTAAAACTTGATATTATTGCCATAAATATAATTAAAATAACTTTCTTCATCTTTCATTCCTCCCTTTGACTTCATTTTAATATGTTTGTGGGAGTAAAACAAATGTATTATTTTTATTTTTTTTGCTAATTTATATATTTATAAATATATTCTTTTCAGTTAGTAAAGAGTAAGTATTAAAAGGGGTTTGTAAGGGGGAATTTTATAAAAAATACTCCCTCAATTTTTTTGCATAATCCTAGCGTATCATTTTTCTTTTTCTTTCCTCCCTCTGATTATGCTCTTTTATACATTTTATTATAAATTCTTCGGTTTGTTGTTCTGTTACTATTTCCTTTGGGAGTAACTTTTGTATTTTATCTGCTTTAATTTTTATTTTTTCAACTTGATTTGGTTTTTGTTCTCCCATTATTTCTTCCATTTTTTCTGTTGTTAATCTTCCTTCTTGACTTAATTTTTTCATATATTTTGCTTGTGTCTGTGATGGTGTTGCATCATTAAATTGAATTAGGTTAAGTAATATATATTGTTCATCTTCTTTTAAGTATGAAATTTCGACAGCAGGACTAAATGCCATTCCGTCTTTTTCTTTATCTACTAATTCCAACAATTCTGGTATTAATTCAGTTAGTCTTATATATCTATATACTGTATCTTTACTTTCTCCAAATTCACTACCAATTTTTGTTGCTGTTCTTTCTTCATTCAACTTTGTCGCAACTTGCGACGAAGTTAAATCTGTTCTTTGTCCCTGATGTTTTTGTGCCTCTAACTTCATTTTATATGCAAATGCTTTTTCTGATGGAAGTATTCGTTCCCTTTGCATATTACTATCTACCATTATTATTGTCGCCTCATCATCACTTAAATCACGAATAATACAAGGCACTTCTTTTAGACCTGCTTTTTGACTTGCCATTTTTCTTCTGTGTCCAGAAATAATTTCATAATTTCCGTCATTTCTTTGCCTTACTACTAATGGCATTATTATTCCACCTGTTTTTACGGTTTCTACCATATTTTCCATTTCTTTATCGTCATTTACTTTGAATGGGTGGTTTGGAAAATCATATAATTTTTCTAATGGTATTGGAATTGCTTTCTCAATATTCAATATGTCTTTTCCGTTGCACAGGTTCAAAAATATCATCTAGTGTGGGCAACTTCATTTCTAGTTCTTTGCTTTTCATTTTTCAATACCTCCTTACAAAAATTATCATAGGCAATGGCTGGCTTACTGTTTTTATCATAAGCAAATAAACTCTTGCCTACCATTGTTCCCTCAACTGCTTTTACTCCCTGTGGAATAATCGTGTCATAAATTTTTATTTTGCTACCATAACTATTTTGAAGTGTTTGAAATGTTGTTTTTCCTACTTTTGTTTGCATATCTGCAAGAGTAATTAACACACCATCAATTTTTAGACTAGGATTTATTCTTTTTCTTACCTTATTTATTGTTTGAATTAATTGTGTCATTCCTTTTGCTGATAAATAATGTGCTTGTACTGGAATTATAACACTATCACTACAAGCAAGAGCATTAAGTGTAATCATACTTAAACTAGGTCTACAATCTATAATCACAAAGTCATATTTACTTTTTACTCCGTCAATATACTCTTTTAGCATATACTCCCTGCTCATATTATTAACAAGACCTACTTCTATTGCCTCTAAATCAATATTAGATGGTACTAAATCCACTCCCTCACTATGATGTAATATTGCTTCATTTTCCTCTAATGGAATATCTTTTATTACCTTATCAAGCACAGTTCCTATTGTTTTATCAAGTTCATCTGGGTTTCTATAACCTAAACAAGTTGTAAGATCTCCGTTGTGGATCTGCGTCTACAAGTAATACCTTTTTTCCATTCTTTGCTAAACCTACTCCGTAAATTAAGTGCTGTTGTTGTTTTACCTACTCCACCTTTTTGGTTAGCAACGGCAATTACTTTTGTCTTTGACATTTGTAGTTCCTCCTTTCCTTAAAATTTAGTCATAAAATAATGACTATGTTCTTTTTGCTGTTATGTAAAAAAACGAATTGTATCTCTACAACTCGTTTATCTGCTATCTCTTAACTTATGCTTGTTCTTTATTTCTTGTCGTTTTAATTCTGTATATAGTCTTTTTGTCTGTTCCTCACTATTTATTTTTGATATTTTTATATCTCTTTTTATAATAAATTCCTTTGGCATTTTAAAAGTTCCAATAACTCCTCCACCGTCAAAGAAGTTATATCTTCCGTCTTTATCTTTTCCTAAATAAATTGACATTACATCACTTTTCATTGAATTAGTTAATGGTAGACCAATGCTACAAATCATTCCTGTTTGCATTTCTTCTAATGTTTGTATCGAATCTTTTTCTTGCATTCCTTTTCCCTCCTATTTCATATTTTTAATTGCATAAAAAAAGAACTAATTGCTTTACAACTAGCCTTTTCCACATATTTTTAACTATTTGTTTATAACTCCTGCAATAAGCTGACACCTCACTGTTGTTTTATACCATATTTTTAATATTTAAATGCTACTTTTTTAATTACTATATCTCGCTTATATGTAAGGTTTCATCAAATATATATACCTCTATTTTTTTTAACTTCCATAAGCTGACACCTTGCTGGTGACCCCCTTCACCTGTTGGGTTATATAATGTAACTAAAATTACAACTTGTGGATTCGAAATAGGCGCTACTCCCATAAAAGATGTTACATATTTATTAGTATTTACACCATCTTCTGATGTTCCTGTTTTTCCGCCAACTAAATACCCTTTTACTTGTGCATTTCTACCTGTTCCATCATCTACAACTGACTGCATAATACTTAAAACACTATCCGCTGTTTCCTTAGAAATAACTCTTTCCACTTTTTTTACACCTATTTCTGTTTTTTCTTTAGTTTCTGAATCCACTATTTCTTTAACAACTCTTGGTTGTATATATTCACCACCATTTGCAATACAAGAAACTGCTGTTACCATCTGAAGTGGTGTAACCTCAAATCTTTGCCCAAAGCTTATTGTAGCAAGTTCTACTGGACCTACTTTATCTTTATCTAAAAATATTCCCTTTGCTTCACCTGGCAAATCTATATTGGTTTTTCTAAAAAATCCAAACTTTTCTAAGTAATCATAATATTTATCTTTTCCAATTTTTTGTCCCAACGCAATAAATACAGGGTTGCAAGAATTCATAAGTGCTTGCCTTAAGCTTTGCGTTCCATGTGGTCTATAATATCTCCAACATTTAATTCTAACTCCTGCAATTTCTATTCCTCCACCGCAATTAAATTCACCTTCATTATCTGTTTTGGTTATTCCTTCTTCTAATGCTATAGAAGATGTTATTAGCTTAAAAGTAGAACCTGGTTCATATGTATCTGCTATTGCTTTATTTCTCCATTTTGCTTGTAATTGTTTATTTCTTTCTTTACTATCCATATCTTGGCTGTTTTCTATTTCATATGGATTATTTAAATCATAGTTAGGGTATGTTGCCATAGCCAAAATATCACCATTATTGGGATTCATAACAACCACATTTCCACCATCTGTACATTTATTATCTATACACGCATTTTCTAAATATTTCTCTACAATTGACTGAATATTTAAATCTATTGTTAGGATTAGATCCTTTCCCTTTTCTGCAGCCACATAGTTTTCTTCCAGTTGCTTCATATCTCCACCTTTAGCATCTGTAAGTTTTTCTATCTTTCCACTTTTTCCTTTTAGAATTTCATCATATTTTGCTTCTATTCCATCTAAGCCTTGGTTATCACTTCCACAAAAACCTATCACCTGTGAAGCTAAATTACTATAAGGATAATATCTTTTTGTATCTTCATCTATATTTATACCTGACTCAATATCATTCTCTTTCATCCATTTTCTTAGCTCATTTGTCTTTTCTTTATCCACCTTTTTAGCAATCGTTTCTATAGAACTTCTCTTCTTAATCTTTTTTAATGTCTTTTCATAATCTATATCTAATATTTCAGACAAAGCCCTGCTTACACTTTCTTTCTTATCCTCTGGAATATTTATAGAATTTACAGTAACAGTTTCTACTGTACTGCTTTGCGCCAAAACATTTTTTCCTGTAGCGTCATATATAGTTCCTCTCTTAGAAGTTATCTTTCTATTTAAAGTCTGCTGTTCATATGCCATTTGCTTTAGCTTATTGCCATCAACAAATTGAATTATAGCAAGTCTTACAATTAAAAGCACAAGTAAAAAAGCTGAAACAATTATAATCCACAACATCATCTTTTTATTCTTTATACTACATACAGTTTGCATTGTACACACCTCGACAGTAAAATTTCTTTTTACTATTCTATGTAGTAAGAACTTGTCTTTATGAATCAGATTCGAGATTAGAGGACAATCCTAACAACAAAATAAGATAAAAAAATCTACCATCAAATATACAATTTGATAAGTAGATTAATTTCCTTTAAATTTATCCATTATTTTATCTAACCAATTTTTTTCTTCTGTAGTCTTAGCTTTATCAGTTGAAGATTGCACATAATCTTTCTTTGGTAAATTCATGTAAATTTTTTGATCATTTGTTAATCTTTGCATTCCCAACTTACTTTTAGCTTCTTCTTCAATTTTCTTTAAGTTAAGATTACTCTCTATTAAAACTTGAGTTTGTTGATTTTCCTTTTGTAATGTTGCAAGATCTGCTTTTAAATTTTTAACTTTATTAAAATCTTCTGTTATTAAAGAGTTTCTGTAGCTAATGACTAAAAGCATAGCAAAAGCAATACCAATATATACCACTATTTTTTTCTTTAATAAAACAGCAGCTCTTTTTTGTTTAGCCCTTTCCTTTGCTTCTTTTTTTATCTTCTCTTTTCTCTCACGTTCCAACTCTTGACTTTTTTTAGAAGTCCTATTTGGTATAAAATCCGGTTCTAGTTTTCTAGGGCTTGTTCCGTATTGGTATTTAGCCATTAGCTTTCACCTCCCTCTTTTGTTATCTTCTCTCAAAAATTCGTAGTTTTGCACTTTTACTTCTCGAATTTTCTTCTTGTTCTTCCTTAGTAGCAATTATTGGTTTTTTATTAACCATTTTTCCATAAGATATTGCTCCACATACACAGTATGGCAAATCTTTTGGGCATGTACATCTTCCTTCTGCTTCAATATATGCTTTTTTTACAGCTCTATCTTCTAAAGAATGAAAAGTTATAATACATAATCTTCCATCTTTTTTTAATGCCTTTATGCATTTTAAAACTGTTTCATATAATGGCTCTATTTCATTATTTACTTCTATTCTTATAGCTTGAAAAGTTCTTTTAGCTGGATGTCCATTATTTTGTTTTGATTTTGGAATAGAATTTTCTATTATTTTTACTAACTGTGCTGTTGTTTGTATTTCTGCTTTTTTTCGTTCAATACATATATTTCTTGCTATATTTTTAGAAAATCTTTCTTCTCCATATTCGAATATAATATTGGCTAGTTTCTCCTCTGAATATGAATTAACAACTTCTTTTGCAGTTAAATCTTGTGTTTTATCCATTCTCATATCCAACTCATTTTCCCCTAAATAACTAAATCCTCTATTACGTTCATCTAGTTGATACGAAGAAACTCCCAAGTCTAGTAGTATTCCATCTACTGCTTCTATTCCGTAAATCTTCTAATATAAAATTTATATCATCATGATTTCCATGTACATATTTAACATTTTTAAATTCTTTTAAATTTTTCTTTGCTGCTGTTAATGCTTCTAAATCTCTATCTATTCCTATTAGTGTGCCATCTTTTGATAATCTTTTTGCTATTTCTTTGCTGTGACCTGCACCACCTAGAGTTCCATCTACATAAATTCCATTTTCTTTTATGTTTAACCCTTCTATACATTCAGCAAGCAAAACTGGTTTATGCTTAAATTCCAATACATACCTCCAATTTCTATCTTTTTTGAATAGCATAAACAGTTGGAAGTTTTATCTTTCCAACTGTTTATCAGCTATTCTTCTTTTGTTTCTAGCGTTTTCGTCATTTGTATTTCATTCCCTTTTTCGTGGTATATATTAGCTATTTACATTTGTAATTTAAATATTTTTTCTTAAGTATAGATAAATAAAATATAATTAATTCTTAAGATTTTATCTTTTGTATATTTGTTTTTTCTCTTTAGTATAGCCCTCTTCTTATCAAGTGATCTTGATTTTTCTTTAGTAAATGTTTACTAAACTTCTTTTGTAATTTTATTTTTTATCTTTAGTATAAAATTTATATAAACTTTTATAAAGTTATATACCTAACATTGTCATATTTTCTGCAATATCATCTGCTGATATATTTTCTTCGTTATTGTAATTTTCCCATTTTTCTTTGTTCCATATTTCTATTCTTGTCCCAACACCAATTATAATAACTTCTTTTTCTAATGTTGCAACATTTCTTAAATTACTAGATATTAAAAATCTTCCTTGTTTATCTATTTCGCATTCCATTGCTCCAGACAAGAAGAATCTTACGAAATCTCTAGCATTTTTGTTGGTAAGTGGAAGTGTTTTTAATTTTGTTTCGAAGTTTTCCCATTCGTTTTGTGAAAAACCAAATAAACACCCATCTAAGCCTTTTGTGATTATGAATTTTTCACCCATATCTTCTCTTAGCTTTGCTGGCATTATTAGTCTGCCTTTGGCATCTAAAGAATGTTCATATTGGCCGAATTAGCACTTCGTTTCACCTCAATTCATTTTTTACCACTTTGTACCACTTCTCTCCACCTGTTTAAATTTTAATACAACATTTATTAAAAAGCAAGTGTTTTTTAGATTTTTTTATTTTTTATTTCTAGCTCTCATATTTAAATTTTGAATTTTTGCTCTCACATTCACTTTTTTATTTACAATTTTCTTAATATTATCTTAATTTTCGTATTATCGTTTTACACTAATTATTCTTTAATGTATAATAAAGTTGGTGATAGTTATGAAAAAGTTTTTATTATTTTTTCTTTTAATTATATTGCTAATTGGAGGATCTCTTGGTTTTTATGGTTATTCTTTATATGATAAAGCCTTAAAAGAAGAACCTTTAGCTAGCAAAATAGAAAAAATTCAAAGTGACAAAAATTATATAAAGTTTAGCAAACTTCCAAAAGATTATTTAAATGCTGTTGTTTCTGTAGAAGATAGACGTTTTTATAATCATGGTGCAATAGATTTACGTTCTATTGGAAGAGCTATATATGTTAATATTACAAATTTTGATTTACGTGAAGGTGGTAGTACTATTACCCAACAACTTGCAAAAAATATTTATTTTATAGATATGGATCCATTCCCTAGAAAACTTGCCGAAATTTTTATGGCATACGCTATAGAAGATAATTATTCTAAAGAAGAAATTTTAGAATTGTATGTAAATACTTCATATTTTGGAGATGGGTATTATGGTATTAAAGAAGCTTGTAATGGTTATTTAAATAAAGAACCTAGTCAGATGAATTTAAACGAATGCACTATGATGGCTGGAATTCCTAATGCTCCTAGCGTATATGCACCAACTAAAAATCCTGATTTAACTAAGAGCAGGCAAAAACATGTTTTAAAAACTATGGTAGAAAATGGTTATATAACTCAAGAAGAAGCAGATCGGGATTCGGGGACGGTTCTTAAAATCCCGTTTTTTATTATAAAACACTTTCCTAAAATAAAAATTTTCTTAGCTAGTGAAAAACACAGTATATTCTAGCTTTGCTATTTTATACTGTGTTTTTCTTTTCTTAAAATTCTATAAATTTATATATTGCTTCTGCAAATCCACCATTCTGAGCAGTTGTTGTAGTGGTATAATTTGCCACTTCTTTTAATTCATCATATGCATTTGCAACTGCAATTCCAATTCCTGAATCTTTTACCATTTCTAAGTCATTTAAATTATCTCCTATTGCTAGCACTTCGCTTTTATCTATTTTTAAATATTCTTCTAGTACTTCTAGTGCCTGCTCTTTGTTTATACCTACTGGAATAATATCTAAATATTCATATTCTTTTCCTATAATTTCATCTTTGTATTTGTTAGTTTTTTTAATCAAATTAACTTGTAAATTCTTATTTTTAGTAAATTCTCCTTTTAGTTTTTCTAAATCTTTTTCTGCAGAAACAACTAACTTTAATATTTCTGGTCTCTCTTCTATTACATATTGTTTTATATCTTCTAAAACTTTGAATTCTAATTCTCCATTTTTCCCATTTTTAGTAAGTTCAAAATTTCTTAAATCCATATATAATAGTTTCTCTGTTATTACTTCATTATTTGTATATAGGTGAATATGTAATTTTAACTTTTTTGCTTCATTAATACAAAATAGTACATCATCATTATCCAATATTTTCCTATAAAGCTCTTTTCCAGTTTTCAAATTAATTATTTGATTTCCATTTCCAAATATTCCATACCCATCTTCTATTTCTTTACATATATCTTTAAATAAAGAATACGTTTTACCAGTACATATTGTAAAATTTATATTAGAGTTATTTATGTCTTGCATTGCTTTTAAATTAGTTTCTGGTATTGTATTTCCTTTTTCGAACATTGTTCCATCTAAGTCGCTTGCAATAAGTTTTATCATTATTGTATCATCCCCATACACTAAATTTTTTACATTATATATAATATAAAAAAATTAGTAAAGATTATTTTCATTTTAAAAATATATATTATTTAACATATTATTTTTTAATATCCATAATTTTTTTGAAAGATCTACATAATATTTGTGTGGATTCTCTATTCTCTTTACTTCTTCCCAAATACTATTTAGCTCTTTTTTAGACTTTTTTGCTATTTCCTCTAGTGTAGGGCTTTTATATATCAATTTTCCATTTTCAAATATCTTTTCTTGTAATTCTCTTATAGTATAGTCTTTAATAAGTTTCTTCTTCCATGGATTTTGCGGATCAAAAATCATATATTCTCTTTCATCTATTATTTCATCTGACAAGGCTATTACATCTGCTATTGCTTTTTGACTTTCATTGTCGTAAAACCTATATACTTTTTTAAATCCTGGATTTGTAACTTTTACTACATTTTCGCTTACTTTTATTTTTGGTATTATTTTTGTATCCTTTTCTATTCCTACTAATTTATATACTCCTCCAAAAACTGGTTCACTTTTAGCTGTAATTAAATTTTCTCCAACCCCAAATGAGTCAATTTTGGCATCTTGTTCAATTAAGGATTTTATTAAATACTCATCAAGTGAATTTGTTGCACATATTTTACACTCAGTATATCCTGCTTCATCTAATATCTTCCTAACCTTTTTAGATAAATACGCTAAATCCCCACTATCTAGTCTAACTGCTTTTGGCTTATATCCTTTAGGCTTTAGAACTTCATTAAATACTTTTATTGCATTAGGAAGTCCAGATTCTATTGTATTATATGTATCTATTAATAGTGTGCAGTCATCTGGGTATATTTCAGCATATGTCTTAAACGCTTCATATTCTGAGTCAAAGCTTTGCACCCAACTGTGAGCCATTGTTCCACTTGCAGGTACATTAAATTCTTTTGCAGACAATGTACAAGATGTACCTATTGCTCCACCTATAATTGCCGCTCTTGCTCCTTCTACTGCTGCATTAATTCCATGTGCTCTTCTTGCTCCAAATTCCATAACAGGTCTTCCTTGTGCCTCTTTTACAATTCTACTTGTTTTTGTGGCAATCAAAGATTGATGGTTAGTTGTAAGTAATAACATCGTTTCTAAAAGTTGCGCCTGAATAATTGGTGCTCTTACCGTTATTAGAGGCTCATTTGGAAATACTACTGTACCTTCTGGGATTGCCCATACATCTCCTGTAAACCTAAAATTTTCTAAATAATTTAAAAATTCTTCTGAAAATTTATTTTGCTTTCTTAAGTAATTAATATCTTCTTCGTCAAATGATAAATTTTTTATATAATTTATTATTTGTTCCAAACCTGCTATTATCGCATATCCACCTTCATCTGGTACTTTTCTAAAAAACACATCAAAATATGCAATTTGATTTTCCATCTTCTTATTTAAATATCCATTTGACATTGTGTATTCGTAAAAATCTGCTACTAACTCTAATCTTTGATTATTCATACCAATTCCTCCTATATTTGGTACTTATTAACTTTTTGATACTAACATTATATGTAATCAGCTAGCTATTGTCAATAGATTTGCAAAACAAATATTATCTTTTTGATAATAAGTATGTTTTGTTTGCTAAATCGTGGTTTGGAGATGGCACTTCGGGATTAGGGGACGTTCCTTAAAATCCCTATTATTAATAATTAACATCTTTGCCACGCCAAGATTTAAGGGAGTTAGCAACGCTAACTCCCTTTCTCCCATCTTCCTAAATTGTGGGTATGTCAAAAAATTAAATCCTCCTTTTGCCAACCATTATAAATCTTACAATTTGGTCTTAAAACAAAATACTTTGAAACCTGCTTCTGACTTTTCTGTTCATTCATGCAATCCATATCTATTACCACAGACATATCATCTACGCTGTACTGCTTGTATCCATACGGTAAAATATCTATAAGCTTGCCATTTTTCCTTATATAGTCGCCAATTTCCTCGAACACTTCTAGGCCAACTGTGTTTTCCTTTATCCAGCTGCTTTGTTCATTCTCTCCTTCTACATACAGTTTTCTAAATGTGATCTGATCTGCTCCAAGGTCTTTAGCTTTTTTAAAAAGCTCTTCAACCTTTCCACCAACACTCTTAAGCATCATTTTATTCATATTAAGACTAAGTCCTAATGTAAAGTCATATTCTTTAGCAATATGACAAACATCTTCTATGCAGACTCTGTTTTTTCCTTTAATACCAGAAATTTCGTTGTTATCATCATCGTCGAATGATGATAACGATAGTGAAAATACACTAACACCTACTGTGTTCCGTAAAAATCTTGCATAGTTTTTGTTAAATAATGCACCAGAAGTTTGAAGTTCTATCCAATTAAAAGATGTACATCCTTTCTGTGGAAGTACAAAATTGTTCAGCAGTGACAATGTCATTAAAAACTCCCTATTTTGTAAAGGTTCAATGTCTCCAGTAATCATCATGATATTGGCATCATTTTCCTTCGCAAAAATCATTCTCCGAATATAATCTTTTAAGTACAAGTCATAAAACGGAAGATTTTCATCCATTTGGTTTTTGTAGACATCTGTGTGCATACATGCTACACAATACTTACACCGGTTTATACAAGCCTTTCCTGGTACACAAATACTTAAACTTTGAGCATCTTTTTTTGACATAACAATTCCTCCTTTATATTTTTCTGTCAACACTCGTTGTATACTGGAGATTTGTACTAGTATACATAATTATTATATCGTGATTTTACTAATTTTTCAATAATTATTTTTAGCTTTCTTTAATTTTAAAATATATGTGGTTGCCAATTTTTATTAAAGCAATATAATTTCGATGGTCTATGTCCTGCATTTTCTTCATATTCCTCTGTTTCTATAACCATATCTGAAATTTTTCTTCTAAAATTGGCTTTTAATAATGGTTTATCTAATAAAATTTCATAAACCTGTTGCAATTTAGTTAATGTAAATTTTTCTGGCATTAAATTAAATGCTATCGTTGTATATTCTACTTTATTTTTTAATCTTTCTATCGCATAAATTAGCATTTTAGCATGGTCAAATGCTAACTGTGACTCTAATATTTGTGTATATATAATTTGATTTCCATCTACTAGTTCTTTTACCACATTAACTCTATTTTTTATAGTTTCTGTTCTACTTTCTAATAATATTTCAATTTCTTCTTCCTTTTTATAACCATGTTTATTTTCTTTCATCTTTTCGCCAATCGTTTTTAAAGAAATAGTAAACCAATTTGCGTCCTGTGTTGTACCACCAGATTTTATATTTATTTTTTCACTATCCACCAATCCCATATATGATGTACTAATTATTCTTGTTCGTGGATCTCTGCTTGGTTCTCCCCAAGAATATAACTGCTCTAAATATATATCTTGCATATTAGTTTTTGCTTTTAGACTTCTTTGTACAGCCTCTTCAAATCTTTCTTCTTTTCTTACAAAAGTACCTGGTAAACACCATTTACCAAGATATGGGTGTTCTGCTCTTTTAACCAATAAAACTTGCAATTTCTTTTCTGGTAATTTTCTGTAATTAGTTGTTTCTACATCTCTTATTGTGAACAAAATAGAATCTACTGTTACAGATGGTTTAAAAAATTTATTAGAATCATAATTTCTTAAAAATTCTTCCTCTGTCATTTTTTTATCTCTCCTTAGCTCTTAATATCATAATATTACTATGACAATTAATATTTGTCAATTTGGACTTGATACACGCTTTATCTTGCACGCTCTACGAAAAAAGCTGGACAAACTGTAATTTTATTCTTTATTAAATTATTTATACAGTATCCTCAAGTTTCATATCTCCTTCTTTTATTAAACCTTTTTTTCTTAGAAAATAACTTGTTACCCATGCTATAATTCCTGGCAAAATAAAGTGTAATAATATGATTTTTAATATCAGTATTCCACCATTTTCACTTGTTATCATATCTTGCCACGTCATAAGTTGACCTACTAAGCCAGCTGTTCCCATTCCTGCTCCAGAGGCGTTATTGGTCATATGTAAAACGGTAGTAGAAATTGGACCTAAAACCGCACTTGCAACAATTGCTGGAATCCATATAATAGGCTTTTTCATTATATTTGGCACTTGTAGCATAGAAGTTCCCAATCCTTGTGATATGAGTCCAGAAAATCCATTTTCTTTAAAACTTGCTACAGCAAATCCAATCATATTTGCACAGCACCCGACAGTTGCAGCTCCTCCCGCCAATCCACTTAAATTTAGTATTATAGCTAATGCTGCAGAGCTTATTGGAAGTGTTAATATCATTCCCATTAATACAGATACCAATATTCCCATTATTATTGGTTGTTTGTTTACAGCCCAATTAATAATTTCTCCTATTCCTAACATAAAATTAGAAATTGAAGGACCTATTAGTAGTCCAACCATTCCACCTAAAATAATAGTAAAAGTTGGCACTAAAATAATGTCTAGCTTAGTTTTACCTTGAATCCATCTTCCACAGGTTATTCCTATAAAGCTTGCCATAAAAGCTCCCAAAGGCTCCCCTGGTCCAGATAAAACAATACTTCCATTTACAAAAACTGTTCCTTGCAATATTTTACTTGCAAAAGCTCCTATTAGGCCCGCAATTCCCGCAGAAATTACTACAAAAGGCTTTTCTTTATATTTTACAGCAACTCCTACTCCTATTCCAGCACCTGTTAAGCTTGCAGCCAGCTTTCCTAGTATTATTACTATATTTCCTACATTTCCACCAATTATTTTTCCTATTTGTTCTATTATAAGTCCAATAATTAAAGTAGAAAATAGTCCCCAAGCCATTCCTGTTAACCCATCTATAAAAACATATGAAAAAAACTTTTTTAATTCTAATTTAATATTATCTTTCATAAAAATCCCCCTATTATTTATTTATTTCTTTAAGATAGTTTTTTCTATTAATATTGTATGTTGGGATTTTTTCTCGTTTATGTTTAGATTTCATATACATTTTTTCTATTTTTTTCATTTTCGTACTTTCTGTTTTTCCATTTTCGATGTATTCTGCAATTTCTTTATATGTTACTCCCATTTTTTCCTCGTCACTTTTACCACTTAATCCATCACTTGGCTTTTTTTCTATAATCGATTCTGGAACACCTAAAATCTTGCCAATTTTTATAACTTCTTCCACTGTAAAATTGGCAATTGGATTAATATCACTTGCACTATCTCCCCACTTAGTAGTATAACCAACCATTATTTCACATAAATTTCCTGTTCCCATTACGAGATAGTTGTAAGTTTGTGCAACCCCATATAATGTAGTCATTCTAAGTCTTGGCTTTATATTAATTTTTGATTCTTGACTTAAATCCTCTTTTAATACATAATTTATCTCATCTTCTAATTTTTCATATGTATCTGTTAAATTTATTTCTAACAACTTAACTCCAAAAGTTTCAGAAACTAATTTTGCATCTTCTAAATCTTCTTTATTAGATTGGCATGGCATAGCAACAGTTAAAACATTTTCATTTCCGAATCGCTTTTGTTGCAAGTGCAATAACTGCTGCACTGTCCTTTCCTCCACTGTTTCCTATTACTATGCCTTTTGCACCAGATTCATTTACATATTGCTTAATCCATAATTCTAGTTCTTTTATAACATTTTTTAATTTTTCATCACTTAACATATTTACCTCCCTTTTTTATCTATTCTAAAATTTTAAGAATTTCCTTTAGGATATCTTTTTAACTTCTAAGTAAGCTTTCGTGACGTCATTAAACGTTCATCTTTAAATAAATTGTTAGTTTTTATATAAGAATATACTTCATCCGGAGTAAAATAACGTATGCTTTTTCCTTCTCTAATTTTTTCTCTTACAAATGATGAACTTAAGCTACTTCTAATATTATTTTTTACTTTTATAAATGAGTTTTCATTTTCCTTTAAAAATTTATTATTGTTTATAATTTCTTCTAAACAATCATCATCTCTTTCTAAAACAAGTACTTTAAATTTTTTTACTAATTCATCACTTTTTTCCCATGTATTTAATTCTTTTAAATTATCACTTCCTGTTGTAAACCATATAGTTTTGTCCTGATATTTCTCTTGTATTCTTTCTAGAGTTTCTATTGTAAAAGGCTGTCTTTCTTTTCTTAACTCTATATCTGATACTTCGAATTTTTCGTTTTTGTCGCAAACACATTTTAGCATTTCATACCTATACTTATTATTTAGTAATCCCTCTTTTTCATATTTTTCACTTACTGGCACAAAAATAACCTTTTCTACATTTTTGTACTCAGAAATAATTTGCTCGGCTAATGAAAAATGTGAATTTAAAGGTGGATTAAATGATCCTCCAAATACTACTATTACTTTATCATCTTTCATAAGCATCTCTCCTTTGTGTGATATTATCAAAAAGTTAATAAGTTATTGTTATTATTATATTGATACTATGTTGTTTTGTCAACCCTTTTTTTACTACTTCAAAAAATCGTTAGATTTTTTGGAGTAACAAGGTTAAGTTTCCTTAGTCTTGTGCGATTGCGAAGCAATCTGTACATTTGGCAAAGCCACTTTTCTTATTCTCTCTATAAGTAAAATAATTATACATACAAAAAGCGCACCTAAGATTTTCTAGCAAATGTAAATTTTAAGAAAATCTAAATTGCGCCATAATTCTCTAGTACAGAAATTACTCCTACAAGGAGTAATTTCCTACTATACACAAAAAAATAGTGAACTAAAAACATTTTTTTAATTCACTATCTCTTTATTATTTCTAAGTACTCTGCAACTATTTAAAAGCCCTTTTTATAAATTATTTACTATTTTATTACCGGGATTTTCAGGACCGTCACCCAATCCCTTTACTAATACAGTACTTGTTGGGTATGCTAATTCTACTCCTTCTCTTTCTAAAATTTCTAATATGTTTTTATTTATATGTTCTTTGGCATTAAGATAACTGCCATAGTCTACCGAATTTGTAAAAACATATATCATTATAGATACGCCATCTCTTTCTATTTCGTCAAATTTTACATATGTATCGTCGTTTATTACACTTGGATGGTTTATTAGCATAAAATATATCTTGCTTGTTATTCTTTGTATTACTTCTACTGGTGTATCTAATGGTAATTTTAAGTCTAATTTATACTTTCTTTTTTCCATCTTGCTCCAGTTTATTACTGCTTCATTTGATAATACTCCATTTGGAATATTTACAAGTGAGTTGTCAAATGTTCTTATTCCTGTACTTCTAAAACTTATGTCTTCTACAATTCCTTCATAGTTTGGTGTCTGCACCCAATCTCCTATAACAAATGGTTTATCCATTAATATCATAAAACCACCAAATAAATTTTTTGCGGTATCTTGTGCTGCAAGTGTTAAAACAACACTTCCTACTCCTAAACCTGCAAGTATAGTATTTAGATTTATTCCTAGTAATGCCATAACAATAAAAGTTGCTATTATATAAATTCCACATCTAATTATTTTATAAATGAAATTTATTCTATTATCATCTGCATCTGTCATAAATTTTCTTTGCAATTTTTTCATTGTTTTTGAATCCATAGAAAAACAATCTGCTAAAGATTTTGCAAGTAAAATAACCGATGTTATTTTAAATAATAGTTCTATTATAGCCATTGCTTTACCTTGTATTTGTAGGACTTTCGTTGCAATAAATATACCTGAAGCTATAAAAAATATTTTTAAAGGCTTGTAAAAAGGCATCTTTTTTATTCTCTCTTTATCTGTCTTTTTCCTTTTAAAAATTCTTATTAAAAGATACGACATACTTGAACTAAATATATAAAAAAATATTATAACTGCAATAGCTATTAAAATATCTATTATTTGTTTTAAATCAATTGTTTTAAAATAATTAATTACATCTGTTAATTTATCCATAGGCTTTTCTCCCTTATTTATTACAATTCTTGTTTTGCTTTTTCAAATCTTTCCTTTATTCTATCTTTGCCCATTATATTCATTATTTCGTACATGTCTGGTGTATTTGTTCTTCCTGTTAATGCTATTCTTAAAACAGTGCTTACATCTCCAACATGTGCTTCGTATTTATCTGGATTTGCTTTAAATTCTTTAACTTCACTTGCATATCCTAATTTTCCAGATAAGTCTTTTATCTTGTCAAACCATTGTTGTTTGTCATCATTTTCATCAAAATAATTATTTATATATTCTTCTAATATTGTTTTTATTTTATCACTATTTGATATTTTTTGATATTCATAATTAATATTTTGATTGTTAAATTTTTCATCATACATATATGAAATTTCATTTTTTACATCTGACCATTTTGATATATCTTTACGTGGTTTCTTATTTCCTCTTTCTATTCCAAATACCTTTAATGCGTATTCTTTATTTCCTTTTAGCATATCTTCTAATTCTTTATCATATTTTTCTGCCCATTTTAAAGATTCATTATATACTTTTTCTGCTGTAAATCTTGATATAACTGTTTTTGATACATCTAATAATTTTACCATATCAAAAAGGGCTCCACTTACACTCATTTTATTTAGTTGTAATTCGAATTTTTCCATGTCTTCTGTTGGATTTGCTCTTCTCCAAGTTTCAAAATTTGAATTTGCAATATTTAATAAATATTCTTTTACAGCTTCTGCTGGAATTCCTTGTTCTGCATAATAACTAACTGCAGCTTCTGGATCTTTTCTTTTACTTAATTTTCTTTTATTTCCATTATCATTTTTCATAATTGGGGAAATATGTACATATTTTGGTGCTTTAAACCCAATTTCTTGGAATAGTTGTAAGTGTAATGGAACTGAAGAAAGCCATTCGTCACTTCTTATTACATGTGTTGTACCCATTAAGTGGTCATCTACAATATGTGCAAAATGGTATGTTGGAAGACCATCTGCTTTAATTATTACTATATCTTGGTCATTTTCTGGAAAAGTTACATTTCCTTTTATAACATCATGATGTTTTATTTTTCTATCTTCTCTTCCTGGTGATTTAAATCTAATTATATATTTTTCTCCAGCTTTTATTTTCTCTGCCATTTCTTCTACTGTTAAATTTCTACATTTTGCCCAAACACCATAATAACCTGGTCTTACTTTTGCTGCTTCTTGTTTTTTTCTTATTTCGTCTACTTCTTCTTGTGAACAGAAACAAGGATATGCTTTTCCTAATTCTAGCATATGCTTAGCATATGACCTATATATTTCTCCTCTTAAAGATTGTTTATATGGACCATAATTACCTTTTCCTTCTGTTTCATTTACCATTCCTTCGTCTTCTTCTATTCCGAAGTCTTTTAAAGAACTAACAATATCTGTAATACCATTTTCTATTTCTCTTTTTTGGTCTGTATCTTCTATTCTTAGGAAAAATACACCTTCTGTTTGACTTGAAACTTTTCTTGCAACTAATGCTTGGTATAACCCCCCAATATGTACAAATCCTGTTGGGCTTGGTGCAAATCTACTTACTATTGCCCCTTCTTTTAAATTTCTTTTTGGATATTTTTCTTCATAATATTCTATTGGTTTTACATTTGGAAATATTAAGTCTGCTAAATCTTTATAGTCCATTTTTATCTCTCCTTTATTTTTATATTAAAACTTACTTATAGCTTATAGTCTAAAATCCTATATATTATACAATATTTTTACTTTTATATCAATACTTAAAGTTGGTTTAACTTTTATAATTATACACATAAAAACAAGCCAGCTGTTACTAACTTTGCTGGCTTGTTTCTATTTTAAAGAACATCTGACGGAAGATTTTTTTTCGGAAGTGGTGGATAATAACTTTCTATATGGTAAGATACCATATGAAAATTATGTTGGTGCTCGTCTTTGTCTTTAAAACGAATATTGGTACTGTCTTCTCTAATATCTTGTATACCTTCAAACTTCAAAATTTCTCCATCAAATATAATTGTTATGTCGTATCTTTTCATTTTGTTGTCCTCCTTTTGCCAAATTCTGGCATCATAATTTTATTTTGTTTACAACTTCTATTTTATCATATTTTTAGCCATTTTTCAAATTTAGCTATTTGGAATTCCACTTGTCTTTTGGAAGGTCCACCAATAACATCACGTTTGTTTACACAATTCATTAAATCTACAGCATTGTAAATATCTTCTTCAAAACAATCATTAAACTCTTTATATGTTTTTATGTCTAATTTTTCTAAAGTTGTATTATTTTGAATACAGTATTTTACAATGTTTCCAACAATTTTGTATGCATCACGAAAAGGTATTCCTTTTTCTACTAGATAGTCTGCACAGTCTGTGGCATTAATAAATCCTTTTTCAGCACCTGCTTTCATATTCTCTTTAAGTACTAACATGGTATCTATTAAAGGATTTATTGTAGAAAGACTTAAATTTACTGTATCTATTGCATCAAATATTAATTCTTTATCTTCTTGCATATCTTTATTATATGCAAGTGGTGTTCCCTTCATAACTGTTAACATCCCCATTAAATTCCCATATACTCTTCCTGTTTTTCCTCTAATTAATTCTGTAATATCTGGATTTTTTTTCTGTGGCATAATAGAAGAACCTGTAGAGAAACTATCATCTAATTCTATAAACTTAAATTCCCACGAACTCCATAGTATTATTTCTTCACTTATTCTTGATAAATGCATCATTATAATAGAAATATCTGACAATAATTCTATTATAAAGTCTCTATCTGAAACTCCATCTAAGCTATTGGCAGAAACTTTAGAAAATCCAAGTTCTTTTGCCTCAAATTCTCTATCTAGATTATAAGTTGTTCCAGCTAGTGCACAACTTCCGATTGGGCATATATCTGTTCTTGTATATGTTTCATTTAATCTTTCTATATCTCTTTTAAACATTTCAGCATATGCCATTAAATGATGTGCAAAAGTTATAGGTTGTGCCCTTTGCATATGTGTATACCCCGGCATAATTGTTTCTGTATTTTCTTTTGCTTTAAAAATTAAAGTAGTTATTAATTTCTTCAAATTTTTTATTATTTCTAAGTTTTGCTTTTTTAAATACATTCTAACGTCTAAGGCTACTTGATCATTTCTACTTCTTGCTGTATGTAATTTTTTTCCGCTATTTCCAATTCTTTTAGTTAATTCTGACTCTATAAACATATGTATATCTTCGGCATTTGGATCAAATTCTAAATTACTGCTTTCAATATCTTTTAAAATAGAGTTTAAACCAAATATTATCTTTTCTTCATCTTCTTTTTGAATTATATTTTGTTTTGCAAGCATTTTTGCATGTGCTATACTCCCTGATATGTCTTCTTTATAAAGTTTATAGTCAAATTTTATAGAAGAATTAAAGTCATTTGTTCTTTTATCTAAATTTTTAGAGAATCTTCCTTCCCACATAGGCATTTTAATCACCTCCGTTTAAAACTTTTGAAATCATTTTAGTTTGTAAACCATATAAATTTATAAAACCTTCTGCATCCTTTTGGTTATAATTACTATCTTCATCAAATGAAGCTGTTTCTATAGAATATAACGAATATTTACTTTCTAATCCATTTGGAATTATATTTCCTTTATATAATTTTAAACCTACTTTACCTGTTACTGTTTCTTGTGTTTTATCTATAAAACTATTTATAGCACTTTTAAGTGGTGTATACCATTTAGCATCATATAGTAATTCTCCTAATTTATTTCCCACTATTTGTTTAAAATGCATTGTATCTTTGTCTAAGCAAATTGATTCTAATAATGTATGTGCTCTATATATTATTGTTCCTCCCGGTGTTTCGTATACTCCTCTTGACTTCATTCCTACTAGCCTATTTTCTACCATATCTAATATTCCAATACCGTTTTCTCCACCGATTTTATTTAGTCTTTCTATTAAATCTACCAAGTTTAATTTTTCTCCATTTAATGCAACTGGTATCCCTTTTTCAAATTCTATTTCTATCACTGTTTCTTCATTTTTAGCTTTTTGAGGTGTAACACCCATTTCTAATATTTTTTCATAGTTTGGAACATTTGCTATGTCTTCTAAATCTAATCCTTCATGTGATAAATGCCATAAATTTTTGTCTTTAGAATAATTAGTTTCTCTATTTATTTTTAATGGAATTTTATGCTCTTCTGCATAACAAATTGCATCTTCTCTTCCTTTTATATCCCATATTCTCCATGGTGCTATAACAGGCATATCTGGTGCCATAGATTTTATTGCAAGTTCAAATCTAACTTGGTCATTCCCCTTTCCTGTACAACCATGACAAATTGCATCTGCATTTTCTTTTTTTGCTATTTCAACTAATTTTTTAGCAAGTAGAGGTCTAGTAAATGGTGTACCTAATAAATATTGACCTTCATACATTGCATTTGCTTTTATTGCTGGTGCAATATATTCGTTTACAAGTTCTTCTTTTAAATCTAAAATATATGTTTTAGATGCTCCTGTTTTTATTGCTTTTTCTTCTAATCCTTCTAATTCATCTTCTCCTTGACCAACATCTCCTGTAACTGCTATTACTTCGCAATCATTGTAGTTTTCCTTTAGCCAAGTAATAATTATAGATGTATCTAATCCTCCTGAATATGATAAAATTATTTTCTTAAAACTCATTTTACTTCCTCCTATCTTTTTTATTTAGTGATTTATATTTAAATTTTTCTAATTTAAAAAACAAAAATAGCGCCTCTTAAAGAGACGCTATAAACGTGGTACCACTCTAATTATCTATATAAATTTTTTCTTTAAATTCTATATAAATCACTTAACCTCTGTAACGCCGAGTCTGCGAGTTATGATACTAAGTTTTTACTTTTCCCATAACCACTCATAAGTTCTTTTCATTTTATACTACACATGTTAGCTCTCACTCTACCTAACTCGCTGTCGTTTCATATAAAATTACTCTCTTAATCATCGATTTATTTTATTCGCGCTTTATATGTACAATTAATATTATAACAACAGTTTTAATTATTGTCAACCAGAATTTATGTAAACTTTTTTTGCGTTCACAAATATCTACTATTTTGGAGCATTTAATTTTTTTATTTTCATCTCATAACTTAAAATTCACTTTTTCAGTTTGTTTTTATGTTTTACTTTAAAAAGCTTATATAAATTATAAAAAAATAAAATTATTTTAGTTTGTCGACAAGTTTCGACAGACTTTTTAATATAAATGTGCTACCATGCTCTACACTATATGGGGATGGGAGATGATTATTTTGAATATAGGTACTGTTACTATTAATGTATTAAAAGATACTAATGACAGAATTGCATTCGAGATTAATACAGATAATGACGATGTTTTACCTGTTTCATATGTTATTGAAGATACTTTAAAATTATATTAGCTAAACTAAAATTGGGATTCGGGATCCGGGAGCGATCCTTAAAATCCCGATTGTTTTTTATATACTTCCATAATAAATTTCAAAAAATTTTAGTGCTATATATCTTGAGTTCAATTTGTCAGTACTATTTATACTTGATGTATCAATATTTTTAATCTATTATATTAACTTACACAGTACTTCTAAATTCTATACATTGAATAACAAATTATAATAATTTATTTAATAAACTGTCTTCCTCAGTTTCTTCCAGCTTTTTCTATTTTTTATTTCATATTGTTTCTTTTTTTGATAAAATATGTCTAGTTATTCATCTTACATTATATGATATGAACTAGCAGTTGAACAGTTTAACTGCTAGAAAAACTACAGTTTTCAACTGTTAGTAGAATATTTTATAAAGGAGGGTGAAGCTATGAGCAATGTTAATGACATCACGAGTATAGCTTTAATAATCGCCGGAATTGTTGTTGTGGCAATTGTAGGCATAGGATTTTGCTTTGCAATATCTAAAGGCTACAATTCTAAAGCAACAGTAACAGATGGCAATAAAAAAATTGAAGTTCAGGCAACGAACTCCAATCTAGATGAATAACCGTTTTTGAGAGGAGCAATCCTCTCTATTTATTTATATCCTTTGTAACTAATTTATATTATAATCTATCTTTAGTGTCAATATTATACATAAAAATGTAATCTAAATGTAATACAATTAGTATTACTTCCTATATTGTTATATTAACATATTTTAACAAAAATGTAAAGTGTTTTGGTCTTCTGTAATTAATTAGTTCCTTATAAAGAAAAAATATTATATATTTTAATTCAAAATAATAAGACAAATCTTGTTGCAAATTAATCGGTGGGTCACAAATACAAAATATCAAGCTTTTAAAGGCTTGGTATTTTACATTTAAATATATTAAAAACAACCGAGATTTTAAGAACCATCTCAAAATCTCGGTTGCATTTTTCTACACTTCCATTATAATTGGTAAAATCATTGGATTTCTCTTTGTTTTTTGTGCAATGTAGTCTTTTAAATTATCTCTTAAATTAGATTTAATTGTAGACCAATCTGTAATATGTTTCTTTTCGCATTTTGTAATTTCATTTCTTATAACTGCTTTTACATTTTCCATTAAGTTCTCAGATTCTCTAACATACACAAATCCTCTAGATATAACATCTGGACCTGCAATTATTTCTCCTGTTGAAGAATCCATTGTCATTACAATTATAATTAATCCATCTTGAGATAAATGTTGTCTATCACGAAGTACTATGTTTCCAACATCTCCAACACCTAAACCATCTACTAATACTCTTCCAGATTGTACAGATGTAGTAAACTTAGCTTCTTCTTCATTCATTTCTAAAATTCTACCATTTGTAAGCATAAATATATTATCTTTTTCTACTCCCATTTCTTCTGCTGTTTCTGCATGAGCTTTTAATTGTCTGTATTCACCATGTACTGGTAAGAAATATTTTGGTTTTACTAAAGATAACATTAATCTTTGTTCTTCTTGGCAAGCATGACCAGAAACGTGTACATCTGCTAAAGAACTATAAACAACTTCTGCACCTATTTGCATTAAGTCATCTATTACTTTAGAAACTAGTTTTTCATTTCCTGGTATTGGATTTGCAGATATTATAATTAAATCATTTGGTGTAATTTGAACTTTCCTATGGTCCCCTGAAGCCATTCTTGTAAGAGCTGACATTGGCTCTCCTTGGCTTCCTGTTGTTATAATTACAAGTTGGTCATCTGTATAATTCTTTATCATGTCTATGTCTATAAATACATTGTCTGGAACTTTAATATAATCTAATTCCCTTGCTGTATTTATCATATTTATCATACTTCTACCACAAACTGCAATTTTCCTGTTGTATCTTACAGCACAATTTACTATTTGTTGAACTCTGTGAACATTTGAAGCAAAAGTTGCAACAACTATTCTTTTTCTACAACCTTGGAATAGTCTTTCGAAAACGTCTCCTACAGTTTTTTCAGACATTGTGTAGCCTTTTCTTTCTGAGTTTGTACTATCTGACATAAGAGCTAAAACTCCTTCATTTCCAAGTTCTGCTAAACGACCAAAGTCCATTATTTCTCCATCTATTGGAGTATAGTCTATTTTAAAGTCTCCTGTATGAATTACTGTTCCTGCTGGTGATTTAATTGCTAATGCAACTGAATCTGGAATACTATGTGAACTTCTTATGAATTCTACATTAAATTTACCAGCTTTTACTGTTTCTCCTTGTTTTACTTCTACTAGTTTTGTTGTTTTTAATAATTTATGTTCTTCTAGTTTATTTCTTATAAGACCACAAGTTAGCCTTGTTGCATAAATTGGTACATTTATCTTTTTTAATAAATATGGTATTGCACCAATATGATCTTCGTGACCATGTGTAACAATTAAACCTCTTATTTTATCTTTGTTCTTCTCTAAATATGTTATATCTGGTATAACTAAATCTACACCAAGCATGTCGTCTTCTGGGAACGCTAAACCACAGTCTACTATAATAATATCGTTTTCATATTCGAATACTGTTATATTTTTTCCAATTTCATGTAAACCACCTAATGGAATTATTTTTAGCTTACCTGCTTTAAATTTAAAATCTTCTTGTTTTTGTGCTACTTTTCTTGGTTTTCTAGTTGTTTTGCTTCTTGGTGTTTTTTGGTTTTCTGTAGTAGCTTGTTTTGAAGCTTCTGTCTTTGTTTTTGGTGAATAATTTTTTCTTCTTCTTTTAGTTTCCGTATTCATCTTTTTTTCGTTTTCTACCTTTTTATTTTCTTCCGTCATTATTTTATCTACTCCTTCTTTCTAATTTTAATTTAAACTTATCTATGATTAGAAGAAATTATTAACTTGTCCCTATTTTATTATTTAAGATACTCTCTTTTTCTTTTTATTAATTGATGTTTTATTACACAAAAAATTCATTTTATTACTTGCTATATAAATGAATATCGTTTCAATTACACTTGTATGCTATAATAAAATTATTTCTTATATTTATTTTCCGTCCTATTCTTCAATTTTTTTATAAATAAATTTCTCTTTACTTTAATATACACAAAATTTTAACATCATATACAATAATTGTAAAAACTCTCTTAATAATTTTATAACTATCCTTTTTTACTATATATTATATTTCCGGACATATACAGTTAATAGCTATCTTCTTACATATATAAAACTTAAATCTCTTTATTGTATCCTTATTTTGGATAACCACTGTTTTGTATTATACTATAGTTTCCCTATTTTTGTCAAATAGATTATGTAAATTTGTATGTGTATAAAAGAAAGCGAGTCCTTAGACTCGCCATCTTAATTTTAAAACATTTCGCTTATTCAGAAAACCCGTTTGTTCACTTCCATAGTCGGTATTGGGATCCAGCATAGAGCATACCTTTATAAGTTCTATACACTTTTCTCTTCCACAAGGCTTTATTTCGCCTTTCGGAGTAAAGACCTCCTCATATGTTTCTACTAATGCAATAGTTAAGATTTCCTTTCTTAAAGCTTTTACCTCGTCTACACGAATTTCACCGGTCTTCGTGTTTCCAAAGTTAATTCCCTTTCTTAGTTTAAAGCAGACTTCTATAAATTCTTTCCGTTTTTCTTTACTAGAATATGAATCTACCTTTCCCTCTTCCTTGAAGATTTCCTCGTACAGGTTCAAAAACATTGTTTCCATAGTTTTTTGCATAATTATATCCTCCTTTACTATGAAAATTTTTCTTCTACAAGTAGTCTAAAAATATTATCACAATTATTTTTTATAGTCAATTATTTAAAATTTCTTGTAAATTTTTTTAAGGTTTGATATATTAAAAAAAATAAATACATTAATTTTTTTATGCAATTTCTAATTAATGTATTTCACTTCTATTTTGAGATTGCAAATATTTTTTAGGAGATGTATTATGAGAATTGTAGAACCTTGGATAAAAGTTGAAAAAGTTGATGGAAAAAAAATAATGAAAAGACTAGAAAGAGCTTGTAGAACTTGCTATCGTTCAGAAGGAAGTATTACAGAAGATAGTTATAAAAAATTATTAACCAATTGCATAACAAGAGGTCATGAATCTGTATTAGAACACGAAAAAGTTACAGTTAGAATTTATAATGATATTGGCTCTTATAAAGATTTAACTAGACATAGATTTGCAAGTTTTTCTATAGAATCTACTAGATATTGTAGCTATAACAAAGATAAATATGGTAACGAAATAACATTTATAAATCCTGTTTATATAGAAAATGAAGAAATGTATAACACTTGGAAAGATTCAATGCAAAATATAGAAAAAAATTACATAAAAATGAAAGAATTAGGAGCTTCTACAGATATGGTAAGAGAACTTTTACCACACTCTACAGCTGCAGAATATACAATGACTGCAAATATTCGTGAATGGAAACATATATTAGAATTAAGAACAACAAGTCACGTTCATCCAGCTATAAGACAAGTATTAATACCACTTTTATTATATTTTAAAGAAGAAATGCCAGAAATATTTGATGATGTACAATATGATACAGGGTTTAACAAAGATTATTATGCAAAATTATCTATTGAAGATGAAGTTTAAATTATTCTTAATAATTTAGCATTTAAAGCTTAGATTAAACTTGTTTATATTAAAATTTAATATGGGAATAGAGTTTTTTAAAAGTACACTATAAGTATGCTTTGGAGAAGCTCTATTTTTTGTTGCATAAGAGAATAAAAGAGGGATTTTAAGGAACGTCCCCAAAATCCCTCTTTTTATTTACATTATTACATCTATGTTATAAATTTCACCATCATCTATTAGTTTAATTTTCTTTTCAAAAACTTCATTTCCATTACAATATACCTTAGTAACACCTGTATTCTTCCCTTCTGGATTCTTTACATTAATATGGTAAATTGTACTTTTATATTTATAATTTATTTTATACTCTTTCCAATCTTTAGAAATACATGGGTTTATACTTAAATAATTATTAGATATTTTTAATCCTAAAATATATTCAATTCCTGCTGTATATAGCCAACCACTAGAACCTGTATACCATGTCCATCCTCCTCTTCCTGCTAAATTCTTACTACTATACACATCTGCTGAAAGTACATATGGTTCTACTTTATATTTATTTGTACTTTCTTTTGTTCTAGTGTGCTCTATAGGATTTATAATTTTAAACATTTCAGAAGCTTTATCACCAAAGCCTAATAAAGCTTCTGCAATTATTGCCCAAACTGCACCATGTGTATATTGTCCACCATTTTCTCTAACGCCTGGCAAGTATGATTTTATATATCCTGGCTCTAGATTTCCATTTTCAAAAGGTGGATCTAATAGTTTTATTAATCCATTTTCTTTATCTATTAAATGTGTTTCTAAACTATTCATACTTATAAATTTTTTATCATTGTCTGCTGCACCGGAAATAACTCCCCAGCTTTGTGATATTCCATCTATTCTACATTCGTCATTTTCCATACTTCCAATAGGAGTTCCATCATCCATAAAAGCTCGTTTAAACCATTTTCCGTCCCATGCATTCTTATTTATATTTCGCTTTAAATCCTCTAAAATTTCTATATATTTTTCATCTTCATCTATTTTTATCTCATTTACCCATTTATTTAAAATATCATATAAGAAAAATGCAAGCCATACACTTTCGCCTTCTCCTTTAGGTCCTATATTAGAAAATCCATCATTCCAATCTCCAGAACCAATTTTAGGAAGTCCATTTACACCAAACTTACATGCTCTTCCTATTGCTTTTTTACAATGCTCATATATAGTTCCTTTTGTTTTAGAAGTATTATATAAACTATATCTTTCTAACTCGTCTTCTTTTAAAATTTCACCTTCTATATAATTAGTTTCTATGTTTAAAATGTCTTTATCTCCCGTAATTCTTATATATTCTAGCACTGCATAAGGAAGCCACAATAAATCATCTGAAAACTTCGTTCTTATTCCCATTTGGCTTATGTCATGCCACCAGTGCTCTACATCCCCTTCTATAAATTGATGTTGACTATTTTTTATAATTTGATTTTTTAGTATATTTATATCTATATATTTTAAATTAAGTGCATCTTGAAGTTGATCTCTAAATCCAATTGCTCCCCCAGATTGGTAATATCCGAGTTTTACCTAATAATCTTGAAGCCATTGTTTGGTAAACAAGCCAACCGTTTAATAATATATTCATAGATTCTATTGGTGTTTCTACCTGAATAGTATTTACTATATCTTTCCAATATTCTTTTGTATCCTCTAAAATCTTTTTGCAATTTTCTGTACTTCTATATTTTTCTACTAAGTTATTAATGTTATTATCTTCATCTTGTCCAAGTATTAATGATATATTTTTAGATTCATATGGCTTTAATTCTATATTCATTTTTACTGCAATACAACTATTCTCACCTATCCCACTACTATTATCTAAATTATTTGTAAATAATGCTACTGGCTTTTTTATTGTACTATTTCCTATAAATGACTTCTTACTACCAGTATACGAATTAATCTCCAAACTACTAGAAACAAATGTGGTTTCGTTTGTAAATTCATTCATTTTATTTATAGCATATATAATGTTTTTATTCAGTTTAACTTCTATTTTTCCATTTGTTTGCAGTTCATCTTCCCCTAAAACCGGCTTTAAATAGTAAAATATACTTATTTTCTTTTGCTTATCTGTTGTATTTTTTACATTTATTAAATTAATTTTTACCTTATCATCTTTTGGAACAAATACTTCATCTGTTTGAACAATTCCATCTGCTGTATGATTATATTTTGCATATCCAAACCCATATGTTACATAGTAGTCATTATTATCTTCTACAGCTCTATTTCCTATTGTCCAAAATCTTTTATTCTCATTGTTAATAAAATATATAATTTCTGACGGTATATCTTTACTAGCATAATTTGTAAATGCTGTTATCCTATTTAATCTGCTATTCTTACTCCATGTATATCCACCTGCCCCATCTGTAACTAATGTTCCAAAATTTTTATTAGCAAGTACATTACTCCAAACTGTTGGAAGCAAAATATCTTTATTAGTCTTTATATAATATTCCTTTCCATTTTTTGCAAAAGCTCCATATTCATTATAATATTTTAAATTTTTACTAGAATCTATTTTCTCCAAATTAGGAGTTCTTATTTTCTCGTTTTGCTTAATTTCTACCTCTTCTAATGGATTTATTATTTCTTTTCTTTGCTTATTATACAATTTCTTTATTTTATTTAATTGATAATTTATATTTCCTAAATTAGCATCTATTATTAGATTAGAAACAAACAAAAATAAATTATTCTCTTCTTGTGTAAGATTACTAGCAGCCATTACAAATATTCCACATCTTACATTTTTCATATATTCTAAATGTGCATTTAATATTGCAGAATTTATATATTCCACTAAATACTCTTCTTCACTTAAAATAATAAACTCTATTGGAATATTTTTTATTCTTAAAATTTCGTACAGTTTTAAAAGTTCATTTAATAAATACATATCATTTATATTTTTTAGTTTTAACATTAAGATTGGAAAATCTCCAGAAACTCCAAACTTCCACAAATCACTCTTTTTAAAATTTGCATCTTTAACTTTATTTTTGTAATACCAACTAACATAACTAGGATTTATTAATAAAGATATTAATTTTTGGTATTCCGCAAGTTCATTGCCCTTTATTTGCAAGTATCTTGCCTCTTCTATAGCCTTTGCTTTAGAAATTTCGAAAATATTACGTACAGCCTCTTGATTTTTTATTTTTTCTATATTCATAACTAATTCTTCTTTTTCCTTTGCTACAGATATTATAAAATATAATTCTGCACTTTTATGTGCTGGAATCTTTAATATTCTTTTTATAGCTACGATTGGTTCTGTAACAAGTCCTATTGAATTTGAAAATCTCTTTCCTTCTTTTATTGTTTTAGGAAAGTTCATATCATTAAAATTATTAAACTTTTGTGCGTCTATTTCGTATTCTAATTCTCCCATCGTCTCATTTTCTGTATAAAAATTAACCCCTAAAAATATTCCTTCACTATGTTCATCTCTTTTACGTCTTTCTATTATTAAAGTTTGATTTTCTTTGTTAAAATCATATCTTAAAAATAAATTATTAAATGCTTTGTGAGCTATATCTGCATTAATATCAGATATAATTGGTTCAAAACATCCTGTAACTTCTATTATTTCATCTTCATTCCCAATATTATTAAACTCTATCTTTCTTATTTCTGTAGGTTCGTTTTGGCTAACAGTAACATCTATTTTTGTTTCTATATTCCCATCTGTTCTTTCTATGGTATTGCTATCTGGCTTAAATATAGCCTTATATTTACTTGGTTTTACAATATCTTTATAATAATTTGAAGTCCAAATTTTGTTTGTATTTATATTTCTTATAAAAAAATTAATTCCTTGTAAGTTTTCATCTGTACTTTTATATCTATTTATATAAATATTATTTACTTTGCTGTATCCATTTCCTTTTGCATCCATTAAAATACTATATTCTTGGTTAGAAATCACATTACATCTTTCTTGTTTTTCCACATTGTCTAGTTCTACTCTATAATATGATTCATAGTCTTTATATTTAAGTTTTTCTGGAACTTCTTTTTTCTCTTTAGTAATAATAATATCTTCTGGCATTCTTTCTTGTAATAAAATTTCTGTCCCTTCTATTTCTGGATTTTTCGAAAATCTTTTCTGAACAATATTCTTATGAAAAAAATTATTTATAGAAATTAAAATTAATGCTTGGTGGTGAGCCATAAACGTTTGTACTATTTCATTTTTTTCGTTTTTCTTTAGCCTACTCTTCGTATAATCTATTGCTTCATATAATCCATATTTTCCGAAAGCGCCTTCTTTTTCTAGTCTTTCTATATTTTCTAGAACCTCTCTTGGGTAATCGCATATTGCAAGAACAGTTCCATAAGACGAAATAACCATTTCATCTCCTAAACCTCTTTTAAGACCAAGCCATGGTATTCCAAAAGCTTTATATTGATAATTAGATTTTAAATCTTTTAAATTAAATGCGGACTCAGAAATTCCCCATGGTATGTTTAGCTTTTCACTATATTTTATCTGGCTCATAATCATAAATTTACAAGATTCATCTAATAAACTACCATGGTAACTTTTCATATTTATATTTGGCATTAAATATTCGAATGCCGTTCCAGACCAAGAAATTAATCCTTTATACCCGTCCATAGCAGTTAATGTTCTATTTAAGCAAGCCCAGTGTTTTACCGGTACATCTTTTTTTGCAATAGCTATAAAACTAGCTTGTCTTGCTTCTGAAGCTAATAAATCATAATAAGAATCTGTAAGTTTATTGGTAGACACATCAAAACCTATAGAAAATAACCTAGACGAATTATCATATAATAAAGAAAAATTAGTATTTGTAATTATTCTATCTACTAATAAAATATAATCTTCCACGTTTTCATATAATCTAATATGCTCTTTTAAAAATTGTTTTACAACATAAAGGTATCCTACAAAATTACCACTATCAACAGTAGAAACATATCGTGGTTCTAGTGGTGCTAAAGTTTTTATATTGTACCAATTATATAAGTGTCCATTCCACTTTTCTAATTTTTCTACTGTGTCTAACATCTTTTGTAATAAACTAACACTAGAATATATATTTTCGAACCCCATGTCATATGCAGAAATTACCGATACCATTGCAAGTCCAATATTTGTGGAAGACGTTCTCTCTACAATTTTTTCTTTTCTATTTTCTTGATAGTTATCTGGTGGTAAATAGTTGTTCTCTTCCACTAAATAATCTTTAAAAAATTCCCATGTTTTGTGTGCAATATTCACAATATATTTTTGATGCTTTTTGTCTATCTTTTTTAATGGATCTTTTTCTGGAATTGGCTTACTTATTTTAAAGCTTATAATTGGGCTTATAAGCCACAGTAATCCTATAACAATCGCTATATAATTCATAGTAAAAGCATTTATTAAAACAGCTAACACCAAATTTATAAACATATAACCTACATACGAATCTAAGTCATTATCTTTGCTTAGCTCTGCCTCTTCTGCAGTTGTCCATTCTAGCAATTTCTTTTTACTTACATATTTTCTGTATAGTGCCTGTATAATAGCCTTGGTTTCTACATATGTTTTAGTTGGGAAAAAGCCTATATCTAGTATAAATTTTATAATTATACCCTTCCACCCATTTACTGTTTTAACAAATGACTTTTTAAATTTTTCACCATCTTTTCTATAAATTATTTTATTTATTCCTTCTAAAATTAAATTTATTGTAATAGCCATAATAGAAATTAAAATAATTCCAAATTTATTTGTATAAATTCCTACTAATAATAAAATTAATATAAAAAGTCCTAATATACTTCTTCTTAAATTGTCTAATATTTTATATTTAGATAATTTATTAATTGGATTTTTTATAGTTTCCTCTTTACTATTTTTTATATATTTAAATATCCAATTACATATTTGCCAATCTCCTCTAACCCATCTGCCTAGCCTTGTCATAAAAGCTATAAATTTACTTGGATATCCATCCATAAGTAAAATGTCTGTAGCAAGCCCTGCCCTTAAATAAGAACCTTCTAATAAATCATGACTTAATACAGTATACTCTGGAATCGCATCTTTTAATACTCTATAAAAAGTATTTAGCTCATATATTCCCTTTCCTGTAAATATACCTTCATTAAAATTATCCTGGTAAAAATCCGAAATTGCATTTGTATATATATCTGTTCCTGGTGAACCTGCAAATATTTTGCTAAACCAAGACTTTTCTGCTTCATCTAAGTTTATTCCTACTTTAGGCTGTATTATTCCATGCCCTTCTACTACTATTCCGTCCTTTAACACTGGCTTATTTAGTATATGTTCCATTGTTCCTATAAGCTCGAATGCAGAATTTAAAATAAGATTTGTATCCGAATCCAGTGTAATAATATATTTTATATTTGGTATTTCTTTCATATTATTTATTGTATTTAAAGCAAAATCTTCTTCACTTCTGTTTATTAGGAAAGAATTAAATTGCATAAGAAGTCCCCTTTTCCTTTCCCAACCCAAATATTCATTTTCACCCTCATTCCATTTTCTTTTTCTATATAAAAAGTTAAAAATTTCTTTATTATATTTCTTATTAAGTTCATTTACCAATTTTATTCCCGTAATCGCAATTTCTTTATCTTGGGTTCTTCTTTCTATTTTAGATGGCTTACAATCGCCAAGCAAAGTAAAATATAAATTATCGCTTTTGTTTGCTAAAAAATATACCTCTAATTTTCTAAACATTTCTTCTACTTTTTCTTTAGAATCTACAATTGTTGGTATTACAACCATTGTTGCTTGCTCTTTTGCAATAGTATTTTGCATATCTATTTTAGGTAATAACTTTGGTTTTACAATTTTGCTAAAAATGTATTGTGTAAATTGATTTATAATTTCGTGAATTGGTAAAATCCCTAATACACTTAAAATATAATTATTATATAATTTTCCTATTAATATAGATATTAGTAATGTAGCCCCCCATGTAAATGCAATTAGCAAATTTAATTTTGTTTCGTTTTTCATATTAATTGGTTTATATTTTATCTCTTTATATAGATCAAATTTTCCTTCATCTATTAAATAATATCCTATATGACTTTTCTTGCCTTGTTTACCTGTTGATAGTTCTACAATTTTTCTTGCAATATACACCTCTGATATTTTCGTTTTCTTCGCAAGTTCTTTTATCTTTCCCCTATAGTATGCTTTTGTTTTATAGTCCATTTTATTGTATACTTCTGCTGGGTCCATTTTTAATATTTCTTCTACTCCATTTATCCTTTCGAAAATCTCTTGAAAGTCGATTCTTGATATATTTTTTAAAGTTGTGATGCAATTTCCCATTAAAACTTTTTTTATAGCAATTCCAAAGTGTTCTTTTTTTATAACATCATTAATATTAGTTCCCATTTTTTCTACTGCATCTTCTAGTGCTTCTGTATATTCATAATTGTCTTTATCTGTTTTCTTTAGTTTGTAGGACATATATTCTATAAAAGGATATTTCATCTCACCATAACCAAATTTGTAACTTTTGTATTGTTTTTTATTAAATTTTTGTACATCTTTATTTTTCTGTTCTACTAATCTTTCTATTATATTTTCTACTCTATATTTTTGCATTTGACTTGCATATATTTTTTCACAAATATCTTTTATATTTTCTATAATTACAATTTTTATAAATAATTCTATATTCCATATTTCGTCCATATTTAAAGTTTTTCTTCTCTGGTAAGATGTAAGCATAAACTCTAAATTTTCCTTATTTATGTTGCTGTCTGTATACGTACACATTTCTTTTGCAAGTATATATATTCTTGCATATCCCGCATATTGACCATTATCCAGTCCCAAAAACTTTTTATATTTTGTAAGAGTTAGCTCATCCTTTATTTGTTTTACTCTTTCTTCTATAATATAATAATTATCTAATAGCCATTCTCCTGCTGGATGTATATCTATTCCAAGTTTTATATGTTCATTTAGCAAATTATATACCATAGTTATATATTCAAAATCTTTTTCTAAAGATGGTATTGGATATGTTTTTTCTTCCGATTCTGGTTTCAAATTATGGTCACATGCTAATTTCTCCATATACTTTTCTAATTGCTTTTTATCTAATAAAACACCAAACATGTTATTCTCACTCCTAAAATAGCTTTAGGCTTATTTTTTCCACGTTTGGTAATTTTATACGTTAAATTAACGAACTTTAATAGAGGACTATCTTGCATTTTGTATACTAGTTATTCGTAAAAATAATTTATTATCCCATTATATATTCCCCATGCCAATTTATCTTGGTAATCATCTTCTTGTAATTTTCTTTCTTCTTCTTCGTTAGAAAGGAAACCACATTCTACTATTGTAAGTGGTATTTCCACATTTTTTACTATGTATACATTATCTAATTTCATTGGTACTCTATTATTTTCTTTTTCAATTGTTTTATTTAAATTTTCTTGTATTGATGTTGCCAATTTTTCTCCTTGTTCACTTCCGCTTTTAAAAAATGTTTGCCAACCAGAATATTGGCTTTGTGGTATTTTGTTTAAATGAATAGATACAAAAATATCTGCTGATGATGAATTTCCTATTTTTACTCTGTTTTTTATATCTGATACTTTTTGATTTTTTAATTTTGTTTTATCTGCATCATAAATTCCATTTTCATCTGACCTTGTTAGTATTACTGTTGCACCACTTTGTTCCAATAAATTTTGTAATTTTAGTGCTATTTTCAAATTAATTTCTGCTTCTGATATTCCATTTGTACTAACTGCTCCGCCATCTGGATTACCATGTCCTGCATCTAACACTATTACTTTATTACTAACCGGCAAAGCTACTGTTTCTATACTTTCTTCTTTTAAATTCATTTGAAATATTCCAATTGAAACAACTGCTATTAATAAACTTGCAAGTAATACTATTCTTTTTTTACTTAAAAAAAACATATTCCACCTCACACAAAAAACTCATATAGTTTTTATATAACTATATGAGTTTTTTTATATTTTATGTATTTATTTTTCTAAATCTAATTTAATATGAACATCTTTTAATTGTTCATTAGATACTACAGATGGTGCTCTCATTAATAGGTCTCTTGCCTTTTTATTCTTAGGAAAGGCTATTACTTCTCTTATATTTTGCGAATCTGCTATAAGCATAACCATTCTATCTATTCCTGGTGCAGCTCCTGCGTGTGGTGGAGTACCATATTGGAATGCATTATATAAAGCTCCAAACCTTTCTTTTACATCATCTTCCGTATAACCCGCTATTTCGAATGCTTTTACCATAATTTCTGGATCGTGATTTCTAACAGCTCCAGAAGCCATTTCATAACCATTACATACTAAGTCATATTGATATGCATATATATCTAATGGGTCTTTTGTATTTAATGCTTCTAGTCCACCCTGAGGCATAGAAAATGGGTTATGGCTAAAGTCTATTGTTCCTTCATCTGATAGCTCATACATTGGAAAATCTACAATAAAACAGAAACGATATACATCTTTTTCTAGTAAATCTAATCTTTTTCCAAGTTCTATTCTAACTAAACCTGCTATTTTTTGTGCTTTTGCAAATTCATCTGCTATAAAGAACATTGCACAATTATTTTTTGCATCGTATTTTTCTTGTAATTGTTCTTTTATTTCTGGTGTTATAAATTTAGCAATTCCACCTGTAACTTCACCATTTTCATCTATTTTTGCCCATGCTAAACCTTTTGCACCAACATCATTTGACATTGCAAATTCTCCCATTTTGTCGAAGAATTTTCTACCTTGGTTATTACCATCTGGCACTACTATAACTTTTACAGTTTTTCCTTTAAATGCATTAAATTCTGTGTCTTTAAAACATTCTGTAACATCTTGTATTACTAAAGGATTTCTTAAGTCTGGCTTATCTATACCATATTTCTCCATAGCTTCTTTATATGGAATACGTATAAATGGACCTTTGTCTACTTTCCAATTTGTAAATTCTTCGAAAGTAGATGGTACAACTTCTTCTATTACTTTAAAAACATCTTCTTGTGTTGCAAAGCTCATTTCGAAATCTAATTGGTAAAACTCACCCGGTGCTCTATCTGCTCTAGGATCTTCATCTCTAAAACATGGTGCTATTTGATAATATTTATTAAAACCAGATACCATTAATAATTGTTTAAATTGTTGTGGTGCTTGTGGAAGCGCATAAAATTCACCTGGATTTAATCTGCTTGGTACTAAATAATCTCTTGCACCTTCTGGTGAAGAATTTGCTAAAATTGGAGTTTGAATTTCTGTAAAGTCTAACTCGTCCATCTTATCTCTTATTGCTTTTAATATTTTAGAACGTAGTAAAATATTATTGTGTAATTTTTCGCTTCTTAAGTCTAAAAATCTATATTCTAATCTTAAGTCTTCTCTTACTTCTTGGTTTGTATTTACTTCGAATGGTAATACATTTTTGCATTTTCCTAATATTTCGATTTCTACTGCCTTTACTTCGATTTCTCCTGTTGGCATATTAGGATTTTTGCTTGTTCTTTCCACAACATTTCCCTCTACACGCAAACAGCTTTCTGTAGTTAAATTCTTTATTTTATCTTCTAATTTATTATCTATTAAAATTTGTGTTATTCCAAATTCATCTCTTAAATCTATAAATACCATTCCACCTAGGTTTCTTATTTTTTGAACCCAACCTGATAATTTTACTTCTTCATTTACATTATTTATATTTAGTTCTCCACATGTATGTGTTCTGTAAATATTTTTTACTACTTTCATATTATCCTCTTCCTTTTATTAATAGTCTTTGTCTATTATACTCTAATTTTTGCTAAATAACAATATTTACACATAAGAATCTTCTAATGCTAAATTTATTTTCTTCTAAATAATCTGTTAAATAAAACAAGAAGACTATATTGTATGTGCACCCTGTTTAAGTTAAATATATTATTATACTTAACTTAAACAAGTACACTTCATTCTTACAGTCTCCCTTTTTCTTTTTCTATTTCCTTTTGAATCATCTTTTTACTATCTTTAAGAATAGAAATATGATTTGCCGAAAATATCTTTTTTGGCTCCTTAAAACTCAATTGTGAATTTAAAGATACAATTCCATCTCCATAAAGCTTAAACCGTTTGTCAAACCACTTTAATATGAAATCTAAAATATTTTTGCATTTTTTTCCATCTAGTGAACTTGCAATTACAGCTATATCAAAGTTTTTTAGTAACTCTTCATCTAAGTTTTCCTTCATATAATTTGAACCTATTTGTATATCCCAATCTACCGGATAATTACCATATACAATTTTTATTAATATGAAATCTTCTATTTTATAAATTAGCTTTTTCCATTTAACTTTATCTTTGTATATTCGCTTTCTTAATAGGCTAGGTGTAGCTGCTTCTGTTCCTTCTATTGGAGCATTTACAACAAAGATTTTGTACTTAGAGTAATTGGTTAAATTGTTTGCAACAGAAGTTATTACCATGTTTCCACATTTTGACTTCATTACTAAAAAAATCTTTCCATACATATTTTCTACACTTTTTAGCCATCTTGCTAATTGTTCTCCTGCTGGTTTTAGCCCTTTATTTTCTTTCCGAAAATAAAAAGTATATACATCACAGCCTTCATAAAGTGGCTCTTGCATTTTCATTGGTCTGAAGTCTATAATATCTCCATTTCCAATTACTACTGCTACTTTCTTGCTTTTACTTTCTTGCACTTTATATACAAGAGTTTGAGATGTTTCATACATTAATTCCCGCATAAATATCCTCCTACTTTTTTATAATGTTGTTTATTATACTCTATATATAGCGTTCAAGTCAATTTAGACACTATTTTTTTATAGATTGAATTTTATGTACTATTGAATTAAATATTAAAGTTGCACAAAAGTTAGATTCATAAAATTAGTAAATATTATAACTTTCTCTTGACGAACTATTTATAATTTGATAGAATATATATGCTTTAATAAAATTGTTTTTGCAGGTATAGTTTAGTGGTAAAATAAAACCTTGCCAAGGTTTAGTTGTGGGTTCGATTCCCACTACCTGCTCCACAATCTTAATATTAAAATTGGCGCTATAGCCAAGTGGTAAGGCACGAGTCTGCAAAACTCTGATCCCCGGTTCAAATCCGGGTGGCGCCTCCAATGAAAAAACGAGAAAACCTTAACATATAAATGGTTCTCTCGTTTTTTGTATCTTTAAAGGAAAACAAAATATAGCTTTTTCATTATCTTCTTTTGCAGTCATCAATTATTTTATCAAAATCTGAAATATATTTTTTATCTTGTTCAATTCTAAATTTTTCATATTCTTTTTCTGCAAATTCTTTTGCCTGTTCAGCTGATATAGTTCCTTTATTATCTAAAACTTCATATCTATTTGTTTTTAGCATAGTATTTAATTCCTCTACCCAATCTTTCATTTTCATAGGTATTTGTCTCTTGGCTCTGTTTTCTGCTATATCTAAATACATATTAACAATGTCCTGCAAAAATATCTGTTACTTTTTGATAGAATCTTCTTTCACTCGTCCTAATTTCTTTTATGATTTCTAATAATTCATCAAAGTAGTCTTTACCAAATCTATTCGGATTTTTTAATTTTTCTTTGTTTATACTATATCCTTTTATAATATATGATTTTAAAACTTCTGTCGCCCACTGTCTAAATTTTGTTGCTTTTTTTGAATTTGTTCTATATCCGAACAGCTATTATCATATCTAGATTATAATAATCAATATTTCTATTAACCTTACGATTACCTTCAATTTGAACTGTTGGGAAATTCCCAACAGTTGAATCTTTAGATAATTCCTGTTCATTAAATATATTCTTTATATGTTCACTTATTGTAGATTTATCTTTTTCAAATAGTTCAGCTATTTTATTAAGAGGTAACCAAAGAGTCTCGTTATATAAAAAAGCTTCTATTTCAATTTTATTGTTTTCATCTTCATATATAATTAAATCCCCCTTTGCTAACTCTTGCATATAATTCACCTCCATTTTATTGTTCCATTTTTCTATTGTGTTTTTTCTCATTTTAGATATATATTCTTTTTTTCTCCACTCTTATTATTACATTATTTAACAAAAATCCAATATCAACATCTAATTTACTCTTTAAACTTTTAATGTTCTTTTTAATTTCAAATATATTCTTTCTTACTATTTTATTCCTCATCAAATTTATCACAATTTCATAATAGTCATTTTATCATATAAAATAATATTTTTCAATGCTTATTGTAAACAAATGTTCTTTTTCTTCTTTTATTTAAATACTTTTTTACTCTTAAAGCTCTTAGTGCATTTATAATTGCAATAATAGAAACACCTACATCTGCAAAAACTGCTTCCCACATAGTAGCTACTCCTAAAGCACTTAGAACTAACACTAACACCTTTACAAATATAGCAAATATTATATTTTCTTTAACTATTCTCATAGTTCTTTTAGATAGTTTAATAGCATTTACTAGTTTAGAAGGTTCATCTGTCATAATAACAACATCCGCTGCTTCTATTGCAGCATCTGAGCCTAGTCCCCCCATTGCAACTCCTATATCTGAAATAGCTAAAACTGGCGCATCATTTATTCCATCTCCTACAAATATAAGTTTTCCTTTTTGTGCTCTAGAAGTTAGCAATTCTTCTACTTTTTTAACTTTACCATCTGGCAATAAATCTGTATATACTTTGTCTATACCTAATTCTTTTGCAACTTCTTCACCAACCTTCTTCCTATCACCTGTTAGCATTACAGTTTGTTTTATATTATTTTTCTTTAGCAATTTTATAGTATCTTTTGAATCATCTTTTATTTTATCTGCTATTACTATATACCCTGCATATTTTTTATCTATAGCCACATATAAAATAGTTCCTATACTATCACATTTTGAAAAACTAATTTTGTTTTCATTCATCAATTTTTCATTTCCAACTAATATTTCTTTATCTTCTATTTTAGCCATAATTCCAAACCCAGGAATTTCATTTGTATTTATTATTTTTTCTTCATCAATTTCTCTTCCATATGCATTTTTTATAGAAATTGCAATCGGGTGATTTGAGTAATGCTCACTATACGCAGTAACTTCTAATAGCTCTTCTTTACTTATACCTTCTGGGGCAACTTTTTGTACCTCAAACACTCCTTTTGTTAATGTACCTGTTTTATCAAATACAACTATTTCTGTATTCGAAAGTGCTTCTAAATAATTACTTCCTTTTATTAAAACTCCCATTTTAGAAGCTCCACCTATTCCTCCAAAAAAGCTTAATGGAATCGAAATAACTAATGCACAAGGACATGATACTACAAGAAATGATAGTGCTCTATATATCCAATCTGAAAGCACTGCGTCTTTTATTATAAGAGGTGGTACAATTGCAAGAATTAAAGCTGTAATAACAACTATTGGTGTATAGTATTTAGCAAATTTAGTGATAAAATTCTCTGATTTTGATTTTTTATTACTTGCATTTTCAACTAAATCTAATATTTTACTTACAGTTGACTCACCATATTCTTTTGTTACTTTAACTTTTATAACACCATTTAAATTTATAAAACCACTTAGTACCTCTTCATTTTCCTTTACATCTTTTGGCAAACTTTCTCCTGTAAGTGCTTTTGTATCAAGACTCGAATTTCCTTCTACTACTATTCCATCTAGTGGCACTTTTTCGCCAGGTTTTATAATTATAATTTCTCCTATTTTTACATTTTCTGGTTTTACTTTTTCTACATCTTTATTTCTCTCTACATTTGCAAAATCTGGTCTAATATCCATTAAATTAGAAATTGATTTTCTAGATTTACTTACTGCATAACTTTGGAATAATTCTCCTACTTGATAAAATAACATAACAGCAACAGCCTCTGGTAATTCACCAATTACAAAAGCTCCAATTGTTGCAACTGCCATTAAAAAATTTTCGTCAAATACTTTGCCTTTTATTATATTTTTAAAAGCTTTAATTACTATCTCTATTCCCACCATTGCATATGCTAAAATATATAATATATTATTCATCCATATATTTCCGAAATCCACTATAAGTGCTATAAAAAACAATATAAGTGCTATTATAATTTTTATACCATCTTTCTTCATTTATTTTCCTCCTATATAATTTTTTTAATTATCTTTCGTTATCTTTTTTCGTATATTCCATTTTTGTGTTCAATATGTTCTATACCTATTTCAAAAACTTTTTTTATATGTTCATCATCTAGCATATAAAAAACTTCTTTCCCTTCTTTTCTACATTTAACAATTCCACTTCTTCTTAAAGTTCCTAATTGATGTGATATGGAAGACTTGCTCATTCCTAGTACATTTGCTATATCGCACACACACATTTCATTTTGATCCAATGCAAATAGTATTCTTGTTCTTGTTGTATCTCCTATAATTTTAAAAAATTCAGCTAATTTATTAAATGTATCTGCCTCTGGCATTCTCTTTATTGTACTTTCTACCATATCTTGATGTATTACATTACAATCACATATAAATTCATTTCTAGCCATCGCTTTCCTCCTTACTTAGTTGAGTATTTATTCAATCTTGTTTTTATTATAATTGAATGTATATTCAATTGTCAATGTTTTTTTATTTTATTTTTTCACCATATCTTTATATCACATCTTTTTATTCTCTATATTTTTATATATTAGTTTTTATGTACTATTTTTTTATTTGTTGCATATTATATATTAATATAATTTATTATATGGCGACATAGCCAAGTGGTAAGGCACGAGTCTGCAAAATTCTAATCCTCGGTTCGAATCCGAGTGTCGCCTCCAACCATTTTAATATATTTTTTAATGACGTAAGAGAGAATATTTTGAATATTCTCTCTTTTTTATCTTATATATAAATCTTTTTTACATAGCCTTTTCCATATTACTTATATTATTAGTAACAAATATTTTTAGGTAATCTAAAAATCCCAATTTATCTATTTCCTTTTCTGAGCAAATGTCTAGTTCTAATATTTTTTCATTTTTTATATAAACACATAGCTTTCCTATATATGCATTTTTATGCACAGGAGCAGAAACTTCTTTTATATTGTAAATTTTTATATTTATATTATCTTTATCTATCTTTTTTATTGGATAATATGTATTATCTACTTCTTGTAAAATAGTTGTTAAATTATTTTTCTTTCCTTTAATAACCTCTATTCTACTTTCATTTATCTTTTTCCATTCTGCGTATTCCTCTTGTATCATTTTCTCTAAATTATATATTTCATAATTTTTATATGCATACTCAATTAATTGTACACTATCTTTTGTTCTATCTTTTTTAGTATCTGCACCTAAAACTACTGTAATTATATTCATTCCTTCCCTATTTACCGATGTTACTAAACACCTATTAGCGCCATTAGTAAAACCAGTCTTTACGCCATTTACACCTTCTAAATTTCCTAATAATTCATTAGTATTATTTAGCATTTTACTTTGTCCGTTAATAGATATAGTTATGCTTTTAGTATTAACAATATCTGCAAATTTCTTTATCTCTAAAGCATAATCTGTCATTTCAGCAAGTTCTAAGGCAGTTGTATAATGTTCTTGCATATCTAGTCCATGTGGAGTAATAAAATGTGTACTTTCTAAGCCTAGTTCTTTTGCCTTTGCATTCATTTTATTCGAAAATCCTTCCACACTTCCACCAACATATTCTGCTAGTGCCACAGCAGCATCATTACCAGAAACTAATAATAGTCCATACAACAAATCATTTACTGTAATTTTATCGCCACTTTTAAGTCCTAATCTAGATCCACCTGTTCCTGCAGACTTTTTTGATACTATTACTACATCATTTAAATTAGCATTTTCTAGTACTACTATAGCACTCATTATTTTAGTAGTAGATGCCATAGGTCTTTTTTCATTCTCAGCCTTTCCCCATATCACTTTTTTAGATGTCCTATCATATATAATACCAGCACGAGAATTAATCTTTGGTTCTGCATTACAATTAGACGTTTGCATTTCTTCGCTTTGCCAACTTGAAAATTCTTGACTTTCTATATCATCACCATACGAAATACTTGTAAAACTAAAAATTAAAATTATAACTATAATAAAAATTCTTCTATACAACACAAAAATCACCTATTTCAATATATTCAAATAGGTGATTTTTATTCTTTTAACTAATATTTTCTTTTTTTACTATTTTAGCAGTATCTTAGTTTTCTTTTAAAAAAATATAATTAATATCTTTTTCTTTCTCCTGGCCAGCCATTTTCTTCTTCTTCCTCTTCCTCTGCCTTAGCCTGTTCTTCTTTTATTTTAGCTTCTTTTTTTCTTTCTTCTTCTAATGCTATTTTCTTTTCTATATCTTCTTTTGAACCCTTTTCCTCTTCTAGTCTATATTTTTCTATATCCATCTCTGATGGCTTATAATTAGAAGTTTCTATAGGCTCACTTGTATTTCTATTTGTTAATGTTATTTCTCCATAGTTTATATCTATACCTAAACTAGAAGTCTTTCCATCTTTTCTTGGTACAACCATATCTACACTACTTTCTCCGCATTTTCCTGGTTGTTCATCTGTTCTTGCAGTCCTTGCACCATAAAAGTCTGGATTAAGTTCAAATTTATTGTCTGGTCTTAGTCCAAGTAAGCAAATAGTACCATCTTTTGTAACCCCCATATATTGGTCTGCATATCCTGTTTCTCTACCTACAACTTCCTTAGAAAAATTTTCATCTTCAATCTTTACTAGAGAAACTATTTCCAATCCTGTATCTTCTTGCATCTTGTTTACAGTTTCTTCTTGTTCCTTCTCTTTTTCTGCCTTATTTAAATCTGTTTTTTCCTCTTTTTTAGATAATTCTTCTAATTCCTTTGGATCTATATTTTCTAAATTTAAGTATTGTGCTGGTATTACTTGTTCTAATTCTTTTTTATACTCTTCAGTTATTTCTATTAACCCTTGCTCATTTTTTTGAGCTATTAGATCATAGTTTTTATATATTTCATAATTACCAGTTTCATATGCCACTAAAGCTAATTGTTTTGCTTTTACTTTTATTTGTTCTATTTCTAAATCTGATAAAGAATATATATTTTCTATTTCCTTGCCATTTGTTGGATCTGTCATTACTTTCTCTTTTAATGACATTAAATATTTACCATCTTTTTCTTCATCTTCTAATTTCTTTATTTTTTCTTCTAGTTCCTTAATTCTTTCGTTTTGTAGTTGTAATCTTTCAGCTAAATCTTCTTTTGACATATGCATCCCTCACTTATTATTGTTTTACATCAAATGATATTTTAAAATCATTAAAACCATTTTCTATTAGTATAAACTTTTGATCCATAGAATAATCTACATTTAAAGGTGTTTTTATTGTAGTAAATAGTATATAATATTGTCCTTGTCTTTCTATATTATTATATTCAACTGCAATTAGAGTTTGTGGAAATTTCTCTTCTGCATATTTTTTAAAGTCTTCCACAGTTTTAAAATAATTATTTTTAAAATCTGGATATAATAAGTTATAGGCTTTATCATATTCTTTATTTTCTATATATCTTATGAACTTTCCACAATATTGCTGTATTCTAGTTCTTTCATCTTTATCTTTTAAATCTGCTATCTCTAGTTCGTTTGTGTTCTCTTCTATTTCTTCTTTAGTTAAAGTGTTTTCTTGTATAGTAGTATTAGAAGTTTCTTCGTTTTCTTGTTTCTTGTTTCCAATTGTATTTATAACAACAATTATAACAATTACAATTATTAATAAAAAGAATAATATTTTAAATCCCTTACTATCAAAAAATGTTTCTTTCATATTTCCCTCCATTATTCTGCCTTAGCATATATAATTTTTGGATTAGTAGATGTCATATTGGCAAAATAAACTCTTAATTTTAATGGTTCTTCATGATTTTCATATTTAAAATTCATTATAAATGTAAAATATTTATTTTTTCCAGCAGTTCTACACGTATTAGAATCAATTTCACAATACTCAAAGTTGCTATCTTCATAATTATTTTCTTGCAAATACTTTGCTAATTTTACAAAATCTTCTTCTTTATTTATTCCTAAATTTTCTTCTATTGCATTTTCATTTTTAGAAAAGAAGTCCTTTATTCCTTCTTCTTTTAAACCTTTAAGGTCTTTAAATAAAGAAGGAATATATTCTTTTGTTATATAATTTAAACTTCTATATAAGTCATTTTTATCATTTTGCCCTTCATATTTTATAGTTAATTCCGCTATTCCTCTTGGGAATACTTTACCTTCGGAATAATCCTCTACACTTTCTTGTAGTAGCTGTTCATCTACTTTATTAGTTTCATCAGAAACTTTTTTATTAATAGCTTTATTTACTAAAACGATTATTACTATAATTACAACGATAATAGCTATTGTGATTAAAACTTTTTTAAAAAATTTCATATTAATCCTCCAAATTATCCTAATGTTACTATTTGTGATGAAGGTGTTCCATTTATAAAGTCTGTCCATGGAGTTTCTGTATGGAATGTATATTTTGGGAAATTATCACTATATGGATTTCTATATTCTTCATCTACTGCTAATACACCACGTACATGTCCTCTTCCTTTTAATTGTTTTTCATAGTTCATATTTGTACCCCAATGGTTTTCAAAATCTTCTACTGTTAAAGTTTTCTTTTCGTTAAATATTTTTACTACCTTGCCACATTCTGAAGGACTCGCATGGTGCAAGTCCACCAGAGCATCTAGCATACTTTCCGATAGTCCATTTTGATCTGGTATATCTTCTAATATACTTGCCCTTGCTGCTTCTAACACTAAAACAAATACATCTTGTGCTTCCTTTTTAGGTACTCTTCCAGATTGTAAATGCTCTTTAAAGTTTGGATACATATTAGGTACTTCTCCCACATTAGCAACATGGTGTGTTAAACCAAATGCTGTAGTATTACCTGCCCCATCATTTAATACTTCTACACCGTAGCTATCACCTAAATCATATTCTCCTTCACAAGCACCTTCTAGTTCTACACCTAGCCAGAATATAAATTCTTCTGGAAATTCTGTTTCTATACCTTTTTTTACCAGTCTAATATAAGATTCCACATCTTCTACGATAGAATTTTCTCTGTTCATTAAGTATAACCCTAAATCTGAAGACGTTGTTGTACCTATTACAGTTCCTTCTTTTATATACTTCTTTCCATCTTTTTCTATATATGCTGGAGCTTCCATTCTTTTCTTTTCTGCTTCTTCAAACTCTTCTGCTATTGGCTCTACATCCTCATAATCATCTGCATATCCATTTTCTATAAAATATTTATTTGTATGTGTTACCTTTTGATATTCAGATTCTACATTTTCATCAATTGTTCCTTTTTTAAATCCTCTTATATACATTGTAAAACCTGTACAAATCCCTTTATATTCGTTATAAAATTCTTCATATTCTGGAATAGCAGATGTATCTAATACTTTTATTTTTATATAATCTTCGCCTTCTTCTAGAATTTCGCCTGTTACTGGTGAAAGTACATTTAAGTCTTTTTCGAAACCATCTATTGCTCCAGTTTTTCCACTCCCTGCTGGACGATAAGCACATATAAAATCTGTAATTGGTTCACTAAATGGTTGGCTTTTATAAGAGCTATATGCTCCTGTTAATTGAATTCTATCTGCACTACCACAATCATATCTTAAGTCTTTACCTGCACATATAAATGTATGACCTGCAACAGATTTGTCTGCATTTGTTGCTCCTGAAAAAACAATGTCTCCTGCTTGCACCTGGTTTACATCTTCTATTCTCTCCCAGCCTTTTTCTTTACAATAGTCCATTAAAGGACTTCCTCCTGCAGAAGTTGTTAGTCCACATTCTGGTTGGTCTGTGTAACCACATTTATGAAGTGCCCATGCAACTAATCTGTCACAACTAATTCTTTTTACCCCGTCACTATTAGTTTCTCCATTACTATCTGGTGGCATATGCTCTGCATGACCATATGTAAATCCATTTTCTTTTACATATGTAGTAACTTCTTTGGCTGCATCTAAAAATTTAGTAACAAAATCTTGACTAGTTGTTGTTGTTTGATCTGTAGGTGTTGTTTCTTCTGCATCTAAGTCTGGTACACCTTCTTCTTCTCCTGCTGTAGCATCATGGTTAAAGTTAGGTTTATATATTTGTACTTCTTCATCTTCCTTAATTCTTTCACTACCATCTGCTTCTTTTCCAGCATTTATATTATCTGTTGACACTTTACTTCTAATTAATGTTCCATAATCTGCTTGTTGTTTTTCATATCTTCTTTGTGGCCAGTAAGTATTTATATATCCACTAATTGGCCATTGGAATACATGCGTTTCTTCTTTTATAAAATCTTCTTTTGTAAAATATCCTAAGTCTAGGAATAATCTTTTTAAATCTCTTAAAATATATTCTGAGTCTTCTGTTTTAGAATTTTCTAGTATTGCAAATGCTTCTAGTGCATTTTGTCTAACATTAACTTCTTTATAGAAGTTTGTTCCATCTTCTGCTTCTTTTTGTTCTACTGCTGCTTCTGCTGCCGCCCTTGCCTTTTCATCTCTTTCGTTTGGAAATTCTAAGCTGGCATCCCATGCAGCTGAATATGCATCGTCATATACTTTTCTTAATTCATCTATTTTTTTAGCTGTATTAATACTTCCATCATATATGAAGTATTTAGCTGGCTTGTCTGCTGTACCTGCAAACAATTCTTTTGTGTGTTCATTAGTTTCTCCTCTTATGGCATCTTGTACTTGTACTATTTGTCCACCTTCTTCAACAGTTTCTATAGTATAAAATGCTCCTTTATCATTTGGTCCTAATGCTGAATCATCAGACTGTTCAACTGGTTGAAATTGGTTTTCATATGTTCTTCCTCCTCCATTGGTCGAATATGTATCATGATATCCTCCATATCTTTGATCAGGAGTAGTATCTTCAAATATTACATCTCTATACCAGTGTTTTTCTACATATGTTATATATGGTTGAATTCTTGTAACTTCTGTTCCTTCTCCTGTTCCTTCTCCATTGTTATAATCAATTGCAGCATCTATAGCATCTGTAGTTAATCCTATTTTTTCCAGTTCCTTTTCTAATTCTTTTACTTTATCACTTGTTTTTTTATCATTTTCAATTAATTTATCAACATCTGCTTTAACATTATCCTTTATTTTTGAAAATTCATCTTGTAATAAAGTAAATAATTCTTCCGCTTCTTCATCTGTAACCTCCCAGTTACCTGGTGAATCTACATCATTTGATGCTATTTCATATTTTTTGTAAAATTCATTCATAATTCCTGTAGTCTTATCAAGATAGCCATCATCAAAATAATCATGCACAGTCTTTCCTACAATTTCTGCATATGATTTACCAACTTCATCTGTATAAAAAGTAAGGTCTTCATTAGATTCTTTTGCTTTACTAATTGCTTCATCTAAATATTTATTAAAAAATTCTTCTATACTAAATTCATAGTTTAAGAATGCAGTATCATCTGATGAATCATATCTTTGCAAAATAGCTTCATTTTTCTTAATATAATCCATATTTCTTCCATTTTCTATTGAAGCATTTAAAAATGCTTCATAGTTAGAATAACCTGCTTTTACATTCTCTACTGTTTTAGACACCTTATTGCTCTCTATAAAATCTTTAAGTGTTTGTAAATCGTCTACTGTTAATTTGTGAGTTTCTCCTTGTAAATGGTTATCTAAATCTTCTAAACTATCATCTATTCCTCCAAAATTTGTGCCACCTTCTGGCATAGAATTCACATGATATTCAAATTTTATATTAACTTTACTTTTAGATGTACCAATGTGAATTTTTGTATCCTCTTCTTCATCCATATCTAGTCTATATACTAAATCTGGTGCCATTGTAGCAATATGCAATGCTAAAGATAATTCTATTGGCTTTCCATATCTTGCAGTCCAACCTTCCATACTGTAAGTATAGTATGTCTTCTTAAATGGTGCTTCCCATGCGGCAAATGTCATGGTTTTATTCTCTACATCTGTCTCTACACTATCTAGGAAACCCATTCTATCAATACTTTCTCCACCTAATTCGTGAACTCCTTTTTCAAAATATATCATTCCAAATGCCGGCTCTGCAGTGTCTTTCTCAGTTTCAAATCCTAATAAAAATCCTCCAACATCACCTACTATATTTAAGAATTTAGAAACCCCTGCTTTAAACTTCTCATATGGTACATATGTATTATAATCTGCCGTTAAATAAGCATTTAAATATTTGCTATCCATGGTTGCTTCTTCCGAATCGCCATTTTCTATAAAGTTCCCATCTTCATCTGTATATTTACCAAAACCAAATTCATAAGGCTTATACCCCATATTTGTTAAATATTCTGCTAATTCTTTTTGAGGCTCACTTCCAAATCTAGCAGAGTTACCAGAATAAAATGTTTTTAGCTCTGTAAAAAAAGATGTGGCAATATCTGAAATTTTGTTTATTAAAAGACCTGGTCCTTCTGTTACATATGCTATGAGTCCTGTAGCAATAATAATTACTATAATAATTACTATTGCTATTATAGCTATAGTACCTAATGCTCCTAAACCTTTTAAACTTTTTATTATTTTAGCCAACATCTTTCCTTTTTTTACAGCTCCTGCTGTTGCTCTTCCTGCTTTATCTACTTTTTCTGCTCCAGAGCTTTCATTAACTTGTGTTGCGTCATTTAAATTCTCATCTTCCAAATCTTGCCACCTCCATTATGTAGTATGGAAATTAATTCTTAATGTATATCTTCTAATTGCATTATCTAGTTCTTCTTGTTTTGTACTTTCGTTTCCAGAATATGAACGTAATACTCTAATATCATTAAACATCATATATTCTGGTGCTCTTCCGTCATCACAATATTTATTAAATAAAAATGTATAGCTTTTAGTTTCGTTTGGTTTTAGCATTATTTCATAAGATCCAACTGCCTTTTCATTTCTATTGTCTTCTCCTGTATACAATGTTACTTCATTTTTTGTTGAACCATCTGCAATTACAATTGGATGGCTCGACCTATTTGTTATAGTAACTTTATAAGTTTCGTGATCGTAAAATACATTTTTACTATATATATTTATCTTTAAGTTTTCATCTTCTGCAAACATATTTAAATCTGTTTTCCTAACAAATCCATCTATTGAAAGTTTTAAAGTTTTATCATCTTCTGTAAATACAAATTTCTCTTCGTCATAATAAAAATTCTGTCCTGTTAAACCTGTTGCCATTAAATCTTCCATTAAATTTACATCATATATATATTGCTTACCCACATTAGAAAAGTTTTGAATACTATATGCTCTTTTTTCTTTAAATTTTGCATCTACATATTTTTGGAAGGAGTTTAATGATGGATATACCTCTTCTTTACAGTCATCTGAAAGCATATTATATGCTGCTTCATACTCTTTATTATTACATCTTTTAACAAATGTATCTATTGTACTTTCTATTGTTTCTTGCCACTTTTCTGGAACTTCATCATCTGTCATAACAGATATATTTGGTTCGTAAGTTGTTTCTGGAATTTCTTCTTTTGGCATGTTTTTTAAAATATAGTTTACTAAAAATATTATTGCCCACAATATAATAATAAATATTATAACTTTTTTATACTTTTTAAAAAATCTTCTTATTTTTAATCTAGTATCTATAAAGTTCATATTTGCTCCTTCCACTATTTATATATTAAGCATTTCCTCCACCATTTCCGTTTTGTCTTGCTTGTAATTCTTGCATTTTCATCATTGTTCTTTCCATATTTTTTGCAATATTTTTTGTTGACGCTCCCATTTGTTCAAATGAATTTTTAAATTGTGTTAAACTTTGTGCTAGTTGTCGATCTGTTTCATCATTATATGAATCAACATTATTTCCCATTAGAACACCTTCTGCAATTTTCTCAAATTGTTTTTTCGCTGCTTCAGGATCATTTTGTAAACCCTTTCTTTCTACAAAACTATTATAATTGCTTCCAAGTTGTGCTCTTTCTGCTGTCTTTATGTCTGCTCTTCTTTGTACTGCTTCTCTAGCAGGCTTACTTGCTGTATATACACCTTGTCCCATTTGGTATCCAATAATTGATCCATTTAATCCTGCAGAACCTGCCCCCATTGCTGCAAATGCTATTGGCGCTGCATATCTTGTTGCTTTCATTGCTGCTTTTGGTAAGAATGTTGCCAATTTTCCACCAGGTGTATTTGCAAATCTTGATGCATTTGCTTTTGCTCTACTAAATGCTGAAGGTTGCTTTGCACCTTTTTCAAAACCTTCCTTAATCTTATCCTTTTTTTCTTGATTCCTAGCTTGGTTATTTTGTGTTGGTGTTGGTGTTCCACCTGTAGAAGGTGCTACTCCAGCTCCTTTTCCAGCTCCAGAGCCTCCACCACCAGAGGCTGCAGCTTTTCCAATTTTTCCAAGACTGCTTCCAAGTGACTTCATAAGTGCTAATGTCATAAATGTGTCACCTAAGTTATGAGCATGCTCGAAGCTGAATATTCCTCTTACTATATGTTCTGCTTGGTGAATAAATAATAACATTATACATCCAAGTATTGCTGCACCCAAAGTTCTATCCTGCATTAGTGTTAATGCTGTTGTCGCAAAAACTATATAAATTAAACACTGGAATGGTTGTATTAATACCGTATACACAAACTCTTTAACCCATTTATTTAGTGCCTGTGACTGGTTGTCACCCATTTTGTCTATTGCATATGTTATTGTAACAATTGGTGAAATTATTACTAAAAATGCTAGTGTAAGCATACGTTTTATATAAAAGAATAAGAATGATAGCGTAATTCCTACTAATATACAAAACGCTATTGCAGATCCAAATCCCATAGTAAATGATAATGGATCTGCACCTTGCAGAGCAAAGGTATCTACTACATCTGAAAAAATCGAATTATCCGTCGCCTCTCCCATTGCTTTTTCCATAATATTTACCAAAGCATTATTAGCATTTAGCGTAAATGCTATTATATATTGCATTAAAAATACCAATATAAAACTAACTAGCCAATCTTTTAGCATTACTTTATATTTTGCTTCATCTGAAGCAACTGTAGAAATAGCCATCCTTATTCCTACATATATTAATATTGCAAGTAAAATTCCTATTGCTAAATTTCTAAGTGCATAATACCATATTGCAATATTTTTTCTTATAGTCAATACTCCATCGCTTAAACTATCATCAAAGTTAAAGAAATTTACATCTGTTATTTCTAGCTTGTCAAACAAAATGTCTTGTGGGCTTATATTTATGTTAAATTCTCCCCCAGCTATAGAAGCAACGCCACCAATTATTAACCTTACTACATAGCCAAATGATAAAATTAATAATCTTAGTGGCCATGTAAGTAGCCCTGCAACACCATCAACAATTCCACCTAGCCAGCTTTCATATCCTTCTGTTGCCTTTACTTCTTCCTTTTGTGCTTCTGTTGTTGCTGTGTTAGTTGTATTATCTGCATATACAACATATGTTATATTGGGTAATACTATATTTAACATGGTAACTATGCATACTATAATCGTTAGTATTTTGAATAAACTCCTTTTCATGTTATCTCCTTTCCCCATTTATATCTATATTTCTAAAAGTTAAACTTGATAATACATTTTTTAGATTACTTCTACTTTCTGGTTGTACTTTAACATTTGGTCCAGTTTTATATAAATATGTATGATCTTTATTATCCTTAGAATTTGCATATTCTCTATCTATTCTTTGTAATCTATGCATTTCTTCCCTTAATTCTTCCATGCTATCATCTACTTTTTTATCTGCATTATGTCTTTTCATAATATCTTCTATCGTAGATTTTAATGTATCTGTATTAATTGTTTCCGAATAATCATGTTCTGGTCTTGTATTAATATTCACAGTTCTTGCTAAGTCTTCGTGTGTTTCTACTTTATCATCTATTTCTACATCTAAGTCTACTGAAAACATAGCAAATTCTATATTTACTTCATCTTGTATTCTTCTTTCGATATCTGGACTTGTACTATTTCCATATTGCTCTCTAATTTTTTCTGCTATATTTTCTCTTGCTTTTTCTTTTATTTTTTCTTTTACTTCTTCTATACTATTTCTATTAATTGTTCTATCGTCAAAACCTAAACTAGCCTTATACTTAGATAGTGCATCTTCTTTATCTATACGACTATCTACTATATCAGAAACTTCGTATACATTTTCCATAGTTCTTCTATATGAGTCATCAAATGAAGTTTTTGCCATTGCTTGTACTATTTTTTCATCCGGTCTATTTCCACCTATGTTTTGGTTTCTAATTTCATCTTCTTTTTCTCTTCTGCCTTTTGTATACAACTCTATAATCTTAGATTCTGCATCTTTCGCTTCATCAATTTTAGCCATTCTATTTTCATATGTGGATTGTATTTTCTCTCCTGTTTTCAAACCATCTTTTAAAGCAGTTCCTACTCCTATTACAACTCCACTTACTGGCCATGTTACTGCTTTTCCTATTGTACCTACAGTTTTTCCTGCTACTTTTCCTACTGTTCTTATAGGTTTAGGAATTTTTTCTACTACTCTATGAAATCTTCCTGTGTTTATTCTACTTGCATTGTTTTTTAATGTTCGTCTACTTACAGTATTTGCAAAAACATCTGCACCACCTGTAACTAAATTTACTGTTCCTAAATCTGCAAAACCATGTATTCCCATTAATGGAAATGCTGTAACTAGTTTTAATGCATTTGTCATTTTATTATTTTGTGTATTTACTAAGTTTGAAGCGAATTTTTTCCTACTATTTTTTCTATCCTTTTTGACTTTTGACGTTTCATTTTTTATATCTTGAGAAAGTGTTTTTAACACTTCTTTATCTCCCGTTGGAACATATTGTCCTGTAGCAGCATCTATATTCTTATATCCGCCCCAACTCTTACCTAATACTCTTTTGCCTAAGTTACCAAATCCTAAAGCTTGTGCTTGTACTTCTTTCTTTCTGTCTGTTTTTGTTTTAAAAGAATCTTTAAGGTCTTTACCAAATTCTACAGCTCCAGCTGCAAAGCTTCCTACCATTCCTGCTGCAGCTTTTGCTTTAAATAAGTTTTCAAAAATTTCTTTTTTAGGGTCAGAGCCTAAAATTGTTCCTAATGATTTAGAACCTGTTTTATCTCCTACCATTCCAAATATACTTGTAAATATATTTGCTGCTTTTAACATAAAGTTCATAACAATTAATGCTAAAACAATTCCTGCAAGTGATTCATTAGTTATTTCCAGTACTACTGTTAGGAATATTGTATATATTAATGCATGAACACTTTGTATTAAAACTAATAATGTATAATCTTTCATCCAACGTGTAAATGCTTTTGCTTTTCCTGTTCTTACTTTAGAAATTGCATAACTTGCTCCCATCATTGGCGCCATAACAATAAGTATACATACTGCTAAAAATCTTTTTAAGTACACATATAAGAATTTTATCATTAATATAATTAATATAATGTATAAAATTGTTCCAGCCATTCCAGATGAAAATTTTATTTCGTATGCTTTTCTTCTTACAGTTTCATAAATTCCATCCTCAAACCCTAAACTGTTTTGAGAGTCCATTATCCATCCTAAAATTGAAGAATTTATATTTAGTACTAGAATTAAGAAATATTGTATTAAGAATATTATTAAAAATCCTACAACCCAGCTTACTAGCATTCTTTTATATTCAGCTTTTTCAGAAGCCACTGTAGTAATTGCCATTCTAATTCCTACATATATTAATATTATTAGCATTACTGCAATCGTAATATTACGTATTATATAATACCAACTTGCTACACTATCTCTTATTATTTGTAAAGATGAATCATCTTTTAACTTATATCCACCTGCTGTATCTGAAAATACATTTACATCTAATAAAGGAACTTTGTTAAAGATTATTTTGTCTATTGTTAATTTATCATCACCTTCTGGTTGTAATTCTGTTGACGTTGGTGTATATAATTCATCATTTTCCAATATTTTTTGGTCATCATATGTGTTTACTGTATCTCCAGTAGTTGTATTTGTAGTTGTAATAGTATTTCCTATTGAGTTTCCATCTGCTTCACCATTACCTTCTACTGGCTCTTCTACTGCTTCTCCTGTTATTGCATCAACTGCATCTGTAACTATATTAACAATTATATTTGCCCAACCTACAACGACCATTTTTATCATCATTGTCATGAATCCTGCTACATAGTCTGCAAGCTGAGATATTAAGTTAAATAACCATTCTAAGCTAAGTGAGCTTTGTCCTGCAAACGAACCTTGTTGTAAACCTTGATAATAAAATTCATCTGCTGGGTCTTCTGTGGCATTGTCTTCTTCTTCTAATCCGCCTGATTCCGGTACACTACCTGTTGGTGTAACTTGAACATTTTCATTTAAGCTAAATATCATGTCAAATGCATCACCTGTAGGTGCTTCATGAATTTTTAAAACTGGATTACTTGAACCAAAATTAAAATGTCTTAAATCTGTTGTTGCTTTAGCACTTGGATTTGCTGCTGCTACCATTTCGGCGTGATCATTTTTTATTAGAATGTCTCCTGGTTTGGCCTCTCCTGGTGATACCTCATGCCAATATTCATTTCTTAAAGTTGTTTTATTGTTAGTTGCTCCTGCATTAAAACCGTAGTTTATATATATCTAATCCTAAAAATATTTGGTACATATATGCTACACCAGTTGTACAACAACAATAAAATACACTTTTATCTGAATTAAATCGAGCTGGTACGTCTTCTCCATTTACACTATAAATAGTAATAGGAGCATATTGTTTTATAAATTGCTCTGTTTGTGTTGCTAAAAACTCTCTTGCTCCATTGTCAAAGTTTCTAGCAAAAGAAGATGATGTATTTGCTATTATTATATAAAATACTAAAAATGATACTAATATGTTTTTTAAAAACCCTTTTATTCTTTTCATCATCTTCTCCTTTCCTTATATTTCTATTTTTACATCTTTTTCATCATATGTTAAAATTTTATTTACGTGGTCAAAATTTGTTATATTAAATTCGTCTTTTCCCGTTACTATAGTCTTCGTTTTTCTAGTTGTGGCATTATACATATATATACCTTTTTTATTTATACTATATATTAAATTATCATCATCATACCATAATATTTTATCTGCATATATGTCTTTACTTAATTCACTATCTGCGTTTTCTTCATCTAAAGAAAAAATTATAACATCGTATATTTTACCATCTTTATTTTTTTGTGATTTATATGAATATTTTTTACTTACAAATTCTCCTTCACTATCTACTGTTTCACATTTTGGCATTCTTCTATCCTCTTCTGCCTTTAACACTAAACTTTCATTTGTATTATAATATAATTGGTAAAGTTCCTTATATTCATTTTTTAAATTACCATTATATTCTTGGTATAATTGTATTCCATCTGTTTTTTGTGAACTATTATATATTCGTACACCTTTTAGCGGGTACATAATATAACAATAGTCTGTATCATATGAATAGTATGAATAATCTGGCCATATACTTGTAAGTTTATTCATAAAAGAATTAAAATCTTTGTTATTGTTATATTCTTCTAACAATTTCTCAAATTGAGTATAATCATAAGAAATTCGTGGGTAAACAGAAATTTCATTTTCTGTAAAACATACATATAAGTCTTTCCCCTTATATTCTAAAATTCCACCTTTTTCTATATAATTATCTCCTAATACTTGTTTTACTTTTTCGAATGAATCTCCAACTTTAATATTAGAAATAACATCTTTTTCAAATTTATTTGTAAAAACTATATTAAATAATTTTCCATTAATATTTCTTACTCTATATCCATTTTCAAAATAAATATCATAATCTTTAAACGTACTTGTTCTTTCTCCAAAATTTATATTCTTAGTACTCCAGTTATTATTTATTAATGTTTGTAGTTCACTTGTTATATCAAATTTAGTTTCTTTTAATTCCTTTTTATTTTCCAATGTGTTTTGAGATAAAAGTTTACTAAAATATTCAGATTCTTCTATATCATTAAAATATTTTTTACTAATCGCTCTATTTTTAGTATCTACTCGTATAACAAGATTTCTAGATTTATCTATTAATCGTATATTACGATATTTTAAAAATTCAGAAATTCCTTCTATAGTTACATCATAATATGGTTGTTTAGAATCACCATCTTGATATGGACTATATTTAAACTCTAAGTATATATCTAGCGAATATCCTTTTTCTTCAGATTCTTTGCTAGATATAAACTTACATTCACAAAATTCAACTATACTTTGTAATGTTTTTGCTTCCTCTTTAGAATTTATAGGTTTATTTTGATTAACTTTTAGTATTACTACAAGTATAACTAAAAAGGCTATTACTGCAGATATACTAATTATAATTTTCTTCTTTTTATTCATTTTTTTCTTTTTCATATAAACACCTCTATGCTCTATGCATTAAGCGAATTCCACCTAATGAGTTAATTGATTGTGCACCTCTTATTCCAAATATGTTCTTTACAATCTTCTCTCCTCTAGATAATCCCATAAGGAATATTGCTGCAAATAATGGTGCTACTGTTGCAATTGCTCCTGCAGATGTTATAAATACACTATAAATTACTAAATGTAGTGGTTGAATAAATATATTTATAAGAATTTCTTTGAGCCATCTTTGGTATCCTTGTGCTTTTTCATCGCCAATACTATCTATAGGATAAGTTATGGATATTAATGGCGAAATAATCGTTAAAAGCCCTACCGATAAAACCCTTTTAAAATACAATATAAAGAATTTTAATTGATAGTATACTATTACCCAATATAACATAGAAATTGCTACATAGTTCCATCCTTTTAATGTTGCCATTTGTTCTGCTATAGAATCTTTCTCTGGATTTTTTATAGTACCATTACCATACATTAGAATTTTTTCTAAATTATCACTACTTTTTGGAACCAATTTTACAAGTCCATTAGATAAGTTTATTGCCATCATAATAATATATATAAGAACAAATATCATACAAAAACCTTTTACCCATGCAAATAGCATTTTTTTGTATTTGGCTTTTTCATCTGCAACAGTTGACATTGCCATTCTTATTCCTACATATACTAGTACTAATAAAGTTAATCCAACTGCTAAATTTCTTGTTGCTCCATACCATACTGCAACTGTTTGTGATAACATCCCTGTTACTTTTTTGGTTTGACTTATATTTCCAAAAAAGTCTATATCAAACATATCATATTTGCCTTCTAGCAAATCTTGTATTGTAAATTCCATTGTTCCTGTTCCATCAATTTGTTGTGAATTAACAACAGAATTTAATAAACTGCTAATTAAAGTAGGTATAACATTAAGTACTTTCATAAGTGCACTCGCTGTAGCTCCTCCCATACTTGGTTGTGGTGAAACTTTATGTTTTGAAGAACCACCTTCTGGGTTTGCTATTGTTTTACCATCATTTATAAGGCTATCTGCAGAATCCTCAGAAATTCCACCCATTACTTCATTTACGTTTTCTTTCTTTGGATCTGCTGCATAAACCATTTGCATAGGTAATATTAAATTAAATATTGTCGCAATAACTATAATTATTAACCCTACTTTTTTAATCATCTATTCTCCCTCTTACTTATGAGTTTCTATTTCCTTCTTTTTGTTTTTGCTCTTGTATTAATTTAATTTTATTAACATTTGTTTCAACAAATTCAAATTCTTTCTTAGTTGGTCTTATTGCAATTATTGCTGTATCTGATCCAACTTTTAATAATCCTTCACCTCTGTTACAAGTTGTTAAAAAGGCTGCTTCACCTTCACTTAGTTTAAATACTTCCTTTATGTAAGGAATTTCAGATTTATCTTGTGCTAAGAATAATTTTGTATCTGATGAAGTTAAAACTGCTTGCGCTTCTGGCTTTTCGTAGAAATCTTGGAATTTTTGTGACATAACTGCTAAAGAAACATTTCTCTTTCTAGCACGTCTTGCCATTGTGTTTAAGAAGTCTACAGCTTCTGGATATGGAAGTAACATCCAAGCTTCGTCTATAAGAACTCTCTTCTTAGCTGCTTTTTCTTTATCTTCACTATTTTTCTTAACATATTTTTCCCAAATCCAAGAAAGTAATATTTGTTGTGCAAGTGGTCTTGCAAATCTTTCTTCTAGTTGAGATATGTCTAAGTTTATAAAAGGTGTTCCTTCTAATAATTCGAATGTTGATTGACCATCAAAATATGCCATTTGACCATTATATTCTCTTACATATTGTTTCATAACCTTAGATAAATAACTGTAGTGGAATCTATAATCTGGATTTTCGTTTTCTTGTCCTTTTCTTAAAATTCTTTTAAACCAAGAACCTATTGTTGGCATTTCTTTTTTAGCTCTTCCTATGTAATTTTTAGAAAATCTTTTAGCTTGGTCATTGTCTTCAAACAAACTATTTATATCATCTGTAATTCCTCTAGATTCATATTCCTCCGCAACAGATTCTGCAATAATTTGTTTTGTAAGTTCGTTTACCTCTTCACTTCTTGTACTTCCTCTTGCCATTGTAAGTAAAGCTTGTGTAACATCTTCTACTTTGTTTTCTATATTTAAAACTGCTCTTTCTCTTCCTGTTATTTCGTCTTTTATTGTTTCTGGCTCTATATCGAATAAATTTATAATTGTATTAGAATTTGGACTTATTGTTACATTAACTCCTCCTAGAGCATCTGCAACAACACCATATTCACCTTCAGCATCTAGTGCTAAGCTTTCTATTCCCATTAAAACAGAAGATCTTGCTGTAATTGTTTTTATTGTAACACCTTTACCAGCTCCAGATTTACCAAAAATAACTAAGTTGTAGTTTGTAAGTGTAGAACTAAAGTTATCAAATAGTATTGGTAGACCTGTTTGTTTGTCAAATCCTATTGGAATACCATTTTCGTGACCAACTTCTGAAGAAAAGAATGGGAAAACAGTTGCCATAGAATTTCTATCGAAATTATGAGATTTCTTTATAGTATTTTCATTAAATGGTAAGTTTGTTCTAAAAGCATCTTCTTGTATCGCCCACGCTGGCTTTACATCTATTAAAGTTTTTGCCATTTCAGAAGCTAATAGCTCTGTTTCTTTGTCTAGGTCTTCTAAACTATATGCAAACAATGTACAAACTATTGTAGCTTCGTATAACTTGTTAAACCCACTTGCTATTTGATCTCTTAGGTCTTCTGCTTCTATTCTTTTTTGTGCTAATATTCTTTCACGGTTAATATCTCCTCTATCTATTGCGACTAATCTTTCAGATTCTAGTTCGTTAATTGTTCTGTTTAAGTCTGTTTGTGAAGAACTTTCACTAACTGGTCCAATAAATACAGATGTATTTACATCTCCAAATGTATACATGCTTCTTAAAAATTCTGGGAATGTACACATTCTAGGAATATTTGCTACTACCATACTTCTTGCATATCTTGTTTTTGTAGAAACTATTTCTACATGGTTTATATTAGAAAAATCTATTCCAGCTGGTGCAATTAAATCTTTTATGCCTTTAGCATTTTTTCCTAGAACACCTTTTGGAACTTCTACTTTATTCTCTTTTTCTTCTACATTTTTATTTCTCATTTAAAACTTTCCTCCAATCCTTTTATTTGTCCGCCTTTTTTGGTCTTCCTCTTGTTGTTTTCTTTTTTGCTTCTGTTGGATTTGTTTTATCTTCAGTTGCTTTTTCTTCTTTTTCCTTTTCTTGGTCTTCTTTTGTTTTTTCTTCTATAATTTTCTTTGTTTCGTTATATAAGTCTGGACTTAATTGATTTTTGTATTCTTCTATTATTTCTATTGTTCTCTCTCTTAATTCGTTGTTTAATTTTTCTCTATCTTTTAATATACTATCTGCTTTTAACAAACTATCTGAAGCTAAATCTACAGCCATATCATCTATTTGTCTATCTATTCTATCTCTTTGTTTTTGTAAAACATCTTTAGATGTAGAATATAATGCATCATATTGTGCATCTAATGCTCTATCTAATTGATATATTTGTTCTTCATCTCTGTTGTATGCTATATATAATAATTCTGTTAATTCTTCTGAATCTAATATTCTACCAGAAACTTGTGCACTTCCTAAACTTCTTATTAATGTTTCTGTTCTTGTATATAATTCTGTAAATACCATATTTATAATTTCATCTTTTGAGTAATTAGAAATATTTCCTAACTCACTTTTAAAATAAGAAACTACAACATATGTTTTTTGTTGCAAGACATTTTGGTTAAAACTCATTCTTCCAATATAATTAGATATGTCTTGTCCATATTCTAAAACATTTTCTTTTCTTCTAATTTCGAAATTTAACATATCTACTTGTTTTTGGTTTCCTATTCTTTCGTATTCTACTTTTTGTTTTTGTAGAGATTTTATTTCTTCTGCAATTACATTTACCTTTTCTCTGTATGCGTCTATTGTTTTTCTTAAATTTAAGCTTCTTGTTTGTACATATAATTGGATTGGAAATCTAATAGTATTTAAGAATTCTACGAATCCTCTTTCTACAGCTTCTTTTTCTGCTTCAGATAATAAGTCATAATTTATTCCCTTACATTGTACTACCATTACATATTGTTGTCCGTTTTTTCTTATTATCATGTCATCTCTAACTTCGTCGAAATCTAATATTTTTTCTGTTGTTTCTCTTTGTATTCCGTTAAATTCTTTATTAGCAGTTTTTATTTCTTTTTCTTTTTCTCTTTTTTCTGTGTTTACTTTACTTTTATAAACGAAAAAGTAATATGCTATTATTAAACCAATTATTACAACAACTAGTATAATAAGCATTATGTTTAACCCCATTATAATATTGTCCATATTATTTTTCCTCCTTTGTATCTTCTTCTGTTATTGTATCTGTATAAGAATAAATACGTCTTTTAGATTTAAATTTTATATACCTTGTTATAATTTCGTCTAATGATTCTCCTCCAACTTTCTTTGTTACAGCAATACCAGCTATAGTAGGTATTTTTATAGCACCATACATCCAACCTAAAAGACCAAATACACCCATTATTATTAAACCTGCTGTTTTATACCCGTAATACTATTCCAAAGATAAAGTAGAATATAAATCCTATAAGTGCACCAACACCTGTTGTAATTAAGGATTTAGCAGTAAAAATATATAATATTCTAGACTCTCCTTTATAATTTCTAGGAACATAATAAGTACCCATGTTTATTCCTCCTTTGTTTAGTTTTATTAATTATTAAAATTCTTTCATAAAGTTATATACTATTGTCCAAATAGTATGTGCTCCAAATACTACTATTATAGAAACCACTAATCCTATTAGCTGTTTCTTTAATTTTGCCTGTGCGTCTGGACTGCTTGCAGTTGCATATTTAACTCCCATTATACATGTTACTATTACTAATACCCCTGCTGCAACAGCAACTAATGCTTGTGCTATTGGCATTATTGTTGTTGCCACATCACTACTATTTATAACATCTTTTTCTTTACCTTTTTCTATAAAAGCATCTGCATCTGCTTTAAGTTCATCCCAAGTTTTTACTTCATCTGCTGCAAATGTCTTTACTGGAATAAATACTATTAATAAAACCATTAATAAATTTATAATAAAAAATGTTGCTTTTTTCACTATAAACACTCCTTTTTTCCCATTTTATACTTATACATAATTATACTTTATTCCCCTATATTTTGCAATAAATTACAGTTAAATGTCTTATTTTTGTAAAAAATTTCTTATTATTTTTATTAATGTATTTCGGGTTATAGTTGCCACATCCCTAAACGATTTTTTAAAAGTAAAAAACCTAAATGTTAAATATTTAACATTTAGGTTTTTGTTTTTCTATTTATGTTTTTCTCATTAGCCCTTTGGCATTCCCATAGCAAATTTTAAAACTATTGTTACAAGATTTGAAGCTGCAAAGAAAATTATTACTCCTATTACATATGGTATCAATTTTTCTTTTATAGTTGCTTTATCATTTGGGCTAGAAAGCATATACTTCATACCTAATATAAGTAATGCAACCAAAGAAATTGCTGTACCTGCAATTTGTACAATACTAAGTATTTTACCAGTTTTAGTATCTAAATCTGATACACCATCTTTAGTATATATTCCAGCAAAATCTTCTGTATTTATATCGTCTGCATATACAAAATTAGTTATATTAACTAATGCAAATACCATTAATATAATAGTTAAAATTTTTACTATTCTCTTTTTCATTTACATCACCTATATGAAGCAGATATACCGCCAGCAAAATTCTTTACAATTCCTAATAATGCTGAAGCTGCAAATAATACGATAGCTCCTACTATATATACAACTGCATGTTTTTTAATGTCTGCTTTGTCGTTTGGCGCAGCAGAAATATATTTTATAGCTAATACTATAAGCATTATAACAGCAACTGCTGTACCAACTATTTGTGCTACAGAAAGTACCATACTTCCAATTTTACCAATTGCACCATCTGCCCCTGAGCTTACAGCTGTTGGTATAACATAACTATCTGCTGCAAATACCATTGATGTTGCAAATAAAATTCCTAATACTACAGTTAATACTGTTATTATTTGAGCTGTTCTTTTTGAAATTTTCATTGCCCTTTTCCTCCTCTTTATTCTATTATTTAATACTAATTCATAAAGATATTATACAACATCTAGCTTTTATTTGCAATATTTTTTGCTTTTTTAAAGAAAATGTAACTTTTATGTAATATTTTGGCACTCTTTTTCTTTAATTAATTTATCATTATAATACTTTGCAATTAACATATCTAGTTCTACACTTATTTTATAAATAATAGAATAATCTACATTCTTTTCTATACTTTTGTTTAATTTATCTCTTACTCTACAAATCTCTTCATTTAGCATCTAAATCACTCCTTTTTTTGTTTTCTTCTGTATATTTTTATGTTACCATATTTTTTTATCCTATTCAATTAAATATTCCTATTTTTATGCATATTACAAGACTTTCGTATGACTATTTTTTTAGTTTTTTTGCAAAATAAAAAAAGAAGATACAAATTTCTTCTTTTTCTATTATTTTATACAATTTTATTCTTTTGGCTTAACAACAGATAAAATCATTCTTTCTTCTTTAAATTTTTCCTTTAACATGTTGTTTACATCTTCTATTTTAATGTCTTTCCATCTTTCTATATAATCAAATGTATTCAGATTATTTAATTTATCTCTCATAAATATCCTTGCTATTTGAGCTGGGCTATTATATGAAGTAATTAATCTACCATATATTTTATTCTTTGTCCTATTAAATGTTTTCTCATCTATTCCGTTTTTCACTTTATCTTGTATAGTTTGCTTAAACTTTTCAAAAACTTTTTCTGGATTTTTAGATGATGCAAATATGCTTATCTGAGAATATATGTCAGAATATTCATATTCTAAATCTGGTTCTGTAATTATTAAACCTTCTTCATATAATTTTTTAAATAATTCCGAATTTTCGTCAAATATACAGTTTAATATTATATTTAATATTAATTCTTTTTTTATTATATCTGTATTTTCTACTCTATCCTTTATTCCTATTACAAAGGCTGGAATACTCACTTCCATTTCTTCTTGCATACTAGCTTTGCAGATTTCTTCTTTTTCACTTGGATATATTCTTTTAATTTCCTCTTGTTTTTCATAATAAGGCATATTTTCTTTTATTAAATTTAAAATATATTCTGGTTTAAAGTTTCCACATACTGCCAAAACCATGTTAGAAGGATGATAAAATGTATTATAGCAATTGTACAAAGTTTCTTTATTTATCTTATTTATAGACTCTACAGTTCCTGCTACATCTATACGTACTGGGCATAAATTATACATACATTTTAATGAATTCAAAAACACCTTAGATATTGGATCATCATCATACATTTTTATTTCTTGTGCAATTATACCCTTTTCCTTTTCTACATTTTCGTCTGTATAATAAGGATGGAATACATAGTTTAGCAATTCGCGAAACGCTTCTTCAAAATTATCTATTGTTTCAAAATAATATGCTGTATGATCATTTGTTGTGTATGCATTCGCGTCTGCACCAATTGCTGTTAAAGTATCTAAGCTGTTACTTCCGTTGGCTTGTTCAAACATTTTGTGTTCTAAAAAATGTGCAACTCCATCGGGTATCGTTATTTCCTCTTTTGTTTTAGGATTTATAAAATGATTATCTATAGAACCAAATTTAGTTCCTATTATTGCCATTTTCTTATTAGTGTTTTCTTTAGGAACAATAATAACTTTAAGCCCATTTTCTAATTCTTCTAAATATGCTTTCTCTTTCACTGTTTTATTTTCTAATATTTCCATTTTATCCTCCTAGTTTCTTAAAAAATAGATAGTGTTTATACTAAGACTTTTTGCTACACTGTTAATTTCTTCTCTTGTTACTTTTTCTATATTATTTTTATATTCTTCTATTGTCATCATTTTATCTGATAACTCTTGTCCGTAGTAATAAGAAAGTTCTATATCTTGCTCTTCCTCTATATTATTTATGCTAGATAATATTGTTCTTTTAGCTTGGTTAATATCTTCTTCAGAAAAATTGCTTTCTTCCATATCTTTTAATTGTTCTTTTATAATTTCTACAGTTTTGTCATAATTTTCTATTTCTATCCCTGCCCTAATAAAAATATTAGATTTTAATTTCATGTAATTTGAAGATACTGTATATGCTAAACTTGCTTTTTCCCTTACATTCTTAAACAATTTCGAACTAGCACTACCACCTAATATTGTATTATATACTTGCGCTCCAAACCTTAAATTATCTTCTTTTAAGTTTAAGTCCATTCCAATTACAAGTTTTCCTTGGGATATATCCATTTTTTCTTCTACAACTTTTTCTTTATTTTCATTACTTCCCAAACCTTGTCTTACATAATTACTTTTTCTTTCTTTTAATTCTTTAATAATGGGATTATCTTTTAAGTCTTCTACATTTATATTGTTTCCAGACACAAAAATATCTATTTTACAAGTATCTATTAGTTTTTTATAATATTCATATAAATTTGAGGCTGTTATCTCTTTTAATTGCTCTACATACCCATATTTATATATTCCATAAGGCTTTCCTTTATACATTTCTTCTATTGTTCTATTTAATGCATACATAGCTTTATTATCTATTTTTGAATTTATTATTTGCTCTAAATTGTTTTTTTCTTGTTCTAAGTATTCTTTATTAAATTCATTGTTATTAATATTAGGATTAAACACAATATCTAATAATACACTTATACTTTGTTTTAATAAATCTTCGTTTTTAAGTAAATAGTCTTCGTTTAAGCTTTCTAAGTAAAATTTCAAAACATGATTATCTCCAGATTTTTCTATACCAGAGTCAAGTTCTGCCCCATATAATTCTGCAAGTTTACTTGTTATTTCTTCCCTTGTTTTTAAATTTTTGCTTCCTCTTTTTAGCATTAGTGCTATTAGAGTATCTTTAGTTGCATTTTTGTATTCTAGTGGAAATGTTAAAAAAACTGCACAAAGATTTGTTTTAAATTTTTCTGTATTAATATTATGCAATGTAATACCTTCTTTTAAAATCATCTTTTTATATGCCATATTATTTCTCCTTTTTATTTTATTTTTTACTATTTTCGTATTTTTATTCTATGCTTTTTTACTCTATATAATATATTCCGAAATCTGCAATTTCTCCTGTTTTGTTATAATTTCCTTTAATGTAGTCTTTTATTTTTTTCGATTCTTGTTCAGTTGCACTTTTGTCTTTAATTAAAATAAATGTATCTTCCATATTTTTTATTTTCTCTAAAACTTTTTCTTCTCCTTTATATCCCCAATTGCCTAGCAATGGTAAATCAAAGTCTTGATAATTTTTTTCCAATAATATTTGGTAAATATTTGCTTCTTCTGAAAAGATTATAACTTTTTGATTATTTTTTTCTTTTAATTTTACAAAATTTGTCACTTCATTAATCTTTTCTCGCATTTCTTTTGTTGCAAACATAGAAAAATAAGGTTCTTTATAGTTTACTTCGTAGAATCCTCTTGATAATGTAACTCCTAAATAAACTATATTTACTATTAGCACTATACTTATATATCCTATAATTATTTTTTTAATAATACTTAATTCAAATAATTCTTTTGCATTTACAACAAATTGCTCTGTTATATAAATACAATAAACTATAGGAACAATTAGAGCTAATTTAATATGATATATATTAAATATTGGATAACCTATAAGTAAACTTGTAAATGTAAAACATGCAAAGAATACACTTATCTTGGTAAAATTATCATTTAGTTTTAATTTTTCTTTCTTTTTCATAAAACACGCAATTATAAAGGCTATAATTGGAATTGCATATAGCACTATATTAAAATCTTGAAAGTTAAAGTGATTTGTTGCAAATTCTCCAATTCCTAAAAAACAGTAATTAATAAAATCTTTAAATTCTCCTTGTATAATAAGGATAGTAAGCCATACCATTGTTGTTGCTAAAAATATTGCATATGTTCCAAATAATTTTTTTACTACTTTTTGTATTTCTTTTCTGTAATTATATATAGTAAAGATTGTAAGTCCCATTAAATAATATATTCCTATATTTTGTTTTGTAGCAAATATTAATGCAGAAGCTATTCCTTGTTCTATTATATTTACATGTAAATCGTCTTTTTTTATAATAAAATTCATTCCTAGTAGGCAAAACAAAATTGCTAAATTATTGTAGTTAGCACCACTTCCCATTAAAGTTTTTGTAAATGGCAAAGAAATTAACAATACATATACAGTTGCTCTTGCTGTCGGAACTTTCAGTTTTCTTAAAATATTTAGTTGCAGTAAAAAAATTACTTCGAATATAATTATTCCATATATTTTATAAACAAAGAAATTATCTCCAAAAATAGATAAAAACAAATTACCTATCCAGAAAAAAAGTGGAGTATCTATTACATTGTTTTGAGAATATAAGTTTATTCCGTTATGCAATTTATAGGTATTTGCAAAAGTAAACAATTCATCTGATACATCTATGCTATTACAATAAAATATCTGAGAAAAAAAACAAAATAATATTAACAATGCACTATATGCGAACTGATGCCTCTTTATATGTTCCTTTATTTTTTCTTTCATTGTTGCTCCTATACTTTTATTTTGATAATAGTTCTTTTACACATTCGCTTATTGTTTTTCCATCTGCACTAACACCTAATTGTTTTTTAGCTTCTCCCATTACTTTTCCCATATCTTTTATACTACTTGCTCCTGTTTTGTTTATTATTTCTTGTATTATTGGTAATATTTCTTCTTTAGTTAATTGTTTTGGTAAATATTCTTCTATAATAGCAATTTCTTCTTTAACTTCTTTTATTAAATCTTCTCTACCACTTTTTTCGTAATCTGGTAAAGCATCTTTTCTAGTTTTAGCTTCTTTAGCAATTATTTGCATAATTTCTTCATCGCTAAGCTCTATCTGGTTATCTTTTTCTTTTTGTAAAATAGCAGCCCTAATCATTTGAACCACATTTTTTCTTACAACATTCTTTTCTTTCATGCTATTTTTTAAATCTTCTAATAATTTTTCTTTTAACATATTTTTTCCTCCTTATCGAACTTCGGGATTAATGGACAGTCCTTAAAATCCCTGTTAGTTAATTTAAATGCACATAATCAAAAAGGTTGGAACCAGATTTATTCTAGTTTCCAACCTCATTTACTAATTTTATATTAAAATTTTCTTTTTCTAGCTGCCTCTGATTTTTTCTTTCTTCTAACACTAGGTTTTTCATAATGCTCTCTTTTACGAACTTCTTGGATTACACCATTTCTGGCACATTGTCTTTTAAATCTTTTTAAAGCATCTTCTATATTTCCATCTTTTACCTTAACTTCTGATGACATTATATTCCCCTCCTTCCGGCTTCTTACAACTGTGGGATAAAATTAAACTTTTGTATTATTTTTAACACAATAGCTTAATAGTTTAAATTTGTTGCCAATAAATTAGGGTAATATTAATTTATAATATTACCTACAATTTTATAGCTACTCTATTATATATAATTAACTTTTGGTTGTCAATATGCTAATCGGTAAATTTTACCATTTTAATTGCATTATCTTTTAAAGTTTCTTTTACATCTATTATTCTTTGATTAGTTGACCCTCTAAATTTTAATGTTTTGTCCATTTTTGTTTCGTCAAATTTCCCATCTACCACAACATCTATATTAGATATTAACTTGTTTGTTACATTAGAAGTTTTACATTCTGGAATAATATCTTTTTCGAAATCGAATCCTGTATAGCACCATATGTTCTTATTTGGATATTTTTCTTTTACTTTTGTAACTAAATTTGCTAATGCTTCTTGGTTTTCTGGTTCTAGAGGCTCTCCTCCTAGTAAACTTAATCCTTCCACATAGTCGTGATCTAAATCTTTCATAATTTCATTTACAGTATCTTCTGTAAATTCTTTACCATATTTAAAATTCCATGCAATCTCGTTAAAACATCCTTTACAATGGTGTCTACATCCACTTACAAATAATGATACTCTAACACCTTCTCCATTTGCTATGTCTACTTTTTTAATGTCTGCATAATGCATAATTCCCACATCCTTCTTTTGCTTTCATGTTTATTTTTTTCTACACCTATTTTAACTTTGCGAAATCGTAATGTCAAACTTATACTTCTTATGTAACTAGCAAAAATTATTGTGTATTTTTATAGTGTTACCGTTATTTTTTACATTTTTTGCTAACTATGCGATTGTCGATTTTCGTTGATATTTCGGGTTTTTATATTTTTTCATTTTTTTATAAATATCTATAGCTTCCAATATGCAAAAAAGCGAACATAAGATTTTCTAGCAAATGTAAATTCTAAGAAAATCTAAGGTTCGTTATAATTCTCTAGTACAGAAAGTTCTTCTAGTGGGAGAGTTTTCTTACTATACAAAAAAAAGAATTTCAAATTTGAAATTCTTTTTTTGTTATTGATTATTACACATTATCTGACTTATTTCTTTTGCTTCTTAGTTAGAACTACTGCATATCTTAAAGTTACTGTTTCTAATCCTATTAGTC
>OCAM01000014.1_pt1 | contig 181138 bp, 185 predicted proteins | sample 1538281 | NCBI WGS metagenome assembly OCAM01 (sample SAMEA2580273, study PRJEB22360) | human gut metagenome | biome: human gut; feature: human-associated habitat; material: faeces | place: Denmark | collected 2008/2010 | reverse complement strand
ATAAATATTTTTTTATTATTTATTTTAAACTACTATGTTAATAAATAATAATTAACATAGTTTCATCTGGTTATCTTTTAAAGCTACGAGCCAAGCACTGTACGCCAATCTCAGTGACCTCAGTAACTTACTAATGTTACTTGATGATTGGTTGTTTCGTTTCATCATCATAGTATAGAATATTCTTTGAATACTCACCAATAATAATGTCACTCTCATCAAGTCTAATCCTATACCTTACATCATTGATATAACCATATTGGACTTGACTTCTACCTATGATTGTTCCTGGTATTCCTGCATAAGGTCCCGATATATCTCTGACCACTCTGTCGCCACTGTTGAAGCTTTTCTTCCGTCCTCTTCGTTGTTCCTTATTACTCAATCATCAAGCCCCCTAAGATTTCTCAACGTTGATCGATAGGCGTTCTCTAATTTTTCTGTCTTACTTGATTTTACTCCATGCTTCTCATACTCTTCTTCGACTTTATCCAAGGCTCTTGCCTTTGCTTTTTCTAATTCTACGGCTCGTTTTTTCTCCTCTTCTTTACGTGTCTTTGATATAGCTTTATAAAAAAGTTCTTGATTTGCAGCACGTTCACGTTCTGCTTTCTCTGTCAATGCCTGTAAAGACGCTCGACTTTCCTCAGCCCGTTTGAGGTCATTCTCTTTGATAGTTTTTTTCCACTGCTTAGAATCAGTTAGAAAGCCATTGTCAAAACCATTTTCCTTTGTCATGTTAATTTCTCCATTTTCTATTGGTAAATATATATTATAATCGGAACTATTGATAGCCCCTGTAATCGCTTCTGTTTATTGGGTTGATAGCTGTTTTTATAAATTAGTTAAAACAACTGATTTTGGTGGGTATCTTGCCCTCATTATTTCTCCTTTATTATTCTGGTACTGTACCAAGTGGCCCACGTTTTGCGACTTTAATCGCCACAACATGACTTCCATTAAATACTGTAGTGCCTAATTTAAATAACTGGTCAGGGTCATCTTGCCATTTGCCAATGACTTTCATATTATCCAGTGTCTGATTAAAGACAAATGCTGATGCATCATTCACTGTGTAAACCATAATTACTTTATCGCTCATTATTTTTTCTCCTATTCTTCTAATTCAAATCCGATAAGTTCTGCTCTTTTATTATAATCAGCAAGAATCATACTATTTCTCTTCTTATTAAAATCCAAATATATTATTTACTTCCTCCATTAAATTTCTGATAAAATTCATTATTTATAAATTCCATCATTTCTTTATAGTGAAATGACCAGTTATCTCCTTTACCATTTGGGTAGTAAACCCAACCTCCGTTTTCAACTGATATTCTTTTTCTTAAATCAGGTTTTCTTAAAACTTTTGAAATTGTTGGAACACTACGGTTGGATTTTTCTGTAAAAACATCCATGCCAACCCATCCATCAAAATCTTGTTGTTTGAGTTCTTGATATTCTATTTTATTTATCAAAATCATATCTTCTGGAATCAAAATAGGAATAGTTGCTTTTACTTCAAGTATTTGTTTCATTAGCTTTCCTTTTCAAAATTGGTATAGTTGAATATTGAACATATTTTTAGAGGATATTTCTTCTTTTTGACTTTGACCACACTTTTTTTGCGTGGTCAACCACGTTTTTACCACGCTTATAATTCGCTCTACTAAGCCATTGACACGCAAAATACGCTTTTTTATAAATTCTCTATAATATAATATTAAAAACAATAAACTGCTCTATAATTGGTATACTTAAAATGTTAATATACAATCAATAAAATATTATTTCTTAAAATAAAAAGTGTTTTTTGCGTTTTTTGCGTGGTCATTCCTTTAATACCGCTATTTATAGCCCTTATTATTCCGTGGTAAAATCGTGGTCAAAGTGTGGTCATTATGGTGGCTCATACATTGTTTCAAGAAATGCGGCGACTGCTTTTGATGCTCGACGTGGATTTCCTATTGCAATTACTCTAAAAGTACGACGCTCACCCTCAAAAGTTGGTAATTTCCTTGTAGTTTCAAAATATCCAATAATATCAAGGGCTTCTTTTCTTCGCTTAGGACTTCCAGCACCATAATAGGTTTCTTTCAATAACTTCTGAACCTCATCCGTTTTGATTATTGTCTTGTTACCTTTGATGTGCTCCTCAATAATATAAATTTGCACATCATCAAAATCAAAGTGATCACTGCTGAAGTTATCCATCTCCACTTGCTTAAAATTGAACTTAAATTTATTTTGTCTCCAATAAACAAATGAAGAGTATAAAGCAGCCACTCCTGCAAGCGCCGTTGCTTCTCGACTGGTCTCAGATACCCGCTGCTCAGTAAATGCTTCCCAGTAGGGTGTAAAGATTGACTCACGTTCGCTATCACTTTCCCCTTTAGGACGATTCTTAAAAGCAATGTTCACAGCCCTACTATTCATCTCAGAAGAAAATAAGACTTTTTCATTTGAATCAATAGACAGCACACCAGTCAGATTAATATCCGCATAATTTTGGCCAATACCTCGACCACGATATGTACTTTCAGTAGCCAGTATTTTCAAATAACGTTCTAAGCTCTTTCCGATTTCTCCTGATTCAGTCACTAGTAACATTTCTCCGCTATCAAATCCAGCCCAAGCCATTGCAGCCGTTGCTTTATTTGAAAGTTCATCTAGGTTGACATGTTTTGTATCAAAAATGGATGAAATTACTTTATGACGTAATCCTTTACCAGTACGTGTGCCAGATTTACTCACAAAGAACCTTGTCTTAGTAATCTCACGACATGCCACCAGCATTTGATAGATTGGCTGTAGTTGTGCATTATGCAAGCTGTCTACATCATCTATCACCATTCCTAAGTAATTAGCGTTCAAGATTGACATCTCAATTACATCAGAGAGTTGACAATCAAACACTTTAAAGTAACATTCATTGTCTTTGATAAAACAATCTTTTAAAATTTTCTTTTGATGTAGATCCATTTGAAAGTCATGACAAGCAATAATGGATGCTTTAATTTCCTTAAGAGGTTTTAGCTTTATCTGTTCATCTATAAAAGATATAATTTCTACAACTTCACTAGCTGTAAAGTCAGAACGTTTCCCTAATTTATATTCATGAGCAATATCCATCTCTGACAATCGTTTGAATTGTGAGGTTGAAATATCATATAAATATCCATTATGCAAAGCAAGCTTTCCAAATAGATAATCTAGGATAACATTGACAAAACGAGGTATACTTTTACTTGATTTTAATGTAACTACTTCTTTATCTTCTCCATCGTCAGTTTTTTCAGCTTTTTTATTAACTCCACCGTAGAAAATAGATACAGTATTTTGACCATTGTTTAAATGCAAACTAGGTCTTTTGATTCTTTTATTTTCTCCTGTAGACTTTACTGACAGATAAGGATATTCATAAATATCACGATGCAAGATATGGACTAAATCAAGACTTTGAGGAATCTTAGCGCCATCAATGTTTCCAAATTTTTCCCAGGGAAGATTAATCACCTTTTTTAGATTATTTTCTAAGCGTTCCCATGCTTTGCGTTGTTTTTCCAAATCTCCGTAATCAGTTTTAACTTCTGTCACTTCTTCCCCCTATTCAGCCAATGAATCCATCAAGGATTCCAATTGACTTTTTTTATACCAAACAGTACGATCTCCATCTTCTAAAATCACCTGCTTTAATCCGTGTGCCCGAAGTTTAGCTAAATATGTGGTTGAAATGTTCAGTTCTTTCAATAATTCAGCTTGTTGCACGTAAGGGAACAAGCGACTTTGTTCAACTCTTGCCTCAACTAATTTATCAACACGATTTAATACTGATTGAGTCAGTTCCTGCTCTGCTTCAAATGATAAGATGCTCATGATTTCCCTCCTCGTTTAAGTCTTATATGCAACTTTGGGGCTTTAGTTTCATTGACAATTAATATTTTTCTTACTTCAGTACGACTAGGTTTAACCCACCAAATAGGCAGTATTTCTGTGCTTATAACGTCCATTTTTATAAATTTCATGCTTTATCTCTTTTCTTAGTTTCAGCTTGTTTTTTCAGTTTCCAACTTTGTGCAAACTCATGGGATACTTTGATACAAAGAGGTGCTTTATTTTGATTGAAAATAATTACTGTTTTTTTGTTTTTTACGCTTTTTAAAAAAACTTGATGTCCAATTTCATAATTCATTTTTATAGAGAGAATTAAAAAATGTTTATTTTCAAAAGTTCGTGCTTTCTCTAAATCTTCTATTTTGAAAGTAGATGATTGCATTTTAAGCCTCCAATTCCACTTGATAGCCATTCCCCATAAAAGTAAAAGTGGCTACGCTTTTACCATCAAAAAGTTTGTCAGTGACATCATCCACTTCAATATGGTGTCTTGCTCTAGCTAGGCACTCTGTGAATAATAGCTTCGCTTCATCAATACTTATAAATTCTGTCATTTGTGTTTCTCCTCAAATATGTTATAATTTGAGTAAAGCAAAACTCGTAAAGAGATTGCCTTACTAAGTTTAAAAGTCTTTACTTTGGTCGGTGTGGACTTTTTTTGTTGTCATTGTAGCTTTAATAGCAACTTTGAGTGGTTCGTAATCGGAACCAGCTTCAATCATGGCTATTGCGATACTTTCAAGCATTTTGTAACGTTCCATTTCCACCGAATCAAGGAGGTCTAGGAGCGTTTTTTCTTTTCTCCAGTCAGTATCTCTAGCTTGAATTTGCTTCTTTGTCAGTCCTGTTACTGTTGTAGCAAGCAAACTTCTAATAATCGTATGCCATGTATTACCATGGCGTGGATAGTGTACCCATTCTGAAATAGATTGATGAAGATTAACACCTTTTGGCTTCTCGACTGCTCTTGCAATTTTTCTTGCATAGAGTTCCTTCTCCATTTCATCAAATCGTTTTACAAGAACGATTTTAAAATTTCTAACTACTTCTGTATTATCCAGATAAGTAATCATCAACATGGCTTGATTTCTATTAAGTTGATAGATTTTTACTTTTTGACCTCGACTATCTGGCAAGGTCGATATTTCAAATATCAACTTACCAAATTGCTCAAAATCTTTTTTATGTTTATTGATGAGTAAACGTAACGATGTCCTTTCGATTCCTGCATATTCAGCAATAACGATATGGTTAGTCACAACTTCCGCTTTACTCATGTCAGGACTGGTTAAAAATGCTAAGTCTTTCATTATTAAATTTCTTTCTAGCGTTTAATACGCAATATCGTATCTCAACGACTGACTTCATACTTTCAATTTTGCGCACGGCCAAATGCTTTTCTACTTTATGACACCTTTTAATCAAAAAAAATATCTTCAATTGTGATCTTTGGAAAAAGTGGTATTAACATATTTTTAATTTTTATTTTTTCTTTATCTCTAAAAGAAACATATCCGTTTTCCTTATTATAATAACTTTGAGAGCTTATATCTAACTCTTTTGCCATTTCGGATTGAGTTTTACCAAGCATATTACGGTATCCTTTAATCTTATTTATATTGCTCACAATAAAATCTCCTTTCTACTTTATGACACCAATTATATCTTTTCTTATTAATAATGTCAACAAAAATATGATACTTTTTTCTACTTTTTTGTTTTTTTTCTAAAAAATAATGTTATAATTCTATAAAAGAGGTGAAGTAATGACTAACAATATCAATAAAAAATCAGTAGGACAGCGTATAAATTCTATACGTTTATCAAAAGGTATGAATCTTGAGGAATTTGGAAAATTATTTAGTGCAGGGAAGAGTAATGTTTCAAAATGGGAAAAAGGTCAAACTTTGCCTAATGCTGATAGATTAAAGTCAATTGCAAAAATAGGTGATACTTCTGTAGAATATATTCTTCATGGAACTATGGATGAGTACATTGATACCCTTATTGATAAACTTCAGATGGACTTGTCAACTGATAAAAACTTAAGTAGTGCTGTCATTCCTTTTATTGTGAGTGAAGTAAAAAGTATAATGTATTCAAATGCTTCAAGTTTCTTAAATACTGAACAAGCAGATAAAAAGTTTAATGAGACTAAAAAATATACTATTGAATCTTGGTCGGATCCTGAAAGTTTGGAACGCAAAATATTAATGAATCTTAGTAGAGAATTGCGTACTAGAATCCTTGACACTATGAAATATTCGTACAAAAGTTACTATAATAACGATAATGAAGAGACAAGTGCTGGGGATTATTTAACAGAGAATTCTAAGGAAATACTTGAAAGGCTACATTCTCTAGAGGATTTCTTAGATGCATATTTTGATGCTTTACGTTTTTTGGATGATTCCAAAATAGCATCTAAGCTTGATTCACTTCGTGATTTTACAAAAAAAATAGACCAAAGAATTAAATAGTTAAAAATTTATAACTAATCAGCATAAAATTTTCATGTTCTCAATTTTGCGCACGGCCAAATGCAAAGAGGAGAATCAACATGAACAAATTAAATATAAAAGAATACAAAACAAAAGCTGGAGAGGTACGTTATATTCTCCGTGGCGCTTATATTGGTACTGATGTCCTGACAGGTAAGCAAATGCGAACTGATGTAAGAGGACGGACAAAAAAAGACGTTAAAACTAAACTTCAACGTCTGCAGAATGATTTTATTAAAAATGGATGCATGAAAAAAGAAAAGCAGCTAAAGACATTTGCTGAGGTTGCTGAATCATGGTTTGATATGTATCAACATACAGTAAAAAGCCATTCAATAGAGATAATGCGATCTAATCTAAACAGATATATCTTGCCAGCTTTTGGCAATACTAAAATCGATAGACTGACAACTTCTCAAATTCAGCTACAAGTCAATCGTTGGGCTAAAAATGCAGGGCAACCACTTAATGGAGCAATGAGAAGAAATAAAGGCAATGCCAAAGGGTACAAACTGCTTCTTAATGTAACCAATAGGATATTTAAATATGCGATTTCTATGGGATTGGTCAGCTCTAATCCATGCCTAACTGTCATTGTCCCTAATGTTAAAATGGAAACCACTGAACGTGAAGTAAAGCATTTCAACAAAGAACAGTTGCAAGCCTATTTTGATTATATGGAGAGTTTGCCAAATACTTGGGTAAATAATGAGCTAAGAGCCATTTGTCGCTTACTGACAGCTTCTGGTTTGCGGATAGGCGAGGCCACTGCCTTATCATGGTCTGATATTGACTTCGAAAAGCAGACAATTTCTGTCAGTAAAACTACTACTGGACACCAAACAATACAAGATACTCCGAAAACAAAGCATAGCAAGCGAGTGGTTATCATTGACAGCAAAGCAATATCACACTTGCAACGTTGGCATTTATATCAAAAGTCATACTTTTTAAAGCTTGGCCAACCTAATCAATCACTTATTTTTCCTACAAATCAAGGTAAAATACTCGACTATCAACGGCTTAGAAAATCACTACAGGCTACTTTTAAAGCTACTGAACTTCATGATATTGGATTTCATGGCTTTCGGCATTCTCATGCATCATTATTATTGAATGCTGGAGTATCATATAAGGAAATTCAAACAAGATTAGGACATGCAAGTATAAAAATGACTATGGATATTTATAGCCATCTGGAAAAAGAAAAGGAATCTGAGGCTGTAGAACTTTTCTCAAAATACGCTAATTTTTAGAGCTAACGTTAGTAAAAACGTAGGTAATTGTATTTTAAATAGAAATAAAAAAGCTCTAAACCCTGTTAGATAGGGCTTAGAGCTATATTTTCTCTTAATAAGAAATTACATCATTTTGTTGTAGAATTCAACGATCAATGCTTCATTGATTTCTGGGTTGATTTCATCACGTTCAGGAAGACGAACAAGAGTTCCTTCAAGTTTATCAGCATCAAATGATACGAAGTTAGCGCGACCTTTAGTAGCTTCAACAGCTTCAAGGATTGCAGGAACTTTCATAGATTTTTCGCGAACTGAGATCACTTGACCAGGTTGTACGCGGAATGATGGGATATCAACGCGATTTCCGTCAACAAGGATATGTCCGTGGTTTACGAATTGACGTGCTTGACGACGAGTAGTCGCAAGACCAAGACGGAAAACAACGTTATCAAGACGTTGTTCAAGCAAAGTCATGAAGTTGAAACCAACAGTTCCTTCTTTAACTTTAGTTGCAGCAATGTACAAGTTACGGAATTGACGTTCAGAAAGACCGTATGAAAAACGAAGTTTTTGTTTTTCAGCCAATTGAAGACCGTATTCAGAAAGTTTTGAACGGTTGTTTGGACCGTGTTGTCCAGGTACGTAGTTACGACGAGCGATTTCTTTACCAGAACCAGAAAGTGAGATACCGTAACGGCGTGATTGTTTCCATGATGGACCAGTGTAACGTGACATAATTTATGTCCTCCAAATATTTTATTTGAAGAATATTGACAGCCTCGAATTCGTTCATTTTACCTTCGCTTATAGCTTCAGTTACTTGACACAAGGAGTATAATAGCTTACGCTCCCTGACATAACAGCAAAATGTTGACGAGCTTTCTAGCTGACTGCTATATTCAACTTTTCTATTATACCAAAAATCCTTATTTTGTCAATATTTTTCACATTAGAACGAGTGATTTAAATAAAAAACTCATCTGCAAGAGATGAGTTAGAAAATCAAGAGATTAGGATTCAATTTTAAGTAATTTAAAATTCCTAAACAAAAATTATTTTTCTTCTTTTTTAGCTTCTGGTTTTGGTGCAGTTCTTACGCCTACTGCGTTGAAATGTTTTTTACCGTTACGTTTACCAAATTTATGTGATTTATATGCCATGATGGCTCCTTTCATTTAATGCTCGCTTTTAGTAATTTTCTAAACTCACATTATCACTTGAATTTTATCATATCTGGATAACACTTTCAAGAATTATGGAAGATTATCTAATTTTGACATCAAAAAAACTCATCCACGAAAGATGAGTTAGGGTTAGTCGGTAATCGGGAAGACAGGATTCGAACCTGCGACACCTTGGTCCCAAACCAAGTACTCTACCAAGCTGAGCTACTTCCCGTAGCTAATATTAAATTTTTGAAACTTCTTTGTTCAGCATCTCCACTTTTAAGAGTACTTGTAAGGTAAATTTGCTTCGCAAATTCCTATCCACAGCCTCAAAGCATGCTTTGAGCTCTACCAAGCTGAGCTACTTCCCGAACATGAAGTGCTTCACGCTTTGGCGTTTAGCAATTCAGTTCTTCGCGCTTGTCGCGAAGTCCCAAATCTTATTTTAGAATTTTTAAATTCTTACCGATACTGATATTTTATATAAAATATCAGTATCAAACAAAAAAATGACTTTCGCCATATTCTGTTTATGCAAGCGGTAGGATTCGAACCTACAACCGCCTGATTCGTAGTCAGGTACTCTATCCAGTTGAGCCACGCCTGCGTTTCTCTCAAACGACTATATTAGTATATCAAGTTTCCCATAAGTTGTCAAGAATAAACTCATTGGATATGAATTTTTTAGAATAAACCTTCGTTAAAGACGAATAAAAAGAGTAGAATCACTTCTCCTCTTCTTATTTTATTATCTACCAAAATAAACTTGTTGAGCCTTAGCTCCCCCATCTTGTACTGTTAGCAAAGTGCTGACCGTTACAAAGGTATAACCTTGTGCTTTCAAATTTTGAATAATCTGCGGCACCGCATCTACTGACCATTGATGAATATCATGCATTAAAATGATTGCTCCATCATGGGCGTAAGTCGAAACATTTTGAACAACTGGAGCACTTGTACGATAACGCCAGTCATTAGTGTCAACAGTCCAATTGACTGCACTTAAATTTGTTTGACTTAAAACAGATTTATTATAACTTCCATAAGGTGGACGGAAGAGTGTTACGTTTTTACCTATAATTTTATTAATTAACTGATTTGCACTCTCAATTTCTTGCTTTTGTTGGTCTGGTGAGAGTGTCACCAAGTCTTTATGGTCCCATGTATGCGAAGCGACTTCATTTCCTCTATCAGCTTCTTCTTTAATAATTTGGGGGCAGGCTTGGGCTTGTTTTCCTAGAGCAAAAAAGGTTGCTGGAACTTGTGCATCTGATAAAATTTTTAATAATTGAGGGGTCGTATTAGGGTTTGGTCCATCATCAAAGGTCAAGGCAATCAATTTTTTATTTGCATATTGATTTTGAACGTTCGCAATACGCTCCGCTTCTTTTTGACGCTCAATAAGTATTTGTTTGTCAGCATTTACTTGTTTTGCCAATGCTTCTTTGTCTGATTTCTCATACGGAGCCTTTAATAATTCTAAAGCCTCTTCAGAGCTTTTTATTCCTTCTTCACTTATATTTTCATGGGCTTTTGCAACAATCTGGTTTACTTTGTCAATCTCTGACAAATAGTTTGTCAATTGGCTCATTGATTTATCTAAAGAAGTTTTATCTTTAACATGAAGCTTATCAATTAACTTATGAGCCTGTTCAATATCGTTTGCTTTTCTTGAATCATAGGCCTTGTCTTTTGCATTTCTCGCCTCATCTACTTGTTTTTCATAAGCAATTTTTTGCTTTTGAACTCCTTGATCATAATAATAGGTTCCTACTCCCGCTACCACTATTAATAACGCACCTATAAGCAAGGTAAGCTTCCAAAAAGCTTTTTTTGCTCCTTTTGATTTTAATCTTCTTTGTTTCATTATTCTTCCCTAAATAACTTTTATCATTTCAAAAAAGTTAAATTGTGACAATTTAACTACTGAATGATTTAAAAAAACTCTATTCTCCTATCTTAACATATCTATTCTTAAGATTAAAGCCATTAATTTATTGTTTTTTCATCTTCTGATAACCTATTAACTTTAAATTGTAAAAATTGGCTAATTGTATCAACAGCAAAATTGAGAACGTGCTCGTCTGGATTCATTTTTTGTGAATGAAGGGGAGCATCACTATCAATTCCTAACCAGAACATGACTCCAGGAATTTTGCTCAAAAGATAACCAAAATCTTCGCCAGTCATGGCTGGAGCGATGTCAATAAGATTAGCCTTAGTTTCTTTTTTGAAAAAATCCATCAGTTCTTTAGCAAGTTCAGGATGATTTTCAACTGGAAGATAGCCGCCTTGTTTAAGTTTAAGCTCAATTTCCATGTTAAAAGATTCCGCGATTCCATTTGCAAGTTCTCTTAAACGTTTTTGAGTCAATTCATTGACTTCTTGGGTCAGACTCCGGATAGTTCCATGTAAAAAAGCACGTTCAGCGATAATATTATTTGTTGTTCCAGCTTCCATTTTCCCAAATGTAACCACTGCTGAAGCTAACGGATCCACATTTCGGCTTACAATCGTCTGAACTTGAGTGATAAAATAAGCGGCTGCCACCAAAGCATCATTTGCTGTGTGAGGAAAAGCAGCATGTCCTCCTGTTCCAATAAAGGATAATTCAACTTCACAAGTTCCTGCAAAAAGCGTATGCTGATTCGTAGCGATATCTCCTACTTTTAAATCTGGTCTGACATGTAATCCATAAAATTCATCAGGAAGCCAATTTTCAAATGCTCCAGCATCATACATTAATTTTCCGCCCGCTTCATTTTCTTCAGCAGGTTGAAAGAGAAAGAGGAGATTATCTATTGGTTGACTTTCTCTCATTTTTTCCAATAAACCAAGAGCAACGGTCATGTGAATATCGTGTCCACAAGCGTGCATTCGCCCATTTTTACTAGCATAAGGTAAATCAGTTAATTCCTCAATAGGCAGACCGTCAATATCTGTTCGCCAACCAATTGTCTTTTGACCCTGACTTCCTGCTAGATAAACTAGAATACCGGTTTGCCATGTTCTCACTTGAATGAATGATTTATTTTGAGTCAGTTCTTGAATAATGGCTAGTAAATACTTTTGAGTTTCGTATTCTTCAAGACCAATTTCAGGAATTTGGTGAAGCTGCCGTCTGATTTCGATTAAATTTATCATATTTTTTCCTCATTACTAAGCTAAATTTCAAAAGTTTTTTTATTTATTTTACTCTTTTTCGGCTGTATATTGCTCTTTTTAGCAAAAAAACTTTTGCTAAGATTAACAAAAGTTCAGAAATAAGCTATTTCTTTAATTTTACAAATTTCTAAGGGCATCTTCTAAAGCCGTTTTTTGTTGTGTTTTTTCATCTATTTCTTTGATAATTCGAGCTGGAACACCCGCAACAACAACGTTTTCCGGAACATCTTGGGTAACAATTGCCCCTGCTGCAACAACAGAACCTGAACCGACTTGTACTCCTTCGATTACAACCGCATTAGCTCCAACAAGGACATTATCCCCAACACGAACAGGTTCAGCACTTGCAGGCTCAATAACACCAGCCAAAACAGCTCCAGCACCAATATGAGAGTTCTTACCAACCGTCGCACGGCCACCCAAAATTGCCCCCATATCAATCATTGTGCCTTCACCAATTTCAGCTCCGATATTGATGATAGCCCCCATCATAATGACCGCACTATCGCCAATAGTTACTTGGTCACGAATAATTGCTCCTGGCTCAATTCGAGCATTGATTTCTCTGGTATCAAGGAGAGGAACAGCTGAATTTCGGCCTTCAAGTTCTAGGGTGTAATCTTTATTCTCAGTCAAGCCAGAAAGCAATGGACGTACTGCTTGCCAATCTCCAATGATAATTTTTAAGCTGTAATGTGTGTGAAAATCTCCCAGAACTTGGATTCCTTTATTGGCTAATGCCTTAAAATTTGGACGCCCATTTTCAGCAAGAAAACCAGCTGCTTTAAAACTAGGCATTCCTGATAAGGTTACCTTGACACGTGTTTTTTTCTCAGCGTTCCCGATAAATTGAATTATTTCTTGTGCTGATAGTTTTTGTGCTTCCATTTTTACTCCATTCTAGGGCCATTCAGTTATTGATGACACTTTATAGGCCTTTTTATGATTCTGTCAGTAAAAAATTTACTGACAGAATCATTTTACCTACAATATTATTGTTCTATATTATAGCAAATTATCAAATATTTGGAAAATTTTCAATTCTGCTTAAAGAAAAAACAGCCGAAACTGTTTTTTTACTGACAGAACTGTCAGCATTTATTTTATAAACTCAGAAAGACTTTCTTTCTTTTTATCAAATTTGACAAAAGTTCCGTCAGCACTTCTCTTCATAAATGTTGGAACGGTTTCTACTTCGTGAGCTTTGCGAATCGCTTGTAATTCTGGATTGAGGTCTGTATTTTCTGTATCAACGTAATAAATCATTTTGTCAGCATAGTCAGGAAGGGCCTTAACAAATCTTCTGGTCCAAGGACAAGTGACACGTCCAAAAAGAACAAATTGGCCTTCTGTCAGCTCTGACAGACGTTCTGGCGCAAGTGGAATTAGTCCTTTTACATTTTCAAAAAATTCAGTGCGCATTTCTCCAGTGTAAGGTCTTTCGACCCATTCACCAATGACAATAAAGGTATTATCCTCAGGAGCAATAAAAGAAAACATGAATCTTCCATCAACAGCTGGCGTAATTGGACTTACAGGAAGTCCAAGTTCAATGATTTTATCATGAATTTCATCAATTGTCTCTACGGAAATTGCTAAAGTTTCAGGATTTGGGTCATAGGTTTCATTGAGTGCTACTTCATCTTCCAACCCTAATTCTTTCCAAAAAATTTCTGCATTTTCCAAGCTATTTACGTTTAAAGTAATCATTTTTTCTCCTCTTGAGCTTTTATTTAGGAAACTTTTGACCATAAAATAAGTAAAATTGCCATTATGATAATAGATACAACGAGCAAGCTATCTCGCATTTTCCATTTGAGTTGACGGTATTTTGTACGTCCATCTCCCCCTTGATAGCCTCTGCTTTCCATTGCGACTGCTAAGTCATCCGCACGGCGGAAAGAACTGACAAATAATGGAATTAAAATTGGAATGACTGATTTGATTTTTTTCAGTAAATTTCCTTCGCCAAAATCCATTCCTCTGGCTTTTTGAGCATTCATAATCATTGTTGTGTCATCCATTAATGTTGGAATAAAGCGTAAAGAAATAGATAACATCAAACCTAATTCATGAACAGGGACTTTGATTTTTTTCAAAGGTCCTAAGCCTTTTTCGATTCCATCAGCCAAGGTCAATGGTGGCGTGGTCAGCGTCAAAATTGTTGACATAAAAATAATCAAGACAAAACGAAAGAAAATATAGACGGCATTAATCAAAGATTCAGTTGAAATTTTGATAAACCACAGACTAAAAATGACATGTTGACCATTAGTAAAAAGCATTTGGAAAATAACTGTGAATAGAATTAAACCAATCATTGGCCGTAGGCCTTTTAAAAAATAGGAAACTGAAATCTTGGATAATAAAACACCCGCTAAAGTGTAAAGCACTAAAAGAAGATAACCTAACCAATCATTAGCCAAAAAGATAATGACAACAAAAGCAATCATCACCAAAAGTTTTGAACGCGGGTCCATGCGGTGAATGATACTATCACCTGGAATATAACGTCCCATCAGCATATTTTGCATCAGTTTTCACCTCCTGATTTTACTGACAGACTTGTTAGTAAATTAACAAGTTCAGCTCGTGTGATTGGCAATTTTTCAAAAGTATAGGCCCCCGTTTTTTGAAGTTGGTCAGCAAAATGAGTCGCTTTCGGCACTCCCAATTCATGTGCTTTCAAAAAATCAACTTCTTGAAAAACATCTGACGGAGTACCGCAGCTGATAATATGTCCTTTTTCAAGAAGATAAACATAGTCAGCATAATCGGCCACGTCATCCATTAAATGAGTGACTAAAACAACGGTTTGACCCGTTTGATGAATACTCTCAAAAAGTTGCATCATCTCAATTCTAGCTTTTGGGTCAAGGCCCGCTGTTGGTTCATCAAGTACCAAAACTTCTGGTTCCATCGCGAGAATCCCAGCAATGGCCACACGACGCATTTGCCCTCCTGAAAGTTCAAAAGGAGATTTTTCCCAAAATTCTTTTGAAAGACCAACCATTTCCAGTTTCTCAGCAGCAATTTTCTCAGCTTCTTCTTTTGAAATTCCAAAGTTTTGTGGTCCAAAAGCGACATCTTTTAAAACCGTTTCTTCAAAAAGTTGGCTTTCAGGAAATTGAAAGACTACACCCACTTTTTTGCGGACAGGTTTAATCTCTTTTTGTTTACTTGTTGAAGTGACAACAATATCACCTACTCTAACCGTCCCTTGTGTAGGTTGCAACAATCCATTCAGATGTTGCAAAAGCGTCGATTTACCAGAACCAGTATGCCCAATCAAAGCCGTATAACTTCCTTTTTTGACTTCTAAATCAATGTCAAAAAGGGCACGACTGGCAAAGGGACTGTTGGGCTGATAAGTATAATTTACTTTTTCAAATTTAATCATTTTTCTTTTTTCTCAAATCCAATAATATCCATTTTTTCATTAATATGTGTCAAACTCCCAGTAGCTTGATAACCAAGTTTTTCATAAAAATGGATGTTGCCTGCTTCTTGCAAAATAGTTGATAGTTCCCACCCATCTTTAGGATGGTACATCTGTTCAAGTTTTTTTATGGTCATTTGCCCCAAACCTAGATTTTGATAATCTGGTAAAATGCCAAAGTCTCCGATATGAATTTTATCTTGACCTTCAAAATCCCAAGTCACATGAGCTAGACGAACAATACCTACAATTTTTTCGTCAAATTTAATAAAAAATAAGCTCATAAATTCTTTATCAAACCATCTTTCAATTTTTGTTATGGGAGTGTTTGCTGGGTTAATCTCATCATCATGATACTTTTTCAAATAGAGACTAAAAATGAACTGATAGAGTTTCAAAACATGGTTTGATTGACTTTTTTCCACTTTTACAAGTTCAATTTCCATGATCAAATCTCCTTTATTACTGACAGAAATTCTGTCAGTAAATTTAGCGCAACTTATCAGCCAAAAGCTCTACCAATTCGTCTTCTGACAGATACTTTTCTGGTAAATCAAAGCCATTTTTTCGCAGGTCTTTCATTAAATTTGAAGAGAAGGGAACATCTAGTCCAATTTCAACCATATCCTCACTCGTTGCAAAGAGTTCAGACGGTGCCGCTTCCTTAATTATTTCTCCTGCTTTCATCACTAAAATTCGGTCAGAGCTTGCTGCTTCATCAAGGTCATGAGTAATAGATAAAACGGTCAGTTGATATTTCTCTTTAATTTCATGAATCACGCGCATAATTTCTTGACGCCCGGTCGGGTCAAGCATTGAGGTTGATTCATCAAGAATAATGATTTCAGGTCGCAAAGCAATAATTCCGGCCACAGCTACCCTTTGTTTTTGTCCACCAGAAAGTCTCGCGGGTTCGCGGGTTTTGAAATCAAGCATATTGACAGCAAGCAAAGCTTCGTCAACTCGTTTAATCATCTCTTCCCGTGGAATTCCTTGATTTTCCATACCAAAAGCGACATCATCTTCAACCGTTGCCCCAACAAATTGGTTATCCGGATTTTGAAAAACCATCCCAATCTTTCGACGAAGATTCCAGACATTTTCAGCAGTCAAAAGCTCTCCATCAATTTTGACTTTTCCTTCAAATTCTTCAAAAAGACCGTCAATCAGTCGAGCAGTCGTCGATTTACCAGAACCATTTTGGCCAATAATCGAAACCCATTCCCCTTTTGTAATCGAAAAGGAAACCCCATTAAGCTGATTTACATCGCTTTCTTTTTCATATTTAAAAACTAAATTTTCTACTTCGAGAATTTTATTCATAGCCCTTATTATACCAAATTTTAAACACTTTTAAGCATTTAGTTTTATATTTCTACTAAAAATGACATTCTTTATCGCCAAAACAAAACATTTAAAAGTTATTGCTAAACAAGAAGAAATTTTGTTATAATATTAAGGAAGTCGGAGAAGTGTCCGAGTGGCCGAAGGAGCACGCCTGGAAAGTGTGTATACGTCACAAGCGTATCGGGGGTTCGAATCCCCTCTTCTCCTTTATAAATTCACATTCTTAAAAATAAAAAAACATTAATTATAAAAATTAATGTTTTTTTATTTTTATCTATCCTGGAAAACTAGCAAGAGCTACATCTTTTCCTAATTCTTCTTCAATTCGCAAGAATTGATTATATTTTTCAACCCGTTCACTTCGAGCCATTGAACCTGTTTTTATTTGGCCAGCATGCATGGCTACCGCAAAATCGGCAATGTAGCTATCAACTGTTTCACCTGAACGGTGAGAAATCATTGTCTTATAGCCTGCTTTTCTCGCTAAACTAATAGCTTCAATCGCTTCAGTTACTGTTCCGATTTGATTAAGTTTAATCAAAATAGCATTTGCTACGCCTTTTTTAATTCCTTCTTTGAAAATTTCGGGATTTGTCACAAAAATATCGTCACCCACTAATTGAATTTTTTGACCTTGAGCTTTCGTTTGAGCTGCAAAGCCATCCCAGTCATGTTCAGAAAATCCATCTTCAATGGAAATAAGTGCTGGATATTTTTCAACTAAATTTTCATAGTAAGTCAATAGTTCTTTAGAAGTCAATTTTTGCCCTTCAAAACGATAAACTTTTTCTTTATCATCATAAAATTCACTTGAAGCTGGGTCAATGGCAATCGCAATTTCTTCACCAGGAACATATCCTGCACTTTCAATTGCTTGATAAAGTGTAGCAATTGCATTTTCAGTAGAACCAAGTTTAGGGGCAAAGCCACCTTCATCACCTACGGCTGTTTCTAGCCCTTTGTCAGCTAAAATTTTCTTCAGAGTATGGTAGATATTTGCAATTTTTTCTAAACCATTGCGAAAGCTTTCCCGTTTGACTGGTGTAATCAAAAATTCTTGAACGTCAATTCCTGAATCGGCATGTACTCCACCATTAATGACATTGAAAAATGGTTGAGGAAGTTCTAAATCAACTCCACCCAGATAGCGATAGAGTAGAATTTTTTCACTATTCGCTGCCGCGCGAGAAATGGCCATTGAAACCCCTAAAATTGCATTAGCCCCTAAACGAGATTTATTTTTTGTCCCGTCAAGCTCAATCATCAAATGATCTAATTTTGCTTGATTAAATGGTGATTGTCCTTTCAAGGCTTCATAAATTTCGCCATTGATGTTTGCGACGGCTTTAGAAACGCCTTTCCCTTGAAGACGGTCTCCACCATCTCTTAATTCAACTGCTTCACGGTCTCCGGTTGATGCTCCTGAGGGTACTGCTGCGCGTCCTAGTGTTCCATCTGTTAATCTAACATCTACCTCAACGGTTGGATTTCCTCTAGAATCAAAAATTTCTCTTGCGTGGATGTTTTCGATTGTGACTGTCATAATAAATCTCCTTTTCTTTTCCTTTAATGCCTTGTAAGTCAAAGAAAAAATGGCAGACTACAAGGCAAAAAAAGACTTTGCTTTGTAGGCGCCATTAGATTCAAGCTATTTCTTGAAACGGTTTCGGGTGTGCACCATACCCATCTGCTATTAATTTACCACTTTATTTTTATGAGGTCAAATTTTTGAAACTTATATTTAAAAAATACATTTATCATTAAGCAAAATTGTGTTATAATCACTATAATTCGCTCCTGTCAGTAAAGACAGAGCCATCAGTAAGGAATGACATGAAAACACTACTTGTTCTATGTGAAGTTAAATATTGGCATGATTTTAGAGAGGGCTTGGCAAAAGTTGGCGTTTCTTTTCTTGGCTTTGATAAGAAAAAGCCTAATCGATTTGAGATTAATCAACTTGTTGCCAAAGCTGATTTCGTCATTATGAGAAACCGCAATGTGGCTCATCATTCAGTTCAATTTGCTAAAGAAGCTTGTAAAGCAACCGATACACCCTTTTGGATTAGTAGTAACTTTGGTTTAGAAACCATTATCAAGCAACTTTCTCAAACTTTTCCAGATGAATCTTTTGAAAGCACCGACCAAAATAAGAAAAGCAAAAGGAAAAATGAAAATAGAGTTCTGCAAAAGCAAAATTCCTTAACCGAAAGTGCCCAAAGCAAAGAAAGTCAAAATTATTTAAAAGGAAAAAAGAAACATCTCCCTCTAAAATCGGCGCTAAAAGATTTCAAAATTACTGACGACGAACCAGATTTTACAAAATTATTTAAAAAATAAGCGCTGACGCATTTGTCAGTGCTTATTTTTAGTGACAGAATTTCTGTCAGAAGATAGCCGTTGGCACTTTAGTGCTTACGAATATGCTCGAATATCCATAAGTAACTTTTAAATTAATTTTTCTTTATGAATTTGTTCAAAAGTTTTTTCACCATCATTGAGTTTTTCCCAAATAACGACTTGTCCTTGTTTTCGAGATTTTGGTACATCGATAATCCGCTGATTTGATGACCCACGGAATTGGAGCATTAAGTTTTTCTTTGATAATTCAAAACGACCGTCAACTAAAATATCTAACAAATCAAGCATTTCTAATTTGTCATCTGTTTCAAGCAGCATTTCTTCCCATGTATAACCTGTCCATGACCAAATATCTTTATCCGGTAACTCACGACGAATCCGTTTGAGCAAAGGAATCAAAAATGTCGTATTCAAGAAAGGTTCCCCACCAAGAAGCGTCAATCCTTGGACATAAGGTTGAGAAAGATCAGCCATAATTTTATCTTCAAGCTCTTTGGTATAGGGCGTTCCATAACGAAATGACCAAGTGGCTTGATTATAGCAGCCCTCGCAATGAAACATACAGCCGCTCACATAAAGTGAGCAGCGCACCCCTTCACCATCAACGAAATTGAAGGGTTTATAATCTGCAATATAATTTTGTGAGAGTTCATCAGCTCTCCATTCTCCTGGTTTTGGATTGTTCATACTTATTTCTCCGCAAAATATTTTGATTTCGCTTCGTCAACTTCGACTGAATCAATCAAATTTCCATCGTTCAAAGCTCCGACAGAACCATTCATATGTTTTACACGTGATGAAATTTCTTTGTGACGACCATGAACCATTGGACGTGCTTGCGGATTTCCAAGATATCCACAAGTTCTTTTGACAACGTCACAGGTTTTAGGATCATCATTGCCACATTGTGGACATTTAAATCCACGTTCCGTTGCCGCAAAATCTCCTTCAAAGCCACAAGCATAGCAGTGGTCAATTGGTGCATTTGTTCCAAGATATCCAATACGATCGTAGGCAAAGTCCCAAACTGCTTCAAGAGCTTTCGGATTTTGTTGAAGAACAGGATATTCACAGTAATGAATGAATCCACCATTGGCATAAACAGGATAGTCTTTTTCAAACTCTAATTTTTCAAATGGAGTTGGATTTTTACGCACATCATAGTGGAAAGAATTAGTATAGTAATCTTTGTCAGTAATATCTGCAACTGAACCGAATTTTTCTTTATCCATTCGGCAGAAACGGTCAGTTAAACTTTCTGACGGTGTTGAATAAACAGAATAATGATACCCAGAGGCTTTAGACCAATCTTCACAATCTTCATGCATTCGTTTCACAATTTCAATTGTAAAAGCTTTAGCTTCAGGATTATTTTCCCAAGTTGGGCCATAAAAAGTAGTCGCCACTTCATAAAGTCCAATGTAACCTAAACTTACAGTTGCACGTTCTTTATTGTACAATTCATCAACTGAACCTTCGGCATCAAGACGTCCCAATGCACCATTCATAAAGAGAATAGGTGCATTTTTAGGTTGTGCTTCTTTAGCACGTTCAACACGAAAGGCAAGTGCATCATGAGCAATTTCAATTCTTTCATTGAAGATTTCCCAGAATTTTTCTTTATTTCCAGCGGCTTCAAGAGCAATACGTGGAAGGTTAACTGTAACAACTCCAAGATTATTACGTCCAGCAGTCACGTCATTCCCATTTTCATCTTTCCAGCCTTGTAAGAATGAACGACAACCCATTGAAGCTTTAAATGAACCTGTTAATTCAACAATTTTATCATAGCTCAAAATATCAGGGTACATCCGTTTTGTTGAACATTCAAGCGCAAGTTCTTTGATGTCATAGTTTGGTGTCCCTACTTCAAGGTTAAGCCCACGTTTGAGTGTGAAAATTAATTTAGGGAAAATGGCAGTACGGTGTTCTGAACCTAAACCACCAATCCGGACATTCAAAATTGCTTTTTGAATTTCACGCGCATACCAATCGTCTCCAAGACCAAAACCAACCGTTACAAAAGGCGTTTGACCATTTGAAGTAAACAAAGTATTAATTTCATATTCTAAAGATTGCATTGCATCATAGATATCTTTGGCTGTTTTTTCACGAGCATAAGCTTCTTGTTTTTCAGCACCATCAATCCATTTTTGTGCATCTTTTAAATGTTTTTTATAATTTAATTTCGCGTAAGGCGCCAATACTTCATCGGCACGGTCAAATGAACAACCACCATATTGTGAACTAGCCGCATTAGCGATGATTTGACTGGCTTGCGCAGTTGCTGTTTGAATTGATTTTGGCGAATCTACTTGCGCATTTCCAAGTTTAAAACCATTTTCAAACATATTTTTAAAGTCAATCAAACAACAGTTAGCCATTGTAGTAAATGGACTATAATCAAGGTCATGATAATGAATATCACCTTTTTGGTGAGCATTTGCCACATGTGGCGGAAGAAGTTTCAATCCAATTGCTTTGGAAACCGCACCAGCTGTCAAATCACGTTGAGTATTGAAAACGTTAGAATCTTTATTGGCATTTTCATTAACGACAGTTTGGTCGCGATTAATTAATTTTTCAATCGTGAAATTGATATCCGTTGCTTTGGTACGGGCCAAATCACGGTTAGCACGATAAGAGATATATTCTTCAGCCAATTGAGTTTCACCAGACTCAAGGAGTTCTTGCTCAACAATCGATTGAATTTCATAAATTTTGACATTTTCAGAAAAACGAGTAAAGATTTCACTGACTACTCTGTCAGTAAGTTCTGAAAGAACCGACATATCTGTCAGTTCGACTTTTTTAGCCGCTTTAGTCAAAGCATCAAAAATTTTCCCACTGTTAAATTTCACTGAGCGTCCGTCACGCTTTATCACATTAATTTCTTCTAGTGTTACATCTTGATATTTTACTTCACTTTTCATATTAACCATCCTCTTCAATTACATCATCTATTTTATCAAATTCTCGGAAATGACACAATATATAGGTTAAATTATGTAAACACACACAATATCTTGTGTCGCTTGTTTTCATTCCCTTTTCTCAATTTCGCAAAGCAAAATATAATCTCCTTGTATTCAAAACGTAATCAATGCGTCTTAAATCAGACTTTTTCTCTAAATCCTCACATTTTCTAGCCAATATAAAACATTAAATAAAAAACGTTTACAAACCGCCACATAATTGTCATCTTTTTCTTCCATTAACCGTGGTAAAATAGGGTAGTACTTATTTTATTCTGTATTTTCAGGAAAGGAATTATTTATGCCAGTTTCTCGTATTAAAGTTAAAAATAGACATTTAAAAAAGAAAGCCAAAAAACCACTGGCTTTTTATAAACCAGCGACTAAATTTGCTGGCGCCGTTCTCATTGCAGGAACTTTGACGACCACTCATGAGCTTTTGCTCCAACAAACAAGCCCAATGGTTCAAGCTGCAACCAATTCGACAGAAGCTTTTATTGAAAGTATTGCTGCATCAGCAAAACCAGTTGCCGATAGTAATGGTCTTTATCCTTCAGTTATGATTGCTCAAGCTATTTTGGAAAGTAACTGGGGTTCAAGCCAACTTTCTCGTGCCCCCTATTATAATTTATTCGGTATTCAAGGAACTTACCAAGGAAAAAGCGTTGTTTTTAAAACTCAAGAATATCTCAATGGTAAATGGGTCACAAAAGATATGCCATTTAGGGTTTATCCTTCCTTTAATCAAAGTTTCCAAGACAATGCTTATGTTTTAAAAACTACAAACTTTGGAAATGGTCCTTATTATGCTAAAGCTTGGCGAGCAAACGCAGCAACTTATCAAGATGCAACTGCAGCTTTAACAGGGAAATATGCAACTGACCCTAATTATGGTGCTTCCCTGAATCGAATTATCTCCCAATATAATTTGACTCGTTTTGACGGGGCTTCTTCAGCTGGTACTTCTAACACTGGTGGTTCGACAGTTACAAATACCAATAATAATACAAGTACAAGCTCAACCACTTATACGGTTAAATCTGGCGATACACTTTGGGGAATTTCGCAAAAATATGGAATTAGTGTTGCTCAAATCCAAAGCGCGAACAATCTTAAAAGTACAGTCATCTATATTGGGCAAAAGCTTGTATTAACAACTTCAAGTTCTTCGTCTAATACAAATAGTTCAACTTCTTCAGGAAATTCTGCCGCAACTACAACGCCTACTACTTCGGTAACTCCTGCCAAACCAGCTTCACAGACGACGATTAAGGTTAAATCTGGTGATACGCTTTGGGGACTCTCTGTCAAATATAAAACGACGATTGCTCAACTCAAGAGTTGGAATCATTTGAATTCTGATACAATTTTCATTGGACAAAACTTGATTGTTTCACAATCTGCCGGTTCTTCAAGTTCTTCAACAGGTTCAAGCTCAGCCTCTACGAGTTCAACTTCTAACTCTTCTGCAGCTTCAAATACCTCTATCCATAAGGTTGTTAAAGGAGATACACTTTGGGGACTTTCACAAAAATCTGGTAGCCCAATTGCTTCAATTAAGGCTTGGAATCATTTATCAAGTGATACCATTTTAATTGGTCAATATCTTCGTATTAAATAAATTGTAATTTATAAAATAAAAAAAGAATGAAAGTCAATTCATTCTTTTTTTAATTCTTTTAAAACAGACTGAAGATGAATCGATTGAGTCGGTTCAGACATGCCAACAGTCATTTCCCAAGGTGTTGTTTCTTTTTCAAGCGCGAGTTCAAGAAAAACGCGTTGAAAAGAAGTTAATTCTTCAGAACTCATTAAATAATCAATATCTGTCTTTGAAAGTAAAATTTTGTCCCGTTGAATCACTTTATTTAAATAACGGACCCAAAGTTCTAAATTCCATTTAGACTTTTGAGCAGCATTCAGGAGATATTCAATCCACGTCATTGCAATAACCTCAGTATTTTTGGATTTTTTCGTAAATAATTTTTTAAGGCTTCTTCACCGTAAGCTAAACTAAAAGCCTCTAAAATGACAGCTGGGTCTGCTGAACCATCTGTATGTTTAAATCGTTCTAAGAGAGGATCTGGGCTTTCAATTTTTAATTTTTTCATTATTTTTGCGATGTCTGGAACATCTTTGGTTCGGCCAGCCTGTATTTTATCGATAAGAATAGTTTCGAGTGATGACAGACCAACAGTCAAATGACTTTCCACAAAAATAATTGTTTCATCTGTTTTTGAATGAGACATGACTTCGCCGACTGCTTGACTCAACCAAGGTTCATTAGAGGTTCCGACATGAAATTCTTCACCAATTTCTTGAATGATTTTTTCAACTTTTTCGGTACTTTCATAAAAGGCATCTATATCCTCTGTTGCCTTCATTCCATAGTATTCAAGGACGAAACCACCAACACAATGTAAGTGAAGTTGCAAATTTTCTTCTGAAAGTTTTTCATTCAAGCGGGAAAATAATTGATGATAATCCAAATTTATACCTCGCACTCACCTTCAAAATTTTTCTTATTTCTCACTCCATTATCAATTATCATAAGGATTTTGTCAAGTTGAAATTACTGACAGACCTGTCAGTAATTTTTTAGCAAAATTAGGCATTCGTGATTTCTATTTGACAAGAACGCATTGTTTCAAGTGCTGCCAAATGTTTTTCAGGTGAAACTCCAGCACAGCAAGAAGCATCAACACTTATTTTTACTTCTGGCGCATAGGCTTTGATTAACAAGGCATTGGAAACAACACAAATATCCGTACAAATTCCGACAAGTTCAACTTCATCATAATTTTCATCTCGAATAAATTCTGCCAATGTTCTTGAACCAAAAGTTGTTTTTTCAAAAATTTTAGCAAGGCCAACTTGAGCTTCTTTACGAATTTCCCAACCAAAAGTACCATTTTGACAATGAATAACTGGCAGATTTTTGCCTTCTTGTGTCGTTAAATAATCTTCAAAATGGGTGTCTTGGGTTGCTAGACGATTTTCTTTAGAATATTGAGAGAGTTTTTCAATGACATTTGGGATAATGGCTTGCGCCTCTTTTGTGCCCAAACTTCCATCAATAAAATCATTTTGAAAATCAACTAAAACAAGTGCTTTTTTCATCATTTCTCCTTGATATTTGATCATTTTTCTTTATTATAGCAAAAATCTAAAAAGCCTGTCAGCAAAATTTTACTGACAGACCTTTTTTAAATTACTGACCAAATTCTCTGCTGTCTTTTAAGAGATGTAAACAATCTGTCAGTAAAATATGTTCATAATTATTCTTTAGAAATCAACTTCATCAGGGTTTTTAGCCAAACCAGCTTTTCCATGAAGGCTGTCAATAAAAGCAATATCTTCAATACTTAAATCAAAATCAAAGATTTCTGCATTTTCTTTAATTCTTGCAGGGGTTACTGATTTAGGAAGTGGTAAATATCCTTTGTGAAGAGACCAACGCAATACCACTTGAGCAATACTCTTGTTGTATTTACTTGCCAAGTCTGCAAGTTCTGGAACTTCAAAGATTTTACCTGTTCCAAGTGGGCTGTAAGCCTCAGTCAAGATATTGTTGTCAACATTAAAACTTACAATTTCTTCTTGTTGATCACTTGGGTTGACCATAATTTGGTTAACTGCTGGTTTAATTTCAGCAAATTTCAACAATGGTTTTAGGTGACGTGGGTGGAAGTTTGAAACACCAATTGCACGGATTTTACCAGCTTTTACGCCTGCTTCCATGGCTTTCCAAACTGCAAGATTACGTGTTTCAAAATCAGGGCGGAATGCTTTAGGATTTGGCCAATGAATGAGGTACAAATCAACATAATCAAGTCCCAATTTTTTCAAGGATTCATCCAAGGCTTTCGCAGCGTCCTCTGTTGTTCCTACACCCCAAAGTTTTGTTGTAACGAAAAGTTCCTCACGGGGAATTCCTGAATCAGCAATTGCTTGACCGACTGATTCTTCATTTTTATAAACTGCCGCTGTATCAATATGACGATATCCTGCTTCAAGTGCTGCTTTTACCGCATTATAAGCTTCTTCTCCGCTCGCAGATTGCCAAGTTCCAAAGCCAACTTTTGGAATTTTAATGCCATTGTTTAGTGTGTAAGTGTCTGTTAATGTCATGATTTTTTCTCCTTAGTAATTTTTGAAATACAACAACTCGTCATCAATGAAACTATTTGGACTTTTATATTCTTTCAATTGGAAACCATAGTTCTAACTCTTCAGGATTTTCTGCTGAAATTGATTGATGTTCTTGTACTGCTCCAACAATTTCTAAATCATTTTGAGTTAAATAATTCCACATGTCTGAATAAGTCTTGTTCATTTCATAAGTTGTTGTTTCAACAACGAAATAACGAAAGCCTGGAAGTGTCCATTTAGTCCAATTTTCAGGCTTTTGCGCTGAATTTTCAACTTCAACGCCTGCCAGATAGAGTCCACCATTATTCCATGGTTTAAATTGCCCTGATTCATCAGACATGGCCCCCCAAATTGTGAGTGGCTGCTTAATCAAATGAATAATTTCCTCAAAAGCGTTGGTTGCTTCTTGCCAGAGTGGTGGAATCCAAATGTCAGCTTCTTGTGCTTTACCTAAGCCTTCTTTTCCAATGATGGAGAAAGATGACTTTTCAACTTCTCTGATGTTCACTTCCCCTCCTCACTCTTTTTGACAATGATGTTTCTTGCTTTTTTAAGCAATAAGGCTTCTTTTGAAACCGTTATAAAGTCATTTTACCACTTTATAATTAAAATGAAAAAATATTTCGCTCAAAAAATGATAGAATAGAATTAGAATTTAAAATAAAGGAGGAGATACTAACAAGGCTGACTTTTATCAGCTGAGTTTTGTATCCTATATCTTATGGCTGAAGTAGAATCTTTTCAATTAGACCACACAAAAGTACTTGCCCCTTATGTCCGCTTAATCGGTAGCGAAACTGGTCCTAAAGGCGATGTTATCACTAATTTTGACGTTCGTTTTGTTCAACCTAATGCGAATGCCATTGGAATGGCCGCTTTACACACTATTGAGCATAGCATGGCTAGTTTAATTCGCGATAGAATTGATGGCATGATTGACTTTTCACCTTTTGGATGTCAAACTGGTTTTCACATGATTATGTGGGGTGAACATAGTTCAGAAGAAATTGCAAAAGTAATTAAATCTTCTCTAGAAGAGCTTGCAAGTGATGCATTTGGTTGGGATAATGTCCCTGGTGTTGCTGAAAAAGAATGCGGAAATTACCGTAATCACTCACTTTTCGGTGCTAAAGAATGGTCTAAGAAAATTCTTTCTGAAGGAATTTCTACTGACCCTTACGAACGTAAAGTAATTTAAAGTTTACTCCAAAAGTTCAGCATTTTTAAATTACAAGTGCAACTTCATTTCCTTTAGTAAGGAATTTAATCGGTCAAATTTTTACTGACAGCTCTTGTCAGTAACTTTTTGACTTTTATCAGTCAAATCCACTTAGAAAGGAACTGAATTCAGTAGGCACTTTACTTACTGAAACCTAATTTATCTTATGGGAAAATATCAACTTGATAATAAAGGACAGAAATCTGTCGGAAAATTTCACGAAAAAAACTCAACGGTAGGCGGAAAAGGCATCAATACAAAGAATGCCACTCAAGCTAAAATTGAAGCCCTCCGTGCCAAAATGGAGAATAAAAAGAATGACAAAAAAGCTTAATATTGCCTATGTTGGTTTTGGTAAATCAACAAATCGCTATCATATTCCTTACGTGAAAGAACGTGAGAATATTGTGATTAAACGAATTGTCAACCGGACTTTAGGAAAACGTCCTGAACAAGCAGAATTAGAAGCAAATGGAACTTTGTTCTCCACTGACATCGCTGATATTATTAATGATGATTCAATTGATTTAGTAGTCATTGTGACTCCAGCTTTTGCTCACTATGACTATGCTAAAGAACTCCTTTCAGCTGGAAAAAATGTACTCTGTGATAAACCATTAGTCGAAACCTTGGAACAAGCTAAAGAATTGGTAGCTCTTGCCAAAGAAAAAAATCTTTTCTTCATGCCTTTCCAAAATCGACGCTTTGACAGCGACTTTTTAACCGTCAAAAAAGTGATTGAGCAAGGTTATTTGGGTGATTTGGTAGATATTACTGTCAATATGGACCACTTTAGACCTAATGATGCCAGTCAAGGTGGAAATTTTGATGGCGCTTGGTATGGTCACGGTGTTCATTTAGTGGACCAAATGGTTTCACTTTTTGGCGCTCCCAAAGAAGTTCAATATGATATTCGAGCAACAAGAGATTATGACAGTGTCGATGACTATTTTTCTGTCAATCTTCTTTATCCAAACTTGCGAGCAACTGTTGCTGCTACTGAAGTCGCTGCTCTACCACATCCAAAATGGCTTGTTTATGGTACGAGAGGAACTTTCATCAAAATGGATGTTGACCAACAAGAAAATGATTTAAAAGTTGGCATGTTCCCAGGTGATGAAGGTTTTGGGCAAGACAGTCCAGCTGATTTTGGGCAACTTACCTATTTCAATCAAAATGGTGACCGTATTGTGAAACATATTCCAACGGTTGCTGGTGATTATGGTAGAGTTTATGATTCAGCTTATGAATCAATTATTAATGGAGCTGACAAGTTGGTTTCCGATGAACAAATTTTGGCTGTCATTAAAACTTTGGAAAATGGTTTTTCTAAATAATAATAAAAAGACTTATCAACTGATAAGTCTTTTTTTACTGACAGCCTATTTTTTCTTATTGGCTTTTTGTAATTTACTGACCAAACCTTTGAATTGACCTTCAAAAGTCAGGACATTATTGAAAATATCTTCGCCATCATTAAGCATTTTGACAGTTACCCAGCCTAAGGCTTCTGTAATTGTTGTCGCCACTGTGGCATTAATTGCTCCACCTGCAATTGTTCCCACCGCAGGAACAAATTTTAAAACATTCCCTACAAGGCTTCGACCTAAACCAACAACAACTAATTCCTTAGTGATTCCTTTTGCCAATGCTTCTGACCAAGAAGCCCCAAATATCTTATAAAGTCGCATCATCATTGTCAATTGAATCGGAACAAGCAAGACGGCATCTGAAAAGGGAATTGGTGAAAAGCCAACAATTGCCGCCGTCAAGGTAGCGAAATGAATGGTTTCATGGCATTTCCTTCGCGTTTGACTGTCCACTCCAACCAAAAATTCATCAAAGAGGTGGTCAAATTTCTGAGAATTGCTAGCTAAAAACTGCTCTGCTTTCGCTTTTGAAACAGTTAAAGAAGAACTGATTATTTTTGCGGAACGAGCAGGCATTTTTTTGAGCACTTGATTAAAAAACTCCTCAAAAGCTGCATTGCTTTCTTGATCATTTTCTTTTATTTTCTTATCTGATTGTTTAAACATTATCGCTCCTTCTCGCCTATTTTTAACTCATTATAACAAAATAGACGCTTAATAAACAAAAAAATCAATCAAAAAGAGACTGATTTTTTGATATCTTATTTTGCAAATTGTGAATTATAAAGGCTAGCATATAATCCATTTTCTTTAAGGAGACTTTCATGGTTCCCCATTTCCACAATATTTCCATTTTCCATAACCAAAATCTGATTGGCATCACGAATAGTTGATAAACGGTGAGCAACGACAAAGCTTGTCCGTCCTTTTAATAGACGATTCATCGCTGATTGAATCAGGCGCTCCGTTCTTGTATCTACACTGGACGTGGCTTCATCCAAAATCAATATTTCTGGATTTGCTAAAAAGGCACGGGCGATGGTTAATAACTGCCTTTGCCCCTGAGAAATATTGCTTGCGGCTTCATTCAAAAGAGTTTGGTAACCTTGAGGTAAAGTGGTGATAAATTCATCAGCATGTGCCATTTTAGCTGCTTGAATCACTTCTTCTTGTGTTGCTTCAAGACGACCATACTGTAAATTATCCATAATTGTCCCTGAGAACAACCAGGTTTCTTGTAAAACCATTGCCATTCGTCCACGTAATTGTTCACGGTCAATTTCGCGAATGTCTTTTCCTTCAAGTAAAATTTTTCCCGAAGTGACATCGTAAAATCGTTCGAGCAAGTTAATCATTGTTGTTTTACCTGCTCCAGTTGGTCCCACAATGGCAATCATTTGCCCAACTTCAACGGAAAAATTAACATCTGTCATTAAGGATTGATTTTCATTATAAGAAAATGCAACTTGGTCAAAATTGATGAAATCAGTCTTGTCAGTCGCTCCTAAATTACTGACAGCTTTTTTTGAACTTTCGTCAGCAACTTTTTCACTGACAGGAATTCCGTCAGTCATTTCTTTTTCATCTAATACTTCAAAAATTCGTTCGGCTGACGCAACTGTAGCCTGAATGGTGTTGAGCATATTCGAGATATTTGTGATTGGCTGTGCAAATTGATTGGTATATTGCAACATGGCTTGAACATCTCCGAGATTAACCGTCCCTGAAATAACCTTAAGACCACCAATTACGGCCATGGCTAAGTAATCTAAATTATTGATAAATCGCATGGTTGGATAAATCAAAGTCGATACAAATTGAGCTTTCCAAGCTGATTTATAAAAATTATCATTTCTTTTTGCGAATTCTTTTTCAGCTGAGGCTTCATGATTGAATGTTTTAATGACCGCATGCCCTGCATAATTTTCTTCAATTTGGTCATTCAATAATCCCAGATTTTTTTGTTGTTCAGCAAAGAATTTTTGCGATAAAGGTGCAACAATCCTTACCGTAATCATTGCCAAAGGAACTGTGATAAAGGCGACGAGTGCCAACTGCCAAGAAATGGTCAACATGAAATAAATAGTTCCAACAAATTGCAAGAGACTTGTGATAAGCTGAATCAAAGTTTGATTTAAAGTCCCTGAAATATTATCCATATCATTTATCATTCGACTCATGATATCCCCATTACTATGGCTATCATAATATGAAACTGGCAATTTTTTCATTTTGTTTTTAAATTCACGACGTAAAGTATAAACTGTTCGTTGCGAAATGCGTGTCATAATGCTTTGTTGCAAAATCCCAGAGATAAATGAAATCAGATAAATGACCATGACATAAAGCAAAATAGATTCGACCTTAGTCATGTCAATTTGAATTGCGGTATGGTTTTTTAGACTTTTTGTTACGCCATCAAATATCACTGTGGTTGCATTTCCCAAAATTTTGGGTGCCTGAACCGACAAAATGACTGACAGCGAAGCAATTAAAATTGAAAAAAGAAGTCCCCATAAATCTCTGCGCATATATTTGAAAAGTCGAATAATCGTTGGAAAGAAATTTTGAGCTCGCCGACCTTTTTGAAAACGGTCAGCCCCTTTGCCACCTCGATTGAGATAATTTCCTCTCATCATTGGTCATCACCTCCTCTGGCGGTCAAATGTGCAATTGAAACACCCATCTTAACCAAATCATCATCCGAGAGTTGAGATTGCATTGTTTCTTGATATTGCGGACAGGATTTTGCCAAACTTTCATGAGTACCAATTCCTACGGCAATTCCATTTTCTAAAACTAAGATTTGGTCAGCTGACATAACGGTTGCGATTCTTTGAGCCACAATCACCTTGATTTTATTTTTATGTTTTTCCGAATGATTAATAGCTGTTCGTAATTGTCTGTCAGTAGCAAAGTCCAAGGCCGAAAATGAATCGTCAAATAGATAAATTTCTGCCTCTTTAATCAAGGTTCTAGCAATCGAAATTCTTTGTTTTTGACCACCAGAGAAATTTGCGCCATTTTGTTCGACCGCCAGCTCAAGTCCACCTTGTTCACGAACGAAATCAGCAGCTTGTGCAATTTCCAAAGCTTGCCACATTTCTTCATCTGTTGCATCACTTTTCCCAAATTTAAGATTCGAGCGGACAGTTCCCGAAAAAAGTTGAGCTTTTTGTTGCGTAAAAGAAACTTTTTCATGCAAGTCATACTGTGAAATTTGGCGAATATCAGTACCATCAATTGTGACACTTCCATTTGTCGGGTCAATTAATCTGGCAATCAAATTCAAAATCGTTGATTTACCAGAACCAGTCCCCCCAATAATTGCTAAGGTCTGACCAGCTGCTACATTTACTGACAAGTCACTTAGCGCTTGTCTTTTTGCTTCATCAAATTTGAAAGATACATGATTAAGAGCTAGAGAATTGCGGACAGAATTGCTTTCAGACAACTTGTCATTTCCGTCAGAGGATAGCCGTTGGCGCTTTAGCGCCTCTACGGATATGCTCGAATTTTCATCAGTAATTTTATCTTTAGATTCTAAAATTTCTCGAACTCGAACAGCTGAAACCTGAGCTCGTGGCACCATGACAGCAACTGCTGATAATTGCATAAATGACATCAAAATCTGTGTGGCATAGGTCAAAAAGGCAACTAATGAACCCATTTCCATCATATTTTTACTGATAAGATGAGCACCAAACCAAACAATTCCAATATTTGTAAAACTAAGAATAACTGTCATAATTGGCATTAACATCGCAATCGTCGTCAAAACCACTTGACTGGTATGTGTCAAATCACGGTTAGCATCATCAAATTTATCAATTTCATATTGATCTCGTCTAAAAGCACGAATCACCCGAACACCAGTCAATCCTTGTTGAAAAATCATATTAATTTTATCAACTTTTGTTTGCATTGACCGAAAACGTGGCATGGAAATAGCAATATTAATAACGACAGCCAAAGTTAAAATAGGCAAGGCAATCAAAAAAACCAGCAGTAAATCATGCGATAATTTCCAAGCCATGAAAATAGAACCAATGAGCATCATTGGCGCCATGAGCATCATTCGTAACATCGTTTGAAAGACATTTTGCAATTGAGTCACATCATTTGTTGTACGTGTAATTAAAGTTGCATCACCAAATTCCTGAAAATTGCGCTCGTCCATAAATAAAACTTTCTTAAATAAATCATGGCGTAATTTCAGGCCCAATCCTTGAGATTGTTTGGAAGCAAAATAAACATTTCCAATTGCCGAAAGCCAACTGGCCAGGGAAACAAAAAGCATGATTAGACCCATAAACCAGATATATTTCATATCAGATTGACCAATGCCTTTATTGATAATATCCGCTGTAATCGTTGGAAGCCAAAGATTAGTCACAACTTGAATAACTAACAAAAAAAGTGCCCAAAATACAGGCCAAAAATTTAAATATCGCCTTCCAATCGTTAGCATAATTTCCCCTTTTCTCCAGAAACTACTCTTAGTAGTTTTTCTTTATACTTATTAGTTTTCATTCAAATATTATAGCACTTTTATCAGAAATTAACAGAAAAGTTACTGACAGAATGATTAATTTAGTAAATAATTTTACCAAATATTTTAATCATTCTGTCAGTAACTTTTTAATGAATTTCGACCGCTGGATAGGCCTCAACATAGCTTTCTCCTTGACTTCCTAGATAAGTGAGTTTTCTTTCTGAAAAATCAGTTCATAAGAAATCACACCAGCTTCCCAAGTGGCACTCAAAAATTCCGGAAAAGTCGTTTGTCCAGCTTGGTCAGCCCGCAAGGCCTTAATCAAAGCTTCTTGGTCAAAAACTGGCACCTCATGAAAACCACTCACCATTGGTGAATTGGTCACGCTAATTACGCCAGCGCTTGTCCAAAACGTGCTTTGTCCGGCAGGAAGGGTCTAAACATTTTTTAAAACTCCAGCTTCTCGCATACATTCAGCCAAGTATGGAAAACCACCTACTTTTGGACGAATTTTCTCTGCTTTTTTCATGGCGCCTTGCACAAGTTCAATTGCATTCATCTTTTGACCTCATCTTCATTTATTTTGATGATTAATTATAACAAAAATTCTAAGAAAAAAATGCTGACGGAGGACTGAAATTTTCGTCAGTAATTTTTTTATTCCCAACTTCAATACTCCCCTTGTCGCATTGAACTGACAGAATTAATCAGCATTCATATTTTTTCATAAATAATGGAATTTCTTCAATCAATCGACTTGGCAAGACCACATATGATTTCTGAGCTAAGACGCTTGCAATTAAACTATGCAAATAAGTTGCAGCAGCAACTACTTCCTCTGTTTCTCCATGAAACTGAGCTAAAAAGCCACCAACCATCCCGGCTAAAGTGTCCCCCATTCCCCCTGTTGCCTGAGCTGGACTTCCTATTTTCAAGATAAATGACTCCTGATTTGGCGCAAAAATTCGTGTTTCTGAAGATTTAGCAACAACAATTGCTCCGAGTTGATTAACAAAATCTTGAACTTCTTCTTTGGTTTGTTGACCAATTTTCAAACCAGAAAGTCGTTCCAATTCCATTTCATGAGGTGTAAACACCGTATTTTCAGGAAATGGTAAGTCTAAATGCTCTCTAGCAAAAAGGGTCAGTGCCGAACCATCAATGACTAACTTTTGATTTTCTGTCAGTAAATTCAAAATTTCTGTCAGTAAATCTAGTCTTTCTAAGCCCAATCCTGGACCAATAACAATAACATCAGCAACTTTTGCTACTTCTCTTAGCTTTATCAAATCATCAAAATCTAAAGTCATTGCTTCTGGAAGTCTTGCCTGTAAAGCACTATGATTTTCTTTAGCCAGTGCCACAGAAACTAAGCCAGCACCTGAATAAACTGCACTTGTCGTCGCCAAAATAGCCGCACCACCATATTGACGATTACCGCCAATCACTAATAAGCGACCATAAGTTCCTTTGTAAGAAGCTTTTTTACGTTTTTTAATTACTTTTGCTAAAATTTCATCAGTCAGTTCAATCATAATGCTATTTTACCGCATTTCATATCGATTTCCAATATCAAATATCAATATTTTAAAGCCTTATCGCTCGCTGAATTTAAATTTACTATTTTTCAATACTCTTTCCCCTATTTCTGCTCACATCATGTTAAAATTAAAGCATGACAAAATCAGCTAAAACATTTGACGTTATTGTTGTTGGCGCAGGCCCTTCTGGAATGATGGCTGCCATCTCAGCCGCGCAAAACGGAGCAAAAGTTGCTCTTATTGATAAAAATAAAAAAGTCGGAAAAAAATTATTAATGACAGGTGGCGGACGCTGTAATGTGACAAATGCCCGCTCTGTTGACGAAATATTAACAAATGTTCCTGGAAATGGTCGTTTTCTTCATTCAGCCTTTTCTCAATTTTCTAACCTTGATATCATCGAATTTTTTGAAAGCAATGGTGTTAAATTAAAAGAAGAAGACCACGGGCGCATGTTCCCTATAACCGACAAATCAAAAACAATTGTTGATGCCCTCTTCAATAAAATTTTGAGCCTCCATGTTTCTTATTTTCCAAGCCAAGCAGTTGATAAGCTCCTCATTGAAAACGGAGCAGTAATTGGTCTTGAAACGGATAGCGAGAGCTTTTTAAGCCCTACAATTATCCTCTCAACAGGCGGACGCGCTTATCCTTCCACAGGTTCAACTGGTGATGGCTATCGTTTAGCACGCTCAGCAGGGCATAGTATTTCACAACTCTATGCCACTGAATCTGCCCTGATTTCTGACGAACCATTCATTTTAGACAAAAGTCTTCAAGGCATTTCCCTACGCGAAATAAAACTCTCAGTACTCAATTCTAAGGGAAAAGCGATAATCTCTCATCAGCATGATTTATTATTTACGCATTTCGGAATTTCTGGTCCAGCTGCTCTGCGTTGTTCAAGTTTCATTAACCAACTTCTTGCTAAAGGTGAAAAAATGGTCACAGTCAGCTTAGACCAATTCCCCGAAAAAAAGTTGGGCTCTTTGAAAAATGAACTGACTAGCCTTTCTAAAACAGATAAATCAATTAAAAATGCCTTCTCAGGATTGACCCAAGAACGTATGCTTCTATTTATCCTTGAAAAAGCTGGAATTGACCCTAGTCTTTCTGCCAAGACGCTATCTGAGCAGCAAATTGATAAAATCGCTAGTCTTTTCAAAAATTGGCAAATCACAATTAGCAAAACTTTACCAATTGAGAAATCTTTTGTAACAGGTGGCGGTGTTTCTCTCAAAGAAATAAATCCTAAAAGTATGGAAAGTAAACAAACCCAAGGTTTATTCATGACCGGTGAACTTTTAGATATTAATGGATACACTGGCGGTTATAATATTACCTGTGCCTTTGTGACAGGTTTTGTTGCTGGAAAACATGCTGCCCAAATCGCATCTTATTTCCAACAATAAGTCAGCCCTAGCTCAGGCTTGCACATTCTTTATAGAAATGGTACTATATTAAAGTACTGTTTTGCGGTGGTGGCGGAATTGGCAGACGCGCAGGATTAAGGATCCTGTCGGGAATTTTCTTGGTGCGGGTTCAAGTCCCGCCCACCGCACTAATATTAACTCGGCTAAGGCTGAGTTTTTTTATTGTCTTTTTTGGAAAACAAATAAAAGTACCAACACTGGTACTTTTAAAATTCCTCATAATGTTCAAAAAGCACTTCTAAATCTGCTATTTCACTTAACAAAGTTTGGCCAACATTTGTATCCTTGACTCGTTTTCTTTGGTCAACTTCGGCTACCAAGCGTTTCAGGCTAATAATATCCGTCCCTTTTTCAACTGCTTCTTTAACGGTTGAAAAAGGTTGATGAGCAACCAGTTGAATGCCAAAACTATTATAAAGAAGAGTATATCCAGCAATTCCTGTTTCCTTTTGATAAGCTTTTGCAAAACCACCATCTATCACAATCAACTTTCCATCTGCTTTGATTGGATTTTCACCATTTTTTTCTTTGATAGGGGTGTGCCCATTCACCAAATGTCCCTCTTCATCTAAACCAAAGTTTTCCAAAATTTTCCTGATAATTTCAGCTTCCTCACGCAATTGATAATAAGGATTTTTCTTTTCCACATGCGTGTTCTTATCCTTGATATAATAGCGTTCAAAGGTTGTCATTGCCGTTTTACCAAATAATGAAGAGCATTCTCCCACCCAAAGATACCACATCAAATCTGTTGCTAAATCCGTCGAGTTTTCTGGATGAGCAAGACATTTTCTAACCTCTTGGTCAAAGAAATCAAGTAAATCACGGCCAGCATGAGCCTCTTTGTTAACCGTAAATGATTTAAAATCACCATTTTCATGTAAGGGAAGACAGCCATGAATCAACAAGTTTCCATTGTAAGAAAGATACATGGCTCCCTTTTCTTGTAAAAATTCAACATGACGTTTAAGTTTATCAGAACTTCTAAAATTATTTAATAAATGGCTGATTATTTTTTCTTCTTCAGCAGTCAAACTTTCAGGCTGCTCAGGATTTACTGTGGGCGCTTGAAAATCAGTTAATTCATAAACTTCAGTTCCCAATTTTATTGTTTTTTCGGAAAAATCAATGAAATGAAGGACATCACGATGTTCAAGTTGAAAATCAGGTCGGCGTTTTATCAACTGACTCTCTAACTTAAATTGTAAAATGGCTGTGGCTTCTTGTAATTTATTAAGGAGTGCCTTTTCATCATCTGACAAACGAACCCCTTCGACCAAACGTGGTTGAAAAGCCTCACTTGGCTCATAATAACGTTCAGCATACTCTAAAATCATCCGTAAATTAATCCCATAAGATTCTTCAAGAATATCGAGATTTCCATAGCGGGCACAGATTCTAATTACATTCATCATGGCTAAAGGTGAACCACTAAAAGCTGCCATCCATACAATATCATGATTTCCCCATTGAACATCAACTGAGGGCATTTTTATTAAGCGGTCAATGATTTTATCTGGATAAGGTCCTCGATCATAAATATCTCCCACCACATGAAGGTGGTCAACCGTCAATCTGCGAATCGTATCTGCAAGTGCAACAATTAAGCGAGTAAATTCACCCAAATTTTGCAATTGCGAAAGGATTGAATCAAAATAATCTCTTTTATCAGTCGTCGAATCAACTTCATTGATTAACTCTTCTAAGATATATCGAAATTTTTCTGGAAAAGCTTTTCGGACTTTTGATCGAGTATATTTTTGACCGACAAATTTTACAGTCTTTAAAAGATAAACTAAATTGATTCGACAATAGTTCTCAAATTCTTCTGTCTCTTTTAGTTGACACTCAGAATCTAGTTTTTCTTGTGGATAATAAATCAAGGTTGCAAGTGATGATATTTCTGTCGCAGAAAATTCTGGAAAACAATCTCTAAGTTTTTCTTTGATACTGCCAGAACCATTTCTCAAAACATGATTAAAAGCATCATATTCACCATGCACATCACTCATAAAATGCTCTGTTGCTTTTGGTAGTTCACAAATAGCACTCAAATTAATAATTTCTGTCAGTACTGCTTCCTTTGACGAAAACTGTTTTTTTAGTAATTGATAATATTTTTTATCCATAATAAAAGTAAATGAGGTTTCGATCCCTCATTCACACTCTGCTTTCTATCTAAAAAAGTCGGGAATTATTAGACTTATTCTTGCATTTTATCATATAGAAAGCAGATAGTAAAGCGCTCACATTTGTAATTAATCATTATTTCTGTCAGTAATAGACAGATTATTTTTTGATTTTAATAAATAATACTTTAAGATAATTTCCTTCTGGAAAGCTGTCAGCAATATGAAAATCAGCTGGTAATTTTTCTTCTTGGAAAACGGTAAATTTTACTCCCTTATTTTTGAGCGCTTCTTCAATCATTTGACGGAATTTTTTATCAGAAACATTTGCTGCATTTGTTGATGCAATTAATGTCCCATTATTTTCTAAAATTTCAACAGCTTCTTTAACAAGCTCGCCATAATTTTTAGCTACTGAGAATGTTTTTTTACCATTTCTGGCAAATGAAGGAGGGTCGAGGACAATCATGTCATAAGTCAATTCTTTTTTCTTAGCATAATTAAAATAACCAAAAACATCCATCACATAGATTTTTTGACTCTCTGGTTCAATTCCATTGACCAAAAATTGTTCTCTCGTTTTATCAAGCGAACGTTTCGCCAAATCGACTGACGTTGTTTGACTGCTCCCTCCAAAAGCTGCTGCAACTGAAAAAGCGCCTGTATAACTAAACATATTTAGTAAAGTTTTACCAGTTGAAAGACCGCCCGCAAGTGCCCCGCGAACATTTTTTTGGTCAAGAAAAATTCCTGTCATTAACCCTTCATTTAGATAAGTCGCATAAGTCACGCCATTTTCCATGACCAACAAAGGTTCAGCCGCTTCTTGACCAAAAATATGTTGACTTTCTAAAGCAGCCTCAGAAAAACGAAGTTTTTCATAAGCCCCTTTAATATCTGGGAACACGACTTGAAAAGCCTTAACAATCGCTTTTTTTTGACTATATATAAATGGATTATACCAAGAAAAGACTGCAAAACCATTATAAAAATCAATGGTTAAGCCGCCTAATCCATCTCCTTCACCATTAAAAAGACGAAAGGCGTTCGTTAATGCATCCTGATAGAAGTTCGCCCGTAAAGCGCGTGCATTGACAAATTTTTCCACATAAAAATGATGGTCAATTTTTACTGACGAAGAATCTAAAAGCCAACCCACTCCTTTATTTTGTTTTGAAAGATAACCTGTTCCAAGCGCTTGCCCTTTTTCATCAAAAAATTGTGCAAAATCATCCTCCAAGAAGGGTGAATTTAAATCTTCTGCCACCAAAAGTGGATAACCAGCCCGCAATTTCTTTGCTGCTTTTGTCCGTACTGTAATTTTTTTCATGCTTTAATTATAGCAAAAAAAAAATATTTCATCTAAACATTATATAAAAGGGTTTATTTTCTTGTATTAATGATAAAATAGAACTAAAAAGACAAACTATATTAAAAATCAGTTTTTACTTGACTTTTAATATAGTTTGTCTTTTTTTATTATTAGTCAAATGTATAAGAAAAGTTAAACTATTTGTTAAGTTTTGTCTCTAAATAAAGTTTTGAATTAACATTATAGCTGTAATGAAACAAATTAATAAGATTTCTTTCTTTGTATTCTTCTCTTTCAAAAATAAACTGGAAGCTAAAACACCATATAATGAGGTCATATTTAAAAATATCCACCCTAATGCAGAATATTTATCTGAGGTCACGATTACAAAAGTGAACTGAGCAATTATTGTTAAAATTGAACGAATTATATAAATGAAAAGATTATTTGAATTTAAAGAGTTTTTTAACTGAAAAGATTTTTGGTAAAATAGCATCATTAATGCTGAAATAATGAATCGAATTACTAGTGTACTAAGTGTAAAAGCTATAATAGAACTTAATTGATTTTTGTTATTTCCGACTAACAAAGGGGAAGCAAATGCTTGAATAGTTAGTAGAGGAACAATGATGATAACTCCATCTAGGTATTTTTTTGCATCTCCTTTTTTCTTTAACCAAAACACAACAATTAAGGTAGTAAATACGGCTAAAAAGTATATTTTTAAATCTAATTTTCCAGTGGATAAATAAACGGCTATAGGGATTAATAAGTCAGCTAATTTAGCTGAAATCACTGATTCAAATATAGTCATTTTTTTGAATAAGGTAGAATATCCAATTGCTACAGCTTGAACTAAAACACTGTATAAAATAACTTTCCAATCGGTAATAAGATTCCAAATTGGAAAATAAAACGTTAATCCAATAACAAAAAGTAAAGTGAATAAATTATTGTATAAGTTTACTTCGACAACAGAATTTCCTTTAATACCTATTTGATATCTATCTATGACGCTAATGACTCCTCGTGACAATGCTGAAAAAATTGCCATCACTATAATCGCGAGACTTGATACTAACATTTAGTTGACAACCCTTTTTTCTGTGATTAAATTACTAATATTTTTTATAGCTGAATTTAGCTTTTCATACTCTGGATACTCTGACCATTTTGCAAGTTCTTCATTTCCTAAATTTTTGGCTACTAAATATCTCAGGTATTGTCGCCTAATAGGTTGATTAATTTGGATAATATACTCCTTTTTATCTATATTTCTATAGTATAGATAGTGTCCAAAATTTTTATATTGTTTGAATAGAGAGCTATTTTGCTCTATCTCATATGGGATTAGTCCATCTTTCTTAAAATCAGGAATTAAATCCATTGCAACTGGAACTATGTGGGTGTGAGCATGGTAACAAATTTGCTCTCCGGGCTGAACATTACATAAGCCTACCCTTCCATGTTCATATGAAATGGTTCTACCATATTTTTTTTCTAAAATACCAGTGATATATTTAGTAAACTCTAAATATTCAGCTTGTAAGCTTTGCGGTAGAGCACCCATACAATGATAATGTTCTTTTGACACAATGAGGGTATATCCTTCCACCATATGTCCTAAGGTAAAAAAAGCAAAAAAATTATCTGATTCCGCAAATAATTGATTTGGTACATTCTCTCTTCTTTCACAAAACGTGCAATAGTCATTTATTATCTTATTCATAATTCTTCACTCCAATTATTAATGCTTGGTAATTCGTAAACTTTAGGAATGTTTACATTTCTAGATTGTTCACTATCTTTAACGATTGATATGATTGCGTCAATTAAATGGTTTAATTCACTTTTTTGGGTATTATCCGATAAACTGATTCTTACACAACCGAAAGGTCCGCTTTTTATAAATTCATGAATAAAAGGTGCGCACATTAATCCTGAACGAGTAACAATATCAAACTCTGCCAATAAAAAATGAGAAACCCTAGCTGGTACAATACCAGTAATATTAAAAGAAACAATTCCTAGAGCATTTGGCTTACTATAAATCGTTAACTCTTTAAATTTAGAGAGCCTATTTATGAAATAAGAGGTCATGTCAAATAATTCTTCTGATATTTTACTAATCTTATGCTTATTTAAATAGTCAATAGAATAGAATAGCGAAGCAATTCCTGGTCCGTTTTGTGTTCCAGCTTCATAATGAAGAGGAGTACCAGATGGTTGAACTAATAGCTCTGAGAGAACACCAGTTCCACCAACCATAAGCGGTTTTAGTGGAATATCAGGATTAATATAAGCTCCACCAATTCCTTGAATTCCCAACAAACCTTTATGTCCTGTAAAAGCTAGAAAATCAGCATTTAGCTCCTCATTATTAATAGTAATGTGTCCAGCAGTTTGCGATACATCAAGAAGCAAGAATGTCTTTTCTAGTTCGCCAATTTTTTTAGAAATTTGATCGATGTTTTGAACTGAACCAGTAATATTTGAGCCGTGATTGATTACAACCAATTTAGTGTTGTCTGAAATCTTATCAAGGACTTTTTGTTGATTAATGAAGCCATATTGGTCACAATCAACAAATTCAAGCTCTATAATTTTATTTTTAGCCAGCTCTATTAATGGACGAATGACAGAATTATGTTCAATTGCTGTAGAAATAACGTGGTCACCTTTGCGCAATATTCCTTTTATTATTAAATTCAACGCTTCAGTAGAATTTTGTGTGAAAATAATACTTGTTGGAAACTTCACATTAAACAAATTAGCGACCTTACTTCTTGTTTCATATATAATATCGTTTGTTTCTGTGTTGCTTGAACGATTAGAAGAACCGGATTCCGTTTCTAAAAATTGGGAAATTCCCTTTAAAACTGAATTTGGTTTTGGGTAAGATGTAGCGGCATTATCGAAATACATAATTTTCCTTAATTTTTCTGTTACAAAATAAATTGTAAGTAGTTAAAATGAACGGCCGAACATTTATAATCTTATAGTATATAAAATTACGAAATAAAGCTTTACAGAACATGTATTTCCAATTTTTCCAGTCTTAATGTTAGTAAATAACGAACGTATTAAAATATCGAATAGATAGACAAAAAAATTTTTAAGGTATTTTTCTTATAAATTTTTTTCATCACATTAAGTTAAAAAACTAATCTTGTAGTATATTCAGAGCCTTAACTAAAGAGACTGTCTCAAAAAAATTTTAATTAAATCCTTTTCTGTTCAAAATTATGATAAACTTTGAAAATTCTATTAAAGCATACATAAAGTAAAAAAACGCCCTAGGAAGTTCGCAGCTAAAATGTATTGCTAGCATAGTTAGGACAACAGGGTATAGGGAGTTGTCCGTATTAAAAATTGTGATATAATAGCTTTTATAAGCGGTCAACTAAGTTGAGCAACAAAGAAAGATATTTTTATGGATAATAGCTATTAGGAGGTAATAAAAAATGAGTGTACCTTATGGGTTTATTGTAACCCAAATTAAAGAAACACATGAGTTTTATAAAAAAAATATAGAATCAGGTAGAGAACTTGATGAAGAAGAAAAAATTATAAAAAGAAAACTTGATAAATTGTATGCGGTTGTACTTGAATTGGAAAAGAGTTATGAGTAAAATTGGATATGCACGTGTAAGTAGCAAGGAACAAAACCTTGATAGACAATTAGAAGCCTTGGATTCTGTTTCTAAGGTCTTTTCAGATAAAATAAGCGGACAATCTACCGAACGACCACAATTAAAAGCAATGTTAGAGTATATCCGAGAGGGCGATATTGTCGTGGTGACAGAATTAGACCGTTTAGGAAGAAATAATAACGACCTTACTACTATCATGAATGAGATACAACAAAAAGGAGCAACATTAGAAGTTCTAAATTTGCCCTCTATGAATGGTATTGATGATGAAAATTTAAGACGGTTAATAAATAATTTAGTGATTGAACTTTATAAATATCAAGCTGAAGCTGAGCGAAAAAAAATAAAAGAACGTCAGCAACAAGGCATAAAAATTGCTAAAAACAAAGGTAAATTTAAAGGCGGTAAAAGAAAATTTCATGAAAATGACCCACGTTTAAATTTAGCTTTTGATTTATATTTAAAAGGTTATACCGACAAAGAAGTAGAAGAACAAACAGGAATTAATCGTAGAACGTTTAGAAGATATAGACAGAGATATAATGTATATAGAAAATAAAAAAAGTTCACTTTTAAAACTGAACTCTTTCAAAAAGGAAATATAATAACTATTTTTAGTTATTGAGAATTTTCTAAAATATGGATATCTAGTTCCGTTAATTTGAACGTATCATTATTACTAGATAACTGCTTTTCTTGTTTTAATCTTTTTTCTATTTTTCTATTAATAATTAATCTAGTATTATTATTATTTAATATATACATATCTTTTAATTGTATTAAATTGACCTCTATAAGTTTTAGACTTTTCAAAAAAAGAGTTGTTTTAAAAGTATCAGAATCCTTTATACTAGCGTTGGTAAGATTGGCATTGGAAAATTTTACAAAGTTTATGACAGAGTTGTTCAAATTAGTATTTTCTAAGTTTGCATTTTCAAAATTTGCTGTGTTTAGACTTGTATTAGTCATAATCGCACCCTTTAAATTTGCTCCTATTAAGACTGCTGCACCCATAATTGTTTGGTCAATAACAATTTCTGACATCTTTGCATGATTAAATTTTGAATTATATAAATTAGAATGTAGGATATTAGCATAACATAGGACCACACGATTTAATTCAGATTTCTGAATTGAAGAATTATTAATCGTTGCGTTTTTTAAATTGCAGCCATTTAAATTAGTATCATTCAATGAAGAATTATTAATTGTTATATTTTCCAAATGAGAACTATAAAAATTGGATGCTGAAAAATTTGATTTTAATATTTTTGCACCACTTAGATTAGAATTTCTAAAATCCATATTTTGCGCTGAAGTGTTTCTAAATTCTGCATTTTCTAATCTAGTATTTTTAAAATTTGCATTGGTAATATTTGAATCAACAAATCCTACATTTTTTAGTATAGAATTTTCAAATTTGGCATTATTAAACCTGACCTTAGAAAATGTATAATTAGATAAATTCATATTTGAAAGGTCAATACCTGATAAATTATACTGTTGCCAGGGTATCTCCATTCTTTCATCCCAATTATTTCTTTTTAAAGAAAAATAAATTAGTTTTTGAACTATTCTTGAAACAAGTCTAGAGAACAGTATGTTGTGTTTTTTTGATTGGAATTTAGAAAAAATTATGGAACTAATTTGCTCTATTTTTGTAGTATTATTAATGAAATCAGAAGATGAGAATGTTTCCAATTGCATCCAGTCTTCAATTAATCCACTTAAAGCGTATGCCCCAGCCAGAAACTGTTCTTTGGAATAAAATTGGTTTATTGCATCAACATATATTTTATTTAATTCTGCTATTTTGATTTGATTCAGCTCAATTTTCTTATTATTTAATTCAATATCCTTATTTTTAAGGTCCTGTTCTTTTTTTCGTTCTCTTATAATCCAAAGATAAATAGTAGGAATACCACCAATAATGGCTATATAGGCTGTTAAATTTTGTTCAAATCCTAATTTCATTGCATGATTTAGGCAGTAGATACCAATAGCAAGTGAAATGGAAGCATATATTAATTGCAACAATACTTTAGATATCAGAATATTATCACGAACTGTTTCTTCTCTAAGTTTTTTATTAGCAGTATAAATAAGTATAAAAGAACCTATAATAGCTATCCCCGTGATACTAGGCCAAAGCCAAGTTTGTAATTTGTTCACATCCATTAATGCTCCTTACATTGAAAATTTCATTATATGTGTTTATATGATTTAACTTCTAATTAGTAAGTGGTTTGACAGATTTTACTTTTTCATGATATAATGAAATTAAAGAAAAGGACTTGCTCGAAACAAGTCCCAATGTAGCCGTGTTAAGAACGGTAGCAATACTTCAATCAAAAATGACCGATTACCTGCTAAGTAGAACGGTCATTTTTTATTACTTGTATTAATGACAAGAATCATCAAGGTCGCAAATGCAATCATGAGACTCAATGCCTGAAATACAGTCAAAAAATTTTCGCATTTCATTTTTTGTGAGGTTTTGCCCACGAAATAATCATAAGCACCACCTCCAATCAAAGCTACCGTTCATAAACTCTACTCCATTATTATAACAAAAAGTACTTTCTTTTTCTTTTAAAAACCAAAATAACCACCAGATAGACTATCCAGTAGTTATACAATCAAAAGCATATTTTTAAGTCCGACGAACATTTTTCAAAGCTAAAACATTCGCAAGATAGAGCAGAGCCGCAAAAAGTAGCATAATGAGCAAATCAAACCAGATTCCAGAGAATCCTACTCCTCTTTTAACTACCTCTTGCATGGCAGAAATTCCATAATAAACCGGAATACAATGTGCGATCGCTTGAAGAATGACAGGCATCGTATCCACAGGAATCAAACCAGAAAATAAAAATTGGGGAACAATCGCTAAAGGAATCATCTGTACAAATTGAAATTCTGTTTTTGCTAATGTGGATAAAAGTAATCCAAACAATAAAGCGATGATGGCGATAAAGAAATTAATGACAAAGACCCAACCAATATTTCCGTTATGATGAACCCCTAAAATCCAATAAGTAAAAACAACCATGAGTGCTGTTTGAATCATTGCAAGAATTCCATAACTCAAAGTATAGCCCGTCACGATTTCAGTTCGTTTCACAGGAGTGACTAACATTCTCCCCAGCGTCCCTGAGGTTCGCTCGTTCACTAATGAAATACCTGAAATTAGAAGCACCAAGAAGAAAGCAAAGGCTCCAACTAAAATCGGTGCTAAATCATCAAAAGTAGCATTTGTACTACTAGGATCTCCGTACAAATAGTGACTCGTTACTTTATACTGCTCTGTATCAACCCTGAAATTTGTTGAAAAACTTTGACCTGATGTTTGAGGTAACTTACTTATCAAATTTTGCAGAGCCTGCTTAGTCTCCTCTTTAGTTGCCTTAACTTGGCTTTCTTGAATGACTTGTGTTAAAAGTAGCTTAATCGCAGAACTTGTTCCATTTGACTGATTAGCATAACTAACATCAATATTTTTTCCCGAAATACTAACAATTGCACTCAAATCTTTCTCATTCATTGTTGAGCGATTATTTTCAGAAACACTAATCACTTTCAGATGTGCTTTATCATTTGGCATATCCTTCAAAGCTCTTGTTAATTCTGTATTATCAGACTTCAAACCCACTCTGTAAGCATTATTTGGCGGTACTTGAAAGAGAAAGTACATGAGCGTCAAAATAAATATTGGAGCTAAAAACATCATTGCCAGCGTCCTAGGGTCACCACGCCGTTGAAGCATAATTCGTTTAAAGATAGCAAGTGTTCTCATTTCGCTGCCCCCTTATTTTGTAACTCTAAATTTTTTCCCGCAACAATAAAGGCTTCCTCAACCGAGGCAACTTGATACTTTTCCTTAATTTCCTTTGGCGAACCTTCTGCTATAAATTTACCATTTCTAAGCATCAGTACGACATCACAACGTTCAGCTTCATCCATAACATGTGTCGTAATTAATATTGTTTTCCCTTGATTTGCTTGATTTCGCAGCTCTTCCCAAATTTCTTGACGCAATTCTGGATCAATCCCAACAGTTGGTTCATCTAAAAGTAAAATAGGAGCATCCGTTTGCAGAGCAATAGCGAGTGATAAGCGCCTTTGCATTCCTCCTGAATAATTAGAAATTGATTGATTTAACTGCTTAGTCAGATTTACTGTAGCAGCTGCCTTATCAAGTTTGCCTTGTAAATCCTTTTTTTTGATTCCCTGCAAAGAACCAAAAAATTCTAAATTTTGTTTGCCGGTCAATTCCTTAAATAAAGCGTCTTCTTGCGCCATATAGCCTAATTTCCCTAATACTTCTCTGTCAGGAATTTTTCTTTCAAGAATCTCAACATTGCCAGAATCCAATTTTTGCATTCCAACAATGGCCTTGATAAAGGTTGACTTCCCAGCTCCAGAAGGTCCAATCAAACAAATAATTTTTCCACTTTCAAATTCATAGGATAAATGGTCTAATATTGCTTTATCGCCAAATTTCACACTAATATCATTAATAGTTATTGGTGAGGTCATATTCTTCTCCTTTGATGGCATAAACTTTCTTTAGATTTGATGTTAAACTAATTGTAACACTTCATTTTTGAACCTCAAATCATTTTACCCTTTAGAAACTGCATATAAAAGTTATTTTGTAGTATAATGATAAGAACTTTAAGTTTTGAGAAACTTAGCACAAATCATTTATATCTTTATAAAGGAGTTCATATGGCCTGTACAACATTTCTCGTCGGTAAAAAATCCTCATTAGATGGTACAACTTTAATTGCACGAAACGAAGATGGTGGAGATAAACCTAATCCCCAACGTTTTGTTGTCATCAATCCTGAAAATCAACCCAAGCACTATCGCTCTGTCGCCACAGCTTGTGAATTTGACTTACCAGAAAATCCCCTATCCTATACTTCTACACCTGACGCGGATTCAACCTATGGGATTTGGGCAGCGGCTGGCATCAATAGTGCGAATGTTGCCATGACTGCGACAGAAACCTCAACGACAAATAGTCGTATTTTGGGATTGGACCCTTATGTTGAAACAGGACTGGGTGAAGAAGACTTCACAACAATTACCCTTCCCTATATCCAGAGTGCGCGTGAGGGTGTTGAACGGATGGGACAACTCTTAGAAAAATATGGAACTTATGAATCAAACGGGATGGCTTTTTCTGATAAAGATGAAATTTGGTGGTTAGAAACACTAGGTGGACATCAATGGGCAGCTATTCGTATCCCCGACGACGCTTATGTTATTGCTCCTAATCGTCTTAATATCGATTGGTATGATTTTGAAAGTTCTGACACGATTTATTCAACTGGTTTGAAAGAATTTATTGATAAGAACAAGCTTAATCCAGACTTTGATGGTTATAACCTTCGTCATATTTTTGGTTCAAGTACCATTAAAGACACGCGCTACAACAATCCACGCGCTTGGTATGTGCAAAACTATTTTTCTCCAGAAACCACAGGAAATGACAATCCATTTAACCAAGATTTACCTTTCATCTGCCATGCCAATCGCAAAATTTCCATTGAAGAAATTAAGTTTGTCATGTCAAGTCATTATGAAAATACAGCTTATGACCCATACAGCACAACATCAAGCGCCGCAGAACAAAAATTGATTCGACCAATTGGACTCAATCGTAATTTAGAACTCCATGTTTTACAAATTCGAGATAATGTAGACAAGGAGCTTGCTGGCATTCATTGGCTTGCTTTTGGACCTAACAGTTTCAATAGCCTTGTTCCATTTTATGCTAGAGTAAGTGATACCCCTACTTGTTATCGCGATACAAAAGCCGACTTTGACCCAACCAAAATGTATTGGTTGACTACAATGACCGCTGTTCTAGGAGACAGTAATTTCCAAGGCTATGTCGATAAAAGAGACAATTTTGACCTCAACACAATGGCAAAATTAAGGGCCTTACAAAACGAAACCGACAAAGGAAGTGACCAATCACTTGAAGCAGTGAACGAAAAACTTGCACAGATTGCTCTGACTGCTCAAACTGAACTTCTTGGTAAAATGGTTATTTCTGGTTCCAATCACATGAAACTTCGCTTTGATTTTAATGATTAAAAAATACGGATGGTTATCCGTATTTTTTTAGATACTATCAATGAAGCGTCAACATCCATTGATAGAGTAGTCCAGCAATTACAGCACCAACAATTGAACCAGTTGCTGGAATCCAAGCATAGCTCCAGTCGGAAGTTCCTTTATTTTTGATTGGTAAAAGTGCGTGCATTATTCTCGGACCTAGGTCACGTGCTGGATTCATCGCGTAGCCAGTTGTTGGTCCTAAAGAAAAACCAACTGCCATAATAAGAAAACCGACAATAATTGGACCAAAACCACCTTCCAGACGATAATGGCCCATTGCCATAATCAGTATCATGAGTAGCGCCCCATCAAAAGCTTCCCCTAAAAAATTGGACCAAGAATGACGAATAGCGGGTGCTGTGGCAAAACTTGCCAAGATTAGAGAAGAATCTTTTGTTTCTTCCCAATGAGGATAATAATGTAACCAAACGGCGACAGCACCTAACATAGCACCTAAAAATTCGGCTACAATAAAAGCAAATGCTAAGCCAATCTTTATTTTCCCTAAGACAAGAAAACCAATGACCAAGGCTGGATTGAGATAAGCGGGTGAAAAGAAGCCAACTGCCCAGACAGCGACAGCAACGGCTAAGCCCCAACCAATTGCAATAGTCACCCAACCTGCATTTTCCGATTTTGTTTTACCTAAAACATTTGCTGCGACAACCCCATTTCCTAATAATACAAGGATGAAAGTGCCCAGAAATTCTCCCAATATTTGTAATGTCATTGCTTTACCTTATTTTTCTATCATCATTTTTTCTAACTGCTCTTTTATTGCTTCAAAAGTTGCTCCTGCTTCTAAGAGAGCACTCGCTGTGTAAGCTCCCTCAATGAGCGGGACATTAAAAATGGTTAATTCTTTGTCTGTCATTTCAGAAACCAAATCCAAATTCATTCGAGCACTTCCTAAATCAAAAAATGTTAAGAGATTGTCTGCCTCATTTTCTTCAATAGCATTCATAACTCGGTCAAATGAGGTGCCTATTTCGCCATTTTCTAAACCACCTATAGCGGTTAGCGAAATATTTTTAGCAACTTCACGAATTAATTTTTTTAGTCCTGAGGCAATCTCAGGGGAATGAGAAACGATTACAATTCCATAAGTCATGCTACTACCTCCAAAAGTGTTTCAAATAAATAAGCACTTGATTGTGTTCCAGGGTCAATGTGCCCAATTGAGCGTTCCCCAAGATAAGAAGCTCTTCCTTTTGTAGCTAAAAGTCCTGCACTTGCTTTAACAACTTTTTCTAAATTATCTTTGGAAGCTGAATCAGTTTGTAAGTCATTTAAAAATGCTGACCAGATATCAACCATCGTTTTTTCACCGACTTGAGCTTTTCCTCTTTTTTGAATAGCTTCTAGTCCAGCATAAATTAATTCACTTGTATCTAAAGTTTCTGTGGCAGTCTTACTCATGGCTAGAAAGGCTGAACCATACAAAGGACCAGAAGCTCCTCCTACTTTTGACATTAGGGTCATGGCCACTTTTTTAAAGATTTCTGAGACATTTCCAAAGTTTGAAACTTCCAATGCTTTCATTGTTTCAGACATCCCACGAGCCATATTTGCACCATGATCCCCGTCACCAATAGGTCCGTCTAGTTCGCTTAGATAAGCTTTATTTTCTTGTATTTTTTCGTTGAATTTTCCTAACCATTCAATGGTTGTATCTATTGTTAACATTCTCTCTCCTTATCCCCAAGAAATAGTTTTCACGTCTTCATTAAGATTTTTGAGCCATTGGTCATCTTCCAACTTAATCATTGTAAGTGACAAGCCTGCCATATCAATTGAAGTCATATAATTTCCAACTTTTTTAAAAAGAATTTCAATATTTTCTTCTGTCAGTAATTTTGCAACATCATTCATAAAAATGAATTGCTCCATTAGTGACGTCGCTCCCATACCATTTACAAGAATTCCATATTTTTGACCAGCTTCAAATTTGAATTCTTCTTTCAACTTTCCAACCAGTTCTGTTGCTAACTCATAAGAAGTTTTCATTTTTTCCCGACGGTATCCTGGTTCACTATGAATTCCTACGCCATATTCAATTTCATTATCATCAAGAACAAAACCAGGTTTTCCAACTTCTGGAACTGTTGCGGCTGACAAAGCTAAGCCAATAGTCTTGATATTCTTGACGACCTTATCAGCCAAATCTTTGATTTCATCTAAAGAAGCTCCTTGATGGGCAGCTGCGCCTAATATTTTATGAACAAGGACTGTTCCAGCAACTCCTCGTCTTCCTTGAGTATAGAGCGAATTTTCAACGGCGATATCATCGTCAACAATAATTTGCTCAACCTTAATCTCTTCCATCTCAGCCATTTCTCGTGCCATTTCAAAATTCATCACATCGCCTGAATAATTTTTGATAATTAAGAGTACTCCAGCTCCTTCGTCAGCAGATTTGATTGCCTCATAAATTTGATCAGGCGTTGGTGATGTGAAAATAGCTCCACAAACAGCTGCTGACAGCATTCCTTCCCCGACAAAGCCAGCATGAGCCGGTTCGTGTCCAGAACCCCCGCCTGATACTAAGGCAACTTTTCCACTTTTAGGACTTTTACGTTGAATAATTTCAAAATCTGGAACTTTTTCAATCAAATCCCCGTAAGCATAGGTTAATCCGTCTAACATTTCTGAGACCACATCTTGTGGTTGATTAATAATCTTTTTCATCGCTCATCCTCCTGAGTTTCTTATGTTATACTTAGTATAAAATATAAAGTCCATAAAAATAAGGGACAAATCACAAAATGTGTCCGCTTTCTTTTAAAATATGAAAAAATCAATCATTACACAAAAAATTATTGCTAAAGCTTTTAAAGACCTGATGCAAAGTAATGCTTATCACCAGATTTCTGTCAGTGATATTATGCAAACCGCAAAAATTAGAAGGCAAACTTTTTATAATTATTTTCAGAACCAAGAAGAGCTTTTATCTTGGATTTTTGAGAATGATTTTGCCGAATTAATTAATGATAATCTGGATTATTATGGCTGGCAAAATGAACTCTTACTCTTATTACGCTACTTAGATGAAAATCAAATTTTTTATCAAAAAATATTTGTTATAGATAAAAATTTTGAACACTTTTTCCTTATTCAATGGGAAAACTTACTTGATAAGGTTATTTTTGACCAAGAAAAAAAGTCTGACTATCATTGGTCAGACTTAGAAAAATCATTTATATGTCGTTATAATGCTGCAGCAATTTGTGCAATAACTAAAGAATCAATCATTAGAGGAAATTCTTTAGAAAAGCTTTATTCTCAGATTGTAAATCTTTTACTTGCTCAAATTAAAATTTTTGAAAGCTGATTACCATGCAAAAGCTCCCGTTGGAGCATTCAGATAGTCCAACCATTTAGGATCTCTAACAGAACAAAGCGTTAATGAAATTCCTGACATATCACAACTTGTCATTAGGTTTCCAACTTTGCAAAACTTAATAGATAAGCCTTCAAGTTCTAAAAGGCGCATCACATCATATTGAAAACTGTAAAGTTCCATTAATGTTGTTGAACCCAAACCATTTACAAGCAAAATATAATTTTTATTTGCTTTTTTTTGCCAGTTAATTTCTGCTTTTAACTTATTTACTAACTCTACGGCAATACGCTCTGAGTCTTCAAATTTTTCAACACGATAACCGGGTTCTCCGTGTATTCCAATTCCAAAAGAAACTTCATCTTCAGCTAGAACAAATGAAGTCTTTTGATGAGGAAAATGAACAGGTGCTAAGGCAACGCCCAAAGTATAAATTTCTGGGGAAAGTGACAGAGCTAATTGTTCAATTTCATCAATACTTCCGCCTTCTTTAGCAAAAGCACCGAGAATTTTATGAAGTAAAATTGTTCCAGCAACCCCACGATGTCTTTTATGAAAATTATAAGCATTTACCGAAATATCATCATGACTGACAATATATCTTACATCAATTCCTTCATTTCTCGCTTCTTTTATTGCCTCATTAAATTCCTTTAAGTCAGCTTCAAAATTTTTGATAATCACAAAAACGCCTTTGCCTGAGTTAACTTGGCGAATAGCTTTTAAAATATTTTTAGACTTTGGTGGTATAAATAGAGGACCAGTCACAGCTGCCGCAAGCATTCCAGACCCAACATAACCTACATGGGCCGGTTCATGACCACTTCCTCCACCTGAAATAATTGGAACTGTTTTTTCATTAAATTTATTATCATAGAGAATTCCAGTTTCTGGTAGATAAGTCAATTGAGGGTAAGTCAAATCAATCCCTTTTAACATCTCCTCTGGAATTTCATTTGTTGAAGTATAGAATTTCATATAACCAAATTATAGCACAGATACAAAAAGAGCTTGATTTAAAAAATCAAACTCTTTTTATTTATTAGCTTTTAGATTATTTTTCAGTCAAAGCTGCAAGTCCTGGAAGTACTTTACCTTCGAGGAGTTCCATTGAAGCTCCACCACCAGTTGAAATCCATGAGAATTTATCTGCATAACCAAGGTTGATTGCTGCTGCTGCTGAGTCACCACCACCGATGATTGATTTAACACCTGGTTGTTTAACGATAGCTTCCATCAATCCAACAGTACCTGCTTGGAAGTCTGGGTTTTCAAACACACCAACTGGACCATTCCAAACAACTGTTTTAGCACCTTCAAGTTGTGTGTTGTAGTCAGCAATTGTTTTGCTTGCTACGTCAAGTCCCATGAAGCCTGCAGGAATATTTTGGTCAGCAGTTTCTTTAACTTCTGTGTAACCAGCAAATGCGTTAGCAACTTTGTGGTCAAGTGGCAAAATCAATTTTCCAGCTGCTTTTTCAAGCAATTCTTTAGCAAGATCAAGTTTGTCATCTTCAACGAGTGAAGTTCCGATTTCGTAACCTTGAGCTTTCAAGAATGTGTAAGCCATTCCACCACCGATGATAACTTTATCAGCTTTTGAAAGAAGGTTTTCGATAACACCGATTTTATCTGAAACTTTTGAACCACCAAGGATTGCTACGAATGGACGTTCTGGAGCTTCAACTGCTTCTTGGATATAAGCAATTTCGTTTTCAAGAAGGAAACCAGCAACGGCTTTATCAACGTTTGCTGAGATACCAACGTTTGATGCGTGAGCACGGTGAGCTGTACCAAATGCGTCATTAACGAAAATTCCGTCACCAAGTGAAGCCCAGTATTTACCAAGTTCTGGGTCGTTTTTAGATTCTTTTTTACCGTCGATATCTTCAAAACGAGTGTTTTCAACGAGAAGGATTTCTCCATCTTTAAGTTCGTTGATTGCTGCTTCAAGTTCTGCTCCACGAGTAGTTCCTGGGAAAACAACATCTTGACCAAGTTTTTCAGAAAGAGCTTTAGCTACTGGTGCAAGTGATTTACCAGCTTTGTCAGCTTCTTCTTTAACACGTCCCAAGTGAGAGAAGAGGACTGCACGTCCACCTTGTTCAAGGATGTATTTAATTGTTGGAAGCGCAGCAGTGATACGGTTATCATTTGTGATTACGCCATCTTTAATTGGAACATTAAAGTCAACACGTACGAGGACTTTTTTGCCTTTAAGTTCAACGTCTTTTACAGTCAATTTTGCCATTTGGAAAAATTCTCCTTATAAGATATTTTTGTTGAGATTGAAAAAGCACCATGCTGATTCAATTCAAATCGATAGGTTAATTATATCACAAATTCGAATAATTTGGCTTTGAGAATTTTACTTTTAGCTTGTAAAGGGTTACTTTTAAAAGATTTTTACTGACAGATTTTTTTATTTTTAAAAATGAATTTAAAAAAGGCTGTCAGTAATATATTTTTGAATTCCATAAGCGACACCATCTTCTGCATTGCTTTTCGTAATCACTTTTCCTATTTTTTTTAAGTCATCAGAAGCATTTGCCATGACAATTGGTAACCCAACAGCTTTTAACATACTTAAATCATTTTCATTATCGCCAAATGCTGCAAGTTCGCTTTGCTCTAACTGTTCTCTTTGGGCAATAAATTGGACTGCTTTGGCTTTTTGAGCTTCAAGATGTGTAATCTCAAGATACGTTTCCCAAGTTTTTTGAATGATTATATCAGGAAAATTTAGTTTTTCTAAATGTTCTTTAATTTCTTCTAACTTACTTTCATTTGGTGTAATCAAAAGAATTTTAAATATTTCTAGTCTTGGTCGCTCAGTTATCAATGCTTCCAAATCTACTAACTTAGGAACCTGTGGAGTAAATTGCATTTCTTGTTTGATGTCTTTATCAATCTTTTCAACATACCAATCGCTTAAACTATACAGGGATAGATTTATTTCAGGATAATCTTTTTTGATTGTCTTAATCAATTCTTGAGTGCTAGCATGAACCATTGGATTTGCCTTAATAACTTCATTTTTAGCAAAAATAAGCCCGCCATTAAAAGCAACTTGTGAGCTTTTTAAATCCAATTGATTAATTAGACTCTCCATCGCTTGAGGTGCTCTTGCTGAAACCAAAGAAAAAGGAAGATTAGAGTTTTCAATCACTTCTTGAGTCTTTTTGGAAATTTTTCCTTGGTCATCAAGTAAAGTCCCGTCTAGGTCAGAAAAAATATGTTTAATCTTAGTCATCTTATCCCCCTCTATCCTCTATTTTAACAAAATTTACTGACAGCTTTGTTAGTAAAAGCTAATGAATAAAAAAATCACTGACAGAAGTCAGTGATTAAAAATTCTAATTAGTATTTTTTACGTTTACGTGCTGCTTCTGATTTACGTTTACGTTTTACAGAAGGTTTTTCGTAGTGTTCACGTTTGCGGAGCTCTTGAAGAGTTCCAGCTTTTGTTACTGAACGTTTGAAGCGACGGAGTGCGTCGTCAAGTGATTCATTTTTGCGTACAAGTGTTTTTGACATAGATTTTCACCCCATTTCCAGCTCGAGAGTTCGTGGTCTTTCACACGACTTTCCTATTATATCAAATGGAAAAGACATTGTCAAACTAGACTAGCTTTGTCGCCTCCTCATTTAAGCGTTCTTGATGAATATTAATTTTTTTATCCAAATAAGCCATCGATTTTTCAAGTTCGGCTAATTCTTTTTCCATTTCCTTTTTACGAGCTTTTAAAACTCCAATTATCATTTCATGCTTATCTGTATTGGCAAAAACTTCTTTAATTTGTGCTAGACTCAATCCGGCACAGCGATAATGGCGAATGGCATTAATTCTTGATTCTGTTGCCTCGTCAAAATCACGAATTCCAGCTTTAGTGCGTGGAACTGAGATCAATCCTTCTTTTTCATAGAATCGTAGATTGTAGGCTGAAATTCCTGTTCTCCCTGCAACTGTCGCAATCGTGACCATTTTTTTCTCCTTTGAACTTATAAAAATCACTTTTTTATGGCAATTTTACTTCTTTATTTTATTAATTAATAAAAAGTCAATTTTTTCTCTTGACTTAGAGCAACTCTAACTTGCTATAATATAGCATGTTGATTTCAAAGTGTCAACCACCGCATTTTGAATCTTATTTTAAAATAGAAAAGAGTAAAAATTGAATAAAATACAAGAAAAACGTTCCATAAGAGCCTTTATGCTCTCCAATGTGATGGCAGGTTTAGAAGGGTCAATCGTAGCGACGGCTCTACCTGCAATGATGGCGGAATTACATGGAATTAAATTAATGAGTTGGGTTGTAACCATTTATATGCTTCTCATGGCGGTTTCTTCTCCCATTTGGACCAAATTAGCCGAACGCTTTGGATATAAACAAATGTTTGTGCTTGGCACACTCTTATTTACAATAGGTTCTCTCGGCGAAGGATTAGCCATTAATATGCTAATGGTTATTGTCGCACGCGCGCTCATGGGACTTGGTGCTGGTGTGATGATTCAACTTCCTTTTGTCATCTATGGAATGATGTATCAAGCCGATGAGCGAAGACGAGTGATTGGAAATACTGTCGCTGCTTATTCATTTTCAACTATTGCAGGACCAATTGTCGGGGGGCTGATTGTCACTTTACTTGACTGGCGCTGGGTCTTTTTCATCAATATTCCAATTGGGATTTATATGGCTTTTATTGTTTGGAAAAATTTCGACTTGAAAACAAACCATACTAAAAAATCAATTGATTTTGCCGGCTCTGCTTCTTTATCCATCGCTGTCATTGCAATAATGTTGCTTTTCCAAATGATGGGAAATGCAGTCATTAATCTTCCTCTCTTCCTTACTTTATTAGTTGTAAGTTTTCTCTTTTTCATCGGATTTTATTTTGCTGAAAAACAAGCAGTTGACCCAATTGTTCCACTTGAACTTTTCAAAAACCCTTCATTTATCGCTAAAAATGTCATGTTTTTCATGCAATATGGCTTCTTTGGTTTTTACACAAATTATCTGCCTACTTGGGGACAAGGAGTCATGGGCGCAACGGCTTTGGTCGGCGGAATGGTTTTGATTCCATCAGCAATCATGCTGGTTATAGGCACTAGAAATGTCAATCATCTCATTCAAAAAGTGGGAGAAAAGAAAACAATCTATATTGGTTTTTCCATTATGGTTTTAGGGGCAATTTTCTTATTTAGTTTGCCTGAACATGCCTCAATTGTGATGCTCTTTGTGGCAACAGCAATTCTTGGAACTGCCTTTGGAATTGTCAATATCACCTTGCAAGTTGCGGTTCAAGAAAGTGTCGCTAAGCATTTGATTGGTGCAGCGACCGCGGTTAATGCACTACTAAGAACAATGGGAACAACGCTTGTTTTATCTGGACTGTCCATTGCCCTTAATCGTACATTTACTGAGGCAACAGCACATAATCCAAAACTTACAACAACACTTCTTAATCAAATTTCTGATGCAAAAGCTTTAAAAAATATTCCAGTAAATCTTATTGCCCCTTTGCGTCACACCTTATTTAACGGCATGCACTTGCTTGCTCTTATCTCAGGATTACTTCTTTTCATTGCTCTTTTTGTCAATTGGCTCGACCCTTGGAAAAAAGGCTTAGAATAGGAAAAAAATTACTGACAGGCTCGTCAGTAGTTTTTATTTTGCTGACAAAAATTTCTGTCATAGGTAGCCGTTTGCGCTTTAGCGCATTTACGGATATGCTAGTATTTCCGTCAGTAATTTTTGAGTTCATTAAAGTCTGCAATTGCTTTTTCTAATAAATGATGTAAACTGTCAGCATCATTTTCTAACCATTCTTCCCAAGCCACACTATAAACTGCTCGAGCTAGGCGAACAGCTAATCTTGCACTTCTTTCACCATAAGCTGTCAGTAAATATTCAACTAATAGTTCTTCGATTTTGCTTTGTTTTAAAAGTTCGCGTTCTTCCAAATCTGGGTGACTGGCAATTATTTTTTGTCTTTTGACTGTTCTTTCTCGATGTTCATCAAAGAAGTCTGCAGCGTAAAAATAACTTTCAAGAACAATAGCCAAAGGATTATTCGCTTTTGATTCTTTCATTTTCGTCAGTAACATTTGGCTGTATTGCTCACCGCCAGCAAAGAAAATATCTGCTTTATTTTTAAATTTACGAAAAAATGTTCGCTCTGTTAAACCAGCTTTGGTGGCAATTTGTAGAACAGTTGTATTCTCATAACCTTGCGCTATAATCAATTCCAAGGCTGCTTCATATAATTTTTCTTGACTTGTTTTTTTCATCTCTTCCCCTAAATGTCAGTTTATGACATTTTTCTTGACAAGCCCCCTCTAAAGGATTATACTATTCTCAAATGTCAGTTACTGACATTATATAAAATGCCTTTAAAACTGTCAAGAAAAGTTGATAAAGCACATTAAGGAGAAAATAAATGGTTAAAGCACTACAATACAAAACATTTGGTAAACCCGATGTTCTTCAACTCGTGGACCTTCCTCTCGTCCATCCAAAAGCTGATGAAGTTTCTATCAAAGTCAGTCATGTTGGACTCAATCCAATGGATTGGGCTATTATGGGAAATCCTGAAGTGGCTCCAAATTTTGGTGTCAAACTTCCCCAAACTTTTGCCTATGATTTTGCTGGAATAATCGATGAAATTGGTCCAGAAGTGACCGACTTTAAAGTTGGCGACCATGTTTTTGGAACAACAATGAAAGGTGCAGCAACCGAACAACTCATTTTTTCAACGAAAGAACGTGGACTTTTTCATAGACCCGATTTTGTAGAAGATGACGTCACCTCTACTCTTGCCGTGGCTGGCCATACTGCGGCAGTTGCTCTGCGAAAAGCTCACGTAACAGCAGGGGATACTCTTTTAGTTGGTGGTGCAGCCGGTGGCGTAGGAATTTTTACGGTTCAACTTGCTCAAATTTTAGGCGCTAAAGTAATCGGTACTGCTTCTGACTCTACCGCTGACTTCCTACAAGATTTAGGTGCCGAACAAATAAGTTATGGCCCGGGTCTGGCTGACCGTTTGAAAAATAAAGAAATCACGGCGGCTATCGATCTATTCAGCCATGAAACGCTTAAAGCTGCTCTCGAATTAGAAGTCAAAGCTGATAAGATGTCGACTGTCATCATGTATCCAGAGCCTCCAGCTGGGATTCCAACGGCTACAGGTGGCGAAGCTCTTCCTTCTGATATGGAAATGATTTTAAATGCCATCTCTAATCATCAACTGACGGTTCCAATTGCAGCTAAGTACTCTATCGATGACTATTTGGAAGCAATCAACTTACAGATGAATCGTCACGCACATGGAAAAATCGTTCTTTATTTTTAAATAAATAAAAAAACAGTCAAATCAGACTGTTTTTATTTACTCCAATCAATTGGACTTTGACCAGATTCAACCAGAAATTCATTGGTTTTTGAGAAAGGATGCGAACCAAAAAATCCACGACTTGCTGACAAAGGTGACGGATGCGCCGCTTCTAGTATGAGATGCTTACTTCCATCAATTAGTTTGGCTTTCTTTCTAGCAAACCCCCCCCAAAGAATGAAAACCTTTGGTCGCTCATCATCTGAGGCAATCTTGATAATTTCGTCTGTCAACGGTTCCCAAATTTTACCAGCATGTGCATTTGAAGCAAACTCAGGTACGGTCAGAACTGCGTTTAGAAGTAAAACACCTTGTTCGGCCCAAGCCGTCAAATCACTGTCATCTTTAGAAAAACCTTCCTCACGCAATTCTTTTTGGATATTAACAATCGAGTCTGGACGATTCACTTTGAAAGTAGCAGGATAAGAAAAAGCCAAGCCTTGAGCTTTCCCGGGCTGAGGGTAAGGGTCTTGCCCAACAATGATAACCTTTGTTTGTGCCAAAGGAGTCAATTCAATCGCCCGAAAAATTTGATTTTCTGGTGGATATACTTTGCCCTCTTGATAAGTCTGATTGATAAATTCAATCATTTTAGGAAAATAATCTTCTGCTAATCGATTGCGTAAGGGTTGTGACCAATCTGTTTTCTTCATTTTTCTTGTCCTCTCTCCACAAAAATTCGGAGGGTTGTTTTCAATTTTTCTGTTGCTGTCTTTCTGAAATCACTGATATAAATTTCTCGATGATGAAATTCTTTGTGAACAGCTTTTAAATCATGTTCTTTAGCATACTCAAAGAGTTTTTCAAAGCTTTCCCCTTCGTCATCAAAAGAACCTAAATGAATGGTTTGGAGACATAATCCGTCTTGAATAGCTTCAAATTTAACTTTTGATAAATCAAATCCTTTTTTACTTTCAACTAACTTCTTAGCTTTTTCAACTATTTCAGAATCCACAAAATTGGGCATTCTGATCATCAATCGCCAAATAAAGTCATTTTTATCTAGTTTACCAGCTCTAGGTTCATTTTTACTGGTCCATAAACCTTCAAGAGGCGGAACCACAAAAGGTTGGAAATTTTCAATTGTAAAGTCTGGGTTTCGATAGGACATTGAAATCATATAGGCTGTCGCATACAAATATTGAATGGCTTCTTGAAAAGCTGGACATGTTGGTGCTCCTTTGCCATCTATCATTAGATAATTAAGGGCAGGCAGCTCAATTAAAGAAATTCCTTTTGGTAAATAATAATTTTTATCAGATTTTTTATAATCAATTTTCGGGCTAGACATGCTTTTATTATATCAAATTTATAAATAAAAAAACCTGCCTTAATGACAGATTTTTCATTTTCAAATTAGAGATTTGCAACGTTATGATAAACTTTTTGGACGTCATCGTCATCTTCAAGAGCATCAATGAGTCCTTCAAAGATTTCTAAATCTTCAGGTGAAAGTTCAACTTCTGATTGAGGAATCATTTCTAATTCTGTTGTTGAGAACTCATTAATTCCAGCTTCTTTAAGTGCTGCAATTCCTTTATGAAGGTCTGTTGGTTCTGTATAAACAACAATATTTCCTTCTTCTTCGGTCACATCACGAACATCAACTTCAGCATCAAGCAAAATTTCAAAGATATGGTCAGGGTCAGTTCCTTCAAAAACAATCACCCCTGTATTGTCAAACATATAGCTGACAGCACCGGCTGCTCCGATATTCCCACCATTTTTGTGGAAAGTAGTACGGACATTAGCGATTGTACGGTTAACATTTGAAGTCAAAGTTTCGGCGATAACCATTGAACCATTTGGTCCAAATCCTTCATAACGTCCTTGAACGAAAGTTTCATCTCCGCCACCTTTAGCTTTATCGATTGCTTTATCAATAACGTGTTTTGGAACTTGCGCTTGTTTGGCACGTTCAATAACGAATTTTAATGATGAATTTGATTCTGGATCTGGTTCACCTTGTTTAGCAGCGGCATAGATTTCAACACCGAATTTTGCATATACTTTAGAAGTTGCACCGTCTTTAGCGGTTTTTTTAGCAACAATATTGGCCCATTTACGTCCCATTGGAATAATCTCCTTGAAATTTTATTTAAATTATTGGCAGAGGATTAATCTGCGTGATTTTTTCTATCATATTATATCACAATTTGTAAAGGCTCGTCTATGAGAAATCAAAAAAAATCCCGATTTTACGGGATTTTACTTTAATTTCATCAGGGATTATTCTTGTGAGGAAATTTCATTAGAGTTTTCTTCACCTTCTTTTATTTTCATTCTTAATAAGAACACGGCAGCAATAATCCATAAAACAAGCGAAACAAATATAATAACCCAAGCAAAGATTCCTGCAATCAGTGTTAAAATTGCTGCTGCATTACTCAAATTGAATCTTCTATTTTGGCGAAGTAAAATAATCGCAAGGACAAATGTTGCTATTCCTACAAACCCAATAATAATTTTGATAAACATAGCAGGGCCAGAATTTGCTGCATTAAATCCGGCTTCAAAGCTGTTTGAACCAGTTGAATTGAGTGCTTGCGATAGTGAAGCCATTGAAACGATGGTTGAAAGCACAACCAAGGCAGCACCAATGATGTTAAGAATCCCCGTCACTTTGACAAGATTCTTCATACTTTTTTCAGTCATAATAAAAATTCCTTTTCTTTTTATCATAACATATTTTTTACTTTATTTACAAACATTTATCGTAAATGTCTATCTGATTGATGAACGAATTGGTTTTCGGCCAAAATTTTGTTCTTCAAATTGAACATTTCCTAATTGATAAATTTCATCAGCTTTTTGGGTCAAGTTGTCCCATGGATTTTGCCCAATTTTACTGATAATTTTTCCCCGATTTTGAGCTAAAATTTCTTGACCAGTTTTTGAAAAGCCTAGCACATGAATTTGTTCTGGTAAATCAAACTGCTTTGGAATATTTAACAAAATATAAGTTAAAAGCCTACGAACACGCGCTTTCGTATAACGTTTGGTATAAACTTGTTCGACCAATTCATCAAAATTTTTAGCAGATTTGACCGCCTTTTTTAAGCGGACAGAAAGTTCTTGATTGACTTGAAAAATATTTTCCAAGTGCTCATCAACTCGAATTTTATATTGCAGAAGTGGAAAATAAGCTGCCCAATTAGTTTTTGGACTTGCATAAGCCGCTAAAATTGCCGACGGAACATGATTTTTTATTGCTGACAAGTCTGTCAGCATCGATTTATTACTGACAGATTGATTAGTTTGCTCTGTCAGTAAATTTTGCCTTTCTGTCAGTGAAAATAACTCCTGACGGAGTGCGGTTGCACTAGCAAAGCCTTCTGTCAGCTCTAGTGAATGAAATTTTCCGACGCGTTTAATCGCTTGTAAATTAATTTGTTTACCTGCCGCTGCTTTAGCATAGGCAAGAGCTAAGACGTGATTTGGTGTGTTCCCGTCAAATTCAATTCCCGTAAAATGCTGCCACATTTTTTGAGTTTTTTCAGGGTAGGAAAGCTGGTCAGCTAATGATTGAATGTAACTTTCCATTTCCTCCCCTCTTTTTTCATAAATATCAGCAATTTCATTATAATCAATTGCTGATTCTGAACCAAAAGCCAGGTCAGTAATTCCAAGATTTTTTAAAATATCCACAGCACCACTTGCAAAAAAATCGGCTGCCTGTACCGAAACAGTGACAGGTAATTCAACCACTAAATCAGCACCACAAGCTAAAGCCATTTGTGCTCTCGTCCATTTATCAAAAATAGCAGGCTCACCTCGCTGCATCCAATTCCCTGACATGGCTACTATTTTTATGCCCTCAATCTGGTTCAAAAGATATTCATGTCCCTTATGAAATGGATTAAATTCGGCAATAATTCCTGTAATCTTATTCATTTTCTACCTCTAAAAAAATCTGTCAGTAACTGACAGAGATATTTTTTCGATTATTTTTTACAGACAAAGAACCAACGCGCACTTTCTTCGCTCGGCGCCTCGTCAGTAAAATCTGCACAGACCATCGCTTCTTTAAAGCCGGCAGTTGCCAAGCGTGCGAGATAATCGTCGATTGGATAAGTCCGTTCTTCATGAACTTCGTCTTTTCGTGTAAATTTCCCATCAGAACCCTGAATGAAAAAACTTAATTCGTGGACAATAGAATGTGGAACTTCTCCTTCAAATGAGTCCCATAAAAAAGCAAAATCTTCCGCATTTTCATGGTAAGAGTAATTGGGAAAAACTTCATCTACTTGATAAGTTGAATGCACATCAAAAATAAAAGTTCCACCTTCATTTAGTATTTCAAAAACACCATCAAACGTAGCTTGTAATTCATCCAAATTTTCCAAATAGCAAAGTGAATCAGAATAGCAAGTTACCGCATCAAATTTTCCAAGTCCAGAAAGTTCGCGCATATCTCCAGCAGTAAAATCAAGTTGATAGCCAGCTTGTCGAGCTTTTTTACTTGCCAAAGTTAACATTTCTTCAGAAATATCAAGTCCGGTCACTTTGTAGCCTTCTTGGGCCAAACGAACTGATAAAGCACCAGAGCCACAAGCTAATTCAAAAACTGATTTTGTTTCTTTTGGTAAATGTCTTTTTGTAAAATCAAGCCATTGCTCATAAAGTTCTTGGTCCATGACCTGATCATAGACTCTTGAAAAATCTTCGTAAAATGCCATTTCAGCCCTTTCTAGAATTATTGACAGCTCTTTTAATAGGGCTGTCAGTAAATTTTAAAATAAATAAGAGCTCTGTCAGTAAAACCGACAAAGCTATTAATTATTCAGCCATAAATCCAGAAATATCTACCATTGGTGCATCAGACCAAAGTTTTTCTAAATTAAAGTGTCCACGTTCATCATGTCCAAAAACACTGACTACGATATCACCAAGGTCAATCAAAACCCAACCTGTTTTTGCATCGCCTTCAATATGACCTGCTGCTTTTGCTCCAGCAAGTTCAGCCGCTTCAGCAATATTATCAGCAATTGCATCTAACTGACGGCTATTCATTGCTTCCATAATCACAAAATAATCTGCAACAAATGTCACTTCAGACATATCTAAGGCCACAATATCAAGTGCTTTTTTATCATCGGCTGCTTTTACAACCACTTCAAGTAATTTTTTTGAATCCAATTCTTTCCTCCGAGACTTTTTGCCTCTTTTTATTCATTAAAAATCTTTTTAAGATTTATTATTCATTTTCTCTAGCTCCTTTACAATCAAATGTAAAAACTAGACCCACTTATTTTAACATAAAAAGTTACAGCAACCAAAAGTTGCCTGTTATATTCATTATTTTTAGAAAAATTTTAAAAAACGCTTCTGTGAATGATTACTGGTATAACCTTGATGTTCATAAAATTCATGCGCCTCATGCCTTTGCACTCCGGAGTTCAGTCTAATAACTTTAATCTCTCTCGCTTTAGCCTTTTCTTCTAAGGCATTAAGTAATTGAGCACCAATTCCCTGCCCTTGATTTTTTTCATCCACAACTAAACCTAAGACATTTAGCATCACTTGTTCAGCATAAACCGGAGCATAAATTTCTGCTTCGATGAAAGCTGCCACTCTTTCTCCCAATTCAAAAACAAGAAATTCATGGTCAGCATCTTTTAAAATACGTGCAAGATTTTTCTTGACAGCCGCTTCAGAAATTGGATAACCAAGTACTCCAGAAAGGCGAGCAATGTCAAGATAATCTTTCATTTCAGCTTTTCTAATCATTCATTTTCCTCTGTTCATAATAAGCAGTTTATCTCTAACGATATTTCAAGACAAATAACCAATAAAAGCATTATAGGCTTCAAAAGTTTGAGGATAAATGGTCAAACGACGTTCTGCCAAATACTCAACCAAACGCATGGTTTCAAAAGCAACTGCTTGATTTAAATCTTGATTAGCAACGGCACGGGCTTCAATGACCCCAGGAAATGTTCGACCTTCCTCAATGTAATCTGCTACATACAACACCTTAGCCAAACCAGACATTTCTTTATCTCCGACCGTGTGAATCTCAATCGCCCTTAAAATTTCTTCATCTTCAAGTCCGAAATCTTCACGAATTTTATAAATTCCGACTTTTCCATGCCAAATATTATTATCCCAATTTTTCAAATCAGCATCTAAGCCATATTTATCAATCAAAGAAAGAAAAGTTTCATCATCCACTTCTTTACAATAGTCATGTAAAAGTCCAGCTAAACTTGCTTTATGCGGGTCAACTCCATATTTTTGCGCTAACGCAATCGCTGCTTTTTCCACACCGAGCATATGTTCAAAACGTGATTTTTTGACCATGCTAGCAATTTTCGCTAACAAATCCTCTCTTGATAAATTCACTTCTGGATAAAAGTCAAACATACAAGCCTTCTTTCAAAATGTAATCTAAAACCTTCGGAGCCAAAAGAAAATGTGGTTTAATTCCACGGTGCAATTGTTCCCGAATCAAATTTCCAGAAATATCCATCATTGGAACATCCACCCACATAATCGGATAAGAAGTTCCTGCCCGATAACGAGGCCGACGAATCCCAACGAATTGAACTAATTCTAATAACTCATCAATATGTGCCCAATGAGCTAAACCAGAAATCATGTCACCACCGATAATAAAATAAAAATCACAATCTGGATTTTCTTCATGAAGCTCAAGCACCGTTTGATAAATATCAGCGCCATCTTTAGCTTTCAGACGACAAGCGTCTACTTCTAAACCAGGACAATCTTCAATAGCTGCGGTCAGCATAGCTGCAACATGCCCGTCAGTATTATGTTCTGGTAAAAAGACAACTTTTTCCAAATTAAGTTCTTGGCGCACTTGGTCAGCAATTGTCAAATGGCCAACATGAACAGGATTAAAATTACCCCAAAAAAGTCCGATTGCCCGTCGTTTCTCGTCTTCTTTAGCTTTTAATTCTACCTTTGTAAAAGGAGTCAATAAATCTATTGCCATTTGTTCACCCATTATATCTTAGTCTTTGATTATTTTTTAGAACACTTTATTTCACAATATTTTTAACTTCAACCGAAATTTTGCGATTTTCTTTGCGGTCAGAAACTTTAAACACAATGAGATTTCGACCGATGATTTGAACAACATCAAGTCCCATTTCTTCAATTGCTTCTGCCACATCTGTTGCCACTTCATCTGAGTTTTGTAAAATATTAACTTTGATTAGTTCACGTGCATCAGCAGCATTACGAATACTTGTCAAAATTTCATTAGACAAACCACTTTTGCCAATTTGAACAATTGGTTTAATATTAACTGCCAAGCTACGCAAGTAGCGTTTTTGTTTTCCGTTCATTTCCATGATTTAATTTTTCCTATTTCTATTTTTAAAATTTCCGAGCAACCTTTAGTTATTGGGTAATTTCCAACTCAATTCAGGCGCAATCAATCCTTTAATCAGATATCCTTTTTCACCCTCAACCACTGATTGCACCAAGGCACTTTTTCGTAATTCAGGTAACTGATAGGCTTTTTCGTAAGGTAACTCTAACTCAAAAGCATCAAAAAGTTCATGTAATTTTTCCAAAATTGCTGTTTTCAGCCATTGCACGCCACTTTCAGATTTAATTGAGAGTTGCAAACTTGGCGATAAAGTTGGCAAGAAATCACTTGGTGCTATATCCATTTTATTATAAACATTCAGCACAGGAATATTTGTCAATTTCAAATCTTCCATGATTTTTAAAACTGTTTGTTCATGAATTTCATGGTGAGGGTTGCTAGCATCCACAACATGAATCAGTAAATCAACATTAGCTGATTCTTCTAGTGTTGATTTGAATGCTTTAATCAGCTCTGTTGGCAGGTTTTGGATAAAACCGACAGTATCGGTCAGTGACACCGTAAAGTCTTCAACCAATTTAACTGCTTTTGTTGTGGCATCCAAAGTCGCAAAAAGTTCATTTTGCTCATATTGTTCTTTATCAAGCCCAACTAAAGCATTCATAATGCTGGATTTTCCGGCATTAGTGTAACCAATTAAACCAATCCGAAAAATTCCTGATTTCGAGCGTTTTTGGCGAATATTTTCCCTTGTTTTTTCAACTTTTTTGAGGGCTTTATCAATGTTTTCAATTCGAGTGCGAATATAACGTCGATCTGTTTCAAGCTTGGTTTCACCCGGCCCTTTAGAACCAATTCCCCCACCTTGACGGCTGAGCATAATTCCTTGTCCCACCAAACGAGGCAAAAGATAATTGAGCTGGGCTTCTTCAACTTGAAGCATTCCTTCATGCGAGCGTGCACGCATAGCAAAAATATCCAAAATCAATTGCATTCTATCGATGACTTTGACACCCAAAGCTTCTTCTAAATTAACATTTTGCCTTGGTGATAAGCGATCATTGAAAATAACCGTATCAATTTCACCCACTTCAATCGCCCAACGCATTTGTTCTAATTTTCCAGAACCAATCATTGTCCGACTATCTGGACGTTCTCTTTTTTGAGTGAATTGGTCAATAACCAAGCCACCAGCTGTTTTTGTCAATTCAGCAAGTTCAATCATTGATGACTCAAAAGCCTGAAAATTTTCAGCTGTTTCCACTCCAGCAAGGAGAACTCTTTCTTGTTTTTCTTCTAAATCTATCAAATTTTTAGTAAAATTTTCCTTTTTTATTTTTGTCAGCTGAGTTTAGACTAAAATTGTTATGGAGCCAAACTCTGCTCATTTATTTATTCAGCTGTCATAATTCTTTTGATTTGAGAATTTACTGACAGATTTTTCAGCTCGTCAGCAAAGAATGTCGGGAAAGCTTTGTAATTTTTATACTCGGCAATTGGAATCCATTTCAAAAATTCTTTGCTACCATCAGTCCCAAAACTCTCTGATTTTACTGACAGATTTTCTGTCAGTGGTTTCATCAGAAAATAAAAACTCAACTCATGACAATTTACCTTATTTAAAAAATCACTTTCCTGACCTGTAAAAAAATTTTCATGGATAAAAGCTAATCTTTCGATTTCAAGATGTAAGCCAGTTTCCTCATAAAGCTCACGCAGACAAGCCTCCTCGGCCGTTTCACCCAGTTGCACGGCACCACCAACCGAATAATAATAATCATTGTGGTCATTGCCAACCATTAAAACAGCATCATCTTTAATAATAATTCCAGCTGCCCGATATCGAAACCACTGATTATTACGCGTAAAACCAATATCCTGACTAGTCTCTTCCATTTTAATTCTCCAAGATTTTACTGACAGAAATTCTGTCAGTAATTTTACAAGACAAACTGTGAATGTTTTTACCCAATCAAAGCCTTACGAACAACTACATCCACACCTTCTGGCACCCAAGCTGCCACAACTGCTTTTTGTGGGACACGAACCCAGCCAAGACCAGAAAAGACAATATCCGATTTGTCAGTAATTTTAAACTCACGACGAACCAATTTGGCACCAACTAAAGCAGGAGCCAAGAGTTCTCCTTTATGCTTTTCATAAAATTCAGTCGCACCTTCAAGTTTCGTCCGATGAACATTGATTTCATTGTCAAAATAAGCCGTCATTCCTTGACGTTCGCCACTTATAAAATCAAAACGTGCCAAACCACCAAAGAACAATGTTTGTTCAGGATTGAGCTGGTAAGTTTTCGGCTTAATTTCTTTACGCGGTGACACATATTTCAAATCTTCTGGTTCCAAATAATGAGCTATTTGCCCACGGTGAATAATCCCCGGTGTGTCAATCAATGCCGAATCTTCATCAAGCGGAATTTCAATCTTATCAAGAGTTGTCCCAGGGAAACGTGAAGTTGTAATCACATCCTCAGAACCTGAAGCAGATTTAATAATTGCATTAATCAAAGTTGATTTACCAACATTCGTTACCCCAACCACATAGACATCACGCCCACGGCGGTAGTATTCAATTGCTTCCATCAACTCAGCCACATCATCTTTATTTTGAGCTGAAGTCACTAAGATATCTTTAGGTTTAAGCGAACGCGCGCCTGCTTGTTCTCTCAACCAAGCAGTTAATTTCCCAACTTTTAATGATTTTGGCAAAACATCACGTTTATTGGCAACCATGAGTAAATCATTTCCACCAGTCAATTTATGAAGGTTAGGAATCAAAGAGCCATTAAAGTCAAAAATATCAACCACATTGACAATCAAAGCATCATGTTGACCAATTTCTTTAAGTAAACGCAAAAAATCTGCATCCGTCAAACTTGTCGGTGCAATCTCATTATAATGACGCAAACGGAAACAACGCTGACAGTATAAATCCTCAGTTTTGATAGAAGCTTCGCTTCCCTCATCTCCAGCCTGAACAGCTTCCATTTGGTCGCGTTCAGCTATTTTTTTCTTCAAAGCACCCGCAGGCAAAAAGCCAAGTGCATTTTTATCCTCAGTTTGAATTTTTGCACCACAACCAATACAGTACAAATCTTCCATTGTATTTTCATTTTCAATCATATTGCTTATTATACCACATTTCAACAGCATTTTTAGCCTTTTTTCCTATAATAAAAGACCTATTTTTATCATCTTTTTACTGACAAATTTTTCTGTCAGTAAATTTCAAAATAAAAAAGAGAACGACAACTTGTCAATTCCCTTTTTTTACTGACAGAATTCTTGTCAGTAATTTTTATTGTACAGAATAGTTAGGTGCTTCTTTAGTAATTTGTACATCATGCGGATGTGATTCTTTCAAACCAGCACCAGACATTTCGATAAATTGTGCTGAATCATGCAAAGCAGTAATATCAGCCGCACCAGTATATCCCATTCCCGCTTTCAAACCACCAAGCATTTGGAAAACGATATCTGTCGCTGTTCCTTTATAAGCCACACGTCCTTCAATTCCCTCTGGAACAAGTTTGTTAGCTTCATTAACAGCCCCTTGGAAATAACGGTCTTTAGAACCTTTTTTCATTGCTGCCAAACTACCCATTCCACGGTAAGTTTTAAACTTACGACCTTGGAAGATTTCAAATTCCCCAGGAGATTCGTCAGTACCTGCAAGCATTGAACCAAGCATAACAGCGTCTCCACCAGCAGCAAGCGCCTTAACAATATCACCAGAATATTTAATCCCACCATCAGCGATGATTGTTTTACCAAATTCACGCGCCACATTTGCCGCATCATAAATGGCTGTAATTTGCGGAACACCTACACCAGCAACAACACGAGTCGTACAGATAGAACCAGGACCAATCCCAACTTTAACCACATCAACACCAGCTTCAAACAAAGCACGAGCACCCTCACCAGTAGCAATATTACCAGCAATCAAAGTACGGTCTGGGAAATGATTACGGATTTCACGGATTTTACGTAAAACACCAGCTGAATGTCCATGAGCCGTATCAATAACAATCGCATCAGCCCCTGCAGCGAACAAAGCTTCCGCACGCTCAAAAGTATCAGAAGATACACCAACTGCTCCAGCAACAAGCAAACGACCTTGCTCATCTTTAGCAGCATTTGGGAATTCAATCACACGTTCAATATCTTTAATTGTAATCAAACCAGCCAATTTACCAGCTTCATCAACCAAAGGTAATTTTTCAATTTTATGCTCTTGCAAAATACGAGCAGCTGTATCTAAAGTTGTTCCAACCGGCGCAGTAATCAGATTTTCAGAAGTCATCATATTTTTGATTTGTTGATTATAATCCGTAATAAAACGCAAATCACGGTTAGTAATAATCCCTACCAATTTACGATTTTCAAGCGTATCAACGATTGGTACACCAGAAATTCGGTAAGTTGCCATCAAGTTTTCAGCTTCTTCAATTTTATGATTTGGAGTCAAGAAAAATGGATCTGTAATAACACCAGATTCTGAACGTTTCACTTTATGAATTTCTTCAGCTTGTTCCTCAACAGACATATTTTTATGAACTACACCAAGTCCACCTTGACGCGCCATTGAAATAGCCATTTTTGAGTCAGTTACAGTATCCATGGCAGCAGAGATAATTGGAATATTCAAAGTCAAATTTTTAGCCAACTTTGTCTTCATACTCACCTCATTTGGTAAAACATGAGACTCTGCTGGAATCAGCAATACATCATCAAAAGTAAATCCCTTTTTCAAAAACTTAGTTTCCCAATTTGACATCGAAAATATTCCTCCATTATCGTGCTATATATACGCAATATAGCTATATTTCTATGGCATTCGCCAATTTTTTATTTTTACTATTCTACCACTATTCCTAAAGCATTTCAACAGTAGAAAACAGATTAAATAAGAAAAAGATATAAATCCGGTGAATAATTACCTTTTTATTTCATAAACTTACCTTAAATATGGTAACATATATTATACAGGGTAAAAAAAGACTGTTTAAAATTACATTTAAAACCCAAAGAAAACATTTTCATTAAAATGTTAGTTATTTTTTACTAAAACGCAACAAAGCTTTGTTGTCCTCATTGTAAAATATTATATGAAACTATTTATTTTTCACCCACACAAAGGAAAGCTGAAAATTTAGAAATGAAACTGAAAAAATCCCACATTATTCCCCTAATTCTATTGTCAGGGCTATTAATCGCCAAACCAGTATTTGCTGAAGATAATGTTAGTCAAGATGACCATCCAATGGGCTACTACATCAAACAAGAGCAAGAGGCCCTCCTCGCCCAAAAGAACCTTCCTGCACCACAAACACAGGTTGCTCCAGCAACTCCAGAGGAGGATGAGTCTGAAAATACTGTAACCCCTACCCAAACTTTACCTTCTTCAGCTATTCATGTCCGTATGCTCTCGACTGCTGCTCCCATGCTAAATTCTAACACAAGCTCTCTACCTAGGCGCGATGCCGTTGATATTTCCAGCTACCAAAATTGGATGAATCAAGCCGATTTTTATGCTCTAAGATCGGCTGGTGTTAAGACAATCGTTGTAAAATTAACAGAAGGAGAAAATTACACTAATCCTTACGCTAAAAGTCAAATTAATATGGCTAAAACGGCTGGGTTGACTGTTGCCACTTATCACTTCGTAAGTGATCCAACACGTATCCAGTACGAAGCCGCATACTACGCTAAGACTGCAAAAACACTTGGTCTCTCTAGTAATACTGTTATGATTGAAGACGCTGAAGCTCCCTCCACCGCTTATAATTGGACAAACGTCTCAATCGTTTTTAAAAATACCATGGCTAGCCATGGTTTCCATAATATTCGTTACTATACTAGCCAAAGTTGGATAACGTCCGGTGTTATAAATACTTCAACTCTTGGAGCTAAGAACATGTGGGTAGCACAATATCCACCCGGGACACCCAGTACTTATGCTGCAATGTGGAAAAACTCAAATACAATAAACTCCGCTTACGGCGCTTGGCAGTATACCAGCGAAATGCGTTTCAAAGGTGGAACAGCAAATCTTTTAAATAATGACTTAGATACTTCAATTGACTATAATAATATCTTCGGTGCTCCTTCACAAAACTTACAAGATGTCTATCGTCTCTACAATGCCAACACAGGTGAACATTTTTATACATTAAATTTTGCCGAAAAAACTAATCTTCAAAATGTTGGTTGGCGTTACGAAGGAATCGGTTGGCTTTCTTCCTCAACTGGTTCACCCGTTTATCGAGTTTATAATCCTAATGCAAAAGGTGGAGACCATTATTACACCATGAGCAAATATGAAGCACAGCAACTCGTTAGCAAAGGTTGGCGTTGGGACAATAATGGAGGAGCAGCTTTTTACTCAAACGGTTCCAAAAATCTCTATGTTGCCTACAACCCAAATGCTTCTTCAGGATCACACAACTACACCACAAATTCCTATGAACAAGACAACCTCCTCAGACTTGGTTGGAAGTATGGTGCAGTCGCGTGGAAAGTTAATTAAATAAAAAAACCTAGGATAAATTTCTTAGGTTTTTTTATTTAATTAGAACATTCTTTTCTTAGCTTGATTGATATTGCTCGCTCAAATTGAAATAAAAAAGTTCCAAATATATTTTTGGAATTTTTTTATTTATTTTAAAATTTAAATACTGTAAATAATGTATCAAAAAATAAGAGACTATTCGATATTACTATGATTACAGCTGAAAATAAAGCAACTGTCTTGTAAGAGACAACCCTTAATTCAAAGTGTTCATTTCCCGCAAATAGTGGTAGTAAAAAGAGCATAGGAGTTACGTAACGTCCTTGAACCCCACCAATTGCTCCGTTAGCAGCATTAACTCCCGAAGAAAATCCTGTAAAGAAATTAACGTAAAGAGCCAATATATTTAGAATGAAAAGTCCTAAAGCCCCATAACTAATTAAAGGATCTTTAACAAACTTAGCTTCTGCAAAAGCCGCAGCTAAAATCATTATAAACCATACACTCGTAAGCCAAAATGGCATCATATTATGTGTTGCTAATGGTTGAACAAGGACAGTATTGATATCCTGTACGTTTATATTAGGGTTGAAGTTATATGAAAAATTCATAAATAGTTTATAAATAACTAGACCCAAGCCCCCATATCGTTGAGCGTAAATCGCCCCACCAATTAGAACAACGCTCAAAAGAAAGATACTTATTATTAATTTTAACCGACTAGGAAGTTTATTAATCCTATCCTTTATCCTTCCTTTCATAAGAATAGATAGAACTATTATAGGAAAGATAAGAATTAAAAGTTTGATATTAGTTTTTGCGGCAAAATATACAGCAATTGAACTAAAAATCATTGGTATTAAGTTAAGAGGAGTTATCTTACGCTTGTTCACCATATTAATACCAACAGCTACAAGAAAAGCCGCAAGAATTAATGTTAAACCATCATAAGACAGGCTAGAGAAAGTATTCATTGCAACAGGACTAAGTCCAATTATCGTGAATACCAATTTTCCTCTTTTAACATATTTAATGATAAAAAATAATATCAAACTGTACACAAACATCGATAAAAGCCGAGCACATACAATCATCATCCCCATTGAAGGATAGATGTGATATCCTAGCCAAACACCAGCAGCAGGTACCATGTGTCCCAAAAAATTATAAGATAATATTTTAGGATACTCCGTAGACCTAGGAAGTTTACTCATGGGCATTCTTTGAACTTCAGTTTCAAAGTACTTTTTAAAGTAATCTCTATTCTGATAGGCAGGCTTCTGATTGATAAATTGATTACCAAACCATTTTGAATTTTCGCCATAAACCGTTATATCTGTTGTCAGGTGAACAATATTACTTGAGTTAACAAAGTGGTAAACACCATCTGGTTCATTAAAAAATGGCATCCCTATTGATAAAATCACTCCAAAGAAGAGAGCAATTGTCAAATAAAATTTATGGATTTTCTTCCCGATAGTTTCTTCATTAAATAAGAGCCTTGGCCTCTTACTAACTTGTTTATTATGATAATGATCATTTCTTCTATATCTAACTGTATCCATATTACACCAACCTCACTAACAGACCACCAATAAACAAAATTCCTAAAACAAATAATGCTAGTGGGAAAATTATTGATTTCAGAGCGCTAAAATGAACCTCTTTTTGAGGAGTAACAGCCAAGACATTATATTCATTCGTTCCTGCACTATAGTCTGGAATAAGACCATTTAGTTTGAACGATTGATTGACTGCCGTTTTGATGCTGGTTTTGATAAGTTGACTACCATTAGGAGAAACTCCATTTTCTGAAAAAATGGAGAAATTAATTGGTGTTTTATCAACAGAATAGTTAGCGGGAGTAGCTACTTGATAGAGAAAATAATCTTTTCCCTCACCCAAACCAAATAGTTTTATTAAAGATTGGTTAATCTTAGTATCACGCTCATAATCATAATTGAATCTACTATTATTCAACTCAATAGGACTTACTTCATTATCACCAAAAACATATTGATTCCCTCCTCTTAGCAAGGTATAACTTGTCGGAACTACCGCAGAAAGATCTTGAATTTGACTCCATTTTCCTTGACTATCATACAGATACTTCTTACTACCGACAGTCTTTCCCAAAACATAAACGGCATCCCTTACCATTTTGTTTTTACTTGCATCTACTTCAACAAAGTTAATACCAGTTGTGTTTACTTTAGGAGCAGATGAAGTAATCTGAGTCCCCGTTGTTTGGGAAATAACATTAGCTGTCATACCAAAATTATTATCTGGAGAGCTAAATGCTTGAATTGGAATATTCATTTTTGTCGTGTTGGTACTTGTTCCTTGCTGAATCAATTTATCATTTAAATAAACAACAGGGGAAAGATGTGCTTTTATATCAATTGATACATCACTATCTGTTGGTGGAATTGTCAATTCGTACATATTAATTTGCGAAGAAATTAAAGTCTGTCCTATTGTTTCGGCAACCTTACTTAACTGATCCGAACTAGACAATGGGTCGAATGTTACCCCAGGATTAATGATAGGTGGAATTAATGAGGTTACTGTATTGGGAACTGACGTCTCATCAATAACAATATTAGCATCTGGTCTAAGAACAATTTTTGTCAAATCGGTAGGACTTAACATTTTTTTATTTATTTTGAGCACATAATGTAGTTCTTGATCTAGCTCAACTGTCCTAGGTTCAGTACTTTTAGAGTTCCCAGAAGCAAAAGAGAGCGAAAGTCCTGAACTATCCATATCCACTTTAACTTCCCCCATACCGGCGGTTACATCAATTAGCTCTACAATTCCTTTACTACTTCCATCCACAATCGCTGTCAGTCCTGTCGAAACTTTTGCAACAGCTCTCCCTTTAGCATCGGTTGTTTCATTTGAACCACTAGGGCTACGCATTCTAACAAAGTTGCTAGGAGGATTAAAAGACATAATATCTGTTCCATTATTTGTCTCATTAATTGACTGAAGAAGTGTAAAGTTTGTACTAAAGAGTGTCGAAATTATTGTTTTTGCTTCACTATCAGAATGTTTATTATTTTCTCCAACAGTTAACCCAGCAACGACTATCACATGTTCAGTATTTTGTGTTCCTCGCCAAGCTGAAGAATTTGTTACAGAACTTGGAAAAGTCCCCGACTTAATATGTTCATAGGCCGTTTGATAATTTCCAGCCATAAAGGTTCCATTTTGAATCGGTTCCCCTGATGCTGTGACTTTTATTGATAGATTAGTGGTGGAAGTTTTGTCCGAGGCGCTCACAACCTGTCCTTCAGAAAAAGTAAAGAGGAATAGCCCCAGCACCCCAATGAGAGTGACTAAGAAGGTTACCTTTTTATACATTTTATTCTCCAATCATTTAGTATAAGGGTTATTTTTTACTTACAATCTTTTTGACTTCAATAAAAAGACTGGTTTTCAATAAGATATTAAGAATTATATATATTATAGCACCAATCACTATTTGAAATAAAAGATTACGGAAATTCATCTTCCATAAATTGTTGAGATAGAAAACCACCCCAAACATAATCGCACCGGATAAAAAGTACTTCCAACATGATAGAATCATTGTCCCTATCTCAAAATCATTTCTCAAAATATAGAATTGATAAATTGTTACCGCGGCCTCAGCAATTACCGTCGCAATCATTGCCCCTGTAAGCCCTAAAGACGGAATCAAAACAAAGTTAAGTAAAATATTAAGAACTGCTCCAATTGTTACCGAAGTAGTGAACTCTCGCATTCGATTTAAAGGAAGGAGATATTGGATTCCCAAAACATTACTCCAGGCAATAAAAACAATAATTGGAGCTTCCATCATTAACAAAGGTCCTACAGCTACCCATTTTGGACCAAAAAAGAAGCCCGCAAAATTGAGTGCTATTCCCATCACCCCAAACATTATTGGTATGGCAAGTCCAGTCATAAGAACAAAGGATTTTTTTAAGGTCTCTTGAACCTCTTTAATTTTTCCTTTTGAAAAAAGATTGGAAACGTGAGGTAGCATGACTACACCTAAAGAGGTGACAATACTCAATGTTACTTTAATTAGACTATCTGATTGACTAAAGAATCCAGATGCCGTTTTTCCATCAAAAATCCCAATCATCGTCTTGTTGGCAATTGTATAAATTTGTGTCGCAATTTGTGGTAAAAAAAGTAATAATGTTGGTTTTAAATGATGACCTAAGGCAAGTGTTTTCCATTTGGGAGCAAAAATTTCCTTACGTAAATAAGGCCAAAGAGAAAGATTTCCAATCAAAGATGTACCAGTAATAATCAGTACATAAAGAGGTAAATCCTTTGGACTCTTAATAAAAGTAAAGATAAAAATAACCGAGATAATAGAGACAATAAAATTACGACCAACGGTCCGCTTAAAGTTCTCCACTCCCATAAAATACCAAGAGATATCAAAAGCGGCAGCGATAATTGCAATACTTTGCAAAAGATAAATTTCAAAATTCTGTTTTTGAAAAGCCAAGAAAACACAGAAAACAAGAAAAGAGAGAGCAATTGTACAAAATCTCAAAAATGAAATTTCCCAAAAAATTTGACTTCTCTTTTCTTTGTTAGATTGATGATAGGCAATCTCTCGATTTCCATAAGTTGTTATCCCAATTGAACCAGCTAATACAAAATACTGGATAATCGCATAAGTAAAAGTATTTATACCTATGGCTGTTGTTCCAAGTACTCTGGAAATATAGGGAATTGTGATAATTGGAATAATCACAATTAAAAGCTGGTAAGAGCTATTCAAAAGATAGTTTTTTAATACTTTCAATCTTTAAATTCCTTCTCCACAGCCTTTAAAGCTGCATTAAAGACTTGGTCCATATCATAATACTGATAATTTCCCAAACGACCACCAAAAATAACCGTTTTTTCATTATCCGCTAATTTACGATATTTCTTAAAAAGTTCTGAGTTTTTAGTATCATTGACAGGATAATAGGCTTCTTTTGTACGATCCCAATCTTGCGGATATTCTTTAGTGATGATTGTTTTATTATCATCGCCTTTTTTGTCAAAATGACGCCATTCCATGACACGTGTGAATGGAGTTTCAGCATCTGTATAATTAATAACAGCATTTCCTTGCTTGTTATCCGTTTCAAAAGTTTCTGATTCAAAACGAACTGAGCGATACTCTAATTCTCCAAGTTCATAGTTGAAATATTGGTCAATCATTCCTGTATAAACAATTTTAGGGAATTCCGCTAAATAATCCTCTTTATTTGAGAAGAAATCAGTATTTACTTGAACATCAATCAAATCAGAATCCAGCATCTTATCAAAAATTGCTGTATAACCATCTACTGGAACTCCTTGATATCGATGGTTGAAATAGTTATTATCAAAAGTATAACGAACTGGCAAACGACGGATAATAAAACTTGGAAGTTCTGTTGCTTTACGCCCCCATTGTTTTTCAGTGTAACCTTTGATCAATTTTGTATAGATATCTGTCCCAATCAATGAAATCGCTTGTTCTTCAAGATTTTTTGGAATACCTGAAAGACCTGCAGCAACTTTTTGCTCCTCAATTTTTGTCGCTGCTTCTTCTGGAGTTTTCACTCCCCACATTTGATAAAAAGTATTCATATTGAATGGAAGATTATAAAGTTCACCTTTATAATTAGCTACTACTTGATTAATATAGCCATTGAACTCTGTAAATTGATTAACATAATCCCAAACTTCTTTATTATCTGTATGGAAAATGTGTGCTCCAAAGTCATGGACATTGATACCATGTTCTTTATGAGTGTACATGTTCCCACCAACATGTGCACGTCGCTCAATAATCAAGCTACGTTTACCACGCTTAGCTGCTTCATGCGCAAAAATTGCACCATAAGGTCCTGCTCCAACAATTAAGTAATCATAGTTTTTTGTATTATATTTCATTGTTTCACTCATTTGAAATCTCCTCTGCTTTCTCTAAAGCTTCTGTTAAAAAATATCCCATTCGTATTTTATTCCCAAATTTTTCGACATTTTCCCTCATACGATTATAGTCTACTTCTGTAATTTTAGCAATTTTAGAAGGTATTTCCTCCAACGTATTTACCAAAAAACCTAGATTATGCTCCACAATAAATGAGGCAAGAGCAGCTTTTTCCCACATAATTATTGGAAAACCTGCCGCTAAATACAAAGATGTTTTATGAGGATTATTGTATCGTTGATAATTGCCATATTTACCGGTCCCCCCTATGGTTGTTTCGCTATCCCAAATTAGACCATAAGATCCTTGAATAATATTTGGAATTTCATCAGCAGGAAAACTCCCATGATATATAACATTTTTTGATTTTTCCACATCCGAACTAACATTTGGACCATATAAGTTAAAATCAATTTCAGAAATCTTAAATAGTTCCATTAAATATGATGATTTCTCTGGGGCTAAATTCCCCGCAATGATTACACTTTTACCATAAATTCCTCCTGCATCTTCTTTGATCACAGAAAGATAATCAAAAATTTCTAAATCTATTATATTATTTTTCTTATATCCTTCTTTAAAAAGCCAAGAAACCATTTTGTCATTGTGAGCAATAAAATAAAAATTACTATTTTTAAAATTCAGGAGATTTCTATAGGGTGTCGAATTATTTTTTCCTATACGTAGCTCATAAATATCATGAATCAGTACAAAAACCTTCAGGCTTTTACTACGTTTTTTAAGAAAATAAAGACATACTCTTTCAAAGAAAAAAATTGGAGGAAAATTTGATACAACCTTTGTATTTTTAGGAAGAAATAATATTCTAATCATCACTTGCACTGAAAAAAATAATGTTCTTAAATATATATTTTTTATATTGACTTTTGACAAAAGACTTTCATAGCCCATTTTTTCAAAAATTTCTGTAGCATCATTTACTGCTTTTGAACCTGCATTCATATTTTCTTTTTGTAATGCGTTAATATAATACTTTTTCAATTTTCCCTAACTTTCATCTTTTGAAACTCAACCTTTAACTTAATACAAGTGATTTTTACTGGTAATTAAATTAGTTCAAAGAATTTTTTCCCACTCTTCTGATATCCTATCAAGAGTAAAGTTCTGTAATCTTTCCAATGATTTTTCTTGATATCTTTTTCTCTCTTCAAAATCATTAATCAATCGTGTAAGCTGTTTAACCATTTCTTCAACGTCCCCATTTTTAACAAGAATACCATTATTCCCATCATCAAGAACATATCTACTTCCACTTTGTTCAAAAGCTACAATCGGTAAGCCAAAACTCATCGCTTCCACAAGAACTAAACCAAAACCTTCAAATCTTGATGTCATTAAATAAATTGAACTATTTAAATAATGGTCTCGAAGTTTCCCTCCAGATAGGCTTCCTTGAAGAATAACTCTTTCTCTCGAGTCGTTTTCAGACAAATAAGTCTGAAATTCCTTCATGTTACCATCACCTGCAACAGATATTTTCCAACCTTCTGGGAGTTTACCCGCGACCTGTGCTAGATAATCTATTCCTTTTTGAGGATTCGCTATTCTTCCGGTCCAAGAGATGATATTACTAGTAAGATCAGAAACCTGAGTATTTTTTAAAGTCAATGGATTATTAATCACTCGAGTTTTTTTATTAATTTTCAAAAATATATCTTTATCTTCTGGTGTAAGACATATAACCTCATCAGCTGCTTCGAGGCCTTCAACCCATAAATTAGTAGTATATTTTAAGTAACCATTCAAATAAGTGTCCGCACTAAAATGGCACCAAGCAACTATTTTTTTATTAGGATTTCGACGCTTCAGAAATGGAATCAAATATATACTGCCGCTACTGACAACTATAATTTCACTTTGTCTTTTTCGAATAACTTTCGTAATTTCATATGCTTTAGATGATAACCATAACCGATTTAAAGCTTTCAACCTCAGCATACCTAGGACTCCACTGACACCTGTAAAAACAGAAAATCTAAAATCACTCTGCCCCTCTATAGAAACATCATTAACTAAATATTTACTACTAGGAGATGACAAAGTATAAATGGAAACATTATTTTTTTTCGATAGTTTCTCTGCTATCGTCAAATTTACCTTTTCTGTTCCACCTAAACTCCAAGTAGGTACAACAAATAATACTTTTTTTTTCATTTTTCAAATTCACTTTTCTTAAAATATTTCTTTTCTAATGTTTCATTTAAGCGATCTTTTTCTAACTCAAAATCAATATCAATACCATCATTGAAACAAACAATCTTCTTTTTTGAATTTAGTATTTGTTGGTAGTCAGTATTCTTACCCATTGGAAATAGTCCTCCAAATTTGAAAGAATTATGAGGATGAAATTGGCCTGTAGCTCTGATATAATCTAGTATAAACCATATACTTATACTCTCTTTACTCCTAAATTTACTCGAGTAAGCCTGGTTAATAGACTCTGACGCCATATTTTTCACCTCTTTGTAAATCGTTTTTGTAAATGGCTGAGCTAAGTGGTCTGGCCGATATCCGACAAATTTTTTCATGTATAGGAGTATAGGTAACATTAACAAATTAGCGGCTACAGCAAAAATTCCATTTTTAATTGAAAAATTTTTCCATTGAAATAGAGATTTCTTAGAACAATTGATGTTATTCAACGCTAAAATATTATTAAATAATACAACATTAAAAGATTCACTCGGTAAAATGGGTGTATGCATGGCTTGTAGTACTGGTAGTCCTTTGTTAAAAAAGTCATTTGGTTGAACTTCATTATTCAAAAAAAGATCGTCATTAAAGTTTACAAATTTTTCAGATATTCCATCAATTCGATCCATGTTCAACTCTATAACATTACTATTGAATGTAGGAAGGTACTTGTCTTCTATAAAGTCTTTGTGATTAACAATATTAATTTTAGGATGTTCTACATTCAACCAGTCTGGCACATGACCATATGTAACTAAGTGAATTTTATTTACCCAAGGTGCGTATTTTTCTACAGCTCTGAACCAATAATGAAAATTGTCCATGTTTCTAAATCTTGACTCATCATTTAACGTTTCATCCAACGATTTTCCACTGTATTTTGCTCTGTCTGCTTGCCATTCCTTATCTCTACTATCCAAATATGTTACAACAAAATCTATTTTTTCCATTCAAACTAACCTTACTTAAATACGTCATTACAACTCATTATTCTTCATTTATCTTAAAAAGAGACTCAAATAATCAACTAGTAAAGAATCTTACGTTGATTATTTACTAGTTTAATACTAATTTACTTTTTTAATTGATTTCAATTTTTTCTAATTCTACAAATGCTTTTTCAAAGCTTTCAATAGATTTATTCCAAGTAAAATTTTCAACTACCCTATCATGTACCCTTTTTTGAATTTCAGCCATTTTCTTTGTATCGTCTACTATTAACTTCAATGTTTTTAGAAGTGTTTCCTTATCATCTTTAATAACATATCCATACTCTTGATTGGGAATCAGCTCCGTTGCTCCACCAACGTTTGTAGTAACTATTACATTATTCATCAGTGCTGCCTCTAGCATTGATGTTGAAAAACCTTCTATTTTTGACATCAATACAAAAATATCTGAATGATTATTGAGACGCATAACATCTTCATGAGAGATATGACCTAAGAATTGAATATTTTCTTGTGAATATTTTCTTATCATTTCACTGTAAATAGGTCCATCTCCAGCTATTTTTAATTCTAAATTATTTCGTTCCTTAGATAATTCAGAAAAAGCCTCAAGTAACATTTCAACGCCTTTAAATTTTGCTTGTAAACGTCCAGAATAAGATATTACTATCTTTTCGGACAATTTAGGAGAAAAATATTTTTCAAAATCATCTAAATCAATCGCATTATAGATTACACCTTTAGCCTCTATTCCAAAAGTCTTTAACCATTCAGTAGCTTCTTTTGAAACACCGTAAAAAGTATTAGTATTTTTTTTGATTTTTTTAACCAAAAAGTGCTCTATCCTGTGAAGTATGCTATCTAACAAAGAATTATTTAATGTGAGGTACGTGGTCCCATGCTCTAATACCAAGGCTTCTTTTCCTGCTTTTTTTGCTAACTGGGCACCTAATAAAGCAGGCAATTGAAATCTTGTATTCACTACATAATAGTCAATTGGTTCAGAAGTAATATCAGAAATTAATTGTTTATATCTTTCATTTTTTAATGGAAAAGGATACCGATTTTTCCAAATCTTTCTAATAGGCAACCGATATATTTTCAAATGATCAAATTCTTCTTTAGTAGGCAAGTCTTTATCATGCTGGCTAGTAACAATTACAACATTATAACCCTTATCAATAAATTTTTGAACAATATTATATGTGTAACGTTCTATGCCTCCCAAGAATGGAAGATAAAATCCACTAAAAATAGCAACTGTTTTCATGTTTCTCTCACTTTTCTATTTTTACTTTTCCTTATCCTTATCTGATAATTTCTTTTTTAGTAAAGATACTTCTTGTACTAAATTTTTTATTTCCTTTTCAGCAGATATTAGTGAAATTTGATATTTCAGACAGATCAGTAATAATGCACTCACTAAGAAATACAAAGCTAGTGAAGTTAAAGTTCCAATTCCTAATAAATGAGCAATACTCGTTCCAAAATCAGGAATAAGAGAACCAACAAGCAATATGAGAGCTAGAACAAACCATTTTAGCATATGCCGTATTTCTGCTCTATCTTTACGAACTAAACGAATAGTATAGACAAAGAAGAATGCTGCCAAAATAATTGCTAGTATACGAAGTTGAATAGGCATTACTTACCCTCCTTTCCTAATAACGAGCTCGCAATAATCGCTAAAGATACACTTATCATATAACTTATTCCTTTTACCATGTTAATACTTGAAACACCCGTTGTCCGCTCAAACATTTTTACCCCTACCTCTTTGACACGAATGTTTTTAGAGAATAAGTGCATGTAGCTTTCAGGTTCTGGATATTGTCTTGGATATCTTTTAACAAATTGCTCAATCACTTTACGATTTCCTGCTCGATAACCGCTGGTAACATCTTTAATTTTTATTTTAGAAGACATATAAATTAAAGATGATAGAATTTTTATACCCATTTGACGTGATTTTGAAGACTTAAATTCAGAATTGCTTTCGTCTAAAAATCTAGAACCAACGGTAAAATCAGCTTCATCATTCAAAATAGGTTCTACCAGATTGGGTAAAGAATGGATATCATGCTGACCATCTCCATCAAATTGAATGGCTATATCGTAAGAATTTTGCAAGGCATAAAGATATCCTGTTTGCACGGCTCCGCCTATTCCGAGGTTTTGAATCAATTCAACGTGGTTAATGTTGTTTGCTCTCAATATCTCTTCTTCGTTATCAGTAGAACCATCATTTATCACTACGTAGTCTATTTGATAAGGACAACTGGCTTGGTAGTCCTCTACAATTTTTAGATTTTCTAATATTCCCTCACCTTCATTGTAAGCTGGGATAATTAGTAAAATTTTCATTTTTTTGTCATCGGACACTGTTCCAAGTTCTCCTTATAAATAAACATTAATTTTGTACTTCTTTATATACATTTTTCTAATATAAATTTTACCACAAATTCACTTATTTTTTTTACCTATTTTCAAACGGTAGGCGATAATTACTTTAATTTTCTTAAAAATCATTTTAACTAGATCACGTAACTTTGTTTGTGTTAGGTCAGTTTCGACGGAACGTAATAGTCTATTTGCCGAAAAATTAGCAACAAATCCATTATTTGTTTGAATTTGAGAAATTCGGAAATCATACCCATTTGCCCATGAAGTATAAACAAGCAAACGCTCAAAAGCGTGTAAAATACTATTGTAGGGAAGAGGTTCTTGCGGGACCGATGATTCAATATCAACTTTTAATAAGTTGTTCAAAGCTTGTGGACGATACCAAATCATTGTTCCATAACTCATGACATAACTATCTTTTTGTTTCAAATCCCTCGGATTTTCAAAGTTTATTTTTTGCCAAATTTCTTGCATATCTGGCCAAATATCACGTTCGGTGATGTATGTTGGCCCATAAAAATGTTCAAAAAATGATGGAACGTCAGCAATCATTAAGCCAAGCTTTGGATTTTTTTCAAATTCTTGAAAGATGGCTTGAGCAGGTTCTAATAAAGAATATTCAATATCTCGTCTCCAAGATTCTCCCACGATCCAATCGTTATCTTTCGATTTTTTGGTGTGAAAATGTCCGCAAAGATCATAATCTGTCATTAATTCTGAAACTTGCATCCACGGAAGAACGTCTCTTCCTTTATTACCGGTTACGATAACCTTTTTTATTTGTGGAAGAGGATAATTTTTAAGAATTTCTTCATGCTTTTCTTCTGTATCTGTGGTGATATATAAATCATAATTTTGAACATATTTATCAAAATAATTAAGATACTCAGGAATTAGATCAAGATAAAATGCATGAAGGTGAATTGCAATTTTCAAATTAGTTTTCAAACTTACTTCTTTTGTGAATTTCAGCGTTTTTTCTTCTAACATGTATTCACGGTCCGGATAATCTACTTCTGTCATGTGATTGACAATAAGTTTAACCGGAAAAGAAGTTTCTTGTTTTAAACGTTCAATTACTAAAGGAGTATAAATATTTTCTGCACCATAGCTGAAAGCTTTTATTTTTAAGAAAGGAATGTGTCTTTTCAACAATTCTGGTAAATTGAATACGGAAAAATCATGGACAAGCATGCCTGCCCACTCTTCTTTACGTGTATCAAATACAACTCCTGACTTAAATCCAGCATCTTCAAAATACTTGGTCATTGCTGTTTCGTATTTTACGATAACTTCTACAACATCATCTAAAACTTTAATATTTGCCCAAAAATTTTCAAATGCTTCACTCTTTACAATTTTTTGTTTATAGTTGACAAAATAGCTTTGAATATGGTCTGGCAATACAATTGCTTCTCGGTCTTCCCAAGGTTTTACCTTATGGCTTCGATTATTAGTAATTCCCCAAAAATCAACGCTTGTATCTTTGTCAAATTTTGATAAAATTCCCTCAAAATCATAAACAGGACCAAAACACGTATCATTCATAACAGTAACGGAATCATACGAAGCCAATTTATCAAATCCATAATGCTTCATCGCGTCTGACCAAGCGGCAAAATCATACCCCTTGTTTTCACGTTGCATAAAACCGTCAATAAGATTTTGCCCTGTTAATGTTGATAAATCGTTCTCATCCATCTGACTATTTGAAATGAAGAAAATCTCTTCAAAATTCTGACGTAAATGGGTTAGTTGATATATAACATGGTCGCTTAATTCGTTATTTCGGTTAAAATGTACGTATAGTAATAATTTATTGTTCATGTTTCTTTCCTAAGGGGTGTAGAAGTTTGTTTAATATTCGATAAGCTAGGGAGCTAGTGATATCAGAAATCACTTTTTCTTGGTTAGCAATATGAGTATCTTTGTCAGCTATGATTTTTCTCATTATCTCTTCTTGGGTATTATGATTAATGAGTTCTTGTTCTTTGTCAGCAAGTTTTTGCTCACTATCAATTACTAGATTTTGGTAGTTGTCTACCCAAAGTAGTAGATTTTTTTGTAAGGCTTCTATCAATTCTGCTGGAATTTTTTGAATATATTTGTTGATGATATAGAAATAGGATTTATAATAATTTTCCCAATTGCCACGCTTACTTAAGGACTCATTTAATACTCTATAATTTAACTTTGTAGTGGAGACATAAACTGGTTTTGCTTCATTGTTTATAATTAAATTAAGCCAAAAGTCGTAATCTTCAAGAGTTTGGTTATTCAAAGATTCATCAAATTTTGCATCAACAATCTTAGAAGTCCTGACAAGTGATGAGGCATCAATTAAATTCCCCACAATTTCTTTTTCAAAGCTGTATTCTAAGTCTGGACGTAAAACGTCTCTTTGGGCATTAAAATCCCAAAGTTGACAATAAGCAATGTCTGAATTTGTTACTGACAATTCTGTCAGTAATTTTTCGATATGATCATCATTTAAAAAGTTATCACTATCTACGAACAACAGAAAATCGCCAGTCATTTTACTCAAAGCATCATTTCGGACGTAGGCCAAACCTCTATTTTTTTCTGAAAAATAATGTGTTTCTGTAAACGGAGAATCTTGCAACACTTCTGAAATTACCTCTCCAGAAGCATCTGTTGAACCATCATTAAAAATTAAGAGTTCTATTTCTTGATGAGTTTGCCCAAAGATACTGCGCAAGCATTCCTCAATGTATTTTTCATGATTATAACATGTCACTACGACTGATACTTTTTTATCCATAATTTCACCTATTTAAAGATATAATGTTCTATTCCTGAGCGGTATTCATCCATTGGTAGATGCAAGTGGTAAGACCTAAGTGTGGTAACACCTAAGTTCAAGGCAAGGCCCATTAAACTAACAAAAAGTACGATTCTTCTCAACCAACTTCCAGTTGATTTAACTGAAATTTTTTGGGCTAGAAGGGTCAAAATTGGTGCCAAGAGTAAGATAAAGACTGTGAAATATCTTCCTTGTGGCCCTGTGATTACGTGTTCAGTAAAAGCTGGGTCAATGGCAAATTTAAATAATACTCCAAACAGATTAATCAAGTTAATAAGTAAACCTAACCATGCAAACCAACGCGGCACTTGTTCTTTAGTATAAGATAAGAATAAAAGAATTAAAGCACCATATTGGATTGGATAAAACCAAGCAGGTATTGCTGCTGTTGAAGTTCCACTGATAACTTGAGTTGTTAATACTGAGTAATAAGGCTCCATGAACGTGTAAAGGAACTTACTTACTACAAGGCGTAATTGGTCATGATATCTAAAAATATAAACCAAAGCTCCTAGGCCAATTAATACACCACTTCCAATAAGAACTTGTAGTTTTGTTAAGCTAAGTTTTAATTTTTTAGCAACTATTACTATAAATACTGCCAAAACAATTAAATAAAGTAAGCGTGAGTTGGCCTTTGAAAAATACAAGGCAATCGACGGAAGAATAATTCTTAAGAAAAAATCTTTTAGCTGAATTTCTTTATTTTCTTGCAACTCTACTGCCAAGTTAATCAAGGTTGCACTTAGCCAAGCAAAAACAATATAATTATAAGAATCATAACTTAAACTTGTAGCAAATTGAATAGCAACAGGAGTGACAGATATGATTGTGAATATCATTTGGTAAGCTTTTAGTTTTTTGATGATAAAATACATTGTCAAAACAAAGAAAATTAAACTAAATAACCGAGCAACCAAGACCATCGAACCTACTGATGGGTAAATCATATAACCCACTTTTACGCCCAAAGCAGGAATTAAATGCATGATATCCTGATACCATTTTTTTCCTAAGGCACGCTTATCTGTTACTTTACTTTTAGAAACTAGTGGAAGTTTTGTTTCAAAAAAATCTTTGAAATAAGTTCCATCTTTCATTTTCGTTGTGACCGTTGTAAAAGGAAGAGGTGCTGATTGATAATCCTCAGCAGGAAATCCAATTTTTGTTCTATCCACAACTGTATTTGAAAGATAAGACGATTTATCAAAATGATAACTTGAATCCGGCTCAATAAAAAGTGGTTGAGCAATCGCAAAAATCAAGCCAGCAACAAGAGCAACAATTAAAAAAAGTCGCTCTGGTTTCATTATTTTTTTAGTTTTAGTCTTTTCTTTAGCCAAAATTCCAATCTCCATTCCGCAAGATTAGGCCGCTTGCTGAATCTTTAGCACTGAGGTCATCTTTTGGAATGTCGAGACGATTAATAATAATGATTTTTTCATCGATATCATAAGCAACCATTTCATCTTTGGCATTCCGCACTGAAACTTGTAGCTTGAGTTTTAAATTATTAACTTGGTCTAGTTTGCATTCATAAACAGCTCGTTTTTCACCTTGACCTTCGGTCAGGTAATCCATTGAGTTGTCATTATAAATCCAGATGTTACGGTCTGCATCGGTTAATGAGAAAGCAACATAAGTTTGAATATCTTCTTTAACATTATAAGAAACTTCAAATTTAATGGGTTGTTCTGGCGTTGTTTGTACTGGTGATAATAAATTTACTTTTAAATCACTGACAAACTCTTCAACTTCTTCTGTTGATTCTTCTTGAGCCGCTTTAAGACGTTTTAAATTGTCCAAACTGTATTGGTTAGCAACTTTATCTACATTTCCTGCAACTTTAATTAGACCATCTTCGATAAGTACCGCTTTATTACAATATTTTTTTACGGCATTCATGTCATGGGTAACTAAAATGGTTGTTAATCCAGATTTTTTTCTTTCCAAGAAATAATCATTACATTTTCTTTGGAATGCTTCATCCCCAACAGCCAAAACTTCATCTAAAACAAGAACATCTCCTCTTGCTTTGATAGCAACTGAGAAAGCTAAACGAACTTGCATCCCACTAGAATAATTTTTGAGTTTTTGGTTCATAAACTCATGTAACTCTGCAAAATCGACAATTTCGTCATACATTTCATCAATTTCTTGAGTTGAAAATCCAAGCATCGCACCGTTCATATAAACATTTTCACGGCCTGTAAGCTCGGGATTGAAACCAACACCAAGTTCAATGAAAGAAACTAATTTACCATTAACGGTAACTTTTCCTTTTTCTGGAACATAAATTTGAGAAATGATTTTTAAAAGTGTTGATTTACCTGACCCATTACGACCAACAATCCCAAAAAAATCACCTTTTTCTACTTCAAAATCAATGTCTTTTAGGACATGTTGTTCTTTATAACCTTTGATTCCTCTAAATCGATTGACAAGAGTTGTCCGAAGGCTTGTACTCGCTTCTGTCGGAAGACGAAAATACTTACTTACATGATCAATTTTTACTGCTAATTCAGCCATTTTGTCTCCTTAATTAAATAACTTCTGCGAATTTCTTAGAGTTTTTAGTAAATATCCAAAGTCCAAGTCCGAATACAAGAATCGGCAAGATATATGGAATGATAATTACAAAAGGATTGTGCCACATTTGCCATAGTGTTGGATTGGCATTGTTACTAAAAGTTAAAATATAACGCATATCTTGAACAATTTGAGCCATTGGATTAAGCATTAATATTTTGGCAATTTCAAGATGTGAAGTTGAGATTTGTGTTACTGGATAGATAATTGGTGTTCCGTAGAAAGCTGCTTGCATTACTACTTCCCAAATTGGTCCTAAATCACGGAAATAAACAAAAAGGGTTGAAAGGATAAAGGCAATTCCCATCGTGAAGATGATTAATTCTAGAAGTAAAGGAACGGCGAATATTACTGTCCAGCTCATTTGTACGCCATTAATTAAAGCAAAGATAATAACGACAACTAAAGAAATCATTAAATTAATAAAAGCGTTGGCAACAACTGAGAAGATGAGGACAGGTTTTGAAAAGTTAACTTTTCGCAATAAATCTCCACGGCTGACAATTGAGAGCATTCCCATATTTGTTGCTTCACTAAAGAAATTCCAGATTGTAATCCCGAGTAACAGAGCAACAGCAAAGTGAGGAATTGCTTCCCCAAAACGCATGAATCTTACGAAGACGAGATAGAGAATCAAGAAAAGTAAAAGGGGTTTTAAGATAGACCATAGGTAACCTATGACGCTTCCTTGGTAACGAAGTTTAAAGTCAGTTTTAATTAACTCTTTAAGTAGAATTTGATTTCTACGGCTGAAGAAATTCATTTGTTTTTTCCTTTGTATGCAAATTTTGTGATGATAAGTGTGCGAAAAATGCTTGTATGATAATTTTTATTTTTACGTAAATCATATTGTTCAAGAATTTGACGACGCTTTGCTTTCGGCTCTTCTAAAATATTGACATAAGCTGTCACAAGTGCTTTGTCATCTTCCGACATTAGTGACAAATTTTCTGTCAGTAATTTTTGAGCTTGTTTTTGACTGGCTGTAATGAGCCACCAATATTTTTCAAACCATAAGTTTGGGTGTATCCATTTTTTTATCCGTTTTGAGAGGGTTCTTGCTCCCAAAACATTAGAATCGTGCTGACGATAAAGATGAGTAGGTTGGTCAATATAAACCAACTCGCCGAGTGCAGCTGCTACAATTGCCAAATACCAATCATGCATGATAATATCATTTGTGCTTTGCCAAAGTTGTGCAAGCTCATGATTAATCATACTCGCTCCGCCTGTGACCGTATTTTCGGTCAATTCTTGAACAAGTTTTGTATTTGCATGGTCAGACTGACTGCGTATCATGGATTCCGAAGTCACATTAAGATTCCTGTCAGTAACTTTCAAATCTGTATAATACATGACCGGTTTACTATTATCATGTTTCTTAGTTTCTTTTAGCATTACTGACAGCTTCTCTGGCAACCAATAGTCATCTTGGTCAGCAAAAAAATAGAAGTCAGCATTGTTATTATCTGTTACAAGCTCATGAAAGGATTTAACCACCCCAACATTCTCAGCTCGAATTAATTTAATTCTGTTGTCTTTACTGACAAAATCATCAACAATTTCGCAGGTTCTATCACTTGAACCATCATCACGAATGATTAAATTCCAGTCAGTATAGGTTTGTTTTTGAATACTCTCAATCTGATCAGCGACGAACTTCTCGCCGTTGTAGGTTGACATTAAAATATTAACTCTCATCTCCGCCTCTGGCTAGGTTCTCCATTTTTCTTAAAGGCTCAGACTCATCAGTAAACTTAGGAGCGAAAAGGTCCTCATATTGAGCACAAATATGCTCCCAAGTATATTTTTCTTCGATAATTGCCTGAGCTTTTTCGTGTAATCTTTGACCTTCATCTGGGGTCAAATTTTCAACTTCTGACAAAGTTGTCAGTAAATTTTCCTTATCAAAATAAATGACAGAATCGCCTGCTGTCGTCCGGTTGAAATTGACTCCTAAAACAACATTGACCGCTGTTGACCACATGGCCTCAAGCAATCCAGGATTTGTCCCCCCTACCTCATGACCATGTAAATAAGCAAAGGCATGTTCACGAATATATCTCAATTCGTTTTGATTATAGACTGTTCCAACAAATTTAATTCGTGAATCTTTGTCGAATTGCGTTTTTTCGCGCAATTCTTTGAAGTAAGCATTGCCTTCGTGATTAGTAATAATCACAAGGTCTCGTTTTGTTGAACTTTTCATGAAGGCTCTAATTAGCGTTTCATAATTATTTTCAGGCACAAAACGTCCTACAATCAAATAATAATCATTAACTTTATATTTTACCAGAGTTTCTGATTCTGTCAAATCGGACTTGAACTTTTCTGTTCCATAAGCAATCACTTCTGATTCAACTTGTCCATACTCACTTGTTAAATATTCTTTAATTCCTGCGTTATCTGAAATAATCAAATCAGCATATCGCACCATTTTTTTCTCAGCAAATTTCAAATAAGAACGAATTGGTGCTGCCCACTTGGTTCTTTTCCATTCCAATCCATCAGGATTGACAAATAATTTTCCACCAAGTTTATGGATTTTATTAGCATAATGGCCAATAAATCCACCTGCTGTATTCCCAAGAATATAAAAAATAGGCGCTTTGATTTCTTCTTTTTTACAATATTTAAGTGCTGCATTAATGGCTAAAATATCATAAGCAATCACACGTGCTGAACCAATTTTGGGTAACTTAATTACAAAACAATCTGCTCCAAGATACTCAAAATGTTCTCCAGGTAGTGCCATGTCTGAATTCTCACTTTGACAAGCTACATGATATTTTATATTTTTATTATTTTGATGTTTGACGAGTTCTTCAACAAATGTTTCAAACCCTCCATATTTCGCTGGTAAGCCACGGCTACCAATGATAAAAACGTGTTTTTTCATGTTGTTCCTTTTACTCACTAAAATTTATTTAGTGATTATTTCAGCCTCTCAAAATGAGAATTCTGTCAGTACTGACGAGCTTTTGCAGGTCGCTGACAGAATTTTCAATTAGTTTCTTTTAATGACAGAGTCATTATTTTTTGTTAATTTCGCCTTTTACGCCATCTTTATTTTCACGTAAATCGCCTTTTTCAAGCATGCTTGCTAAAGCTTCTTGCCATGTTGGAATGACAAAACCTGTCGCTTTTGCTTTTTCAAGACTCATTGTTGAATTAAATGGACGTTTTGCTTTTGCTGGGAATTTGCTTGAATCCACAGGTTTAACAAGCACATCTGTGTCTTTCAAGATTTCTTTGGCAAAATCAAACCAAGTCACATCTTCACCAGGCGCAGCATCGTTTGTTAAATGATAAAAACCAAAATCAGCTTTTTCATTAACCAAATAAATCATAAATTCAGCAAGCGTACGTGTCCAAGTTGGTCTGCCGTGTTGATCATTAACAACGGTTAATTCTGGAAAACGTGTCGCCAAGTTTTGCATTGTGAAAACAAAGTTTGGTCCATAAGAACCAAAAACCCAAGCAGTACGGATGATGTAATGTTTTACACCAGAAGCCACAACTGCTTCTTCACCAAGATGTTTCGTCCGTCCATATTCAGATTCAGGAGCTTTTGGTGCATCAACCGGCCACTCTTGGCCAATTGGCAAAGTTCCGCCAAAAACGTAGTCAGTTGAAATATAAACGAGTGTTGCCCCAACGCGTGCTGCCGCTTCGGCTACATTTTTAGTTCCATCAACATTGATTTTTTCATCAAGTTCACGTCCCTCGTCTTCAGCTTTATCAACAGCTGTATAAGCCGCACAATGATAGACAAGTTCAGGTTTATTTTCATCAAAGAATTTATCAACAGCGACGCCGTCAGTAATATCGAGTTCTTTAGCATCTGTTGCTGTATAAGCCATGCCACGTTCATCAAGTAAATGACGTAACTCTGTTCCAAGTTGTCCATTTCCACCTGTTATTAAAATCATTTGTTCTCCAATCTTTAATTTTTCTACTGAGAGATTTGTCATTCAAAATGTTAAATCCTAGTGCGGTTGATTATTATGGCAAACTGCTTCTATAGCATAACCATCGGGGTCATAAATAAAAGCCGCATAATAATTTTCATGAAAATGTTTGTGATAGCCTGGCTTGCCATATCCTTTAGCTCCAAGCTTTATGGCCACTTCGTTAAAATCATCTACTTCTTGATTACTTTTGGCTTGGAAAGCTAAATGGAAAGAAAAAGGTTGTCCTTCATAAATTGCAAAATCACCAAAAGGATCTGTTGAGATACTATCCGAAAAATTTGCTGATTTTTCGGAGCGATGATGAAGTTTATAACCCAAAGGAACAAGCACAGCTTCATAAAATCGAATTGAACGTTCAATGTCTTTAACAGCAAACCCACCAATATGATTAATCATATTTCCACACTTTCCCGCACTTATTTACTGACAGAAAAATTATTTTTCCAAAACTTTTTGTGTTTCAGCATATTTTGCTTCAACAGCTTCTTTTTCAGCTTTCCACCAGTTTTCGTTTTCACGATACCAGTCGATTGTCGCTTGCAACCCAGATTCAAAGTCAGTATGTTTTGGAGCCCAACCAAGTTCTGTACGTAATTTACTATTATCAATCGCGTAACGAAGGTCATGTCCAGCACGGTCAGTTACACGGTCATAATCGTCTTTATCTTTGCCCATACGAGTCAAAATATCTTCAAGAACTTCTTTGTTATTTTTTTCACCGTCTGCACCGATAAGATAAGTTTCGCCCATACGGCCTTTAGTCAAAATTGTCCAAACACCTGATGAATGGTCTTCTGTATGAATCCAGTCACGAACGTTTTTACCATCACCGTAAAGTTTTGGTTTGATTCCTGAAAGAATATTAGTAATTTGACGAGGAATAAATTTTTCGATGTGTTGGAAAGGTCCGTAGTTATTTGAGCAGTTTGAAATTGTTGCTTTAAGCCCAAATGAACGTACCCAAGCACGAACAATCAAATCAGAAGCCGCTTTAGTTGAAGAGTAAGGGCTTGATGGATTGTAAGGTGTTTTGTCAGTAAATTTTTCACCTTCACCTTCGCCATGACCTGGCAAATCTTCGCGATAAGGCAAATCACCATAAACTTCATCAGTAGAAACATGGTGGAAACGTAAATCATATTTACGAGCCGCTTGAATCAAAGTATAAGTTCCGATAAAGTTTGTTTGGATAAATTCATCTTGAGATTTCAAAGAATTATCATTATGGCTTTCAGCTGCATAGTGAACAATTGCGTCTGCTTTAGAAGCCACTTGATCAACAATTTCAGGGTCTGCAATGTCGCCAACAACAAGTTCGACACGTCCACTGTCAAATAACATGTTAATGTTATTAACATTTCCTGCATAAGTTAATTTATCCAAAACTGTGATATGCACGTCTGGATGATTGTTATAAACATAGTGTACAAAGTTTGAGCCGATAAATCCTGCTCCACCTGTCACAACGATATTTTTAAATTCAGTCATGTTTTTTCCTTTTTTGATTATTTATTAGTAAATCTTGAAAATCAATCCACTCGATATTCTCTGACAAATTTTGCTTTTGGCACAGCTTTTAAATATTTTCCATTGAAGACCAAATAATCGCCAATAGGAACTGTCATTTTGAGTAAACCACCGACATTTTTTACTGACAGCGATTTTTCATTCCAAGAAAAGCCCCCGTCAGTAAATGCCTGATTGGCCCAGCTCGGTCTGTCAATATTTTTTTCAACTTGCCAAAATTCTAAACGTTTTTTAGTTCGTAAATGTAAAGCAAACATTAGAGTTCATCAGCCTTCAAAGCTTTTACGTCTTTTAATAATGGATGATTTTTATCAGCTTCAGAGACTTCAGCATTTTCAACATCTTCCCATTTAATTCCCAAAGTTGGGTCAGCATAATTCACAAAAGCGTATTTAGGTTTAAGTTCAAGTGCCCAGTAATCATTAACTAAATAGCTATAAGAAACTGTGTCAGACAAAACTTGGAACCCATTAGCCACACCACGTGGAACAAAAATTCCTTTACTTGCATCAATCACAGTTTGATAAACATGACCGAAATTTTCTCCTTCACGTAAATCAACCCATGCGCCTAAAACACTTCCGCCATCAGCGACAGAAATATACTTATCCCAAGGTTCAGCGTGGAGACCACGCAAAACATTTTTACGAGAAAAACTTACATTGTTTTGTAATTTTTCTTCGGCAAAGAAGCTTTCCGGAAAGCCAAGTGGCATCATTTTTTCTTTTTGGAAATTTTCTTTAAACCATCCTCGATTATCACCATGAACTGGGATATCAAATTCTAACATTCCAGGAATTTGGCTGATTTCTCGTGCAGCCAATGTTTTTTCAAAAAAATTATCAGTCATATTTTTCTTTCTAATCACTATTTTCAAAGTTTATTCAAGAACAACGCTAACTTCATTCAGTCACTTATCTTTTTTCGCTTTTGCATTGACGTGTGATTTTTGAATGTGTTCGAGCGTTAGGTTATTAGGTACATCTGGATGATGTTTTCGACAAAGAACATAAAGTCCATCAGCTGTGCGATGAAGTCCAATTCGATGACAACCTGGTGCATGACATTTTAGTCTTCGCCAAACAACAGCAAAGACGCCAAAAAGTGGTAAACAGCTGAAAAATCCGCCCCACCACGCTGACCAACCTGCGTCAGTCACACCAGTAAACCACAAAAACCATTCCCAAATATTTTTTAGCATTGATTGTCCTTCTTGTACTTTGACAACTTTACTTTAATAATGACTTTTTAGTCTTTTCCAATCAAACGAAGCAAGTATTGACCATACTCATTTTTCTTAAGCGGTTGGGCCAATTTAAGAACATCGTCAGCTGTAATATAACCCATACGATAAGCAATTTCTTCCAAGTTTGCCACTTGCATATTTTGCATCCGTTGAACTGTTTCGATATATTGTGCTGCTTCAAGGAGAGATTCATGTGTCCCAGTATCTAACCAAGCAAAACCACGGCCCATTAATTCAACTGACAAATCGCCACGTTCAAGATAAGCTTTATTTACGTCAGTAATTTCAAGCTCTCCACGAGGTGAAGGTTCAATGTTTTTGGCAATTTCAATAACATCATTATCGTAGAAGTATAAACCAGTTACTGCATAATTTGATTTAGGTTCTTCTGGTTTTTCTTCAATAGAAACAGCATTCATGTTTTCATCAAATTCAACGACACCAAAACGTTCTGGATCAGGAACATGATAACCAAAAACAGTGGCTCCTTTTTCTTTTGCAGCTGCATTTTGGAGCATTTTAGACATTCCAGGTCCGTGATAAATATTATCACCTAAAATAAGCGCAACTGAATCATCACCAATAAATTCTTCACCAATAATAAAGGCTTGAGCCAATCCATCTGGTGATGGTTGTACCGCATATTGTAGATTAATCCCAAACTCAGAACCATCTTGAAGTAACTCTTTAAAACGTGGAGTATCTGTTGGTGTCGAGATTATCAAAATATCTTTAATCCCAGCCAGCATCAAAGTTGACAATGGGTAATAAATCATTGGTTTATCGTAAATAGGCATCAATTGTTTTGACGCAGCACGTGTCAGTGGGTAAAGTCGTGTTCCAGACCCTCCTGCTAAAATAATCCCTTTCATCAAAGGACCTCCATAATCATAATTAATCAATATACATTATAACACAAAATGTTTCTCAATACACAACCCTCTGTGGTCATTTTGGGGATAAAAGGTTGATAAATAAGCATTTCTGACACTATTTTAAAACACTAATGAAAAGATTCTACCTATATAAATAAAAAAATCTCTAAAATTAGAGACTTCCTTTTTTATCTTCTTGGTTGAGCAACCAAAGCAGATTGAATGTTAAATTGACGTTTCAAGAGCCAACGAACTCCAAAGGCTACAATACCAACAATAACTAAAGCAATTGCAGGAAGTTGCAAATTAACTGATGTTGGCAAAAGGCCAGAGAAGATGGTTACCGCAATCCAAAGGAGAACTGACAGAGTGGTTGCTGCAAAACCTTTCCAATTCCAAGTTCTACGACTGTTATCCGCTTTAGGACGATAAAAGTAACGATACATCATATACATTACCAAACCAGCAACTGCCGCTGACAAGATTGTTGTAATCAAGCCATAAACCGGAGCTTTAGAAGTGATAAGTGCGGTTACTCCATTTAAAAGAGAAATAAATCCTAAAAAGAGTAGGCTACTATCAAGCCACATCAAAACTGGATTTTCATTTTTTTCACTGACAGGTCTGTCAGCAACTTTTGGTTGATATTGAGCAACAAATTCAGTTGGCGCTCCCAATAATTTACGAGCAATAATTCCTGATTTTTGACCTTCAATAATTTGCGGAAGAATGTCATTCAAGATTTCTTTAACTTCTTCATCTGATTTCCCAACTAAAATCAGTTGTTTCGTTACCGAATGAATGTATTCTTTATTTTTAGCAGTAAGTTCTTCGATTAAATTTTCCATAATCTCATTTTATCAGAAAGCGTGAAAAAAAACAGCCAAAAATAGTCAAAAGCTTGATTTTTTTATTTGAAAAATGTTATAATCAACAAGTATGTTGTTTTTAAGCACATAAAAATCTAATGGGAGGTAAATATCATGTCTAAAGAATGTTATTTTACTGGTCGTAAGACTGTTTCAAGTAACAACCGTTCACACGCGATGAATCAAACTAAACGTGTAGTTAAACCAAATCTTCAAAAAGTTACAATTCTTGAAAACGGTGAACTCAAAACTGTATGGGCTTCAGCTAAAGCTTTGAAGAAATTGCCAGCAGGCGTAGAACGCGTATAATTTTTGTTTTTTGCAAAACACAAAAATATCCTGTCATCTGACGGGGTTTTTTATATATGGGAACACTATGAGAACAAAAAAGTTTGCGATGATGAATCACAAACTTTTTTTATATTCATTATAATTTATATATTGCTTTAATTCATTGTATACTCTTTTTACACTTTCAATATACTCATTAATCGAACTCTCCATCATACTTTGAAACATATTATAATCTCCATTTGTGCGAGACTCGTCTTTTTTCATATGAAAATATTTCACAAATTTTTCCGTATTAAATTCATCAAATTCTTTCTCTTCTATTCCAACGCTTATGCGAAGTTTGTATAGTGAATTTTTAAGATTTTTAACCGAATCCCACTCGTAAGATGTCAAAAGATTTTCTAAAAGTTCTGTATTACTAGTACATTCTTGCATCAATTCATAACCTACTTGAATATAGTTAGAAAAGAGGATATCAGGCCTATCAAAAGATGGAAATTCTTCTATATTTTTATACTGTTTATTTATGAGATATAGGAAATTAAATAGTGCATACTTCTTCACCAAAGATAAGTCTTCATTTTTTTCATTTTTAATCCAATAGAATAAATAAGGCTAAAAATAGAAAGAGGTAAGCCGAACCCACTTGTATTAATAATTATGTTTTTATAATGATACAGTAAAGGGTAAATCAAGAAAATCTTGCTAGAAAAACCTAATATAGTTGTAAAAATAATGAGAAATAATGAACTCATTATAATATAAAAATTTGAACGCTTCATATAATTATCTCCTATTTTTAAATTCAATTTATATTTTAATTTTATTAGATTCTTTTTCAAATTAGCTTCTTCCGATTCCTTTAATGACAATATTATATCTGAATCTGTTCTAGCAGCATAAGCCTTAGTTATAGATACTTTTGCAAATTTAATAATAGCAATTTTCTTCTTAAATTTATTTTTATCCATCAATACAAAAATTTGTTCATATATACTATATAACGATAGACCATATATAAGCGGAAGATTAATAATTAGTATAAATATCGGAAAAACAAATTCCTTTAACGAGAATATATTTAACAGAACGCTCATGTCAGTTATTAGGTGTACACTCACTCTCAGTACTACGGCAATACCATAAATCATAAAAATATATTCACAAAGTTTTTTTACATTCGCGAGCTCTTTTTTCCTCCCTGAATAAACATAGACAGCAGTAATAATCACAGCAACAGGAACTATAAAGAGTTCTATGAAAAAATTGAAACTCCAAGTATTTAAAATAAAGTCTACAACAACTGCAAAAGCAAAACTTTCTTTCAAAATTTTAAAAAAGAAATATTTATCTTTACCCTTGTCTATAACCGTAAACAGTAAAGGTATTTCAGAAAAAAGGAACCAGAATATGGAATCTTTTAATAAATTTAACTCCCAAAAACCGAAGATAAACAATATACGAATTGCTATGCAATAATAAACTATAACAATCAAGAACGCAATAATAATATTCTTTCTTAAGAGTATCGGAAAAACGTCTTTGTAAAACTTACGAAAATTTTTAGAGAAAACAGAAAGCAAAAATACAACAATTATCCAAAATCCAGCAGCAAGTTCTCTATTATTAAATATCTCTTCCAATTGCGAAATTAATCCCGTCACTATTCCCCTTCTCCATATTCATTTTTATTGTAGCAATAATCACGCACTATATCACAATTATGACTCTAAGTTATTTTAACACAATATTTATATTGTTTGTATTAAACATTAAATATATATCAGACGAATAAGGTTAAATCATTTTATAACCATGTGCAATAAATATAACTATTCTTGGAAATATAACTTTACAAATTGTTGAACGCGTATAATTTTTGTTTTTTGCAAAACACAAAAATATCCTGTCATCTGACAGGGTTTTTTTATTGCCTTGAAAAGTTTTTTAGACATGTTTCATCGTTAAATTGTATTATTTTTCACCTTGTGCTATAATGAGCTCAAAAGCGAAAGAATAGCTCAACCATAAGGTTTAGAGGTATAAAAATTACAACTTTGAACTTTCTTTTATTTTTTAAAAATCAACAACAAAGTATTTTAAAATGAAAGGAAGTTCATGAAAAATCTATATTGGAAACTGACACTCGCACTCCTTACTTTATTTTTACTATTTCCTTACGCCAGCCAACCTCTGAACATATCTGTTAAAGCAGATGAAACCAGTCAATCCGAAACTTCAGAATCAAGTAGTTCTGAAAATACGCCCACTGAAGTTCAGACAACAGAGCCCTCGGATTATAATTCTGCTGAGCCCTTTCCAACTTATCAAAACTCTGGAACATTGAGTGATATGATTGGGCAGGTATTCCCGACTGCTCCTTCTGTATCATCAGCTCCCTCAACATCTGTCATTCCCAAGAAATCAACGGCTGCTCTCACTGCAGACGGAATAACAATTAATGGAAAGTTCTATTCCAACGAAACTTTTAACCAGTTGTTGCAAAAAGGCTATTTATTGCCAAATGCACCGGTATTTGTAATTGATGCCAGTGGAAAACTTGATGTTCCACTTGAACCTCGCTTTGCAATGGCACTTGTTCCACTCTATTTCGTTCCTGGGTTGGGACAAATCGCATTAGCTGGTACCGCAATTGTTCTTGGTGGTGTTTTGATTTACGAGGGTACACAGGCTTATAATAATGTAACTGCCCGACTAAATGCAGCACAGAAGGCAAAGCTTGCGGCTGAAAAAGCGAAGACTAAAACTAAAAAAACTTCTAAAAGAACACCTAAAGAAAAAGCTGATGATGCCCCAAGCTGGGCAAAAGGAGAGAAGATAAAACCTGGAGAAAATGCGGATAGTGCCACTAAACGAATCATGGATAAAAAATTTGGCAAAGGAAAATGGAACGGAAATACAGCTAATGGAGCGTTTTCTAAAATTAAAAAATTTCTTCAAAGAGGAGGACGTTAATGTCTATGGTTAAATATGTTTACAGGCTCTTTTTTCAGCAAGCCGAAGATGACGAATATTATTACGGTTTAAAGGCTTTAGGAACTTATTCGAGTGTAACCGAAGTTCAAAAAGCGATTCAAAGATATAAGAAACGCGATAGTTTTATAGATTTGCCACTCGAATATTTTTTCATTAAAGTTGTTGTCATTGACGAAATGACGGAATGGATTAATGGATTTACAGCTGTTCCAGAACAAATTTCTAACGAAAATGCTACCGACACAATTGGAGGTTGGCGAGCTGACCCAAACTTAATGACCGAATACGAAGCAATTCGTCATCACTTGGAGAAAAATAATGACTAAAAAATACTATTACTTAACACACTGGTATCTATCTCCTGACGATACTGAAAATGCCAATATCAAAGAACTTGGAATTTATTTCTCTCGAGAGTCCGCAGAAAATGCAATAAACCACTATATGCTCCTACCAGGATTCAAAGACCTCCCCAGAAAGTTTTTCAGAATTGGTGAGTGTATCCTTGATAAAGACATTGCTTGGACAGATGAGGAAACTGTCTTTGATTAAAAAAACTCTGTCAGCGCTGACAAATAGTAAATTTCAAAAAGCAGTTCAAAAGAGCTGTTTTATTTTATAAAAGTATGATAAAATGAGTAATGATATTTAAATAATATGGAGGAAAGTGCCGTTTGTCAGTCAATTTTTCTTTATTTACAAAAATTTGTAAATTATTGACGACGGTACAGCTATGAAAATGAGTGTTACTATCAACAACCAACACGGGAATGTCGATATTGCTACCGAAGTCATTGCAACGGTTGTGGGTGCGTCTACAACTGAAATTTTCGGCGTAGTCGGCATGACCAGTAAATCTGCTGTTAAAGATAATGTTCGCAGTGTTTTGCGTCAAGAAAACTATTCTAAAGGAGTTGTCGTTACAACGGCTGACAACGAAACTTCTATCGATGTTTATGTTGTCATTTCTTATGGTGTAAAAATTAGCGAAGTTGCAAAAAATATTCAAGAACGTGTTCGTTTCAATCTCGAAAATCAGCTTGGCATCACAGCCAGTAGCGTAAACGTATATGTACAAAATGTGAAGGTGGTTGAAGATTAGTGTCAAATATTAATGCAAGTAAATTTCAAGAAATGGTTCAAGCAGCGGCAAGCCGTTTGAACGAACAAGCCGAATATGTTAACTCGCTTAATGTTTTCCCTGTTCCGGATGGAGATACAGGAACAAACATGGGCATGACCATTACAAATGGGGCAAAAGATGTTGCTTCTAAACCAGCTGATACTGTTGGTCAAGTGGCTCAAATTCTTTCAAAAGGTCTTCTTATGGGGGCTCGTGGAAATTCTGGTGTTATTTTAAGCCAACTTTTCCGTGGTTTCGCTCAATATGTTAAAGATTACGAAGAAATTGACGGAATCCATCTTGCAGCTGCGCTCCAAAATGGGGTCGAAGTAGCCTATAAGGCAGTTATGAAACCTGTTGAGGGAACAATTTTAACTGTTTCTCGTGGTGCTGCTGAGTTAGCAAAACGCAAAACTGACGAAACTGACGATGCTGTTGAAATTATGGAAGCAGCACTTGAAGGGGCTAAAAAAGCACTTGCCATGACTCCTGATATGCTCCCAGTTCTTAAAGAAGTTGGAGTTGTTGACTCTGGTGGTCAAGGTTTGGTTTATATCTATGAAGGCTTTTTAATGGCGCTTAATGGTGAATTCGTACCAGAAACACCTGTTGCCGAACTTGGTGCGATGGACCGTATGGTTAATGTTGAACACGAAAGTGTTGCCAATGCTTCAACAGCGGACATAAAATTTGGTTATTGTACAGAAATCATGGTTGAACTTGGTAAAGGTCCAACTTCTCGTGAAAGTTACGACCACGATAACTTCCAAGCTTATCTTGCAGGAATTGGGAATTCACTTCTTGTTGTTGATGATGAGGAAGTCGTTAAAGTCCATGTTCATACAGAAGATCCTGGTTTAGTTATGCAAGAAGGACTTAAATATGGACGTCTTGTAAAAGTTAAAGTTGACAATATGCGCCTGCAAAATGAAGGTGTCGCTGAAAAAGAAGCAAAATCAACAAATGTTTCAACTTCTACTTCTAAAAAAGACTGGGGCTTAATTGCTATTGCTGCTGGTGAAGGTTTAGCTGATATTTTCCGTGAAATGGGTGTTAATCATGTTGTTTCTGGTGGTCAAACAATGAATCCTTCGACAGAAGATATTTTGACTGCTATTGAAGCTGTTAACGCAGAAAAAGTAATTATCTTACCTAATAACAAGAATATCTTTATGGCTGCAAAATCTGCTGCTGAAGTTGCTGAAATTCCTGTTGAAGTGATTGAATCTGCCACTGTTCCTCAAGGATTTACAGCACTCTTGAGCTTTGACCCTACACGTTCAATTGAAGAAAATAAAGCCGCTATGACTGATGCACTTCTTGACGTTAAATCTGGTTCAGTAACAACGGCCATTCGTGATACAAATGTCGATGGTATCGAAATTCATAAAAAAGATACACTTGGAATGTTGAATAACAAAATTGTTGTTTCAACACGAAAAATGAATGATGCAATCTTTGCTGTCTTTGACCAAATGATTGATGAAGATAGTGAGATTGTAGCGATTTATATCGGTGAAGAAGGTAAAAAAGCCAACGCTGACAAAATTGCTAAAGAACTTGAGAAAAAATATCCTGAGATTGAAGTTGAAATCCACGAAGGAAAACAACCGGTTTATCCATATCTCTTCTCAGTTGAGTAAAATATAGAAATAAAAAAATTCTGATGTTAAACATCAGAATTTTTCTTTTGCTTTATAAAAAGTTACTGACAGAAGCATTTTTCATCGATTAAAATGTCTGTCAGTAACTTTTTTATTGAGTGTATAGAATTATGAAAAGTATTTGATGTACTCTCCATAACCTTCTGCTTCTAATTGGTCAAAAGGAACGAAACGCAAAGCGGCAGAATTAATACAATAACGCAAACCTCCCTTATCTAAGGGGCCGTCAGTAAAAACATGACCCAAATGACTGTCAGCATTACTAGAACGAACTTCTGTACGTTCCATAAATAGAGATTTATCTCGTTTTTCTTTGACAACTCCTTTTTCAATCGGTTGTGTAAAGGCTGGCCAACCGCAGCCTGATTGATATTTATCTAAACTTGTAAATAGCGGTTCACCACTCACAACATCAACATACAATCCTTTTTCAAAGAAATCATCAAACTCATTAGCAAAAGGGGCTTCTGTCCCATTTTCTTGGGTAACACGATAAGCAAGTGGGCTTAATTTCTTTTTAAGTTCTTCTTTTTCCATCAGCAATTTTCCTTTCCTTTATGTGACCATTGACTGTCAACCTTTTTGACACTAGTGTAAACTTGGTTGACAAAGAGCTTGACACCTTTACATTAGGCTGTCAACGAGCACATTTTTGTCAAAAACAAGTCCTCATCTGATATGATTCATCCTATCAAAAATCGCTATTAATTTCCATTGAAAGTACTTAAAGATTTTAGGTCCTCCATTTCTTAAATTTTAAAAGTTACTGTTATTTTTCAGAAAATTATTGTATCGTACTTTAAATTTTGATATAATCATAAATGTAAAACGTACTTGACATTTTCTGTAATCATTTGATTCCGGGAGGTAAAATGAAAACTCTTAACAATACCCATATTGGGCAAATTTATTATATTCATAAAATTATTGGTAAAAACCAAGCTAAACTACGTGATTTAGGCATGATTTCCGATAAAAAAATAACACTAATTTCTACTGATAGCGAGAATGCAATTGTCAAAATTGATGAAACTCGCCTTGCTTTAAGTTCTGAATTTTTGGAGCAAATTTTTGTAAAAGAAGAACGTTCTAGCGAGGATATCATTGGTTTAGCTCACTTGCAAGTTGGCCAAACTGGGGTCGTTCGCATGATTGACGCAACGTCTGATATCAGACGCCGCTTAATGGACATGGGAATTACGCGAGGAACAAGTGTTCATCTGCAAAAATTAGCACCTCTTGGCGACCCTCTTGAACTTAGGCTTCGAGGCTATTCTCTTTCTTTGAGAAAGACGGATGCTGAAAAAATTAAAGTCGTTCTTGAACGATAGTAAGCAAAATTGTTGACCTATTTTTATCGTTATTTTTGTAAAGAAATTGTCCTAGAACACTTAACAAAGTCTAACGAAATTTAAGAAGAAATTTTAATAATATGAAAATAATTGCACTACTCGGAAACCCCAATAGTGGAAAAACGAGTATTTTTAATCAACTAACTGGCTCAAATCAGCAAGTTGGTAATTGGCCAGGGGTCACTGTTGAAAAGAAATCTGGATTTTATCGAAAAGATAAAAGTATTTGTATCCAAGATTTACCTGGTCTTTACTCTCTTTCTCCTTATTCGCTTGATGAGCAAGTTGCCAGAGATTTTTTGACAAAAACACCACCGGATGCCCTCATTAATATTGTAGATTCAACGAATTTAGAGCGTTCACTTTATTTGACTTTACAGCTGATGGAACTTGGAATACCTATGGTTTTAGCGCTTAATATGAGCGACCTTTTGGCTGGTCAAGGAAAAAAAATCGACATTGAAAAACTTTCTTATAGCCTTGGAATTCCTGTTGTTACAACCTCGGCCATTAAAAATAAAGGTTTAGATGAGGTTGTTAAAGCAGCACTTAAAAGTCATGATAGTCAGCCTTTAGATTATGACCATCGACTTGAAGGGGCGCTCTCGGAAATTGGTAAAGTAACTGGTTTTACCAATCGTTTTGAACAAATAAAAGTTTTCGAGGGCGACAAACTTTTGTTAGCTGGAGAAACAGATAAAGGGCTAAGTCAGCAAGTTCATACTGACAATTCTCAAGTTGGCTTATCAACAAAACAACTGGCTGAAATTGAGGAAATTGTTTCTATCACCGAAAAATTAATGGCAGATGACCGTGAATCGATTATCGTTAATGAACGTTATGATTTAATTGGTCATATTGTTCAACTTTGCGTTACTCAGACTGAAACTGGTAAAATTAATCTGACAGATCGAATCGACCAGATTATCACCCATAAATGGTTGGGACTTCCTATTTTTGTTTTTATCATGTGGTTGGTCTATTTTATTTCTATTCAAACTGTCGGAACAGCAGCGACCGATTGGCTCAATGATGTCTTCTTTGGCCAATGGCTTCCTGATTTAATTGCCAGTGGAATGAATGCTTTAGCTGTTACTCCTTGGGTTCAAGATTTAGTTTTAAATGGTGTCGTTGCCGGAATTGGGGCAATTTTAGGTTTTGTTCCCCAGATTTTTGTGCTCTTTTTACTTTTAGGAATTCTGGAAGATTCTGGATATATGGCTCGGGTAGCCTTTGTCATGGACCGAATTTTTAGACGATTTGGCCTTTCTGGTAAGTCTTTTATCCCCATGCTTATTGCTTCTGGCTGTGGCGTACCTGGAATTATGGCGACGAGAACGATTGAGCAAGAACGTGACCGAAAAATTACAATTATGGTCACAACTTTTATGCCTTGTTCTGCCAAACTTCCTATTATTGCATTAGTTTCTGGTGCTTTTTTCCCTCACGCTTCTTGGGTTGCTCCTAGTGCTTACTTTTTGGGAATGTCCATGATTATTCTCTCCGGTATTATTTTGAAAAAAACGCGGATGTTTTCCGGCGATACTTCGGCTTTCATCATGGAGCTTCCTGCCTATCATTTACCTTATGCGATGACTGTTTTAAAATATGCTTTCGACCGTGCGTTTTCTTTCGTCAAGCGGGCTGGTACGATCATTTTCGCCATGAATGTTTTGATTTGGTTCACTTCAAATTATAATTGGACCTTGGCACATGTTGATGCGAGTCAATCTATTCTTGCTGATGTTGGTAAAGTTGTTGCTGTTATCTTTGCTCCTCTTGGTTTTGGTGAGTGGCGTGCAACAGTCGCTACAATTACTGGACTAATTGCCAAAGAAACAATTGTCGGAACAATGGGTGTCCTTTTTGCTCATAATTCTTCTGACAGTCACCAACTCTGGTCCGCTGTTCAAGCCACTTATACTCCTCTTTCCGCTTATTCTCTCCTTGTTTTCAATCTGCTTTGCGCGCCATGTGTTGCTGCAATCTCAACAATTTATAAGGAAATGGGCGATGTTCGTTGGACTTTACGAGCGGTTGGTTTTCAAACTTTAGTTGCTTATAGTATGAGTTTCATTATTTATCAATTGGGTAGTTTGTTTAGCTCACAAAACTTTGATATTTTTAGTTTATTAGCATTAATTGTATTGTCGGTTGGTTTATATTTCATTTTCAGAAAAGGGAAAGGTCTTACTTATGAACTTAGCTAGTATTGTCATTTTGGCTGTCATCCTCATCATTACTGGATTTGCCATTTTTAAAACTGTTCGTAGCAAAGGGGCTTGCGAAGACTGCAATGTTAACACTTGTCCAGTCAAGGGAGCGGCGGCTCTACCCGTTTCAGCTGAATCACATTCAACTAAAAAAACAGATGTTAAACATGATTGTTGTAATTAAAAAAAGTTACTGACAGACTTATTATGGTTAAATTTACTGCCATAGCAAGTCTGTCAGTATTTTTTTCAAGCTTATTTTGAATGTTTTAGAATACCGATAATTTTGTCAGTACTTTTTTACTTAATAATCTTGATTTACCCACCACTTACCCTTTGTTTATAATTGACAAGTAGAAAATTTAAAACTATAATCAAAATATAACTGAAACATTATGCAAAATCTGTCAAAGTTTTTTCACAAAGGCTCACTGACAACTATTTTTGAACTCAAGAAAGGTCTTCTATGAAAAAATACATCAGCGTCTTTAGTGTTTTCTTGGTCTGGCTTGCCTACCTACTGGCACTCAATCCTATTCTCAAGGCTCTTGGTCTTATCAATTGGTTACGCAGCCTCGGACATTTTGCTTCACTAACCTCTATTATTATTCAAGAAATTCCAATTATCATCATCTTACTGCTACTCAATCATTTTTTCTGGCATCAAAAATTGCTATTTAAAGGATATAACTGGAAAAAAGCATTAGGAATGCTCATTCTTCCTTTAGTCATGTTTTTGGCCGGTTTAGTTCTTGCAATAGGAAAACATGCCCCCGCTTCGTATATTTTTCTAGCCATTGGAGCCACTTTATTAATTGGCTTTGCTGAAGAACTCTCTTTTAGAGGTTTGATTTTTGGTATTTTAGTTAAAAATTCTAAAGATAAGATTATTGTTCCTTTATTTATTTCAAGTATACTATTTGGACTCATGCATTTGGTCAATATTCGTAATCAACCTTTAGGAAATACTATCATCCAAGTTCTTGGAGTTATGGCTTTTGGACTTTTCGCAGCTGTGGTTTACATGAAAACAAGCAATTTGATTTTTGCGATTGTGGTACATGCCATGAATGATTTCATGGCAATCATGGCCAGTTCGGGTAGTTTATCTTCACAACAAACCAACCCTCTGACAATTCTCTACGAATGGTTTATTTTTGGTACACTCGCTTTCGCATTATTTTACACGGGTTGGACTCAAAGAGAAAAATTCATTGCCGCTATTCAAGAACGTAGTCCACAACTTACGGCCCGTAAGTTACCTACTCTTGCTCAAAGTTCAACTTTTCGTAGAATTTTTGCCATAGTTTCAATGATTTATGGCATTTTGATTTTACCGACGATCCTCCTTTTTTCAAAAATATCTACTAGTGCTGGCAGTCGAGCAGAAATTGCAAATAAAGCATTACCTATTTATCTTTTATTTCTTCTAGGAATCGCCCTATATGTCTTTTTAATTGTTTTCTTTGATTTCCACTTAGGAAATCTTTGCTGGTTATTACTTCCTTATATCGGTGGTCCAGTCTTTGCTTTAATCGCTCTGGTTAATGGTGCAAGACCACTAACTGAAAAAACAAATCAATCTAAAACAATCAATAATAAAACTCCAAATTAATTCATTTGGAGTTTTTCTTTTTTAAAATTTAATTAAACTAACAAAGAATAGTAGGACTTGTACAAGTTGAAAAACCATTAAGATTTTAACCGATGAAATAAATGTTTCTTTTTTTACTTGTTTTTGCAAATATGGTCGAGCAAATTTTATCATCAATGGTGCAATTAACAGAATTAAAAGCATAATTGGAGAAAGTAATCCTAAAATTACTGCAACAACAATGGCAACAAAAGCCAAAATTAAAGCTGTAGTCCACCAAATAAGTGCTGCCTTTTTCCCAATATAATGCACGATTGTGTAGCGGTGATTGGCTTCATCTTCTTCTAAATCGCAGGTGTTATTGGCTAGCATCAGATTTGCAATCAATAATGTATTAGGTAAAGCAATCAAGAAAGTTGTTGCCAGATTCGCAAATGACCAAACAAAGTTCTGAGAACTATTGATATAAAGGCAAATCAGAAAAATGACATAACCCATTGTCAAACCTGATAAAAGTTCCCCAAGTGGAAGTGATGAGAGTGGTTTTGGCCCTCCAGCATAGAAAACTCCAACAGCATAACAGAGTAATCCCAACCAAAAGACTGGCCAACCAGTCATTAAAGCAACAACAATTCCTAAAATCAGACTACCAAAAAAGAAAAAGGCCAATAAACTTTTGATGAGTCCCATTGATAAGTTCTCGCGTCCGATAATATTTGTATTTTTTTGATAATCATCTGTATCTACTGCTTTATGATAATCATTATAGTTGTCCCAAATATCAACAAAACAGTTGAACATAAACATTGCCACAAAATAAATGGCAAGTGCTGACAAATTGACTGACTGATAATGGTAAAGCGAGTAAGCAAGCCCTAGTAAAAATGGAAAAATTGAAGCAGTTTTAGCTTTCAATTCAATTAGTTCAGCAAATATTTTAAAATTCATTATTTCCTCTTTTTATTTATCAATTCGTCTATAAAAACTATTTCTTATTTTATCACATTTTAAATCAAACTAGAGAAATACTAGCTTTAAAAGCTTTATCTCAAAAGTTACTGACAGAAAAATTTCCTAATAGCTGTTAGTAAAATTTTCTATGAAAAAGCCTGTCAGTGACAGGTTTTCAATAATTTCTTTCCAATAAAATTTGTGTTGCTTCTTCTAAAATCTGCCGATTTGGCGACTCTGGTAATTTCCGAATTTCATTCAAAGCCAGTTCTGTTAATCTTCCAGCAACAAGGAGCGCTCCTGCTATCCCACCTGATTCTGTCACTAATTCTGCTAAATCTAAACATTCTTGTCTTGACAAATTTTCTGGCGCTTCTAAATAAGGAGCAATCGCTTCATCATTTACTTCACGGGCCAAGAGTAAAGGTAATGTATAAATCCCTTGACGGAAATCTGTCAAAATAGGTTTATCAGCTTCATCAAGTCCTACTGTAAAATTTAAAATGTCATCATAAACTTGAAAAGCAAGACCAATTGCTCGACCAATTTTACGGGCAGAATGTTGTAATTTTTTATCCCCGCCAGCAAAATAAACACCTTCTAAACAGCTAAGACTCAGTAATTCAGCTGTTTTTCCGCTAATTGCTTTCATATAGCGTCTCGCTGTATTATTTTTGTCAAAAGCAGATTGCATTTGAGTCAATTCACCTTGAAGAATTTTTTTCATTGATTGAGCATTTTTAGCGACAAAACTTGTCCCATTCATGGTTTCAATCAATAATTCAAAATAAACAGTATAAACAAAATCTCCAGCATAAACAGCTACATCTTTGCCAAATTGTGACTCTATTGACGGTAAACCACGTCTTAAAGGAGAGTCGTCGATAATATCATCGTGAATCAAGGTTGCTGAATGAAGCATCTCTAATGATGCAGCGATTTTAATGAGCTTCTCTTCATCTTTAGAGCCATTAGGGACAATCCCAGCGAACAGCAAAAAAAGCGCAGGACGAACCATTTTCCCGCCACGTGATGCAAATTTCTCTAGTGCTGCTTCTATCTCTTGATTATTAATTTTTAAACGCTCAATCATGAGCGCTTGAACATCCTTTAATTTATTCTGAATTTCGGGATAATCCTGCCAAAATGTGAGCAATGTTTTTTCTCTTTCCTCTCGATAATTCATTCATTTCTTTTGATAATGACTTATCAAATATCTTACTCCATTTTAGCAAAATAGACCCAATGTTGCGAACATAATGGCTTTTTTTCATAAGTAAAAAGAAGTTCAGATGAACTCCTTTTTTATCGAATTTCCATAATTTGACTTTGAGGTAGGCGGTAACTTGGTTTTCCTTTATCTTCTGAATTTCCAAGCGGAATAATTAGTTCTGGGCGATAACGTTTTTCAACTTCTAAAAGTTCATTCACTTTTTGAGTTCGATTAAAGCCCATGATGATGTTGCTTTCATAACCGTAATTTTTAATAGCCAAAACAAGATTCATTGTAACCAAACCAATATTGATAGAAAGATAATTACTTTCATGAAGTTCTTCAAATCCTTCATACATTTGTGGATAACGACTATTGAAGCGCAGAAGTTGTTCATCGTCCAACTCTCCAGCTCCTAATCTAGCAATATCACGAGAACGTTCAACTAAATCTGTATCGCTAAAGAGGACGATGACTGCACCAGCTTGTTTGATTCAGAAAGTAATGCTTCCCGTTTTTCTTCTGATTCTACAATGACAAAATGCCAACTTTGAATATTGTGGGCAGAAGGAGCTAAACTTGCTGCAGAAATAATTTGTTTAACATCCACTGTGGGAATTTTTTTACCGTCAAAGTTTTTTACTTTGTGTCGTGATTTATTGAGCTTTACGTAATCCATGATACTCCTCTATTCCTCTTATGAGATGTAGCTGAATAGTTTCTCTGAAATTGTTTGCATCAATTTCTAAGTCTAGTAGAGCAGACACCCGTTTTTTCTTTGTTTATATTTTAGCAAATTTTTGTCACTTTTGCATAGCATATTTATTCATTATATTTATTTTTTTATTAAATATAGGTTATTTCCGAAATATTTTACTGACAAAAGTGGAAATAAAAAAACTGCCTGGTCAGCAGTTTTTCTATTAGGCTAATTTGGCCTTATTTTTCTTAATTTGTTTTGAACGTAATTGTCCACAAGCTGCATCAATATCTGTTCCATGTTCTTGACGAACGACACAGTTAATGCCATTTTTCTTCAAAACATCATAAAATTTTGCCGTATTATCTTTTGTTGAACGTTCATATTTAATATGTTCTGCAACTGGATTGTATGGAATCAGGTTAACATAAGACAATTTATTTCTAGGTTTTATCAAGTCAGCCAATTGTTGAGCAGTTTCTGGGCTGTCATTTTCACCAGAAAGCATAATATATTCGTAAGTCACACGTCGATTAGTTGTTTCTGTGTAATAGTCAATCGCTTCAAAAAGTTTTTCAAGTGGTGCGTTACGAGTAATACGCATCAATGAAGTACGCAACTCATTATTTGGAGCATGAAGTGAAATTGCTAAATTGATTTGTAGATTTTCATGCGCAAATTCTTTAATTTTTGCTGGCATAAATCCACAAGTTGAAACTGTGATGTGACGGGCCCCAATTGCCAGTCCATTATCATCATTAATAACACGCAAGAAGTTCATTAGATGTTCGTAATTATCAAAAGGTTCACCAATTCCCATAACTACCACGTGTGAAACACGTTCATCTAAACCACGTTCATCAAAGTATTTTTGAACGAGCATGATTTGGCTGACAATTTCCCCAGCAGTCACATCACGTTCTTTTTTCAAAATCCCAGAAGCACAGAAAGTACAACCCATATTACAACCTACTTGAGTTGTCACACAAACAGACAAACCATAAGATTGACGCATCAAAACTGTTTCAATCATCATCTTGTCAGGAAGCATAAATAGATATTTCACTGTTCCGTCAGCAGATTCTTGAACAACAACTTGTTCTAATGGATTCAGAATAAAATGCTCATTAAGTTTATCAATAAAAGCAGCTGATAAATTGCTCATTTCTTCAAAAGATTGAACACGTTTACGGTAAAGCCAATCCCAAACCTGAGTTGCTCGGAACTTCTTTTCTCCATTTTCAATTGCCCATTCAATTAATTGGTCACGTGTCAATCCATAAATTGAAGGACGCGTTTCTGTTATTATATTCTCTGTCATTATTTTCCTTAAGTATCTCAAATTTTAATCGTGCAATTTTTCATATCCCTTGAATACACTCATAAAATCAATTTAAATTATTATCATTTATTTATGAAAAACTAAATCACTTAGAAGTCCATAAATGTTAATTCTACGATAATTTTTAGTCTTTGACAAGTTGGCTGACCGTCAAATAACTTTTACAAAATCCTCAATCCTTTTTACGATTACGAATAACAAAGCCTTGATTCTCTTGCTTTTTAGTCTCTGTTTGCTCAACTTTTTTACGAGGATTCCGTTTTTTCATTGTAAATTTTTTATCAGAATCTTTAGCTGGATTTTGTTTTTTATTGTCTGTTTTTCTCTCTTGAGATTTTTTACTGACAGAAACTTTTTTATTTTTGTCAGTAACTTTTGGTTTTCTGTCAGTAGATTTTTCACGAATTTTAAAATCTTTTCGAGCTTCTGATGAATTTTCTGAACGTTTGTCTTCTTTAGCATTAACTTTTTGCTCATCACGCGCCCGATTTCGATTCCGATTTCTCTTACGACGTGGCTTATCAAATCCTTGCTTCAACTCTTTTTCGGTAAAAAGTTTTTCAGAAACAAAGGCTTCATCTTTTGTACGAATCCGCCGTAAAACAAAATAAGCACAACCGTAATTACAATATTCATTGACATAATCTTCAAGATGATCAATTTTATTGTCTGCCAACATTTTTCTACGACTGGTTGAGAAAAAGCCCTTCAAACGCAGTTGCTCAAAGCCCCAATCTCCCACAATATAATCATACTTATCTAAAACATCAGAAAAACGTTGTTCTAATTTTTCCGCATCAAAAGCCTCACGATAATTATGAACAATATGAAAAGTTCGTTGTCCAACTTGAACAACTTCCCCTACTGCCATAACATGTTCGCCAGGATATTTATTATAATTTAACTTACTTTCGTCTATTACTTTAGCCATTAATTTTTCTATTTCTATTTATTTTTAAAATGTTCTGCTACAATTTCTCGTAAGAAATAAGGGAATAAAATTTCTGATTTTCCCAATTTTTTCAATAAAGGGAAATACCAAGCAAACAAATATTGGTCAGGTAAAACAATTTGATAACTCTCTTCATCAGAAATTTTTTCAAGTGACTGATTTTCCGAATTTTTTATGTAAAAATTACCTTCGTGTGGCTCAATTCCATGAAATATAAGAGGACCAAATGTTTTTCCACGAAAACCCATTCCTTGAATTTTTTGGGTGGCAAGGAAATCCGAAACATCCATAATTTCAAGCAAAACTTGTCTAAGTTCTTCACCTGTAAATGTGAAACGAACTAAACGAATCGAATGAGGTAAAAATTCATGTAAATCATCTAAAGTTAAATGATTTGGTAATTCATCCGTCACCAACAAGCCGGAATTCATGAGACAAAGTTTTGTATTTCCATAATCCGCAAAGATTTTTGCCAAATAATGACTTGCTTTGAAATCCGGTAAAACATTAGGTAAGGCTTTAGGTAAATCAGCAACGACTGTTCCCTCTAAGAGTTTATGCCCTCTCAGTTCCCAACCATTGGTTTCTACCAAATCCGATTTCCTTTGAGGAAGCGTATTGGTTGCTATAGCTTCAATTTGTGCATCAACTAATTGATTATTTTCATTAAAAGTTAAATCAATTTGCCCCACATATTCGCCGTAGCGTCCAGCAGCTGCAAGAAGGGTTTGATTAACTTGAGCACCATGTTCAAATAAATGATGTGTATGAGCTCCAATAATCAAGTCAATCTCATCATAGTCCTTCGCAATTTGCTCATCAACATTCTTACCCAAATGAGAAAGTAAAATGGTAAAATCACAATCCAGTTTTGGTAAAAGTTCATCTAAAACCACAAAAGGGTCTGACAATTCCCAGCCCGCCTGTGGATAAGCAAGAACATAAGGGGCTGTCAAACCAATTAATCCAATTCTTAAGCCAAATGAAGTCGTGACTATCAAAGGCTCAGATTGTGCAAAATTTGTCGTCAAATTTGACAAGAGAACAGGAAAATTAGCTTCATCATAGAGATGAGAAAGCATCTCATGTGTCAGTCCTAATCCCTCATTATTACCTATTGTCGCCGCCGTCAAATCTAAACGATTCATCAATTCAACATTAAATTGTCCCTCTGTTGCCTCCGTCAAAGGATGAACCCGATCCACATTGTCACCCAAGTCGAAAGACAAACTTTCAACTTCTTCATGTGATTTTTCCGCAAAAAAACGCTCAATCACAGGGAAACGTTCCAAGTGAGAGTGTAAATCATTCAAATGGAGGATACGCAGTTTATTCATAATACTATTATAGCATAGCTACTAAGGCTAAACAATATTTCGTCTTACTAGCTTTCGCCTAATTTATAAGCAAGTGAAACTTAAGATTGCTATAGTATCTTCCTCAGAGCAATAAAGCATCTACAGATGCCCTAGCAGTTTGCTTGTGACAAACTTAAGATTTATAACACAGGTAATGGGAATAGGCTTTAAAAGCTTCCGTTCACAAAAATAAGAAGCGCAATTGCGCTTCTTAAATTACTTTAATTTGGATTAAGCTCCTGTTGACCCAAAACCACCAGTCCGTTCTTCTTTTTCTTGATTTTCATCACCATCAGCGACCAAGAAAGGCATGAAGACTCCCTGAACCACGCGCTCCCCTTTTTCAACTAGGACTTCTTCATCAGTGAAATTACGCATTTGCATGAACATATGCCCTTCATTATCAGGATTATTATAGTAATCCTTGTCAATAACGCCTACTGAATTGATTAAAACCAAGCCTTTTTTACGAGGATTTGATGAACGGTCATACATGTAAAGCACTTCACCTGCCTGCATATAGGCCTTCAAGCCTGTTGGAATTAATTTAATTTGCCCTGGCGCAAAACTAACGGTTTCAGCTGCTTCAATGTCATAACCTGCTGAATGTTCAGTTGAACGTTTTGGTATATTAATTCCAGCATTTTTATATTTAGTTACCACTTCAAATCCACGAATTTTCATCTCTTACCTCATTTGTTTTTTTCTATTATATCATAAAAAAAGCACTCAGAGAGCGCTTTTCATTTAGACTTCTTCAGCATTTGTTTCGATAAGATGTTGATACCAGTAATAAGAATCCTTCGGTATCCGTTTCAATGAACCTTCCATTGTTTCATCTTGGTCAACATAGACAAAACCATAACGTTTTTGGTAGCCATTTAACCAAGAAAGGAGGTCAGTATAAGACCAAGTGTGATAACCAATGACTTTTGCTCCATCCGTCATCGCTTCTTTGATTGCTTTAACATGACTTTCTAGATATTTGATTCGATAATCATCATGAATTTTTCCGTCTTCAACTTTATCATATTCGCCCAAGCCATTTTCTGTAATCATCACTGGAATACGATAACGAGAAGTGATACGACGAAGTGCAATTCTCAGGCCTTCAGGGTCAATTTCCCAATCCCAATTAGTTCGGTCAATAAAAGGATTTTGAATTTTTTTATGGAGACCTGGAATTCCTGATTCTTTGGTTGTTCCTTTTTTACCACTTGTATTAAAGGAACCAACTCCAACTCCTCCGTCAACTGGATTCCATGCGTTAGTAGCTGTCTGGTAATAATTAATACCTAGAAAATCAGGTTTAGCTGATTTCAAGAGTTCAGCATCCCCTGCTTCAAATTCAGGTGCTAGCCCATTTTCACGTAAATAAGCCATTGCCGCAATCGGGTATTCTCCGTAAAGATAAACATCCATCCAAAAATGACTATAAAGCTCTTCTGCATTTTCAGCCGCTAAAACATTGAGTGGGTCAGAATCCTTAGCATATTGTGGCGTATAGGCAAACGAAGGCCCAATTTGTCCATCCATTTCATGCTCATGAAATTTATTGATTACCGCAGCATTTGCCAGATTAGCGATATGATTGACCTGATAAAAAAGTTTCATATCTCTTTTTCCAGGTGGGTGAGTCGCGAGTGACCAACCTTGACTTGTAAAAATATTTTGTTCATTAAGCGATACCCAATATTTTACTTTACCTTTGAAAGCTTTAAATAAAACTTCAGCATAGTTAACAAAATCTGCAATAATTTCTCGTGATTCCCAACCACCATATAAATCTTCTAAGGCTTGGGGCAAATCCCAATGATAAATCGTGACAATTGGTTCAATCTCATTAGCAATCAACTCATCAATCAAATCTTCATAGAATTTCAAGCCTGCTTGATTGACTTCGCCACGTCCGTCAGGTAAAATCCGCGTCCAAGCAATTGAAAAACGGTAGGATTTAAGGCCCAACTCTTTCATTAAAGCCACATCTTCTTTATAGCGATGATAATGATCAACAGCGATATCCCCATTCGTTCCTTTAAAAGTCTTGCCTGGAATACGGACAAAATTATCCCAGACACTGGCTTTTTTGCCATCTTCAAAAGGTGCTCCCTCAACTTGATAGGCTGCCGAAGCTGAACCCCATAGAAAATCATTTGGAAATGCTTTTAATTTTTTGTGCTCCATTTTATTCCCCCATTACTTGTTTATAGTCTATATTATAACATTTGTAACCGTTTTATTTTGTTTTATCTTTTGGAATTTGTTTTTTTATTTTTACGTGATTATCCTAAAAAAGTTGTCTTAAAAGACAACTTTATTTTCTTGATTTTATTTTTATATCTTTATGTGCTTGTTGATTTTCTGCTTCTATTTTGTTGGCTTTCTTTTTTTGGCTGCGTGCAATAAGAATCATTGCCAAGCCAATTAAAACGATTGCTAAACCGAGCCAGTTATGATAAGCCACAAGCAATAGACCTAAACTGATAAAAGCGATGCCCCAGGTACTCATACAACACTCACATTAAAGAAGACAGCTGCTCCAAATGAGCTTCCTTTAATTAGCTGTTTAGCCATTGCTGCGTCAGTCGTTGCGTCATCTGTTGGTGTTTCAAAGAAAAGTTTTAATCCTTGTTTTTTTGTATGTTTAAAGCCATTTTCTTCTAAAAGTTGAATAATTTCTTTTTGCATCATTGCAGAATTTACGAGTATCATAGTATTTCCTCCTCTATGAGTGTTTTTTATCACATCTGATAAGGTTTATATTATAAATCTTACCAGATTTAACAAAAAATGTGTAGAGCAAGTTTTCTCACTTGCTCTACCATTAATTTCAAATTTAGTCGAGTTCAGTTTCTTCCAACTTGTTAGCTGCGATAACGAATGGTACCCAGATAACAAAGGTAATGATCAAGTTGATAATTGTAAGGACAATTGCCCGCCAGTCAAAACCGGTTGCCATGAAGGCATTCATAATTGGTGGTGTTACCCATGGCACAGCATTGACAACTGGGTCAACCAAGTGAAGGGCTGTTGCAGTGTAGGCAATGATTACAGAAATCAATGGAGCGACTGCAAATGGAATAAAGAAGATTGCATTCAAGACAACTGGCAGACCGAAGAGGACTGGTTCGTTGATGTTGAAGATACCAGGTGCAAGTCCGAGACGTCCAACAATCTTGTAGTCTTTACGTTTAGAGAAGAGGATGATTGCAATAACAAGTGTAATTGTACCACCTGATCCACCAAACCATGCAAAGGCGTCCCATGAACCACGTACCCAAAGGTTAACGTAGTCACCATTAATGGCATGTGCTTTATCAACCGCACCTTTAGCAATCAAGTCACGGATACCTTGTGAGTGAACTTGGAAGTAGAGGGCTTGGTTATTAAGTCCAAGAGGTCCCCAGATACCATCGAGTACTGGTGCCAAAACGTTTGGTCCGTGAAGTCCGAAGAACCAGAATACTGAAACAAAGAGTGTAACAATCAGTACTGAGAAGATATTTTGTGACAGGATTTGGAATGGCTCTGCAATATAGTGGGTAATCAGGTTAATGACAGAGTCATTTGTCAATTTACCAATGATGTAGTAGATTAGACCAACGATATAAAGTGCTGCAATTGTAGGAATGATTGCTAAGAAAGCTTTTGCTACTGCAGGTGGAACTGATTCTGGCATCTTAATTGTGATGTCAGCAAGCATGAGTTTTGCATAAATAATAACTGCAAGGGCACCCATAATAATAACTGTGAAGTATGCTCCAGCATCGAGGTGAGCTGAGGCAAAGAGTGGTTTCCAAGCGGCAAGCCCTTGATCACCAAGAACGCCATTAAGCTTGTCAGTTGCTGCTACACCAGCTTTACCTGTACCAAGGGCTGCTGTAAATTTACCCATTTGGTTTGGCAATCCTGCAAATAAGGTTGCAACTGATACGATACCACCAGCGAGATCATTGACTCCGTAAGCACGGGCCAAATTGTAACCCCAAGAAAAGGCAAAGATAAGACCAATAACTGTCAGTGTACCTTGGTTAACAAGGGCTGAAATATTGTTCAAATCACCAATGATTGGTGTATTAGCAAGTGTCCAGACTTTCTCTGGTGCTAATTTTGAGAATGCTGTTGCTCCCAACATCATTTGTTGGATAGCTGACGGGAATGTTGTCACGATAGCTGAAATCATGGCAGCTAAGGCACCAGCAAGTGTCGCTGGCAACATACCGATAAATGAGTCACGCAGCGCAACTAGGTGTTTTTGAGACCCAATCTTTGCCGCAACAGGGACGAGATATTTCTCCATCCACGCAGTAATTCCGTTCATGGAATTCCTCCTTTATAATATAATAATAAATAACTTTCAAAAAAACTTTTTGAACATAATTAAGGTTCTGTCAGTACTGACAGGCATAGATTATCGATTATTTTTTGCTCTCGATAAGTTTAAATGAGCTCCATGGTTTTAGGAAATCAAGTAGGAATAATTCATCATCAGCGATACGTCCAACCACATTGACTCGACCATCATTTTCCATTTCACGTAAGGCGATTTGAGTCTCACCTTTATATTGACCATAGCCTTCGTTGTCAATAATGACATCGCCACGTTGAATTTTATCAGTATCGTGAGCGGGGAATTCAAGGTCTTTATAAGTGATTCTTGTCATTGTTGAACGTAGCATGTAAGCTGATTTATCACCACGGTAGCTATGTGTCGCTTCAAAAAGACATTTGCGTTCATTTTCGCTGATTGTTTCACGTGGAACGACTTTAATCTCAGGCATGCTTGCGTTAAATGCTTGGCTCATTGCTTTAAGTTCTTCTTCGCTCGCATAAGCATTGGCAATAGTGACATCATCAATTCCACCGAGGAGTTTGTAATGTTTAACTTGTGTCGCAATTTCAAGGCTTCTGTGGTCTTCAAGAGTACAAAGGCCATCTTGAGTTGGCCAAGGACCAAATGTTGCTGCTTGCGAATTGACAAAGGCCATGGTGTTTAAATTATAGCCTTTGAATTTTTCTGTACATTTAAGATAATGGTTAAATTCCAATCCTGTGTAACGATGTGGGTAGAAATTGTGACTTCCCAACAGTTTTTCAGTATCAGGTGAGTAATCCATTATTGAATCAACATAGGTTGTTCCCTGACTCATGTTGATTTCAATTTTGATTCCGTAAGGATTTCGGGTCATTTTGGCTTCTTCGGCTCCCGTGAATCCTATGTCAAGTCGAACTCCATCTGCACCCATTTCATGGAAAAAGCTGAGGTCATCATAACTAATGTTAAGTTGTGTAAAGAGACCTGGATTGATATCCACCATGACTTCCATTCCTAACTGATTGGCGTAATCAACAACTTTTTTGAAAGCTGCAAGAACCCCTTCTTTATCTCCATCAATTTCGAGTAAAGAAGTGAAGACACGCTTAAATCCATATTGATGCGCTAAATCAAGATAAGCTTTATCTGCCTCAAAATTTGAGCGTTCTGGATAGATAGATACCCCTAATTTTCCCATTTTTTTCTCCTTTTTCTTATTTGTTTATTTCCTTTTTTTATTTCTGAAATAAACCTTAAGTCTATGATAAGGCTTTCATTTCATTTTTGCAAGCGATATCATCTTAAAAAAACATGTTTCTTAAATTGAAACATTAACGATAAATTCTCATTTTTAGATAGGTTTAACGCTTTCTTTCGTTAAAATCTTTAAAATAAGGCGAATTGACCTATACCAATTTTTGTCAGTAATATCAGTGTAACAAACAAACTACTCCTCCCACAATATTCTAATTTTTTAATTTCTTTAATTTTTATCAAAAAAGTTACTGACAAAGCTGTCAGTAACTTTTTTAAAAATATTCACGAAGAATCGCCTGATTCTCTTTTAAAATTTTTGCCGTAAATTGGCCAATGGTCATTTTTTCTCTTTTTCCTTCTCCGAGACTAATATTGTTTTCAGGAATAATTTCGTCAGTAATTTCAACTGAAAAATCGGGCTGACCGTGTACTTTTAAAAATTCCTGTAAGTTAACAATCCGTGCCTGCATATAAGGAACAAGTTTAATTTCTGCTCGCTGTGGCTCTGTCAGTTCTTCTTCAAGGAGAATATCTGAGGGTGCTTGCCAACTAATTTCCGAAAATGAACCGGCATGGCTTGAAATAAAACGATAAAATGCTTGTTTTGCCTCGTCAGTCAAAGTTATCAGTTCTTTGATAACAAATGTCATTTCTGAAAATTCATAGAGAAGATAGCCCAAAGCCTTACCATTTTCGCGATAAATCCCACAGTGAGGTTGTGATTTAAAACTGAAAAAGTAAGACCAAAGTTCTGGAGAGCGAACAAGTGAGCCTTGATTATCAGCCTTTTGATGAACTTCTGTCAGTACTTTAAAAAGGGCTGTATTTTTACTGACAGAAAATTCACTAGCATTTTCATCATCAAACTCAAACTTTTCTCGACTAATTTCGCCCGCACTTCTCTTACCTTTAGGAAAATCTTGAGCTGCTAGTCGATAATGTTTTTGATTAAAAGCATAATGATAACCAAATTTTTCATAAAAAGCATATGAAAATGGTGCTAAATATGAAAAAATCACTCCTTTTTCATAATTATCTCGCAAACTTTTGGTCATTAATTGTCGAATGGCTCCATTGCCTCGAAACTCAGGATAACTGGCAACATAACCAATTCCAGAAGTTTTGACTTCTTGATTTTTCCAATAAACATTAAAGTGTGAGTCAATCACCATTGACGTGAGTTTTTGATTTTCGTAGTGTCCATAAGGAGTTGAAAATTCAAGTAATTTGTCAAAAGCTTTTGCCCGTTCCTTTGTTTTAGGCTTATGAAAGGCATAAGTTGCCAAATCTAAAAATTCTTTATTATTTTTTGTATTCGCATTCATAAATTCATTTTAACACAAATTTGTAGGAATAAGAAAACATTTTTGTTAACGTTTACTTTTTTATTTTTCTAATCGTCCAATAGAAAAACAGCCAAAATCGGCTGTTTCAAATCCAAATTTTAATTTCTTCGAGACCAAATATTTAGCCCAAAATTACTGACAGCTTTCAGTATCTTGTTCTTAAGAGCAATCAGTACTTTTTAATTCTTTCCAATTCAAAATCATCATTCAAGGCTGATTCTGTCAGTAAAGTCAAACAGTAAAACTGAAAATTCAGTTTAGTATTATAATCTTTCCGCCTAGCTTATCACTGAAAATAAAGCGCATGAAAACAACTTATTTCTTTGTAAATCTGAAAGTCTTAAAATTTTCATTGTCTGACACTTTACTTATCTTGCTCTACCGCCATTGTAAGCTCGATTGACATTATCCAAAACAGCAACCATTTGACGCTTTTTAAAACGTCCCAAGAAAAAACCAACGGCTTTGTCGTTAATCATTTGAATAAAACCATTTGATGTTTGGTTCTCTTCAATGACCACCTGAGTGCTTCGGTCATCAATTTTATGCAATTCCCAGCGAGTACTAAAAGTATTGCGATTTGTTTTAGTCGTAAAAGCGTAAATGCTTGGTTCTGTCAGTTCTGTAATTTTAATACTTCCTCTTTGGTTTTTCCCAAAGCTCTTACTATATTCATAACCATTTAAGCTTCTAACTTTCGGACGTTTCCCTGTATTTTTTTCAATGTCAAATAGACACGAATCAATTATTTTTTCAAAGATAAATTCTCTTGGGGCATCAACTATTTTATCAATTCTCATCTTTTTTTCTCCCTCAGCAAGTTTTTTAACTAAGTTTATTCTAACAAGATTAAAGATTCTTTGCAAGCACTTTCATGTTTTCAAAAGCAAAACATATTTTTACTTGAAAAATGGTAAACCGATAAAGAGAACCAAGAGAATAACAAAGGCGCCTGTTGCAAAAATACGGTATTGTTTGGGAATAGATGGAATGAAAGCCTTAGGCGCAAAAATTGCTGACAAAAGCAGTCCACCAATTGCCCCGCCAATATGTGCCCAAATGCTTACATTTCCTAAAGAAAAGAGATTCATAACCAAGTTAGCAACAATCAACACAGTAAACATTCGACCGATTTGTTGTAAAAATGGATGTTTTGTAAAAAATGCTAAACCAACAACTGCCGCAAAGAGGCCAAATATAGAAGTGGATGCTCCTGCCGAAACCACTCTAGGTGTCAAAAGAAAAACCATGGCATTACCAAAAATTCCTGATAAAAGATAAATCAGAGTAAAACGTAGCCAACCAAAAACATTTTCAATTTGCCGACCGATGAAAAAGAGCGTCGCCACATTTAATAAAACGTGTGCCCAACCAATATGGATAAAGAGTGCCGTAAACAAACGCCACATTTGGCTTGGGTCAAACAGCATAACTTGACCAAGTATGGCTCCACTATTGAACAAGTTGATTGCTGAAGTTGCCGATATTCCGTAAGTAAAAAATTGCCATAACCAAACTAAGAGTGTGATAATTGATAAGATATAAGTTGCCTTGTAACGTGTAAAATCTCGTTTAATTTCATTAAAATTCATTATTTTTTCTCCCTATAAAAAGTTCTTGTACTGCGATGTCATGGCTTTCCACCTCAAAATCCATTTTTTGAAAATCATAAAGTACAGAGGCCGTTGTTCCCTCAAAATTAGCCAAATACCGGTCATAATAACCACCACCAAAACCGATTCGATAACCCTCATCATTCCAAATTAAGCCTGGAACAAGGATAAAATCAGGCTCAACTGCAATTTCAGATTTTGGCTCAAGCAAGCCAAATTTTGAGCGAACAAGATTTTCTTTATCATACTTGGCAAAAATCATTTGACGCTCAGGTAAGCATTTAGGAATCAAAATTTCTTTGTCGTCAGATTGGTCGAAAAGTTCTGTCAAATTAAATTCAATTGGCATTGACATATAAAGCGCTATTTTTTTTGCAGATTTCCATTTTGAGGAAGCGGTTAACTGCTTTAAAACATCCTTATTCTGACGCCTTTTCTCGTAGTCTGAAAAATTTTTTAACATTTGTAATATTTTTTTACGGTTTTCTACTTTACTTTCCATATTAACTATGATAACATGAAAGTGTAAGTTTTTGTTTTACGATTAGTTCTGTGCTTTTGGGTTCATTCCTATTCAAGAAATTAGATTTACAAATTTATAAATAAGGAAGTACCAAAAATGGCACAAGGAACTGTTAAATGGTTTAACGCAACTAAAGGCTTCGGCTTTATCACTACTGAAGAAGGAAACGACGTTTTCGCTCACTTCTCAGCTATCCAAACTGATGGATTCAAAACACTTGACGAAGGTCAAAAAGTTACTTTTGACGTTGAAGATGGCCCTCGTGGACCTCAAGCTGTTAACATCCAAAAATAATTACAGCTTTAAATAAAAATCACTGACAGTTTTGTCAGTGATTTTTTTATTGTCAATTTTACTGACATACTATTTTTCCGTAAGCCTTTACAAATAATTCATATTTTCTCAAAAATACTATTGTAAAAACGATTAAAATGGGCTAAAATAAAGAAATCAACTTAGTTTGTTTAGGGAAAAAATGAAAGATTTAACTAAAGGAAATATTTTAACAGGACTTATTGCATTTACTTTGCCCTTACTTATGGGTAACTTTTTTCAGGTCCTCTATAACACGGCAGATACTCTGATTGTCGGTCAAACCTTGGGAAAAGATGCTTTGGCTTCTGTTGGAGCGACAGGCTCCATCAACTTTTTAATTGTCGGTTTTGCTCAAGGAATGACCGCTGGTTTGACAATTTTAACGGCCCAACGTTTCGGGGCAAAAGATGAGTTAGCCATAAAAAAATCCTATGTCACGGGCCTCTACTTTACAATTGCGATTTCTATTTTGCTCAGCATATTGTCCCTTATTTTTGTGGGACCATTGCTTCAGGTCATGCAGACCCCAAGCCAAATTTTTGAAGGCGCCAAGACCTTTCTAAGCATTATGTTAGGCGGAATGATTGCCACCAATCTCTACGCTTATCTGTCTAATGCTCTAAGGGCTTTGGGCGATTCTAAAACGCCATTGTATGCTTTGATTGCTGCCTCAATTTTAAATATTGCCTTTGAATATTTTGCTATTCTAGTCTTAAAATTAGGAATTGCTGGAGCAAGTGGAGCAACAATTTTAGCCCAAATGATTTCGGTTTTATTTCTTTTTTGGCACATCAAACGAAAAGTTCCCGAATTTCAAATTTCAAAAAATTTATGGCGGCTAGATCGTGCCGAAATTGCCCACCACGCTAGACTTGGTATTCCAATGGGCTTTCAATCAAGTATTATTGCCATCGGCTCTATCACGCTCCAAGTCGCTTTGAATAAAATGGGAACAAATGCTGTCGCTACCCAAGCCATCGTTTCTAAAATTGACCAATTTGCGATGCTCCCGATGATTTCAATCGGCCTTGCCATGGCAACCTTTGGAGCACAAAATTATGGGGCTAAACAGTACAAACGAATTAATCAAGGTTTAACACGGGCTCTTACAATAGCTGTCGGTTGGTCAATTATCTTTGCCATTATCTTAAACCTTGCTCACTTCTATTTCACCACTGCTTTCATTTCAAGTAGTCAAACAGCCGTTATTGAGATGTCGAGTCATTATTATCTTGTGAACGGGAGTTTCTATTGGTTGTTAGCCATTTTATTCGTTACTCGCTCAACAATTCAAGGCTTAGGTAATGCCAAGATTCCAACATTGTGTGGCTTTGCAGAGCTTTTCATGCGGGCAGGAGTTGCTATCATTGGTGTTCTTTTACTCAATTATACGGTAATTATCTCAAGTAATCCTGCCGCTTGGCTGGGTTCAACCTCTATCTTAATTCCAACAACCATCCGCATGATTAAACGTTTTAGACAAAATCAGGATTTAACATAAAACCGCCACTTAGGCGGTTTTTCTTTTAAATTTACTGACAGATTTGATTTTCACTTTCTGTCAGTAAAATATCGTTAAACTTATTGATAAGCTTTGGGTAAAATAAATTGACCCGCTTCCTCAAATTCTTTAGCAACTTTCAATAATTCAATTTCAGAATTTTTTGGTCCCCAAAGTTGAATTCCAAGTGGCAGATTCGTTTCTTCATTAACATAAACGGGCAGAGAAAGCGCAGGCTGACCCGTTAAATTACTGATGAAATTATAAGGCGTAAATGCTAATGAGCGCTCAAAGGCGGCTTCAATAATCTCTATTTGTTGTTCAAACTCATATTGGCTAATTTCTGACATTTCTTTTAGTACTTCCGCTGTCATTAATTCCTGACCAATTTTAGGGGCTGTTTTAGCAGTTGTTGCCGTCAAAAATAAATCATAATCTTTATAAATTTTGTCAGTAAAATCTCTAGCCGCAATATCCCACTGAGCTAAAGCGTTGATATAAGAAGACACCGGAGCTTTTCTTCCGGCTTCTAAAAGCGCATAAGTCAAAAGTTCAACATCTTGACTCGTCAATTTTCGTCCGGCAGCCCGTTCCCAAGGTTCTAACATGGCCACTGTTTCAGCCGCATTCATACGATAATAAGACTGAATCAAAGGACGAGCATCTATAGGAAAATCAACTTCTGTCAATTCATGACCTTGACGCTCTAAAAACTCTACTGCTTTTAGGCTTGCATTCATGGCATCTTTTGATAATTCAATTCCAGAAATCGGGCTTTGGAGTGAATAAGCAATTTTCAATTTTCTTGATAAATTATTGCTGACAGCTTGGTCAGTACTTTTAGTGAGCGCTATAAGTTCTTTTTCGTCCAACAATTTTGCCTGATAAGGTGCTGCTTCTTGTAGGATTTGCATTTCAAGCACAAAACGAGCCGTATCTCGCACAGACACAGTAAGAGCTCCGGAAATCGATGCTCCTTGCCATCCTCGGTAAGAATCAGGCCCTTGTGGCATCCGCCCTCTCGTCATTTTAAGTCCAATCAAGCCCGAAAATGAGGCTGGAATCCGAATCGACCCACCGCCATCTGAAGCTCCAGCAATTGCAAACATCCCAGAAGCCACGGCCGACGCTGCTCCGCCAGAAGACCCTCCCGAATAATAAGCTTCATTCCAGACATTTCGTGTATCTCCGTAGAGTTTTGAATCAGAAATGTTTTTAAAGCCAAACTCTGGAGAATTCGTTTGTCCAAATGGCGTGAAACCAGCTTCTAAGAGTCCTTTAACATAGTTGTCATCCTCTGATGCCACATTCTCTGAAAAGAGCTGAGAGCTAGCCGTATCAGGCAATCCTTTATGAGTTTGTCCCAACATTTTCAAAGCAAAAGGAAGACCAGCAAAAAAACCTTGACTCGTTAAAGCTAAATCAGCTTTTGCCTTTTCTAAATCATAAGCAACAATCGCATTGTAACGCGGATTGAGCTTTTGAATCTTGTCATTTGTCATTTCTAATAACGCTTTGGCAGAAAGATTTCCTGATTTTAATTGCTCCGCCCAATAAGTTGCATCTTTAATTTCAAGCATGATTCTCCTTTAAAAGCTGAGTTTTATATATTTGCTGACAAACTCATTCTGCCAACATTTTACCATACTTATCAAGCATAATAAAAAATATCCGTTCCAAATTAGGACGGATATTTTTTATTATTATAACTAGCAGAACAAAATAAAGTTTTCATATTGCTGTCTTCCACTAACTTATGACCGAACGAAATGTAGGATAGCTGTTTCATACAGCTGATACTTAGAAATTATCCAATTCTTGATACAAAAGTTTTTGCGCAACCGTTGGGTTAGCTTGTCCTTTAGTTGCTTTCATCAATTGACCAACCAAAGCTTTCGCCGCATTTTGCTTCCCACCACGATAATCTGCTACAGATTGTTCATTCTTAGCAAATACATCATGAATGATTGGCAAAAGCACTGCAGGGTCAGAAATTTGAACCAAACCAGCTTTCTTGACAAATTCTTCGGCAGAACCACCATTTTTAGCCAATTCCACAAAGACTTTTTTGGCGATTTTTGAAGAAATAGTGCCGTCCGCAATCAAACGAATCATTTCTGTCAGATTTTCTGGAGTTAAGCCAATCTCATGAAGTTCTTTTTTCTCGCTGTTCAAGTATTGCGCTACTTCACCTTGCAACCAGTTTGAAACCAATTTAGGGTCAGTATCAAATTTGACCGCCTCATCAAAGAAATCAGAAACCTCTTTCGTTGCTGTCAACTGACGCGCATCGTAGTCTGACAAGCCCAAATCATTGATATAATGCACCCGACGAGCGCTGGCCGTCATTGGCAAACTTTGACGCATTTCTTCGATCCATTCGTCAGAAATTTCAAAACGAGGGACATCTGGCTCTGGGAAGTAACGGTAATCAGAAGCACCTTCTTTAACACGCATCAAAATTGTTTCACCCGTTTTATCATTAAAACGACGCGTTTCTTGACGAATTTCGCCACCAGCGCGCAAAATCTTAGCTTGCCTTTCGACTTCAAAGTCCAAAGCTTTTTTGACATTGCTAAATGAGTTCATGTTTTTAACTTCTGTCTTCACACCAAAAGCTTCTTGACCATAAGGACGGAGCGAAACATTGGCATCACAACGCATTGAACCTTCTTCCATCTTCACATCAGAAATTCCTGTGTAAAGAATGGCTTCTTTAAGAGCTGTCAAGTAGGCATAAGCTTCCTCAGGAGTGCGCATATCCGCTTCTGAGACAATCTCAATCAATGGCACCCCTTGACGATTCAAATCGACATAAGAATAACCATCCGTTCCGTGCGTATTTTTCCCAGCATCTTCTTCTAAATGAGCGCGCTCAATGCGAATCGTCGCTTTATGGCCATCTTCAAGTTCAATTTCAATGGAACCATTATAACCAATTGGCTCATCAAATTGTGAAATTTGGTAAGCTTTGGGATTATCAGGATAGAAATAATTTTTGCGGTCAAAATGCATTGATTTGTGAATATCCATATTCAAAGCAAGCGCCGCTTTAATTCCGCTATCAATTACCCCTTTATTCATTACTGGTAAAACACCAGGAAGTGACCAGTCAATCACATTTGTATTTGTATTAGGGTCTCCACCAAATTTTGTTGAGGCGGGACTGAAAATTTTTGAGTTTGTACTTAACTCAACGTGGACTTCAAGCCCAATTACTGTTTCAAAGTTCATTATTTTCTCCGATACTTTCTTTAAGAAAGTCAAATTATCCTAGTCAATATATTGTTTTCCGGTTTTTGACAATTTTTCAAGCAAACTAAGTTGTGACATGGTCGTTCTTTTTACTGACAAGTTTGTCAGCTCTGAGCGTTTTATAAATTTCGTTTCTGAAGTTTCACTATTTTCCAGAAAATCAATGGATAAAGCTTTACACTTAAAAACAAATTTATAATATTGCTTTCCTTGCGGTTGCCATTTGTCTGTATCGAAAATCGCTAATAAGCGTTCAATCTCTCCAGAAACTCCGGCTTCCTCTTTCAACTCTTTAAGTAGATTTTCACTTGGGGTAAATCCAATCTCACCATATCCTCCTGGTAAGGCCCAGTCTCCCTGCATTTTATCCCGAACAAAGAGTATCTCTTTTTCTTCATTTTGAATAAAAGCCCGCACATCAATCATCGGTGTCGGATAAGAATTATTTGGACGAAAGAGAGCTGTCAGCTCCTCTTTCGTCAAAGTCGTTGAATGCTCTAGAAGTTGAGATGAAATTGCTTTGATTTCCTGATAACGTTCAATATCAAAGATATCTTTCCCGTAAAAAAGTCCTGCATCAGCAACTGCATTTAATCGCTTGATTAATTCGTCAAATTCCATTTTTTATTTTCCAAAAATAATCGGTTGTTTTTTGTGGAAATCAGTAGTTGCTTCAAAAGCAGCCGCTACTTGGTAAATCGTTTCTTCATCGTAACGTTTACCAATCAATTGCATTCCCACAGGTAGTCCATCGGCAAAACCAGCAGGAATTGAAATTCCTGGAAGTCCAGCTAGGTTGACTGGAATTGTCAATAAATCCGCCAAATACATTGAAAGTGGATCATCAACACGTGCTCCCAAGTCCCAAGCTGGTGTCGGAGTTGTTGGGCCTAAGATTAAATCATATTTTTCAAAAACTTTTGCAAAATCATTGATGATTAAAGTACGAACTTGACCTGCTTTTTTGAAATGTTTATCATAAGAACCTGCTGAAAGACTGAAAGTTCCCAACATGATGCGACGTTGAACTTCCGGACCAAAGCCTTCAGAACGAGATTTCACATACAAATCTTCAAGATTATTGATGTCATTAGCACGATAACCGTAGCGAATACCATCAAAACGTTGAAGATTTGAGCTAGCTTCAGAAGAGGCAATAATATAATAAACGGCAACACCATATTTACTGTGAGGAAGACTCACTTCTTCAACGATGGCACCCAATTTTTCCAAATGTTTAGCTGCTGCCAAAATTTGTTCTTTTACTTTTTCATCAATTCCTTCACCAAAATATTCTTTAGGCAAAGCAATCTTCATTCCTTTAATGTCTTGACCAATTTTACTTGTAAAGTCAGGAACTGCAACATTTGATGATGTGCTATCATTTTTATCAAAGCCAGAAATGACATTCAAAAGTTGAGCATTTTCTTCGACTGTTGGCGCCAATGGACCGATTTGGTCTAATGATGAAGCAAAAGCAATCAAACCAAAACGACTCACACGACCATAAGTTGGTTTCAAACCAACAATCCCATTGAATGCGGCAGGTTGGCGAATTGAGCCACCCGTATCTGAACCCAATGATAAACGAACTTGACCAGAAGCAACTGAAGCCGCAGAACCAGATGAAGAACCACCAGGTACTTTTGTTTGATCCCAAGCGTTTTTGGTTGGCTTAACTGAAGAATTTTCACCAGAACCACCCATCGCAAACTCATCCATATTGAGTTTACCAATTGTAATTAACCCAGATTCGCTCAATTTATTCGCAACCGTTGCATTATAAGGTGGAATCCAACCTCCAAGAATTTTTGAGGCAGCTGTTGTTTCAATTCCTTCTGTAACAATATTATCTTTGACAGCAATTGAGATTCCGTCAGTCACAACGTCTGGATTAATTCCACGAGCATCAATTGCGGCAGCATCTTGCAAAGCTTTTTCTTCTGTAATTTTCAAAAAAGCATCAATTTGTGGTTCACGTGCAGAAATATCAGAAAGCGTTGCTTTTGTCAGTTCAAGAGCAGATATTTCTTTATTTACAAGTAGCTCATGAAGCTCTTTGATTGATTTGTTATTGTATGACATTAAGCATCTCCTCCATCAGAAAGCATTGCTGGAACTTTGATAAAGCCGTCTTCTTTTTCAGGAACGGCTGCCATGAGTTTTTCACGGTCAAGTCCTTTTTCTGCCACATCTTCACGCATGAAGTTGAGATTATCTGCCACATTCATAGTAAATGGGACACCTTCACCATCAACTTCATCTAACATTTCAACCATATCAATGATTTTTCCAAAAGTATCGGTAAATGATTTTACTTCATTTTCCGAGAATTCAAGCTTCGACAAAAGCGCCACGTGCTTGACTTGTTCCTCTGTAATTTGACTCATATTTTCAATCTCCATTTTTTAGAGTTTATTCTTGTTAATTATAACAAAAAATCGGCATTTTAACAGTCTGTCAGTGATTTTAAACCATTTACCAGTCATTTTTTTAATGATAGAACTTTTTGTCAGTAAAAATAGAAAGCAAAATTAATGACAGAAAAATTTATCTCTGATACAATTTTAAAAATTGCTGACAAATAATTTCGTCAGTAATTATAAATCTGTAATCAATAATCTTTATAAGACACAAACAACTCCCATCTGAGATAGGAGCTGTTTGTGAAACTAAATAGTACTCTAACTATGTATGTGGCTTCTGTCAGCAAGTTCAACCTTCTGACCTAAACACCTGATAGAATTTTGATTAAAAGGCTTATAAAGCACCAACGCGAGTCACAAGCGAATGATAAAAGGGCGAAGCGCTAACGTGGCTTCGCTGGTAATTTTCACGTTCTAAACTTATAAAAATTTGTTTAAAACTCTTATAAAGCACGAAAAGCTCCCATCTGCGATAGGAGCTTTTTGTGAAGCCGAAGTCTAAGCGCTAAAGCGCTAAGACCCTTACATGGCTTCGCTGATAATTTTCACATTCTAAACTTATAAAAATTTGTTTGAAACTCTTATAAAGCACGAAAAGCTCCCATCTGCGATAGGAGCTTTTTGTGAAGCCGAAGTCTAAGCACTAAAGCGCTAAGACCCTGGCTTTTAGAAATTACGTCCTGCAAGTTTATCAAATAAACCAGTATTAAGAACTTTAAGATAAGTTCCTTTCATACCAAGTGAACGTGATTCAATTACACCAGCAGATTCGAGTTTACGCAATGCGTTAACGATGACTGAACGTGTAATCCCAATCTTGTCAGCAATGACAGAAGCGATAACATGCCCTTCTTCACCATCAAGCTCTTCAATGATTGCTTTAACAGCTTTCATTTCTGAATATGAAAGTGTGTTAACAGCCATAGTTGCCATGGTGTCTTTACGGATATTTTCTTCCATTTGTTCAAGTTTAAGATTTGAGAGTTGAACACCAATTACTGTTGTTGCAAGTTCAACTAAGACCAAATCATCATCAGTGAATTCGCCGTCTTCACGCCACATGATAAATGTTCCCAAACGCATTCCAGAACCATAAATAGGTGCTAAAGTTGTCACACCTTTTGGAAAATCGCCAAGGCTTTCTTCTGGAAAGATTGCTAATGGACGGTCAACAGGAACGTTTGCCATTGTATCGTAGATACGTACTGCCGCACGAACATATTCATCAGGCAATTTACGATCATAGAAAAATTGGTCAACACGGTCATTGTTTGTATTATAAGGCAATGAGTAACCAAGCAACTCGCCCTTCGTATTAATCACACATGCATTGCAATCAATGACGTTTGCCAAGCGTTCAGTCATACTGTTATATGGCAACTCTTGTTGCAAATCGGTCACTCCATCTTGCAAAATCGCGGTGATTTTACGTGTTTTTTCAAGTAATGTAGCCACTTTGTTCTCCTATTTTTTTATATTCTTGTTTTTATACAAAATTTTTCATAATCAGTATAACATAAAAAAGCATGAAAAACAATAAAAATTGTCAGAAAATTACTCTCAACAAAAAAAGATATACGAATTATTCATACATCTTTTTCTATTTATTATTTACGATATTGCCAAAGGAAACGTTCCATTTTTTCTTGTATTTCCGCTAATTCATCCACACGAGGCAGATAAACGATTCGGAAATGGTCTGGCTCTTTCCAATTAAATCCTCGACCATGAACAAGCAGGATTTTTTCCTGCTTCAAAAAGTCCAAGACAAATTGTTCATCATTATCAATTTTATACATTTCTCTGTCAATTTTAGGGAAAATATAGAAAGCTGCTTGAGGTTTGACCGCAGATAATCCTGGAATACCATTGATGGCTTTATAAATGAATTCTCTTTGTTCATAAACTCGTCCACCCGGCAACAGCAACTTATCAACCGATTGAGTGCCACCAAGTGAAGTTTGTACGACTGATTGAGCTAAAACATTGGAACAAAGTCGCATTGAAGCCAGCATATTCAAACCTTCAATATAACCCTTAACATGTGATTTTTCACCTGACAGAACCATCCACCCCACACGGAATCCCGCAATGCGGTGTGATTTTGAGAGTCCATTCATTGTGACCACAAAAAGATCTGGTGCCAAGCTAGCAATCGGAACATGAACTGCTCCATCCATAACCAATCGGTCATAAATTTCGTCAGAGAAAATAATTAAATTATTTTCTCTAGCCACTTGAACAATTTCAAGCAATAAATCTTTAGAATACAGCGCACCCGTTGGATTATTAGGATTAATCAAAACAATGGCTTTTGTATTACTTGTGATTTTTGAGCGAATATCATCAATGTCGGGGAACCAACCAGCCTGTTCATCACAGAGGTAATGAACAGCTGTTCCTCCAGCTAAGCTGACAGAAGCCGTCCAAAGTGGATAATCAGGCATAGGAATCAAAACCTCATCCCCTGTGTCCAAAAGTCCCTGCATGGCCATAACAATCAATTCAGAAACCCCATTACCTGTGAAAATATCATTGATATCAAGACTAGGAAAACCTTTGAGCTGACAGTATTGCATAATCGCTTTACGAGCCGAGAAAATTCCTTTAGAATCTGAATATCCTTCGCTATCCACAGCATGTTGAATCAAGTCACTAATGACTTCATCAGGAGCAAGAAAGCCAAATTCAGCTGGATTTCCTGTATTCAATCGAAGAATTTTTTCACCATTGGCTCGCATTCTTTGTGCTTCATCCAATACTGGGCCACGAATATCATAGCTGACATTATCAAGTTTATGCGATTTTTCAAATTTTCTCATTATTGACCTCCGTAATATTATGAAGTTTTGATTTTCAAAACTTACAAACAGATTCTGGTAACACTAGTTTATTTCTTTTTATAGACTTGGAAATATTTTCCAGCATAGTTAGTCACTTTATAGTCCTTATCTAAAACTTTTTTCAAACTAGTCGGAGCTTTCTCACTGGCCTGTAAAACAACGAATTTATCTGATAATTTACCAACTTTCAAATCATAACTTTGGGTAAATTTAATTGGATAATTTGCTGGAACATTATCTAAAGTTGAAATTGTTTTGGTCAAATTGTTAATATTTTTACCATCAGCGACAACATAAACTCGGTCAGAACCTGTGGCATTTGCCTTAATATATTGTGCCACACTTTGCTCTTCTGAAGCAATTGTTCGGTTCATGAAATGATAACTAATTGGTGTAAAAATGACAAAAAGTATTGCCAAAATCGGAGCAAATAAACGATTTTGAAGATATTTCAACAAAATTTGATCGCTATCTGTCAACCCAAGACCTGCAAAAACTATTGTAAATGGCAGGACAGCCAAAAGATTAGAACTATCAAAAGTCTGAGCAAAAACAATCATTGTTGTCAATCCAACAATTCCAATAAGCATCATGACATACCAAACTCTGGCTGGTCCACCCTTTTTGAGTTGTACAATTCCTTGGACGAAACCTGCAACAATTCCAAAAATAAGAGTGAGAACTAAGGCTTTAGCAAGAGTTAATAATAAATCACCACTTGGACCAAAATGTGTAAAGGGAATTAAAATAGACTGTTCAATAGAAGTATAGATTGTTTGTTCTTCAAGAGAATAATAAGCGACTGAGTAACCTACTAATAGAACTCCCAAAATTGTTGCCAGCATTTGGTAAAAACCACGTCCAATTTTACGGCTACCCACATTATGAATAATGAGAGCGATAGCAGATAAAATAAAGAAAACTGACATGACAGGAGAAATGACTAAGGCAAAGGCAGCTGCCATTCCAAATCGAATAAATCCCCCATCTGTAGAACTATCTTGGAAATAAGAACTCAAAAATCGTGCCGCCCATAAGGCAAAAGGAAGAGCAAAGAGCGTTGGACTATCTCCTCCTCTTGCCAAACCTGCAATAATAACTAAGGTAAAAACCGATACAGTTAGTGATGCCGTTTGATTTTTCGTTTGTTGACCCACTAAGCGGTAAACTAAAATTCCACTGATTAGTAAAGCAATAATTTCAAAAAGCCATAAAAGCCAAGTCGTCCCACCAATATTCCCTAACCAATTAATGAGATAAAAAACCGTACCACCTGTCCCATAAAAATCATTAAAAGGAACTAAACCATGATGCATCGCAAATCCAGAATAAAAGTTTTGTGATTGGCTGGCTGTGGCTACTGGTTTCCACAAAGGAAATGCATAAAAAGTTAATGCTAAAAGCACTGACAGACCCGTAAGTAATCCATAGACTGCTAAAGGAATTCTGAGTGTTTTTTCATGTGTCAATTTTTGTCTTGAAGTTCGTTCGACGTTTCGACCTTCTGGTTCTTCTTCTAAATGCCTGATTGCTTGATTCGCTGCCGCTTCCACGACATCAGAATCTTTATTTGCCCAACGAGAGCTTCTCCGCTCATGACGTGACGAGCGGGATCTGTATTCATTTGACATGACGTCCTCCGATGTTTCCTTAGCGGAAATCTTTTTTATAAACAAAATGCTTGTTTCAAATACACAGTTGTAAAAAAATTATACCAAATTTTTGGAAAACACTCAATAAAGTTAAAAATGATTATAAAATTATAAGCAAAAAATTACTGACAAAAAGGTCAGTAATTTCTATAAGTTAATATTATTTATAAACTACTTAATTCCTAATTTTACCAAGAATCCAAAGGACTAAAGCGACAACCGCAATGAATAACCAAAAGTGTGGGTTAAACAAAAGTACAATCCCTGAAATAATCAAACGAATAATCAGTAAAATAAGTAAAATGGGCAAGATATAGCGTACAAATACTCTCAATGCCATCACTCCCAAAAGCACTAACAAAATTGAAAGCAAAGCCCCCATTACAATCAAACCTGATAAAAATCCTACAAACATTTTTTCTCCTTTTAGTAGTAACGACTACGACTGGCTCTCACAAGCCATACAATAATGCTAATTACGAGCAAAGTCCCCCAAAAATGCGGACTAAGTAAGAGCATTAAACCACCGAACAAAAATTTCAAAATCATTAATAAAATCAAAGCAGGTAAAACAATTTTAAAGAATCCTTTTATAAAAAGTAACATAGCTAAAAATAGTACAAGTAGTAAAAACATTCTCTTTCCTCCGATAATTAACAAATTCTCATCACTCATGAATTTGTATTTATATATTAATTATAGCAAGAAAAAAAGCCCGAATTCTCAGTCTTTTGACTGATTTTTCAAGCATTTTTTTACTGACAGAGCTTTATTTTACTGACAGAACAGTCTGTCAGTAACTATTTAGGGCTGACTGTGTTAACTGCGGTCCCGTCAGCATAATTAATTTTTGCATTTGGAGCGACATTGTCAAGAACAACGACAGTTGCTCCACCATTTCCTGACTTTTCACGACCACCACCGAGTTTGATAGACAAGGTTTGACCATTTTTATCAATCCCAACATAAGCCAAACGAATTTGTCGAGGCAAAAGTTCATTTCCTTCGTAGAGAGGGGTCACTTGGTAATCTAAATAATAATTGGGATGATTTGCAAGCCAACTGTCCAAACGATTTTCGTAATAAAGCATGCTGGCTGTATTTCCATCGTTCGTTCCAGTGAAATTTCCACCATTGAACCAAGCCGTTTCTGGCACTAAATTTCTTGCTTCATTATTTAGACCTGAAAATTGATAACCCACTAAATGGCCACGAGCCATTAGCCACATTTTACCAATCGAACCATCTGATTTTTTATAATAAAAATTATAATTATGCCAACCAACCGGATTATAGGTCAAGGGTTCACGTTTGACTTTAGGTTCTTGAGAATCATTCAATTGAATATGTGAATCAACCGCACGACCTAAAGCATCAGTATTGGCCATGACCATTTGTCTTTGATTTTTAAAAGTTAAAGGAGCTTGTTTAACCGAACTTGCCAGTGATTTTGTGGAAACTTGGCTACTATTATCAGTAGCCGAACTATTTCCTTGTCCCAAATGCAGACGTCCCGAACCAAAATATCCTACAGCCAGTGCAATAATGACTACAATGACGCTTGTTAGTGTTTTTATTTGTTTCTTATTCATAGCCTAATTATAGCAAAAAATTTCAAGGATTTTACAATTCTGAAAAATTTTTATAATCATTTTAAAGAAGCTTTGAAACCACACCACTTCCCTTAATATTGTATAATAAAAACAAAGCAGGAGGAGGAAATCTGATGTACGAATTTGAAAATCCAGAACAAGAGGTAATGTTTGATTATCTCAAAAATGCAAAAACCATCGCTGTCGTTGGGATTAGCGATAAAACAGACCGTTCATCTTTTTTAATTGCTCAAGGATTACAACAAAATGGCTACCATGTTATTCCAGTCAATCCAAGACTTGCTGGCCGTGAATTACTAGGTGAAAAAGTCTACGCTTCTATCAAAGAAGTTCCTTTTCACATTGATATCGTTGATATCTTTCGTCGAAGTGAGTTTTTGGCGGATGTTGCTCGTGACTTCATTGAAACTGACGCCGATATTTTCTGGGCGCAATTGGGCTTACAATCTCAAGAAGCTGAAGAAATTCTTCGAGAAGCAGGAAGAAATAAAATTGTGATGAATCGCTGTATTAAAATTGAATATGCCTATTCAAGCTTAGGAAAAAAATGACTACAAAAGTTATTCTATAGACTATTACGTTTCCCCGGCAACATTTTATCGATTTTTTTTGATACAATAATAAAGTTGAATTACGCAAACACAAAACTCTCGTCTAAAAAGCGGGAGTTTTATCTGTTTTTTAGGCGGATGTTTACGCATTCATAAATTTTTCTCAAAGAAAGGAACTTTATGAAAGAAAAACTTTGGACAACAACTTTCGTTGTTAATATGTTACTTAATTTTATTTTTTATCTTGTTTTTTATCTCCCTACTGTTGTTATTGGTACAATGGCTATGGAACGTTATCACGCTTCTGCTAGTATCGCTGGTATTTTATCTGGAATTTTTATTGTCGGCGGATTTATTGCTCGACTTTGGGCTGGAAATAATATGAAACGCCTTGGTGCAAAAAAACTTTTGTACATAGGAACACTCATTTATTTCTTGCTTACCTTTGCTTATTTCTTTGTGCATAGTGTCGTTCTACTTTTAATTTTACGTCTTGTACACGGACTTGGATTTGGTATTGCTGCAACAGCTTCTGGAACTTTGGCTGGTGCCATTGTTCCTTCTTCAAGACGTGGTGAAGGAATTGGTTATTATGCGCTTTCTGTCACATTATCGTCAGCAGTTGGTCCCTTTTTATCAATGTTTCTTTACCGGACATCAGGTTTTTATTCATTAATTTGGCTTTCTGCCTTACTTTTATTTATTGCCTTAGTCGGAATTTTCTTCATACATGCTGAAAAAACTACTGACAGCTCTAATTCTATCGATAATAAAGTCCATAAAAAATTCGCTTGGTCAAATTACTTTGAAAAAGAAGCTTTACCAATTTCATTAATTGCCTTTCTCATAGGTATTTCATACTCAAGTATTCTGTCATTTATGGATGCTTACGCTCATAATATTCATCTTTCAGAGGCTGCCTCATTTTTCTTCTTAGTTTATGCCATTACTGTCCTTCTTTCTCGTCCAATTACTGGTCGTGTCTTTGACGGCTTTGGTGATAACTTTGTAATGTATCCAACCTACCTCTTCTTTGCACTTGGCCTTTTACTGATTGGTTTTGCTCATTCTGGTTGGATGTTGCTCCTTGCTGCTATATTTATCGGTTTAGGCTACGGCTCATTTTCGCCTTTTGGACAAGCAATTGCCATCCGTAATTCAGAAGCTCATCGTTTAGGAATCACAACTTCTACTTTCTTTGGCTTTATGGATATGGGTGTCGGTTTTGGACCATTTATTTTAGGAATGTTTATGCCTCTATTAGGCTATCGTAATCTCTATTTTGCATCAGCAATTCTTGCACTTCTAATTGCTGTCATTTACCATTTCGTTCATGGACGTCATGCTAAACGTGAAAATTAAGCTACTGATTGTTCTGTCAGTAAATAAAAAAAAGCTGTCAGTAATTTTGACAGCTTTTTTATTATTTACCAATATTTTCGTAATAAGCAATTGAAGCCATGTTGAGGTAAGGAGTAGTCCAGAATCCTGCTAAACCACCTGAGATACCATAAAGAACATACCACCAGAAGAAACTCAATTTGAAAATGAAGTAATTTCCACGCAAACCTTTCATCATTGTTGCTGATTCGCTAAGAACGCCCGTAACACCGCTGTAACGCCCTTCTTCTAACTGATCAAACAAAACATAAGTTGCTTGTGACCAACCAAGTCCCAAATAAATTGCAAATGCCCAACCAATCACTGGGATAAACATCAAGGCAACAAAAATCACCCCTTTGACAATACTTAAAAGAATAATTTTGCCAGCTGAACCATCATAGAAAGGTCCAAAAACATTTTTAAATTGTGGATTATTTCGTTCACCACGGAAAATTTTGATATAGTTAAAAATTGCCCCAACTGTTACTACCGAAACAAACAAGGCTACAACAATCATTAAAATAGCAATAAGCAAAGTCGCAAAGCTAATCACCATCCAAACACTACCTGGAATACTATCAAAATTAGAAGTATTGTAGTCCATGGACTGCTTTACACCATTTCCTCCACCTAAAATCCCCGCAATAATTGGAATAATAAAGAGTAACATTTTTGAACCAAAATTATCTTTTAAAGCTCCTTTGGCTTGATTTTTCAATTCCCATCTTGACATAAAATACCTCCCAATAATTTGTCTTACATTATATTTACTTAATTATACCAATAAATAGGCAAAATCTCTAAGACTTTCGCCCGATTTTCAAAATATCATCTATAAAAAGCGTTTAATTTTTGTTATACTTATAAGTGCTTGCTTTTTAAGCTACAAGAAGACTCGATTCTACGAGTAAATAAAGGAATCTTATGACAGAACACGCAATAAAATACAGATTAATAAAAAAAGAAAAACATACAGGAGCAAGATTAGGAGAAATCATCACACCGCATGGTACCTTCCCAACTCCAATGTTTATGCCCGTAGGTACTCAAGCTACCGTTAAAACAATGAGCCCAGAAGAACTCAAAACATTAGGCTCAGGGATTATTCTCTCAAACACTTACCACCTCTGGTTACGACCCGGAGATGAACTTGTCGCTGAAGCTGGCGGTCTTCACAAATTTATGAATTGGGACCAACCTATCCTGACTGATAGTGGTGGTTTCCAGGTTTACAGCCTAGTTCAAAACAAAAAAAATATCACAGAAGAAGGCGTTAAGTTCAAGAGCCATTTGGACGGACGTGAACTTTTTCTTAACCCCGAAAAAGCAATAAGCATTCAAAATAATCTTGGCTCTGACATCATGATGTCCTTTGACGAATGTCCACCTTTCTATCAACCCTATGACTATGTCAAAGCTTCTGTTGAAAGAACTTCCCGTTGGGCTGAGCGTGGTCTCAATGCTCATCGTCGTCCAAATGACCAAGGACTTTTCGGAATTGTTCAAGGAGCTGGTTTTGAAGATTTACGTCGTCAATCAGCTAGAGACTTGACTTCAATGGATTTCGCTGGTTATTCTATCGGTGGTCTTGCCGTTGGTGAATCTCATAAAGAAATGAATGCTGTCCTTGACTTTACAACACCAATGCTTCCAGAAGACAAACCCCGCTATTTAATGGGTGTTGGTGCACCAGACAGCTTGATTGATGGCGTTATTCGTGGAGTTGATATGTTTGACTGCGTTCTTCCTACACGAATTGCTCGTAATGGAACTCTGATGACTCATTTCGGTCGAGTTAACATTCGTAATGCTAAATACGAACACGATTTTACTCCACTTGACCCAATGTGCGATTGCTACACATGTACTAACTATACACGCGCCTACCTTCGTCATTTAATCAAAGCCGATGAAACTTTTGGTCTTCGTCTTTGTTCATACCACAATCTTCACTTCCTCGTAAATCTAATGAAAGACGTTCGCGGGGCCATTATGGATGACAACCTTCTGGAATTCCGAGAAGATTTCTGTGAGCGTTACGGCTACAATCAACCCAATGCCAAAGACTTCTAGTTCTTGAAAATAGGTTTAAAAAGTTGTATCATAATAAAAGTGGGTAACCACTTTCATTTTGTGCCGAGTTAGCTCAGTCGGTAGAGCACTTCACTCGTAACGAAGGGGTCACAGGTTCGATTCCTGCACTCGGCATTATTCAAAATAACTCAACCTTTTATGGCTGAGTTATTTTTGTAAAAGCCATCGCCGCTGGATACAGAAAGTCTTTAAGATAGAGTTCTAATTGTAAACCCTACCATAATTCACTAAAGTAATATAAAAAACACTACCAAACAAATAAAAAGTCTGGTAGTGTTTTTTTATTTAACTTATTAAACAACTCAATATGAATCATCTTTTACTCGGGATAATACCCATTTCTGACTCAGAAGGTACATTTCCATTTTTTGTGTATTGTTCAGAGACGTAAATGTAGTCTCAATATTCTCTACGTCTTTAAAAGGAATTTTCCCAATCAAATACTCTGGTAGAACTTTAAAATAGTCTGCCAGATCCATTAATCTTACACCAGAAGGCATCCCTCCATTTTTATAATTCGCAAGAGCATTCCTAGTGTAGCCTAAGTCTCTCTCAATCTGATTAAATGATTTACCAGAATTATGAGTTAATGCTCTCAAACGTTGATAAAATATATTTTCCATTTTCTTATCCATCAATACACCATTAGTCGTGTACTCTTTCCTTAATTATCTCCCGAATATTTACCTCATTGTATTATCAATTAAATTAGTCAAAAATTTCTCAGATTCATTTATTGATAATCACCTTTTCTTATGGAGCACTTGTCAGCGTCCAAGATAGCGTTCCTTTAAAATTAGCATCCGCTTTTTGGAAACCGATAGGAACCCTTAACGTAAAGAGACTTGGCGATTTTCCGTCTATAACTACTGTATCTCCAGTTTTACCTGAAGTCGTAGAATGAATTATTTGTGGATTACTAGTGAGTACTTGACCATCATATGAAAGATAATTCATGAATGAAATTCCACCCATTACTGGAGCTCCAGTATCACTCATCACTTCTTGAATTGGTGAAGTTTGAGCTACACTGACTGTCCATGGCGTTGCCAAACTACTTGCTCTAGTATCTGACACTACAACTGAATTATCCAACACACCTTGATAACTCTTTTCTACTGAAGAAATCGTATTTTCACCAAAATCAATTTTTGTTGGAACAGAACTAAAGCCAATTTTACCATTATAAACTAGGTTAGCTTGATAAATATTGACTTCAGAAAATGCAACTCCACCCGCTCCCGCTACGGCATCTTTCAAGCTACCATAGTTTACTTGATAAGGACTCAAAAAATCTTTGATAGACCAACCTGAAGCATTATTGGTAATCCAATCATTTAACCAGTTTTGTGCTTTATCAATTGAAGTTGCATCAATAGGAGCTCCTGTCAATACTGTAGCAATAGTATAGGGTTGAGGTGCCGTTGGAGCTCCATTACCTGAACTTTGATCAATGTTTACCTGTAATGTGATATCTTTTGATAGAGCTCTTAAAGTTATCGCAAAGTTATTTGCTCCAACAATAAATCTAGGGTTTGCTGCTTGTGCTGCTTCAAGAGCTGTCATTCCTTGAATACTACCATCTACATAGGTTTTCCCATCTGGTGCGACTACTTTATCAATAGCGTACCCCTTAGGAATATTTGGTGTAAAACTAAGCTGCTCTCCACCATAGCCCCAAATACTAGATGAAGAAGGCAAAGTAGCCTGAAGCTCACCTGCTACCCCATTTTGTCCGGGAACATTTGAAGCCCAATTATAGCTTATTGTTCCCGTTTGCTTCTCTGCCGCAATGGTCACTTTAAAATTATTCGAACCAGTAGTAAAGTGGTCATTTGCCTTTAAGGCTTCAGTAACAGAGGAATAAGTTTTGTTATCAGGCCCTAATACTTCATTGACAACGTAACCTGGTTCAAGAGTTGGCATAACAAAACTCAAATCAGAACCAGTTAAACCTGATAATTGAATAGTATCAGGTAATGCTGGAGGATTGGTTGGAACGCTGTTATTATAATCAAAACTTACTTGTCCCAACTGATTAGTAGGAGCCAAGGTTACCTGATATTGATTATTAGCGGTCGTTGTATCAAAACTTGGATTTAAGGCGAAAAAGGCTGTAATCGTTGCATCCGTTGTCGCTCCTGACGTTGCTTTACCACTCGCCGAAGTAATCTTAGAAATATAGTAACCAGCAGGTACTTTTTCCGTTAAATTCTTTTGAACATTGAGGGAAGAAGCTGAAAAGAGTTGGTCTGTAACCCCTGATACTGACAGTTTTGATGGAACAGCACGGGTTCGTTGAGCCGTTGGATCATAATTAAAAGTAAATCCACCCGTTTGCGCTAAAGGAGTGTAAGAAAAATTAATCTGGTTAGGATTTGCCGTTCCACTAGGGAAATTTTGAACAGTAACTGCCGAAGAAATTGACTTAAAGGTATAGCCTGTTGGCGCTACTGGTGCAAAATAATCATAGTTATCTGAGGTATTTGTCGTATTACCTTGAGGCACCACCCCAATCTTATCACCTACATTGGCAGTGATTGTAGAATTTTCCCACGCACTACCTTTGGGAGCTAACTGACCACCAGTTGCACTATTAAGATAGTTAACATTAACTGGTTGCACTCCTTTTCCAGCACCAACTAAACCAATTGTAACAGTCATTTGTGAGTAGTTCCCGCCGGTTGCAGCCATAAATCCAATTGACATACTTTTTTGAACGGTCAGTTTTGCAGAAGCAACATAATCAGTGTTTGAATTTCGAGAAGTGTATTTCATCGTTCCGGTAACTGTTCCGTCCGAATTTAAAACAGGGTTAGTCCAATACATTTCAAAGGCATTGGAAGAATTATTCTTTGCAGTATAATCAGAACTAGCATTAAGAACCTTTTTGCCCGCACCATCACCCTGAGCAATAACGGTTGCCGTATTATAATCACTTCCTAAAAGAATGGAAGTCTTTCGATATGAGTAGTTATTTCCAATGAAATAAGTTCCCGAACCGAGATTACCTACCCCTAAATTCCCCCCAGTTGAACCACCAGAAAGTTGAGAAGAAGACAAATTTGTAAGTAAAACTCCATTTGCATCCCCCAATTGACTACCAGAACCAGTGCCAAACCAACCAGCGCTTGCATAAGTACTTCCACCAAGTGAGATCGGTTGAGTCATATCCACTGCCCCATTAAAAGGGAGCCATGAACCTGTATCTCTCTGATTAGTTCCAAAATCATAGGTTGATATAGATGACCAGCTTGCTCCACTCGTATTTTTTCCCACAGGTGTAAAATTACCAGGTGTCTGAAAGTCGCCAAGTGTCCACGTATGATTTCCCGTATCGACGGTTCCCCCAGGGTTTAAAGTAGTCGTCGCATTAGCTGCTGACACTGTTGTCTCTCCATGTAGGGCTAAAATTGGCAACAAGGTACTTACCAAAAGTAGGGCACTTGCGCCAATATTTGTAGATTTTTTAAGTAAGTTTTTTATTTTTCCCATTGTTGTTTTCACTTTCGTTAACCACCTTATTTAAAATGATAAAAAAGCTGTTTCTTCACTTTGGAAGAGACAACTTTTTTATTCCTAGATTAAGGCGCAGTTATCAAATCCCATTGGAGAGTTGTAGAAAAGTCCCCTGCTAAGGCTGATCCTGAAGGAACGCTTAGAGAAATAGGTCCTCCAGCAGTATTCCCTTTATAGTCTGCTGCTTTACCATAGCTTGTCAAATATGTACCTGTGGTACCATCTGTTGACATTACATTTTGTGCAGTACCAGGATCCAATGTGAAGCCAGCCTCAGCAGTTGGAGTATAAGCCCCTCCACCAGCATTAGCAGCTGTACCTGCTGAGAAGCTCAAAGTAGCTCCTTTAAGGTCGGCACTGCCATTGTTAAATTGCTTCAATTGAGTCACATTTAATTGTGTCCCATTCTTATCTCCGCTTCCCAAACCACGAAGGTCGTGCATTTCAACAAATGCTCCAACAGGTGTACCGTTAAAGGCAGTTGTGTCAGCATCCGCAAAGTAAGTTTCTGATTTAGCCGAAATTTCGTGTTTACCAAAAGCTAAGTCAGAAGCATAGTCAATCGCAAGTTCTCCTGGTGTACCTCCAGGGCCAGTTCCTCCAGGAACTTCTGGGTTAGTGATATCTGGTGGTGTTGTTGTATTGGCTGTGAATCCGATCGTTCCTGTTGAATTCCATTGTTCCGACCTTCGTGATGCTGCTGATACTGCTGAAGCTCCTGAAGCTCCGGCTACAAGAAGGGCAAGAGTTGCCGCTGAAAAAGTAATTGCTTTTTTCATGTTAGTTTCTCCTTTGAGTTGTTAAATATATATAATTAAATTATTTTAATTATCGAGTTAAGTTTAATTGAACTTATTTACGTCTTTTTAAATAAACAAGTCCAATAATAAGGTTAAGTAAGCCAATCCCAGTCCATTCCATAGGAACTGATTTTTTATCTCCTGTTTTTGGAAGTTCTTTATTTCCAGAGCCTGTAGATGGATTTTGAGGATTGACAACTTCTGGTTTCTCCTTAGAAGGCAAACTACCAGTAAAGCCGACTGTTGCCCGCGTCGTAGTATTCTTTTCTTCTTGAGCAGAAACAGAGAGGGGATAAGAAGCAATCACTATCAAGAGCCCCATAGAGATAAACAAAGTTTTTTTTCTTTTATTCAAAGTTTTCTCTTCCTTTCTTACTGACTTTAACTGTCACTATTTTTGATGATTCTCTTTTTTACGTCGGGAGCTAAAGATTAAGAATATCAATAGCAGAATAATTAGAATAAGTGCAATACCAATAATCATTAGCCAATTAATAGGTTCTTTATAATGGACCGTTGGGTCACTATTATTGAGTTTTTGGGCCTTTTCTCCTGCAATTTCAAAGTCCTTTTCAAAAGTCCATTTATATTCGTAATTTACACTTTTACCATTAACAGTTGTCTCATAAGCTCCCGTGGCACTTTTCACACCATAAACTGTCATCGAAAGATGATATTTACCAGCTTCTAGTGCTTTAGAAGATTGATCGCCAATGTTACCTTTGATGGAAACTGGAATCGCAAAATCAAAATTAGAGTTCGGAGCCATTTTCATATCAGAATTTTCAAAGCTATATTTTAATTCTGAATTAGTTACTCCTTTGACGGTCGCTGTCGCGTTCATATCTTGAAGATAAGTTGGGGAAATGTTTTGTAGGTTTGCCGCAAATACATTTCTCGAATTCACTTGTGTAGCTTTGACTTCATTAAGCCTAAGTTGAGGAGAAACTTTCTGGGTATTTTGTTGAGTCACAAGAGCAATCACATATCGATATTCATTCTTGATGGAAACACCCTTTGATGAACTTGATTCTTGATTTCCCTCTTTTTCCTTAAAGGAAAAACCTCCTGCCAAAATACCGGTATCCATTCCTTTAGGCATGCTAACCTTTGCAGTCATTATTACCTGAGCGTGTGCGGCAATCGTTACTTCTTTTTTAGGAATATCAACAAAGTCTTCAATATTATATTTTAGAGAACTATCCTTTGTTGCTTTAGATGAATCATAAATAGCAAGTCCATTTCCATTTGTGGTCGAGTGGGCAAATGCCATCTCTACCGTTATGGACTTAGAAGTCGCATTATTTACCTTAAAAGATAATGTTTGCTGAGATTCTGGACTCATTACTAAATTAAAATATCCCAAATTTTTATCCACTTGATTCTCAGGTATTTCTGGGCTTACATTAAAGTTAGAAGATGAGGCATAGATACTTTTACTACAATAGAGTAAGCTAAAGACAAGCACTAATACTAAACTGACTTTACCTATGATATTTGAAACTGAATTCTTCTTTTCAATCATTTTATTTCCATTCTTGACAAATTTATTTAATTTCTATTTTGCTCCGAAGTGATAGATTGAAAAAATCATTCATTAATTCTAGGATTCTATCTTCTTCTTATTAAAGAAAGATAAGTCACTGCTAAATTATTCTAAAGTCATAATCAATATGCTGTAATTGAATTTCTCTTTTTTTGTATGATGAAAAATTGGCTAGAGTAACAAATTCTATTCAAATAGAAGAAAATGTCTCTCATTGACTACTTAATTTTTTAGTGTTTTCTTTAATTCTTGTTCTTTAATTCTCTCTTTTTAAAATTACTATCCTTATTTTATAGCCTCTCCTTAACCAATTTATTTAACTATATATAGAGCCTTTTTTGAACTTTATTTCGCAATATTTTATACTTATTATTGAGCATTTCGGGCTTTTTCTATTGCTAGTCTCCGAAAAATTAGTATTTTTCGGATATATGTTTTTAAACTACACATCTTTTAAAAGGAATATTTTCCTGGTACGAGGTCTTTGATTAAAACTTTACCTTCTTTATCGGAAACCAAATTTTCTTTGACTGTTTGTCCGTCAGCATCAATAACCCTGAAAACAGCACCTGATAAAGAGTTTCCTTTGCTGTCATGCTTGATTAACTCAGCAGAACCTTGGTAATTAATGAAATTATCTGAAGCAATAACTACTTGAGGTTGACCCTCTTCTTTGGCTGAAATTGTGAAATCAACTTGGGAAGTATTCAAAATATATCCAGTTGGTGCTTGTGTTTCGACGAAAGAATAATCTCCCGGTGATAGGCCACCAATACTTACTTTACCGTCTTTATTAGAAGTCAAGTTTTCTTTGACTGTTTTGCCATCCGCATCAATAACTTTAAAGACTGCTCCTTCTAGAGCTTGACCTTTACTATCATGCTTAATTAATTCAGCAGAACCTTGGTAATTAATGAAATTATCTGAAGCAATAACTACTTTTTGTTCACCTTCTTCTTCACTTGAAATGGTGAAATTAGCAGGAGTAGTGTTCAAAATATAACCACTTGGTGCTCGTGTTTCGACGAAAGAATAATCTCCCGGTGATAGGCCATCAATACTTACTTTACCATCTTTGTCGGAAGTCAGGCCTTCTTTGACTGTTTTGCCATCCGCATCAATAACTTTAAAGATTGCTCCTTCTAGAGCTTGACCTTTACTATCATGTTTAATCAGTTCCGCTGAACCTTGATAGTTAACGAAATTGTCTGAAGCGACAACCAGTTGAGGTTGACCTTCACTCTCAGCTAAGATTGTAAAAGGGGTAGGAATAGTATTTAAAATATAACCTGTTGGAGCTTTGGTTTCAACAAAGGAATATTCTCCGGGGGCTAAATCATCAATACTTACTTTACCATCTTTGTCGGAAGTCAGGCCTTCTTTGACTGCTTTGCCATCCGCATCAATAACTTTAAAGACTGCTCCTTCTAGAGCTTGACCTTTACTATCATGCTTAATTAATTCAGCTGAACCTTGATAGTTAACGAAATTATCCGAAGCAATTATTAGACTAGGCTGACCTTCTTCTTCAGCTAAAATTGTAAAATGAACTGGTATTGTATTTAGAATATATCCTGTTGGAGCTTTGGTTTCAACAAAGGAATATTCTCCGGGGGCTAATCCATCAACTACCACTTTACCATCTTTACCAGAAGTTAAATTAGTTTGGATTGTCTTGCCAGCTTTATCAACAATTTTAAAAACTGCACCAGAAAGTGGCTGACTTTCGTTATCTTGCTTAATTAATTCGGTTGAACCTTGATAATTGATAAAATTATCCGAGGCAATAACCATTTGTGGCTGGCCTTCTTCTTCAGCTGAAATTGTAAAATGAACTGGTATTGTATTTAAAATATATCCTGTTGGAGCTTTGGTTTCAACAAAGGAATAATCTCCCGGCGCTAAACCAGTAGCCGTAACTTTACCATCTTTATCAGAGCTTAAATTAGTTTGGATTGTATTACCATCTTTATCAATAACTTTGAAAATCGCACCTGATAAAGCTTGACCATTACTGTTATGTTTAATGAGTTGTGCTGAACCCTGATAGTTAACTTTTTCCAAGTTGATATCTGGGATGATTCCTTCTTCATTGGCTTTAAGCTCAAAGTCAATTGGGGTTGGGTCCAAAATATAACCCGCTGGGGCTTTGGTTTCAACAAGTGAATATTTACCAGGTGTTAGTTTTTCAATCGTTACATTTCCAGAACTGTCAGAAGTAAGTTTTTCGTAACCTGAAACAACTTGACCGTTGCTGTCTAGCACTTTAAATTCTGCACCTTGAAGTGGATTTTTTACCTCTTTACCATTTTCAATGGTCAGTCCTACTTTTTTCAAGATTACTTTCGTTGGTTCATTTTCAACGTCTTGAATTGGGAAATTAGAAACTTCTCCGTCTTTTGAAACTGTTATTTTCTTACCTTTGACTAGTTCTTCATCAAGTGTATACCCTGTTGGGGCCTTAGTTTCAATAAGAAGATAATCAGTAACACGCAAATTCCCAAGTTTTAAATCACCATTTTTGTCGGTATCTCCTTCACGAATTAATTTATCTTTTTTGCCATCTGTACCGATAGACCAAAGTTGAAGATGAGCTCCCGCAAGTTTTGCTTTGCCGGGACCAACTTTTTCCAAAGTAACTGAACCTTTTGATCCGTTTGCACTTCCGTTATGATTAGTTACGGGTACATCTTTTTCAACATCTTGTTCTATTGTTTTCTCGTTGTCTCCAGTAATATGGGCTTGATTAGTTACCACATCATTAGCTTTGTCAGAAGTAATTAATGCACGATATTCTACAACATATGCTGTGTTAATTTCTGATAAAAATTTAATTTTAACTGTTTGAGCCCCTGTAGAATTATCAGTTTGGATATCAACAGAATAATCTTTGCCTTGTTCAAGAATAATATTTTTGTTCTCGGTAATATTACCAGAAGCATCAATACTTGTTCCATAAATAAGAATATCTTTTGCTACAATATACTGATTTGAGGAAGGATTATCGGTAACTTCAACATTTTTTAAGGTAGATTGCGAGGCGTTTACTGTAAGTTTCCAATTTACATAATTAGAATCTGTACTTGACTGTGAACCATCTTTCGTTACGAATTCTCCTTGATGTGCTGGAGTAACACTAGCACTTAAATCATGTGAAATGTCCTTATTTGTAAATGTCGCTTTGTTTTTGTACTCCTTCTGATTGATGAGATTACCTTCTAGACTTGTTTCAAATATTAGAACATAGGCTTTTGTGCTTCCATCTGGTAGTTCTACCTTAACACTTCCTTTGCTTTCTACTATTTTTATTCCCATATCTGAAGTAACTTCAGCACCTAAAGTATAAGTACCATTTTTATTAATCGTAGCTTCATATATTTTAGCACTTCCAGAAACATAGTTTTGATCATCAGAGATTGGATCAGTTATTGAGGCATTGCTTAATTCTTGTTGATTGAAATTTGCTGCAATTGTCCATGTAATTTTTTTGCTGGTTGCATTATATGAACCAGATTTTTGTCCATTATATTGGAACGGAGGTATTGGTTTAAATTCTTTATGATCATTATTAGTATGATCTCCTCCATTTTTATCCTTCCAAGTCATTGAAGCATCATTTACAAATTTGATATCTCCTTCATGACCAGACCCATTATCAATCACACTAGTATCAAATTTTGTTTTGTATTTAATTTGATATTTATGATCTGTCCCCTCCTTAAGTGGGGAATTAAAGGAAACTGAAAAGCCTGCTGTTGTTTTTATCAGTGTATATTCTGTTGGGGAGAGTACTTTATTTCCAGCAGTTTTATCAATAATTTGGAAAGTATTTTCAAGGAAAGTCAATCCTTCAGACATTTTGTCTTCAAGTGACCAGTTTTCCATCCAATAGCCTGCACTATTAATATCTATTTTCCATGGAATTTCTCTATTCTCGTAATCAATATCTCCATCAATATTTTTAACGATTCCTTGTTGAGTTGCATTACCACCTGACTCGCTGTTATCTCCCGTATCAGTTGTTACTGAGTTATCAATGGTAACATTTCCATCTACGATATCTTTAACCTTCGTTTGATATTCAACTTTTACTGCATAATCGATATCAGTAATAAACTCAATTTTAAATTTTTGAGGATTATCAGGGTCTTGTACAAGTTTATAATCTTCCCCTTCTTTTAATTGAGCACCTTTAATTTCTTTTCCGTTACTATCAAAAGTAATTTTATAAAGTTTAACACTTCCGTTCACCAGCTCGATGGCATCACTCATGGTATCTTCAATAAATGACCCTGCTTTATGATTTTTTTCATTATAATTGTATTCTATATTCCAATTATAAATTTGATCGTTCCCTGTTGTAAATGGTCCATTTTTTTTAATTGGCCCTTTATATTGCGCAGTAACAGAGGCACTTGCATTGGTATCTGTTTTTCCATCATTTAATGTCGCTGTATTCTTAAAGCTTACAGCTCCCTCTTTTTCCGGAAAACTACTTTCATCGATAGTTGTTGTATAGACAACATTGAATGCTTGATCGGTGGTAGCATATTTACCAATAAAAGTAATTTTTCCATTTGAATCAACAGTATAATCTGTACCTTTTACTAAAGGATGTTCTTTATCAATGGAAATGATTTCTCCATTTTTTCCAACTGTCTCAGGGTAAATTTCGACGGATTCATAAGTTGTTCCTTCTGGCATTGGATCGGTAAGTGTAGCATTTTCCATTGTATTTAATGGACGGTTAATATTTATTTCCCAAATAACTTTACTAGGATTTGGAGTTTTATCGAAATGTCCTGATTTATCAATTGCTTGGTCATAGGTTGGCCGAACATGAATTTCTGAAGGGGGAAAATTTTCCTCCGTTGGTGTATCAACTACAACTTCTCCTGGAACAATTGTCTTATCGAAATATGCATCATAATGAAAGGTACCCTTAATATCATGATAGGTTTCAACTTTTTCATTGAAGACGAAACGAACGGTTCCATCTGCATTAATTGTATAGGTTCCATAATCTCCCAGTGACGATGTCGCTTGCTCAATTGTTACACCATCAGGAAGTTTAAAATCAAAGTAATCTCCTGATTTCAATGGTAAAATATCTTCTGGAATACTCCAGGTATAATCGATTTGAACTTCTGCATCTATCGGAACATCTGTTTGATCTGGATAAGGTTTTCCTTCTTTATCAAGATATATGACCTTAGCTGAGTCGATAATAGTCGCTGGTGAAATTCCTGAGTCTTCTAGAAGTTTACGAATATCTTGACTTTCCACAGTTTTTATAGCTTGCTCTGAATGTTTAGTCGTACTACTTTCTTTTTCTTTGATTTCAGGTGTAACAGTATTTTGAGTCACAGTGGAAGTTGACTGACTTGGGGTTTCTGAAGTTGAACTCGTTTTTGGCAACAATACATCAACTTGGCTATCATTTAATTTGGCTGTTAATCGCTCAAAGTTTTTCAAAAGTTCTTTAGAGATTGAAAAATTGACTTTCACTTCGCTTGTATTTAGTGAATTAAGGTCTATTGTCAATCTATTTTCGTCAGCAGTATAAGATGCTGTTGACTTTTGTCTGTTAGCCTCATTTGGTTCATTAATTTTAATTGATTTATCTAATTCAATAGTAGTTGTTTTACTTTTCAATATTGACTGATTAATCTTGAGACTTAAATCAAATGTCATTAAATCAGCATTACTTTCGGATTCATCTATTTTAAATTGACTTAATGTTATATCCGAATCATTTGTTTCTTCATTTATTGCTCCTGCAATTGCTCCAACTGGGGTAATAACATATTGTAAAAGCAGCATTAAACCTAAAATTATAGAAATAACTTTTTTTCTACTTTTTATAATGTCCTCCTTTTGATTTTAAATCAGTTTTGTAAGCGATGTATTTTATTAATTACATCCTCTTATAAAAATTGCTGATTCTAGGACATTATAGCATAATACAATACAAATGTGTAATAAATTTCGTACATTAAATTCTATTGTCTTACTTTTATTTATATTTTTGTTTGTTCCTAACATAGCCTTTTTGCAACATAATGGCTCCATAAAGCCATTAGCCCCTTTTTTAATATTTCATAAATATTTAAATGATTAATAAAAAAAGACCGATAAAAATTAAAAATTTGATTCTAAATCGACTTTTATAACAAAAAAAAAAAAGATAATACTTTTTTAAAAGGGGAAAGTTTCACTTTCGTTTTATTATTTTTACATTACACCTCTAAATTGAGTCTTATTTTAAATAATAAATATTATCCGCTTAAGCATTAAGGATAATAATGTATAATAAAGAGAAAGGAACGAGGAACAAATATGGATTATAATGATTTTATGAAAAGTAAGCACATTGCTGAACGTTGGGGAGAGTTTCAGGCTAATTATAAAAATTTAAATAAAACAAGTGAATTAAAGGCTTATCATGATTTACTGACAGAGTTTTATGATTATATTCAAAGCCTAGAAGCTCATCTTTTTAATGACGAAAAAGTTGCTGACCAAAAAATTTACTGACAGAAAATGTAGCAACTCCTTCGCAATTTTTTAATGCTCCCAAAATTCCAGAAACAGTTTCTTTTGGTCAAGAAGCACTCGAAGGTGAGGAAGACCCTTGGTTTGGTTTTAATGATGAATAAAAATATTTACTGACCCATTCTGTCAGTAAATATTTTTTGTTTTATATGGGAATTTCATTGTGAAAACCTTTGCAAAAGTGATAAAATAGTGCTAGAAATGATTTTCAGTAAAAAGGAGAATAGCTTATGCCTCTAAATATTTTGGATTATGACCCTTATTTGGAACCTTTCAAAGAAGATTTGTCTTTGCGGCTTTTTGAATTTGCTCGAACAAAAAAACGGCTTTTAGGAACTGATGGTTCGCTTGTTGATTTTGCTAATGGTTATAAGTATTTTGGCTTTCAACAAGAAAGTAAACACTGGACTTTTCGCGAATGGGCACCAAATGCTAAAAGAGCTTGGTTGGTTGGAGATTTCAATAATTGGGAAAACAATTTTGAGTTGAAACAGGCCTATGGTGGGACTTGGGAAATTTCAATTCCGGGTATGCTACCTGTGGGTTCTAAGGTGAAGGTTAAGCTGCTTTTACCTTCTGGTGAAACAGTTTATCGTGTTCCCTCTTATATTATGTTTGCTGTCCCCAATGAGCGCCATGAATTGGATGGAGTGATTGTTCAACCAAAATATGATTGGAAGAATAAAGCCCCTCAGTTAAAAGAAGCTCCTTTGATTTATGAAGCACATATTGGTATTTCAACTGAAGAATATAAAATTAATTCTTATAAAGAATTCACGCGCGATGTCTTACCAAGAATTAAAAAGGCTGGTTACAATACTATTCAACTGATGGCAATTATGGAACATCCGCTCTATGCTAGTTTTGGTTATCAAGTTTCCAATTTCTTTGCAATTTCTAGTCGCTTTGGTCAGCCAGAAGATTTGATGGAATTGATTGATCAAGCTCATGGTATGGGTTTGCGAGTGCTTTTAGATGTGGTTCATTCACATGCTGTAAAAAATATCGAAGATGGTCTCAACTATTTTGATGGGACAGAAAATCAGTATTTTCATGAAGGTGAACGAGGAAATCATCCAGCTTGGAAGACAAAACTTTTTAATTATGGCAAAGATGAAGTGATTCATTTTCTACTTTCAAATCTTAAATTTTGGTTGGATACCTATCATTTTGACGGTTTTCGTTTTGACGGTGTGACTTCAATGCTTTATCATGATCATGGTTTAGGGACTGCTTTTACTGATTACAGCAAATATTTTTCGCTCAATACAGATATCGAAGCGGTGACTTATTTGATGTTGGCAAATGAATTAACACATTTATTCAATCCATCAGCAACAACAATCGCTGAAGATATGTCAGCCATGCCGGGAATGGCCCTACCTATTTCAAGTGGTGGAATTGGTTTCGATTACCGTTTATCAATGGGAATTCCTGATTTTTGGATTAAACAATTGAAAGAAAAAACGGATAATAGTCTTGACTTATTGAGTCTTTGGTGGGAATTAACGACGCGACGTCCTGGTGAAAAAAATATTGGTTATTCTGAAAGTCATGACCAAGCTTTAGTTGGTGATAAAACGATTATGATGTGGTTAGCTGATGAAGAGATTTATTGGAAAATGGACCTTAATAGTCAATCTCTAAAAATTGACCGTGCTATAGCGCTTCATAAATTAATTCGCCTAATTACTTTTAGTTTGGCTGGTGAGGGTTATTTAAATTTCATGGGTAATGAATTTGGCCACCCCGAATGGCTTGATTTTCCGCGTCAAGAAAATCATGATGATTTCCAACATGCTAGAAGACAATGGTCTTTAGCTGATAATAAAGATTTGCGTTTCCAATATTTATTGGCATTTGACCAAGCGATGATTAATCTAGAGCGACATTACAAGTTTTTAGAAAGCCCAGAACCTGTCCAACAACTTTGGATAAAAAATTCGGATAAATTACTAGCTTACAAAAAAGGGCAACTTCTTTTCGTCTTTAATTTCCATCCTAGTTATGAACAAGAGCTTCAACTCCAATTTCCTGAAAAACCAGAACTTATCTTCGATAGTGATGACCAAAAATTTGGTGGTTTTGGTCCAAGAAGTAGTTTTGGTTGGTCAAAAGAGCATTTAAATCTAATCCTTGAACCTAGAACTGCTATGGTTTTCCGAATTAAAGAATAAAAACCTGTCAATTGACAGGTTTTTTTACTGACAGAATCGCAAAAGTTACTGACAGAAATCCAAAAAGTCTGTCAGTAACTTTAAAAGGCATTTAAATTCGGTTCAAGCAAGGTCCAGAGATTTTCAAATTGATTTTGAAATTGGTCATCCCACTGTGGGGCAATTTTTGGGTGATGAAAATAAACAAAAGCTTGAATATATGCAGCAGCTTCCTCTTCACTTTCAAATTTAGCAGCTGTCTTTAGACTCTCAACCATTTCTAAAATATGTTTACGCCCCAATTCTAAATTTTCTCCAATGTAGGTTGTGTATAAGGCAAACATTTCTGGAGTTTTTCGATGTGCTTCATATTTGGCAATGGCGACTGACCAGAGCCAATCATGAACAATCTCTTTTTGATGTTGATACTTGCTTGTGTCAAAAGGAAATATTTTTACAAGTGTCTGACCATTGAGCCAACGAAGGGCAAGTATCGTTAAAAGTTCATCTTTACTTTTAAAGTGCTTATAAATAGCTGGTTGACTAATATTGAGTTCCTTAGCAATTTTTGAAATGGTGAGTTTCTCTATTCCATTCTCTAAGATAAATTCTTCTGTTTTTCCTAATATCTTTTCACGTGTATTCATAAATTAATTGTAACACAAGTTATAATTCTTGACAAATATAACTTTCTGGTTTATAATTCATTTTGTTGGTTATAAAAGTTAAAAAAAATAACCTCATAAAAAGGAGAAATCATGACATTTACAGGACATACGATTTTAATCACAGGTGGTACAAGCGGAATCGGACTTGGTTTTGCTAAAAAGTTTTCCGAATTAGGAAATAAAGTCATCATTACCGCCCGAAATGAAAAACGTCTTAATCAAATTTTAAATGAAAATCCAACTTTTACAGGATTTGTCAGTGATGTTGCTGACAAAGACTCCCTCCCCCAATTAGTCAAATTCATCAAAGAAAATTTCCCTCAACTTGATGTCATTATGAACTGTGCCGGAATTATGCGTGCGATTAATTTGTTTGAACAAGCTGACAATTCTCTGGAAGTACTGACAGAAGAAATTCATATTAATTTATTAGGAACAATTGCTGTGACACAAGCATTTTTGAAAATCCTTGTCGCAAATAACGGACTAGTCATTAATGTTTCATCAGGATTATCAAATCTGGCTGACGGTGCACACCCTATTTACAATTTGACCAAAGCTGGGGTTCATTTTTACTCTGATGCGCTTCGAGAACAAGCTAAATATTTTGAAAAGACTTTAAAAGTCATCGAATTAGTTCCACCATTAGTTGCTGAAACAAATCTCGAAAGCCATACAAATACTGACGTACCCAATAACATGGCACTTTCAGACTTAATTAGTGAAACTTTAGCCGGACTTGAAAATGGCTTAGACCGGATTGACGCTGGTTTTGCTAAACAACTTCACCAAATGGGCAAAGTAAATAGTGACGAAAACACCAAACTACTTTCTCAACAAATTCTCACTAATTATTTTCCCAAAATGAAAGATTAGAGAAGAAAAATGTCACTTAATCCCCTTCAAATGCATAATACCAAAAAAGAACTCCGTAAAAATTTTGAACTCACAAGACTTAGCAAATCTGAAGTTGCTACTGATTTAAAAATTAGCGAAGTAAAACTTGAAAAAATATTTAATCTTAAACAAAGAACACTCGAAGACACTTGGATTTTACGAAATTATTTACTAGAAAAAGTAGAAAAAACAGGTCAACAACCTGTTCCCTTTACCGCTTTATCTGGAGATTGGCACCGTCACTGGTTTTTAAATTCCAATCTAATTGACCAGCAACAAATGTCTAAAGGCGACAATTAAAACTCAAAGGAGAAAAATCATGAAAACACTTATCACTGGCGCAAATAAAGGAATTGGTTTTGCACTTGCTCAAAACCTTGGTCATCGTGGCTATGAGGTCTTGGTCGGAGCCCGTAATGAAGCACGTGGACAAGAAGCTGTTGAAAAACTGAAAGCCGAAGGAATTACTGCCGAATTTGTCAAAGTAGATTTAGATGACTTAAATCAATTGACGAGCCTGTCAGCACTGACAGATATTGATTTACTTATTAATAATGCTGGAATTTCTGGGAATATTCATTCAGATAAAGGGCACCTTGATATGGAAAAATCAGCTTTTGATTATTCAACAACTGATTTAGAAGAAACAATTAAGACCAATTTTTTGGGAACACATGCTGTGATTAAAGAACTTCTTCCACATTCACTGACAGAAAACGCTAAAATTATTAACATCACCGTACCCGTTTCTCAAGAATATTGGATGCCACTTGCTTATATCACTTCAAAAGCCGCACAAAATGCCATGACCTTTGCTTTTGGTCATCAATTCAAAAAAGATAAATCTAAAAAACAAATCTTTGCTGTTATGCCTGGTGCAGTTGCAACAGATTTGAATGGCGCAAAAGTTGGGGATAGTCCGTTTGTAAAATCTCCTGAAGAAACAGCTCAAATGATTAGTAAATTTATTTTTGATGACAAAAATCATAATGCTCAAATTATTAATTTTGACGGAACAATTTATGATAACTATGAACCAGGCTTACGTAACAAAGTCATTAAAGATGTCGCTAAAAATGGTTTAAAGCGTAAATTTAAAAAATAAATAAAAAAGTTACTGACAGATTGGTCAGCAACTTTTTTATTGTTTTTTGAAAAAAGCGTAAGCAAATCTTAACATTTATGATAAAATAATTCCATGGAAAAAGAAAGATTTTTGGCTTTTACAGATGCTATTATTGCCATCATTGCAACGATTATGGTTTTAGAATTTAAAACCCCTGATAAAAGTGGCTGGCCTGCTCTGACAGAATTAACCATCCCACTTTTAGCCTATGCTTTGAGCTTTTTTATGATTATGACCGTATGGTATAATCATCATCAACTTTATCGTGATATTAAAAATATTACTCCTCAAATATTCTTATTGAATACACTCTGGCTATTTATTATGTCATTTTTCCCCTTCACCACTGGTTGGGTCGGAAAACATGCAACTGAATTTCTTCCTGAGTTCTTCTATCTGGTCATCGTCTTTCTCTGGACAGCTGTATTTCATGTCATGGATCATGAACTTCTAAAAGAAAATCCAGATAAAGAATACAAAGAGCTTACACATAGTATTTCCCGCAGAAATATCTTCATCATATTAGGAATATCCCTTCCAATTGTTTGGTTTTGGCCTCCTATTGGCTTGGTTTGCGTAGCCATGCTCGGTGCTCTAGCCTTAGCCAGCTTTTTAAAAAAATAAAAGCCGTCAGTTAATGACAGCTTTTTATTTTAATCTTCTTGTTCATCCATAAAGCTATTGAAGACTTCTTCAATCATATCCCATTCATCTTCAGCATCTTCAGGGATTGGTTGCAAATCACCTTCAGTACCGTCAGCATTCTCAGTAAATGAGTAAGCCAAAACATCGATAAGACCTTGTTCATCTTCTTCAAACTCAGTAGGTTGTAAAACAACATAGTTTTTGCCAAATTCTTCTTGTCCATCAATGGTAATCAAAATTTGGAACAAGCTTTCGTTTCCATTTTCATCAACCAAAGTAATATAGTCAGGTTCATGATTATGGTCATGTTCGTGATCATGTGTATGAGTCATTTTATTTCCTTTTCTTCATCCTTAATTAGAGGAATTTTCTGCTATTCATAATAAAATAAATAGACAACTTTTACTGACAGAAAATCCTACGAATACTTGTCAGTATTTTTATACTTACAAATAAACTAAAGCTTTCATCAGTAAACCAAAAATTATAATTTTAATGCATGAGCATCCAAATAATTTTGTAAAATCAAAACAGCAGCCAATTTATCAATTGATTTTTTGCGATCTTTACGACGCACTCCACCATCAATCAATACTTTTTCAGCTTGCGCAGTTGTCAATCGTTCATCTTGATAAGCGACTTCCAAACCGAATTCATTGGCCAACTTTGTGCCATAATCCCGTGATGCTTCGGCACGAATCCCTTCATCACCGTTCATATGTTTTGGAAGACCAAGAACTACCTTTTCAGGTTTGTATTCTTTAATCAAAACGCCCAAACGTTCAAAGCCAAGCTCACCGGCTTCACTGTCAATCTTAATGGTTTCAACAGGTTGAGCGGTCATCCCAAGTAAATCACTGACAGAAACTCCCACAGTTTTTGTTCCGACATCAAGCCCTAAAATTCGTGCAAACACTATAAATTGACACCATTATCTTTCAAATAATTCTTGATTAATTCCTCAACAATATCATCTCGGTCAAAACGGCGAATTTTATTACGCGCATCATCATGACGAGGGATATAAGCAGGGTCTCCCGACAAAACATAACCCACGATTTGATTGATAGGATTGTAACCCTTAGCCTCAAGCACATTGTAAACATCAACGAGTGTTTCGCCAATTTCTTTCTTGTCCGAATCACCAAATTCAAAACGGACTGTTTCATCTGTAAAACTCATAAGACACCTCCTTTAAATTTATCTGTAAAGCCAGATTAAACTAAAAATCAATAATTTCCATCCCGTCAGCCAACTGATGTCCACATTTTTAGAAGACAATCATTTTATTTACTGACAGAAATATCCCATTAAAAATTTCTTAGATACATGTTAATTATACGTTATTTTTTGATTGAATTCAACCGTTTTCTCCATTAAAGTAAATAAAAGCCTTCTATCAAGGCTTTTAAATTTTAAATAAAAAGAGAATTTTAATTTGAAAATTACCAAAGAATAGTAAGCCTAATCACTAGTTACTCAGAATACCCAAAAGCTTAATAAATTTGGTAAATAAGTATTTATCAGATTTATTGAACTGTGAAGAGCGATACTTTCCCCAATTGCTTTACGCCGGTGATAGGCCAAAGTAACAACTAAACTTATGGGCAGATATAAAAAGAAAGAGTAAGTAAAACCAGTATGCACCCATGCAAACACAGTGACGCTCACAAAACAAGCCAAGCATTTTTTATCAAAAAGTCGATAAAGATATTCCCGATAAATCAACTCTTCACTAATCGGTCCAATCACGAATAAATCTAATGAATGCGACCAAAAAGGAGTCCGTGCAAAATAATTTACCAAATCTATTGAATGTTCTGGAAAAGCTTCTAAAGCTGGTGTCATCTGAAAATATAAATGATGTGCCAAAGCAATAAAAATATTTCCACCAACAATAAAAAACAAAATAAATAACAAATTTTTTGGACGAAATATATCAAAAATCTTTTTAAAAGCATCATTTTTATAAGCAATAACTATTATTACTAAAAAAGTTAAAATATCCACAAATCCATAATAATTAAAAGCAAAATCATAGAAAGTTGGTGGAAAAATCCCCAAGTGGGGAGTCCAACCATTGTAAAGAATAACCGTCACTAATAGCAATAAAAGCGGTTTTAATTTAGTCCGTAAAAAATTTTTTATACGTTCAATCATAAAAGCCCCCACGTTAATAAAAAATAACAAATCTATTTATAATAAATTCTATATTAAATAATAATATGAAAAATCAAAACCATTAGATTATATCCTCCATGAACGATAATACTATCACTCACACGCTTATATCGGTGAAAAGTACTTGTGATGATTACACTCATTGGTAAGTATTCAAAAAAACTCCATGTCAACCTAGTATGAATTAATGTAAATAGAAGAATACTTAAAATATAAGCTAGCCATTTATGACTAAAAAAACGATAAAAATATTCCCTAAATGTTAGTTCTTCACAAATTGGAGCAATGATGACCATAAGAACATATACAAACCAAGTTGGTAAAAAAGAGTCAACGAGATTATTAGTAGCTTCATTTTCCACGATTGTATCAAGTGCAGGAACAAATCGCAGATATAAATAGTGTGCAATATTACCGAGAATATATCCCACAATTACAAACCCAAGAAGCCAAAGCAAATTTTGCAAGCGAAAAGTTTCTTTAAAATGCGCAAAAACACCATTTCTAATTGCAATATACAAAATAATCAACAAAATTACTAAAAATAAACTTGGATAAAAATCATGCACTGCCTCCATTGGAACAAAAGCACCAGGTCCAAGATAAAGTATTGTCGTCCCGAAGACTAAAAGTATGCTCTTTAACTTATTGAATATCGTTGTTTTATCTGTTTTCCCCATTTTTAACCTCACACATTCAAAACAAGGAATGCAAAGCACTCGCATTCCTTGTCATTAGCTGAAATTACTTAATTATTTATCCACGTTTAAGGAAGTTATTAGTGTAATTTTCAACCACATCATAACCTCCCCCACCGCCTGACCCACCGTCAGACAGTAAAGAACTCACGGAATGATTCCCAGTTACGCCCCCTCCTCCACTAACTTCCATCAATTCCTCATCAGTCAACACTTCAAATTCTTCAAAAATAGTTTGCAATTCCATAAAAACACACTTTCTAGTCCACTCCGGACTCGTTTTGAGCATTTTTAGTCAATAAACATTTCCACTAGAAAGGCTCATCGAATTTCGGCATCTTCGTAATTAATTACAAATATATTTTAAACTTTTCTGAATATTTAGTCAATACCACTTTAATATTCTTTTTGTGTACTTTTAGTTTATATTTTCACTATCTTTTAACAAATCATCTATTGAACATTTAAACACATTTGCCATCTATTGAACAAGTTCTAAACTCGGTTCACGTCGCCCGTGCTCCCAATTACAGACAGCTTGTTTACTCGAATAAAGCAGTTTCCCAAGTTCTTTTTGTGTCAACCCCAATATAATCCTTTTTTGTCGAAGATTACTAGAAAAATTTCCTCCAGAAATTTCTATCAATTCTTCATCACTAACTTTCTCAAAAATTTCTAACTTTGAAAAAATTTTTACCTTACTGTCATTCTTTTTCTTGAAATATTTAGAAAAATCCATCAGATTTCCTCCCAAAAAAGTAATCAAAAGACTAGTTTTTTTAAACTAGTCTCCTACTTTAATTATATTTAAGGTAAAATGTTTCCATCCGCCATGTACAAGTCGTACCATTCCGCACGTTCTAAGACAATATCTGAAGCAGCAGCAATTTCTTCAATTCGACTCAATGTCATCGTTCCAATAATTGTTTGGATATTGGCAGGATGCCGATTAATCCAAGCGACAGCAATTCCAGTTGGAGTAGAATTGTATTTTTCTGCATAAAATTCCAATTTTTTATTCAAATCAGGGAATTTTTCATTTCCAACAAAGACGCCTTCAAAGAAACCATATTGGAAAGGTGACCAAGCCTGAATAGTCATCTTATTAATACGAGAATACTCTAAAATTCCATTATCATGAACAAAAGAACCTTCATCACTCATATTTACATGAATCCCAGCATCAATCATTCCCGTATGTTTTAAGCCAAACTGTAATTGATTAAACAACAATGGCTCTTTCACCGCTGTTTTCAACAGTTCAACTTGACCAGGATTTTGATTAGAAACCCCAAAATAACGTACTTTCCCTGCTTTTTCCAATTCATAAAAAGCCTCAGCTACTTCTTCAGGTTCGACTAAAGTATCTGGACGATGCAAGAGCAAAGTATCCAAATAATCAGTTTTTAAACGAGATAAACTCCCCTCAACCGATTCAATAATATGTTTTTTTGAAAAATCGAACATTTTTCCAGGAACAATTCCACATTTTGACTGTAAAATAATATCTTCTCGTTTTACTGACGATTTTTCTAGAGCATCTGCAAAAATCGATTCACAAGCTCCACCCCCATAGATATCAGCATGGTCAAAGAAATTTATCCCTTGCTCCACTGATTTTTCAATTACAGCAACCGGATCTTTTCCCTCTTCATTAATTCTCATACAACCTAAAATAATTTGAGAAGCTTCAAGTTCACCAATTTTGAATTTTTTCACGACAAAACTCTCCTTTAAGCGTGAGATTTCACCTTATCTTCAATCAACAAAGGAAAAAATTTCACTAATTATTTGATAAAACCATTATAACACAATTAATGAAACCGTTTAACAAAATATATTTAATCATCAACCGACTCCTGCCATATTTAGGAATAATCAAATAAAAAAAATCAGCCATAGGCTGATTTCAATTTCATTTACAAATTAAACTGTAAGTGAAGCACGTCCTTTACGACGACGAGCTGCAAGGACACGACGTCCGTTTTTAGTTGCCATACGGCTACGGAATCCGTGAGTAGTCTTACGAGATTTTTTGTGTGGTTGGTAAGTACGTTTCATTTTATATAAGTCCCTGGGCTACTTCACTTTTGGTTGAAAGTAGCTCCACCTTTTCGGTGTTCCTTTCATCTTTTTACTGCTATTAAAAGCATACCTTACAATTCTACACTATGAAAGGTCTTTTGTCAAGGCTAAATCTCTTTAGCCACAACAATATAGCGATTATATTCCTGTCCTTCTGAATGACTTGATACACCATTTTCCTGACCAATAATAGTGTGAACAATTTTACGTTCATTAGACTGTAAATCATTAATATAAACAGTTTCACCGCCACGCGCACGTTCAGCTGCACGATGAGCAAGACTTACGATATAAGCTTTGCGTTTTTCATGATAATCACCCACATTAACAGCAATATTCATTCGTGTATTCAAAATACTATTAGCGTAAGCTTTAGCTAAAATTTGCAAACTTTGTAAAATTTTACCATGTTTACCAATGAGCAAAGCATCATGATTAGAAGTCAAATTGAAAACTGTTAAATTTCCGTCACGAGAAACTGAAACACGCGTTGCAATTCCCATTTCTTGTGTAATAGTTGTTAAATAGCTTGAAATTTTTGAAGCAATTTTTTCATCTTCGTTTGAAACTTCTTTCTTCGCTTCCACTTCTTCTTTAACAGCAGAAACCACATCAGAGAGGTCTGCTGTTCCTTGACGATTTTGAACAACCGTCTTTTTAGCCACTTCAATAATCGCATTACGCTCTTCTTCAGTGATTTCACCATTTTGTTCTCTCTCAGCCGCACGGACAGCTTTAACCACTTGGCTTAATTCAAGTGTTGCTTCCATAGCAGATTGTGACTTAGGCACACCAAGATTAATTGTATCATCCACACCACGTTCTGCTAAATGGTCAGCTTTACGCACTGTTTCTTCATGGATTGGCTCAATATTAACCCGAGCCCGTTTCTTTCCAAATCCTAAGAAACCCTTTTTTTCTTTTTGTTCAATATGAATATGAACATTTTCACGCTTAACATTTAAGCGATTTAAGCCACGTTCGATTGCATCTTCGACCGTTTCACCAGTAAAAATAGCCATAATAAAACTACTCCTGTCATATGATAAAGCCTATTGACAATTTCTAGCACAACTTCCAAATTAAAATAAAAACTGCCAATGGTATTTTTTATTTTTTTCTTGCTTTCTTCAATGCTTTTTCGCGAGCTTTAATTTTGTCTTTTTCGACCTGTACCTTAGCTTCACGCGCCGCAATAATTTTGTATGGATTTGCCAACAACATTGTTTGGAATACTTGGAAAGCATTAGAGATTACCCAGTAGAGTGCAATCCCAGCAGCAAAGTTAACCCCCATAATCAAGATGAAAATAGGCATGATATAAGTCATTGAAGTTGTCATTGCATTTCTTTCTGGAGCAGATTTCATCATCAAGTATGAACTCAAGAAAGTAAAGACCGCAGCCAATATAGGCAAAATAAAAGTAGGGTCTTTAGCACCAATTTCAAACCATAGGAAAGTTCCGTGTTTCAAAAAGTCCACACGAGACAAGGCTTGATATAGTGCCCATAGCACTGGCATTTGAACAACTAGTGGTAAACAACCCATGTAAGGGTTGACTTTATTTTCTGCATAAAGTTTTTGAATTTCCTCGTTCATCAAACGACGAGATTCCATATCTTTGCTTGGGTATTTAGCCTGAATTTTTTTGATTTCTGGCTGAATTTCTTGCATACGTTGGCTAGATTTGATTTGGATATTCATCAAGGGAAGCAATGCTGCCCGAATAACAATCGTGAATAAAATAATACCAACTCCGGTCAAACCACCAAATGACAAGAAACGAATAACTTGTGCAAAACCATATACAATTTGGTCCCAAAGGTTGGTTGAACTACTTGTCACAGCTGTTGTTCCACAAGCTGTAAGCAACAAAAGAGCTGCCCCTGCCATTGCGATCAAACTAAATTTCTTTTTCAATCGTTTTCTCCATCCACATAGATTTTTGACAACTTCAAAACGTGTTTTAGATTTTTCTTTACTTCCTCAAAACTGAGTGTTTCAACACCCGAACGTGCAATAATTACAAAATCTTCATCTGTCAAATAAGGCTTAAATTCAGCAATGGCATGGCGTAAAAGACGTTTAATTCGATTACGTAAAACCGCATGACCAAGCTTTTTGCTTACTGATAGACCTACACGAAAATGAGGTTGATTTGTGTTTAATTTATAGACCACAAATTTTTTATTGGCAAAGCTATGTTTCGCTGAAAAAATTTGGTCAAAATTCTTTGGGGGTTTAAACGTTTTTTTTTTTTTTTAAACCAAAGCCACTCTCTCCCATTTTAGAAATTATCGTATTAATTTTATCATAAACTTGCTAAAAAGTCACTATATCACTTGAAAACGTTCTATATAGAACGAAGGGATTATCAGTTACATTTAGCATTTAAAAATACCATGTATTTAACAAGGTATTTTTAAATATTTTCTGGATTATCTAGACGACTAAGCAGATGATCAACCATGTAAGTAAAGGATTCTTCTTTAGAAATTGATCCAGACTGACGGAAATATCCTAATTGTGTTAAAGTGATAAATCCATGAAGCGTTGAGCGAAACATCCGACTGATATGAAAATTTTCTTCTTCTGACAAATGAAAATTTTCCAAGCTTCGACGAACCAAACGAATATTTTCTTTTGCCAAATATTCAAGTTCCCCATTATTTGTTTGGTGTATTACATTAATCAGTTCATAAACTGCTTCATATTTTTCAGCGAATCTTTTATAACTCTCAGCATAAGCCCTAAGTGCTGCCAAAGGAGTTAGTCCCACCATTGCATGAGTTAGTTCATAGTTTAATTCTTTTTGGAGGTAGACTGCCGTTGCCACACGTACTTCTTCCATATTTTTAAAATGATTATAAAGTGACGGAGCTTTAATTCCAAAATACTCAGCTAAGCGCGGAAAACTAACATTAGAGAGACCAATTTTACCAGCTAGTTCAATAGTAGCTTGAACGATTTTATCACGAGTCAATGCAATCCTTGCCATAATTGGATTCCTTTCAATACTTTCGATGTCGAAAGTTTACTCGAAGTTTGAACTTTTATAGTCGATTCAAACTATCTTACTATCAGTATAAAACTATTCTCAATCTTTTTCAAGCAATGTTTCGTCATTGACAAACTACGAACAATAGTTTTATAATATTATTATGAATACATCAAAAAAGAAGGACATTCATTCATGAAAGAATCATGGCAACGAAATTTAATTGTCCTTTGGTTTGGGACATTTATGACGGGGATAGGTTCAAGCCTTATCGCCCCTTTTATATCACTTTACATCAGTACACTTGGCCATTACTCAAAAACGGAATTAAACATCTGGTCAGGCTTGGTCTTCTCATCCACTTTTATTGTTTTAGCAATCGTTTCTCCCCTTTGGGGAAGATTAGCTGACCAGAAAGGTCGGAAATTGATGCTCTTACGCGCTTCTCTTGGGATGGCAATTTCAATTTCATTAATGGCTTTTGTTACAGCTGCTTGGCAATTGCTTATTTTACGCATGCTACTTGGGGCATTTTCCGGTTTTGTTTCTAATTCAATGGCCTTAATGGCCAGTTCTGCACCAAAGGAAAAATCAGGGGCCGTCTTATCGCTCCTTACAACAGGATCTGTTGCTGGAACTCTTATCGGTCCAATCATTGGCGGAATACTTGTTAATATAACTGGTTATCGTCGCGTTTTTAGCGTCACAGGAATCATTATGTTTCTCGTCTTTTTCCTTGCTTTATTTTTTGTCAAAGAAACATTTAAGCCCGTTGAGAAGAAAAACATGCTTTCCTATAAACAAGTTTGGGAAGTTGTTACCCACCCAGCCATTATTTGGGGCATGTTTTTTGCAACCCTCATTACTCAAATGACCAATCAATCGATTAATCCTGTTCTTTCACTCTATGTCCAAGAACTTATGCATGGTCAAGGAAACATTACTTTCATGGCCGGAATTGTCGCTGCTGCCCCAGGAATTGTTACATTAGTGGCTGCTCCATTCTTAGGCCGTCTAGGTGATAAAGTTGGTCAAAGAAAAATCCTTGGTTTTGGACTTTTCTTTTCACTAATCGTCTTCTCAATCACAGCAATGACAACTAATGTTTGGTTTTTAATTGTTATGCGACTACTTGTCGGAGTTTCTGATGCGGCAATTCTCCCTTCAGTTCAAGCCATCCTAGCAAAAGAATCTCCTCAAGCTATTACTGGTCGAATTTTCTCTTATAATCAATCTGCTCAATCAATTGGTGCTTTTGCAGGTCCCTTACTTGGTTCAGCTATTGCTGGATTTATTGACTATCGTTATGTCTTTGTGGGTTCAGCAATTCTGGTTGTCTTTAACTTAATAAACTACTTTACACATACTAAATCACTTGCTGTAAAAAACTAATTATAAAAAAGAACTTCAAATTTGAAGTTCTTTTTTTGCTTCTTCTATTTGTTTTTTAACCGATTCAAATCCTGTACCACCTAGAGAATTTCTTCTTGAAACTGCCGTTCTTGATTTTAAAATTTCATAAACATCTTCATTGATTAATGGAGATAGCATTTGATAATCTTGTAAATTTACATCTTGGAGGTAAATTCCTTTTTTTATACAATCTAATACTAAGAGACCAACTAATTCATGAGCTTTTCTAAAAGGAAGGCCTTTTGCTGCAAGGTAATCGGCCAACTCTGTCGCATTAGAAAAATCTTGTTCAGTTGATTTTTCCATGTTTACACGGTTTACAGTTAAAGTTGACAACATCCCATTCATAACTGTTAAAGAAGTTATTATAGTATCAGCACTATCAAACATTCCTTCTTTATCTTCTTGCAAATCTTTGTTATAAGCTAAAGGTAAACCTTTCATCACAGTCAATAAAGCTGTAAGATTTCCATAAACGCGGCCTGTTTTTCCTCTGATTAATTCTGCTATATCTGGATTCTTTTTCTGTGGCATAATAGAAGAACCCGTAGAATATGCATCAGACAGACTGACAAATTTGAATTCATGACTAGACCATAGTAAAAGCTCCTCACAAAACCTTGATAAGTGCATCATTAACAAACTTGCATTTGATAGAAATTCTAAAATAAAGTCACGGTCACTGACCGCATCCATTGAATTATCATAAGCCTTCTCAAAACCAAGTAATTTTGTCGTCAACATTCTATCAATCGGAAACGTTGTCCCAGCTAGAGCTGCTGCTCCTAAAGGATTCATATCTGTATGCTTAACATTAAATTCAAAACGTTCAAAATCACGTGTCAGCATTTGATAATAAGCCATTAGATGTTGACCAAAGGAAATCGGTTGTGCATGTTGCAAATGAGTATAACCAGGCATAATAGTGTCAATTTGGTTTACAGCGAGCTTTACAATTGTTTCTCTTAACCCTTTTAAAGCTTCTAAAACGGCCTCTAAGATACTTTTGAGGTATAAATGCATATCTGTTGCCACTTGATCATTTCTAGAGCGAGCCGTATGCAATTTACCAGCTAGTGGACCAATTTCTTGATGAAGATAAGATTCCATATTCATATGAATATCTTCATTTTCCATCTTGAATTCAATTTGGCCATTAAGAAGCTTTTCTTCTACTTTTTTCAGACCTTCGGCAATTTTTTGGGATTCCTCGGTAGTAATAATTCCTGTTTCACCCAACATCTTTACATGAGCTAATGAGCCTTTTAAATCAAAAGGAGCAAGTCGTTGCTCAAATTTAATTGATGCTCCAAATTCTTCCGTTTGTTTATCTAGTGACGCCTCAAAACGTCCTCCCCAAAGTTTTTCTACCATTCTCTTACTTTCCAAATTTTCCTATAGCTATTATTTGAGATTTACTTGAGCATTGACTTGAGTAGGTAGACCCCACAATTTAATAAATCCAACTGCCGCTGCTTGGTCAAACTCATCTGCAGCAGTATATGTTGCTAATTTTTCGCTGTAAAGCGAATTAGTTGATTTACGTCCCACTGGTGTTGCTAAACCTTTATATAATTTAATTTTTACAATCCCGTTAACTACTTTTTGAGTTTCATCAAGATAAGCAACCAAAGCCTTAGTAGCAGGATTGAACCACAAACCATTGTAAATCAAGTTTGCCAATTCATTTTCAAGAACTGGTTTAAAATGTGCAAGTTCTCGAACGAAAGTTAAGTCTTCCAAATCTTTATGTGCTTTTAATAAAGTAATGGCAGCAGGACATTCATAAAATTCACGTGATTTAATCCCAACCAGTCGATTTTCAATATGGTCAATCCGACCAATTCCATGTTTACCTGCAATAATATTCACTTCTTTGATAATTTCATGCAATTCTAAGCTTTTTCCATTTAAAGTGATTGGTAATCCTTCTTTAAATTCAACCTCAATAAAATCAGCTTCGTTTGGAGCGTCCTCCACAGAATTAGTCATAAAGAAAGCATCCTCTGGACAAGTATTCCAAGGATTTTCAAGAACACCAGCTTCAATCGCACGTCCCCATAAATTCATATCAATTGAGTAGGGATTATCTAAATCAGCAGGAATAGGAACACCATTTTGATTGGCGTATTCGATCTCTTCTTCACGAGCCCAATGCCATTCACGAACTGGAGCAATAACTTCAAGCTCAGATGCAAGAGAATGGATGGCTACTTCAAAACGAACTTGGTCATTTCCTTTTCCTGTACAACCATGAGCAATAGCAGTTGCCCCTTTTTCTTTGGCAACTTCTACTAATTTTTGAGCAATCAAAGGACGACTCAAAGCGGATACTAAAGGATATTTATTTTCATACATTAAATTTCCTTTGAGTGCTGCTCCAACAAATATTTTAGCGAATTCTTCCTTGCAGTCCAAAACAACAGATTCCACCGCCCCTACTTGAAGCGCCTTATCATGAATAAAATTCAAGTCTTTTCCTTCGCCAACGTCCATGCAGGCAGCAATGACGTCAAATCCTTTATCAGTCAACCATTTTACAGCAACACTTGTATCCAATCCACCCGAATATGCCAAGACAATTTTTTTGTTTCCCATCATTTTTCTTCTTTCAAATTAATATAAATGCAATTGTACAGCATATTTATTCATTTGTCAACATTTTTGTATAAATATGCGCTTTATTTTCGTTCTAGCAATTTCATATTATTTCAAGAAGAGGATCAACTGTGATATAATTAATTTAGATAAAGGACTGGAGCCATGGCAGAGTGGTAATGCAGCGGACTCGAAATCCGTCGAACCGTGTAAAGCGGCGCAGGGGTTCAAATCCCCTTGACTCCTTTTATAAATGGATTTTTCTACCCTATTTGAAAAAATTATAGAAAATCCAGTGACCAATACGCTTACTCCTTTTCCTCCTGACTGTATAAGATTACATCAGGAGGTTTTTTATTCATTTTTATAAAAAAGATTCAACTCATTAATAAGTTGAATCTTTTTTATTTGGATATTTCCTCAACAGGATTTAGACTGTCTTTACTTTTATTAAATCCAATTATATCGTCTGCTAAAATAGCACAATTAAAGATTATTACAAAATATAAAAATAACAGTGGCCGGTCTGATGACGCTAATAGTGTCGGTGATAAACTAATAGCCATTCCCGCCGAAAAGGTGACAGCTAAAGAACCAATAGCTACGAAACTTTTCTTTGATTTACCATCCAATAAGATAATAACAAAGACAATCATAGCCAGCATTATCATAAAAATAACACTCGGTCCTAGTAACTTGCCAGTTATATTATAATTAAACTTCTTTTCCGATGAATGGTGCACAATTACACTAAGTGGATCTGAAATTAATTTTTGTGAGATTTTGGATAACATTATAAGCACAGCAGATAGTATTACGGACAATATCTGTCTTTTCTGAACTGCTCTCAATAATAACAATAGAAATAAAATCTCTATAAAGTTATGACTAACAATCAAATTTGAAGCGATATTGTTGAATTGAATTAGTAACTTATCAAAAAATGATAAATGGTTAAAAGTTGGAAACCAATGGACCATTTCTAAAGCTCCTCTTTTTTGATTTCCCGGGCATAGCAAGACATTTAAAATACTCAATAAAGAAACGAGAAGACAAACTATCCGATATGGGTTCAAAAATTCTTTTTTCTCAATAACAACTTGAATGATAAGATAGAGAAAAAGTACAATTGCCAATCCTTCATTAAATACTGATAGTATTAGAGAAAGAGTGGCGATAACAATCTTATAAATCGCAATTTTCTCTTCTGAATTTCTCTGACGGTCAATCATTAACCAGTATGCAAATAAGGCACTAGGCCAGACGTAATTCACAATTGTAGCAATTAGTCCTGCAGATTTAAGAGAGACCATTGGAAATAGTATTATAAAAACTAAAACAAGCACTAAATTACTTATAAATTTATTAAAAGAAATAAGTTGACTTATCGAATAAAATAACAGAAAGATAAAAACAATTGTTAGGATGAAAAAAATCAACAGATTTTTACTTGATAGAAGCACTGCTCCCTCAATCCAAAATCGAGAGGACCAAGTCTCATATCTGTCTATAGCAAAAGTAAGTGGCGAAGAATTAACTTTAGAGAACCACAAGGCATCTCCACCCAGCCAGTCAACTTGATTTGTTATAAAAAATAAAATGTAAAAAAGGACTATGAGCAGAAAGGGAAATTTTTCTTTTTTTATCACATTACTAACCTTTTACCTTTCTGATTGTTCAATGGTTCATCTTCGGACTTTATATTACTTTCTTTGATGATATAATTAGGACGTTTTTTTACTTCAATAAACGTTTTAGCTAGATATTTTCCGATGATTCCAGAGGCTAAAAGTTGCAATCCTCCCAACATTAGAACTAAGATAACAAGCGTTGGGAATCCTTGCACACTATCGCCCCAAACAAGTGTTTTTACTGTATAAAAAAGACTCAGAATGATTGATATAAAAAAACAAAGAATACCAACAAATGTCGCTATATTTAATGGTAACTCGGAAAAATTAACGAAACCATCAACAGAATACCGTAATAAACTCCAAAAAGACCATGAAGTTTGTCCTCTACTCCGTTCTCTATTCTCATATTCTAAATAAGTAACTTCATAACCCACCCAAGAAAACAAACCTTTGGAAAATCGATTACTTTCCTGAAGCTTTAAGATGCTATCTACCACTTGTCGAGTCATCAATCGATAATCACGCGCACCATCGACTATTTGTGTTTTAGAAATTTTATTTATTATTTTATAGAAAAGCTTTGCAAAGAAAGAGCGAATAGGAGGTTCTCCGGTTCGACTTGTTCGTCTTGTCCCCACAACATCATATCCTTCTTGCAACTTTTCAAACATTTCTGGAAGCATTTCTGGCGGGTCTTGTAAGTCTACATCCATAATCGTAACAAAGTCACCAACCGCTACTTCTAAACCTGCTAATAGAGCGGCTTCTTTACCAAAATTTCTCGAAAAGCTGATATATTGTATATCAGCTCTCTTTTCGGCTAGCTTTTTTATTATTTTTAATGTCTTATCAGTTGAACCGTCATTTACAAAATAAAAAATTTTTTCTAATGGTAAACTTTTGGTTTTTTCTTCCACTTCCTTTATGAATATTTCGATGCTTTCTTCTTCGTTATACACCGGAACTACAATTGATAACTTCATATTAAACTTTTCTCATTTTCTTAGATACTTAAGAATCCGTATTTCTTAATAGACAAAATAGAAATTTTTTTATCCATTTCTTTGCTTCTAGTATAGTTCATATATTGTTAAAAATCAACAAATTACTGTTATTTCTAGACAAACCTTAATACTATGTTTTGTAATACTTCATCCACTTTAATATTTACGAAATTTAATACTTTTTTAATTATTATTAATACATAAATACAAAAAACCTACAGATTAGTGTAGGCTTTTTGAATAAAAAAATTATATTTAGATTTTACTGAAATTTTTTCTGTTTAAGAATAGTGATAAAAATCCGGTTCCCAGTAGAATAATCGCAGAGATATAATATGGAAATAAATGGTTAAGGTCAAACATATAACCCGCGGCCATTGGCCCTAAAATATTTCCAAAACTCGTAAAGGCTGAGTTCAAGCCATTGATTGCCCCTTGGCGATTGCCCGCATGCTTTGAAAGATAGGTTGTTACAGCCGGCCTAAATAAATCAAAGGCTAGAAAAACAACAAATGTAGAAAGAGCAACGACTAAATTTGATTTTGTAAAGGCAATAACAGCAATGAAAATTGCACTGGCAAAGAAAGTTAATTGAATCAAGCCAAGTTCACCAATTTTATTGACGATTGCATCAAATAAGAAAAGTTGGAAAAAGAGGGCTAAAATTCCACTCACTGTAATTACCAAAGCAATTTCACTCATACTAAAACCAAAGTTAATGCTTGCCATGATACTATAAATTGACTCAAAGGCCTGTAAACCAAATGATGAAATCAAAATTATAATAAAGAGTGAACCAAATAATGGATTTTTGAGAATATCAAGAAATGAAACTTTTTCGATTTCTTGATGACTTTCAATTGTGCGCTCTGGTTCTCTTAAAATTGTGATTGTTAAAATAAAACCAAGGAAAGCTAAAATTGCTGCAACATAAAAAGGAACACGTATTCCAAAATGGGCAATAAAACCACCCACTCCAGGACCAATAATAAAGCCACCACTGATTGCTGCTGAAACAAGTCCCATCGCTTTAGGACGTTCAGCAATTGTGGTCATATCAGCCACGTAAGCAGTAACTGAAGGCATGAGCATCGCAGCTGCGACACCCCCTAGCGCTCGCGAAATATAAAAGCCTGTTTTCGCTTGTGCTAAACCAAATAAAAGTTCAGAAAAAGAAAAAATAATCATTCCAATGGCAATGAGTTTTTTGCGCCCAATTTTATCAGATAAAGCACCAGCGACTGGTGAAGCAACCAATTGAGCAATTGCAAAAATAGAAATCATCATTCCCATTGTTGTTCCTGAAAAGTGCATTTGTTCTTTAAGGGTTGGCAAAACAGGAATAACTAAACCTGCACCCAAAAATACTAAAAACAGATTAGAAATTGCTAAATTCATCATGCTTTTTTTGTTTTTCATTTTTTCCTCCTCATTAAAAATAGCAAATAGATTATTCTATTGCTATTTCTTTTATTTTTTACCAATTCTCTTATTATATCATGAAATCTATATACTAAAAAATTAAAAGACTGTATCATCTTTAGTGACCGCTTGTTACTTTTATTCCAATAATACCCACGACTAAACAGGCAATGAAAAGCCAAGTTAATGGTGGGACTTTATCTTTGAATAGAATAAGTCCGATTAAGATTGAGCCAACGGCTCCAATCCCCGTCCAAATTGGATAAGCAATCCCTAAAGGTAATTTTTTTAGAGCTAGTGCAAGAAAACCAAAGCTAGCAATCATTCCGATGATTGTCAGTAGTGTAAACTTCAAATTTGAAAAGCCGTGGCTCAACTTCATTGTTGTTGCCCAAGCCACTTCAAATGTTCCCGCTATAAGTAAATAAATCCAAGTCATTTTTGCCTCCTCAGCTAAAAAAAGAACGACCATCTACATTTCTTCTCAGACCTACTGAAATGTAAACAATCGTTCATACGATTTAACTCCCGGTGGAGTATTTATTCTATTTTCTTCATTCTATCACACTTTTATTAAAAAAGCTAAATTTATTTTTAACGAATAGGTATTCCCGCTGGAATTTGAATTCCTCCTGTGGGTTGTTTAGCTCCTGGGAATGAATCCCAATCGTAACCTGCTGGCAAGCTAGAAGTCCCTTTTACAGTCACACGTGCTTGTGTTGGTATCATTTGACTTCCTGCTATACCATTTGATTGATGAATACTTGAATAATCCTTGGCTAGGATATTCCACCAATTAAGCGCACCATTTCCTGGGCTGTCTATCCAATTTTCATAACCCAAAGGTGCTCCTTCAGTTGTAATGTTAGTAAAGGCCGCGTTAATAGAGTCTCCACCAAAAGCAGTCGCTCCTTGGGCACTGAGCATATAAAGAGCATTGGTTTCTGTCAGACCAGTTCGATCACTATTTAATATCGCATTAGTTGTTGATTTTGTTTCCTTAAAGTTTACTTTTTGACTTCCCATCAACACCCCATTTGCAAAGAAAGCGACAAGTTGACGACTTTGATAGTAAGCTAAGCTGAGATGTACTGTTTTACCAATTGGTGCAGAACCATAAGCGACATACAAAGCATTCCCTCCTTCATGCACTCCTCCGTCTGCAACATTTTCTGATAGATACAGCCCTTTACCAGACCATTGCCCATCATCCAAACCACTTTTAGCATCATACTGAATTCCAAAAGAGACGTTGTCTCCACTCCACCCATGTCACCAATCATAAGTTTTCCATGATAACCTCGTCCTGAACCAGTTAGGTCTAAATCAGTATCTACTTTTAAAGTTACTGGTCCTAGTTTATTTACATCTGCTTCTTCCATGATGTTATCACCAAAAACGGTATGAGCAATGCCTGGAATAGTATAGAAGCGAGAAACACCCGGTTTCCAAGATGGTTGTGGTTTGGGAGTTATCCAGGTTTCCGAAGTCCAAGCGACCGCTCCATATTCCCAACCAGATTTAAGAAGACTATTTTGTTCATTTGAATTTTTAGTAAAGTTATGTGAACCAGAGCTTGCATTTGGATTAAAAGCAACGTATACTGGAATATTCCCACCAGAATAGAAGACAGGTTGAGCATTATTATCCCATTTCCAGCCTTTTTTTACGAGTTGAGTAGCTTCATAATTACTTTTAGTATAATAGTGGTCTCCACCACGAGCATTGGGATTGAATACTCGGTAAATTGGAGTTGCAGATTTTTTAGGAGAAACCCAACCCACTCCTTCGTAAGACCAGCCTGATTTACTGACAGAATCACGCTCAAAAGCACTACTGGTATAAAAATGCTCGCCAGTGTTCTTATTGTATAAGCGATAAATTTCAGATTGTGTTGAATCAGCAGAGACTTTAACTCCACCAATCATCAAAATTGTCATAATGGTTAGAAATGACAGCAATACTTTTTTCATACTTTCCTTTTTACTCCTCACTTTTTAAAAACATTGAAATTTCTTTCACAAGAAATTCCTATTTAGTATAGTTTACCACAAAAAAGGGCATCAATCCATACAGCAAGCGGTTTGTATGACATTGCAGACATTATTTTTTGGTATTATTTTGAATTTCATGTATAATAAAATTTATGAAAAAATTTAGAAAAAAACAAATCTGGCGTGTGATAATTGGCCTTTTTGCTCTTCTTTTAGTTATTAATTTAGGAGCAACTTTATATTTTTATCAAATTGCCTGTGTTCGAAATAATCAACAGATTGGCCAGGTCAAAAGTAGCAGTCCTAATTATTCTTTGGTACAAAAATTCGATAAATTATCAAAAAGTACTGAGTCAATTAAAAATGATGGTCTGAAACTTGATGCATGGTATGTTCCAGCTGAGCACAAAACTAATAATACAGTAATCGTGGTACATGGTTTTCGCCAAGATAAGTCGGCTATGCGCCAGTATGGTCAACTTTTTCATGAATTAGGTTATAATGTGCTCATGCCAGATAATCGTGGGGCCGGTCAGTCAGAAGGCAAATTCATCACTTTTGGTTATCATGACAAATTTGATGTCATTGCTTGGGCTAACTATTTAACTGACAATAATCCTGAGAGTCAAATAAGTCTTTATGGACTGTCCATGGGAGCTTCTACAGTAATGATGGCTTCCAGCGAAAAATCTTTGCCTTCGTCAGTAAAAAATATTATTGAAGATTGTGGATATACCAACGCTTGGGATGAAATTACTTATCAAGCAAAAGAAAGTTATAATATTCCACCTTTCCCACTCGTTTATAGTGTTTCTCTTGAAAGTAAATTGCGACAAGGTTGGTTTTTCCAAGAGGCTAGTGCTACAAAAGCACTGACAAAAGATAAACTTCCTATTCTATTGATTCATGGAAGTAATGATACTTACGTCCCTACTTCGATGGTTTACGAAAATTATAAAGCTGTCAAAAAAGGAACGCCAAAAGAATTATTGGTTATCAAAGGGGCTGCTCACGCCAAATCATTTGAAACAAACCCTGAACTTTATCGTCAAACAATTTCAAAATTTATGAAAGCTTATAATCCATAATTTACTATGAATCTTGTCAGTAAATTACGAGTTAATTCTTGACAGAGAACAATGAAAATGGTATTATATTTAGGTACTGTTTTCGCGGTGGTGGCGGAATTGGCAGACGCGCAGGATTAAGGATCCTGTCGG